>Ga0209415_10013869_pt1 | contig 13218 bp, 12 predicted proteins | sample PeaSoiSIISIP2007_FD_187696 | JGI IMG/M metagenome (GOLD analysis project Ga0209415, IMG submission 187696) | Peat soil microbial communities from Weissenstadt, Germany - SII-SIP-2007 (SPAdes) (version 2) | ecosystem: Environmental > Terrestrial > Soil > Wetlands > Peat | place: Germany... | reverse complement strand
AATTGATCTCAGAACTCTTCGAGAGGATCGACGTGAATTTGACCTTCTTCTTGGATCGTCCCAAGTCACCCGAGAGGGAAGCCACGGTAGCAAGGAGCACCAAGACCAGCGCTCCGGCCATTCCCACCAGAGCGCCGGCGAACCCAAATGCCGCTAGCAGGGCACCGCCGACGAAAAAGCCCACGCCTTTGAGCGCATTCTTTGAACCAGTCAAGCGAGCGACCCATTTGAACAGCGCGCCGTCAGCACCGTCGGGCACAATGACTTTGATCGCACTCTTGGCGCTCATCTTCGTCAAATCCTTCGCGATGCCCGACAGCGCCTGTGCCGCCATCACGTAGGCCACCGAGACTAATTCGGACCAACGCGGATTGAGGAGCGCAAGCATGAGCAGGGCGAAGATCTGCAATGCCAGCCCTCCGTAGAGCGTGACCTTAACTCCGGAGCGCGCCGCGATCCAGCCGCCGAAGAGGTTCGTGACGATCCCAAAGAACTCGTAGAACAAGAAGAGGAAAGCGATCGAAATGCTGTCGTAGCCGAGTTTGTAGAAGTGCAGGACCACAAGCATCCGCAGCGCGCCGTCAGTGATCGTGAAGCCCCAATAGGCTCCCGTTATCAACGCGTAGCTACGAATGTTGTTCATCGGGACGGGGCATCACGCCGCGGTCGCGCGCACTGGCAGCTGCGCCGCTACTTTTTGCGCGAGCTCGACCATTCGATTCACGTAGCCCCATTCGTTGTCGTACCAAGCGAGAACCTTCACTTGGGTTCCGTCAATCACCATTGTCGATAGCGCGTCAACAATCGCGGAGTGGGGATCGTTTAAGAAATCAACGGAGACGAGAGGCCGTTCCTCGTACGCGAGAATGCCGCGGAGCCCAGTCTCAGCAGATTGCTTGAAGAGTCCGTTCACTTCGGCGACATCTGTTCGCCGCTCGACCTCGAAGACGCAATCCGTCAGCGATGCGTTGAGCAATGGCACTCGAATCGCTACGCCGTTCAGTTTGCCGAGCAGCTCAGGATAGATCAAACCAATTGCGGTGGCTGAGCCCGTGGTGGTCGGAATCAGCGACATTAACGCAGACCGGGCGCGCCGCAGGTCTTTATGGGGAAGGTCAACGATAGTCTGCGTGTTCGTCACGTCGTGCACCGTGGTAATCACGCCGTGACGAATCCCAATTCCCTCGTGTATGACCTTCACCACTGGAGCCAGACAGTTGGTCGTGCACGAAGCGGCTGTGATGATGTGGTGCTCGCTTGGGGAGTAGAGCCCGTCGTTCACGCCCATGACGATGTTCAGGGCGCCCTGTTTGACTGGCGCTGCGACGATTACCTTGCGCACGCCCCGATCGAAGAAGGGTCGCAGGGCTTCAGGTGTTAACAGTTTCCCGGAACACTCCAGCACGATATCGACACTGTTGGCTTCCCACGGGGCAACATTCGGCTTTGATTCAGCCGTGAACTTGATCGAACGCCCCTCGACCGTTATTCCGTCCGCCTCGGCCTTGATCTGCTTGGACCAACGCCCGTGGACACTGTCAAACTCGAGCAGATGGGCGGCGGTGGCTGGGCCCCCCTGAATCTCGTTGATGTGCACCACAGCTACGTCCGTGCAGTCCCAAGCAGCGCGGAAGGCAAGCCGACCCATCCGGCCAAATCCGTTAATTCCAATGCGAATCATCTTTGTTGTGTGCCCGTGGAACCGATCCGGTGGGGAAGCCTAGCTGCAACACGCCGGGGCACAACAGGCAACCTTCTCTGACGCTGTAAACGACTTCTCAGCGCGAATAAAGGCGCTCATGAACTTCCCCTGTACCTGGGCGCCGATTGCTTCCACATCGATTCCTTGCCCCGAGAGAAACTGCCTGGCGTCCTCAAGGCTGTATATGCGTGTCGGCTCGATGTCGATCAAATCGAAGCCCGCCTTCGCCAGCGCGCGGATGTATTCGTATTCTTCCAGCGCCCCAGCGATGCAACCTACCCAAAGTTCCATACTGCGCCGCACTTCGACAGGAACCTCGCCGCGCACGACGACGTCGGAAACGGCCAATCGGCCGCCCGGCTTTAGAACGCGGAACGCCTCGCGTAGCACGCGGTCTTTGTCGGTGGATAGATTAATCACGCAGTTCGAAATGATCACATCCACGGATTTGTCTGGCAACGGGATGTTTTCGATTTCACCCTTGAGAAACTCGACGTTCTCCACTCCCGCCTTGCGCTGATTCTCCCGGGCCAGCGCCAGCATCTCATCGGTCATGTCGAGCCCATAGGCTTTGCCGCTGGGGCCAACTCGCCGGGCGGAAAGCAGCACGTCGATGCCGCCTCCCGAACCGAGATCGAGAACCGTCTCGCCGGGATTCAGTTGCGCCAGCGCCGTAGGATTTCCGCAACCGAGGGACGCTTGCACTGCCTCAGGCGGAAGTTGCGCAGTCTCATTGGAATTGTAAAGGTTCCCAGTGATAGGATCAGGTTCGCCGTGACAACAAGCTGGCCCGCCGCAGGAGCTGCCTCCCGTGGCCACACGCAAAGCGGCCTGGCCGTATTTCTCCTTCACCACGTCTTTGATTTCCATTAGGGCTCCTCTATTGCGTTCTCTTTACTGGTGCTCACTCACAAATTGGACGATGCGGTGCCGAAGCTCATCGCGCACTCGGCGCACCGCCACACGGCGATCGGTTGCGAGCGCGGGGTTTTCAAGATCCCAATGCTGCCGCCAGATGGCTCCCGGGAAAATGGGGCAGGTGCGCTCTTTTCGGCGGTCGCACAACGAAATGACGTACGTGAACCGTTGGCCGAGAAATCCACTCACGTCCTTCGGCGTCTGGCCGGAAATATCGATACCCAACTCGCCCATCGCCTGAATGGCCTCGGGGTCGAGCGGCGTTGGGTCTCCTCCGGCGCTGATTATGTCGAAGCGATCGCTCGCCAGGTCACGAAGAAAGGCCTCCGCCATTTGGGTCCGGCACGAATTACCGGAACAAAGAAACAGCACTTTCGACTTGATCATGCGCAGTTGCCTCCTATTTGCACAGAGTGATAATCGCCTCGGGCTTCACGGCTTTGCTGCGAGTGCAACACTCGGCGTAGAGAAAGCCCAACAGCTCCTCCAACGCCCCCGTATTGGCGGTGTACCAGAGAAACGTGCTCTCGCGGCGCACCTTCACCAGCTCCTCGTTCTTCAGCTTTTCCAGATGATGCGAAAGGGTTGAATTCGGAATGCCCAGCTCGCTTTGGATTTCTCCGACCACCAGACCATTGGGGTGGGCGGAGAGAAGAAGCTGCATAATCCGCAGGCGCGGCTCCGTTCCAATCGCCGTGAACATATCGGCGTACTTCGCCACTTGCTCAGCGCTGGTCTTCGATTTGGCGGCAGCCATGTTTCGACAATAGCAGAAATATAGAAACTGTCAAGCCCCCGGTGTTGCCCACTGCTAGAATGGGTCACGCTCCGGCCGGGAACGGCGCCCATGATCGAAGTCGAACAGCTGCGAAAAGCATACGGCGAGCTGATTGCCGTGGATGGCGTGTCGTTCGCCGCTCGTCCGGGCGAGATCTTCGGCCTGTTAGGACCCAACGGCGCCGGCAAAACCAGCACCATCGGATGCATTTCCGGACTGCTTACGCCGAGCGCTGGACACGTGAAACTGATGGGACACGATGTGGTTCGCGAAGGCCCGGCCGCGCGGGCGAATCTGGGCGTGGTCCCACAAGAGATCGCTCTCTACGAGGACCTTTCCGCGCACGAGAACCTCGCCTACTGGGGCGGCGCGCAGGGCATGCGCAATCCGAAACTGCGAGACCGCATCCAGCAGGTTCTGGAGCTGACCGGCCTGCTGGATCGCGCCAAGGAACCGGTCAAACAGTTCAGCGGCGGAATGAAGCGGCGTCTCAATTTCGCTTGCGGCATTTTGCATTCCCCCAAGGTCCTGCTGCTCGACGAGCCGACCGTGGGTGTGGACCCACAGAGCCGCGTGCGTTTGCTCGATCTGGTCCGCTCCCAAGCTCAGGCTGGAACCTGCGTGCTCTACACCACGCACTACATGCAGGAAGCCGAGGCGCTGTGCGATCGCCTGGCCATTATGGACCACGGAAAGGTCATCGCGGCAGGCACGCTGATTGAGCTTCGCGCGATGCTGGCCGAGCGCGACCTGTTGCGGCTAACCGGCGTGTTCGCACCCCAGGCCGCGCGCGCGGCGATGCAGCACATCGATTCGGTCGAGATCCTGCAAGCCGACGAAAGCCTGCTGTTACTGTCGCTGCCGGGGGCGTCGGCTAAGTTGCCCGCCGTCTTCGCAGCCCTGGCCGGCGCGGGCGCCGAGGTTCGCGGCACCACACTCACCCAGCCGAGCCTGGAGAGTCTTTTCATCAAGCTCACCGGCAAGGAGCTTCGGGAATAACGATGCGGTTTCTGTTCGCCTCCGTAAGGAAGGACCTCGAGCGAATGCGGCGCGATCCCTTGGCGCTGGCGACTTCGCTCGGGATTCCGTTGGTCCTGGTTGTCATTATCACCCTGGTCTTCGGCGGCGGCCAGGCCACGCCGCAAGGACGGCTTCTGATGGCCGACGAGGATGGGACCGTGCTCAGCCAGGCGCTCACCGCCGCCTTCAGCCGCGAGCCGCTCGCCAAGATGATCGTGATCGAAACTACCGATCAAAAGGAAGGCCGGCGCCGCATGGATCGTGGTGACGCTTCGGCGCTCCTCATCGTCCCCAAGGGATTTCAGGAGGCCTTCTTTCAAAGCCGACCCATCCAAATGCAGCTCGTGACCAACCCGGCGCAGGAGATCCTGCCGAACATCATTCAGGAAACTCTATCCATCGTGGTGGATGGCGGATTTTATGTTCAGCGATTGGGTGGTCCGCTCTTGCCCGCCCTTGCAGCCGGGCCACCGCCGAGCGACGACACCGTGGCCCAAATCAGCATCGCGTTCAGCCGGTATGGCCGGAGCTTGTCCAAGTACATCAATCCTCCATTGATCGGCCTGGAACTGCAGGTCACCGCCGAGAAGCCGGCAAGCCAAAACATCGCCGCCATATTTCTTCCCGCGATGCTCTTCATGGGGTTGTTGTTCATCGGCAACGCGCATGCCTTGGATATTTGGAAGGAGCAGCTGTGGGGCACGCTACGCCGTCTCGTCTCCACGCCCGCTTCCCTGGCGGCGTTGCTGGGCGCGCGCTTGATCTCTCTCGCGCTGATTCTCACGGCCGTCGCGCTGGTGGGAGTCGGTGGCATGCGTTGGTTCGCTCATGTTCCGGTGGCGAGCGTCTCTCTTGCGACGCTCTGGCTGGTCTTGTCGGGCGCGGCATTCTACCTGTTCCTGGTTACCATCGCGGTACACGCTTCAGGTCAGCGGGCGGCCAGCGTGATCGGGAATCTGGTGGTGTTTCCGCTGTCGCTGCTAGGCGGGTCGTTCTTTCCGTTTGAGATGATGCCGGATTGGATGGCATCCATTGGGCGCTTCACGCCCAACGGTTGGGCCATCACCGAGTTCAAGGCATTTGTCGCCGGATCCGCTCACACCAAGGATTTTCTGATCGGGGCAGCGTGCATGGCCGCCGCCGGATCGCTTCTTTTCCTGCTGACTCTCCGGCGGATTCGGAAGTTGGTTTAAAGCAGCTATGTTTCGAGACGCCTTCTATCTGGCACGCATGGACGCGGCCCAATTGCTGCGCAGGCGCGAAACGCTGGTATGGACCTTCGTAATGCCGATCATCTTTTTCTACTTCATCGGCACCATCAACGGGAGCTCCTCGGGGCCCGCGAGGGATAACCTGGCGGTCAGCGTTCCTCCGGACGCCGGCTTTCTCGCCGATCGCTTGCTGGCGCGCCTGGAGCAACGCGGCTACCACGTCATCCGCGATCAAGAGCCGAAAGAGTTCTTGCGCTTCCGCCGCAGGCTGTCGATTCCAGCGGGATTCACAGATTCAGTTCTAGCCGGCAAGCCCATGAAGATTCGCTTCGACCGAACGGGCGAAGACGTCAACGCCGACTACGACCGCGTGCGGCTGTATCGCGCCGTTTATACCACGCTCGCGGACTTAATCGTGATCTCGGGCGCGAATGCCAAAGGGTCCAAGGACGCATTTGAAAAGCTGGCCGCCGAGCCGCGCATGCTGACTCTGAAGGTCGAGTCGGCCGGCAAGCGCCGGGATCCTCCTTCCGGATTCGAGCAGTCCGTGCCCGGTACCATGGTGATGTTCACCTTGATCGTGCTGTTCACCACGGGAGGCGTTTCGCTCACCATGGAACGCAACCAGGGCATTCTGCGGCGGCTGGCATCCTCGCCAATGTCGCGCACCGCGGTTGTGCTGGGAAAATGGGGCGCGCGGATGTCGTTGGGAGTGGTCCAGATTGCCTTCGCCATGCTCGCGGGGAGCCTTCTGTTCCACGTCCGGTGGGGGCCGAATCTGCCGACGGTCGTGCTGGTGTTGCTGGTGTACGGTTCGCTGGCCGCCGCGCTCGGTATGTTGATTGGCAACTTCGGACGCACCGAAGGCCAGGTAATCGGACTAGGAGTGATCGCGAGCAACGTCATGGCCGGCCTGGGTGGCTGCTGGTGGCCCATCGAGATCACGCCGCTGTGGACCCAAAAGCTCGCGCTCGCGTTTCCCACTGGCTGGACCATGGATGCCCTGCACAAGCTGATGAACTTCGGCGCGTCGCCCGCCAGCGTCCTCCCAAATTTGTGCGTGACCGCTGTAGCGGCGCTGGTTGCCGGGTACTTTCTGGCACGGTCATTCCGTTACCAATAACCCGGAGTATTTCGATCTATTTTCCGCCCCTCAGCTTAATCTCCGCTGTATCGCCTTTCACGACGACTGTCGTTCCGAAAGGACGTGACAAGTCGGCCAAGCGCTCCAGGATATAGTGCGCCTGATCGCCGGTGGCCGGTGTTGGCAAGCCGCGGGTTTGGAGGAAGAGGTTATTGGTGTGCTCGTCCTGGGTATCGGCCTGACCCTGGCCAATCTTGTTCTGCGCGATCGGCCGGAACGTAATCGATTGCAGATTCTTGCCCTGGAAGTCGACATAGGCGACCACGCTTTCCCAGTTGATGGGTTCATCCAGCAAGATGTCGATCGGCGGCGCCTGAAAAATGAAATTGCCCAAGTCATAGAAGATAGGCCGGCCGTTATAAATCTCGACACCGTGCAGCAGCGGTGCGCCATGCATCACGATGATGTCCGCGCCCGCATCCACCTCGGCGTGCGTCCATTTCTTGAGCCAGTCAGGCGGCCCCAGCCGCTCGGGTAACTCTTCCAGCATGATCGTCCGGAAAGGCTTATCGAATACGTGATTGTGTTCATACACGATCACAAGATCGGCTTGCTTTCGGGCCTCTCGAATACTCTGAAGAATGCGCTGCGTATCCTCCTCGTTCGGCTTGTTGCCGTCCACGCGGAGCTCGTTTACGCCCGGCCGGTTTGCGGTAGCGGATCCTCCTTCATCGATAAGACCCGATGCCATCGCCACCAGCGCAACCGTGCCCTTCGGCGTGTGCAAATACCCGGGCGCTGCAGCTTCCGCGATCGTGTTCCCGGTCCCGGCATGAGCCAGACTGAGATGACTCGCCTCCTGGAGGGTGTTTTGTATGCCCGGAACCTTGAGGTCGAAGGCGTGATTGTTGGAAAGCGACACCAGGTTAAAGCCGAACGACTTCAATGCATCCATCGCTTCGGGCGGGGAGAGAAACCTGCCGTTCATGTGCGACTGACCTTTGCTTTCGTCGACGATGGTAGTTTCAAAGTTCGTGAACACCACGTCGCCCTTCAATAGCGACGTGATCACCGGAACCGCGGACGGAGCGTGAGCGCGAATATCGGACCGGATCATCGATTGTCCTGTGAGAATGATACTGAACGACGAGGATTGCGCTCGCAGGATCCCCCGCGCCGTGAATACCAAAACAAGGCCGGCCGTGGCCAGCAGGAACCGACGACCGCTTAAGACTGTTGCCATTTCCGTTTTCCTCCAGCTGAGATATCGAAAATACCGGACGATTGCAACGGTAATCATACATCCCTTTCTCATGCGGGGGATAGCCGCTACCCACCGTCAACCCCCGCCGTTCTACAATGAGTTCTAGTGTTCAAAACTCTTCTTCCGGCCCTGGGGATTTTGGCCGTCGGGTGCATCGCCAGCGGCGCAACCCCGGCGAAAACTCACAAGCGCGCTCATAGTTCCACCACCGCGTCCAGGTCTGGCACGCCGGCCAAAAAAAGCACCAAGGCTACAACGGCTAAGACGACTGCAAAAGCCAAGACCACCAATGCCGCCGCCCATCGCAAAGGTAAAACCACATCCCGGCGCCCGTCGCGCTCCTACCAGCAGAGCCCGACACCTGATCGCTATCGGGAAATCCAGCAAGCCCTCGCAAGCAAAGGCTATCTCCAAGGCGAGCCTACCGGCCAGTGGGGCCCCGACTCGGTGGACGCGCTCAAGCGCTTCCAAAGCACCCAAAACCTGACGCCCGACGGCAAAATCAATTCGCTCTCTCTGATTGCCCTAGGCCTCGGTCCCAAACGCCTCAGCGCCAAATCGGACGCGCCACCCACACCCCCGCCTCCGCAATGATCGTCGGCGTCGCGAAGGAAATCAAGGATCACGAAACGCGCGTCGGATTGGTTCCCAGCGGAGTCACGGCGCTGCGTGAGGCCGGCCATCGGGTCCTGGTAGAAACCCAAGCCGGCGCGGGCAGCTCCATCCCCGATGAGGAATACGCGGATGCGGGCGGCGAAATCCTCCCTACTTCCGCCGAGGTTTGGAACAAGGCCGAACTCGTCATCAAGGTCAAGGAGCCGCAGCCGTCTGAGTACGCTTACTTCCGCCCCGGCCTGATCCTGTTCACCTATTTGCACCTAGCGCCGCTGCCCGAACTCACCGGCACGTTGGTCGCAGCTAAGGTCAACTCGATCGGCTACGAGACCATTCGCGAACGCGACGGCTCGCTGCCGCTGCTCACGCCCATGAGTGAAGTCGCTGGACGCATGGCCGTCCAAGTTGGCGCTGTGTATCTGGAGCGACCCAACGGTGGACGCGGCATCTTACTGGGCGGAGTCCCCGGAGTGGCGCCCGCTACTGTCGCGATTCTGGGAGGCGGCGTGGTCGGCCATCAAGCGGCCAAAATGGCCGTAGGTCTGGGCGCGCATGTGATCATCATCGATCGCAATCTCGACCGGCTGCGCGCGCTGGACGACATCTATAGCAGCCAGGTGGTGACGCTCGCATCCAACACGTTCACGGTGCGCGAGGCCGTCCGCAACGCCGATCTTGTTGTCGGCGCGGTGCTGATCCCAGGAACGTCCGCGCCTAAGCTGGTGCGGCGCGAAATGCTGAAGAACATGAAGCCCGGCGCGGTGATGGTGGATGTCGCCATCGATCAAGGCGGATGTTTCGAGACATCACACGCCACCACGCACACGGATCCCATCTATTTCGTCGATGGCGTTCTGCATTATTGCGTTTCGAACATGCCGGCCGCGGTGCCGCATACCTCCACCTACGCGCTCACCAACGCGACGTTCCCGTATCTTGCGGAACTTTGCGCTAAGGGCCTGGAGCGGGCTTGCCAGGATAATCCGGCCATTCGCGAGGGCGTCAATACCTACGCCGGACACATCACGCATCCGGGAGTGGCCGAGTCCCAGGGCGTCGCCGCCAGCGATCTTAAGGCTTTGCTGTAGCCGGCGCCGAAAAAACCTGCTCGGCGCGTTCCGTTTTTAACAAATTGCCATTTTCCTGTTCTTTGACCGTCAGCGTGGTTCGCGCCGCGTCGGCCGGAACTCTCCACAGCTTGGTGATTTCGCGCTGCTCCTTTTTGTTCAGAACGAATGCCGCTGGACGGAGCAATTGGCTGGGCTTATCCCAGTGCCCGTTCGTTTCCGCCTGCCCGGTGAGTTCGATGGCGATGGGAACTGTCGCGTGATCCTCGGTGTTCACCACTTTCACGCGTACGAAAATCAGGTCCGCGCTTTGCTTGTCCAACTTCAGTGTGATGTCCAGCTTGGGCGGGTGCGCGCAGCTTGTCAGGATCAACACAACAGCACACAGCAAAAACGTTTTCATCATATGAGCCTAGATGTTTTGGGCATAGCTACGCGCTTCTCCAAGCGGGCGGCGCGGCGTTCCAGCGCTTCGGACGATTCCAATTCCATGGCGCTTCGCGTCATCTCGAGAGCCAGCGCGTAGTTGCGCTCGCGGCGCTCGTAATACTTGGCGAGTTCCACAAATGCCGGGCCGCGCCACGGATTCCTGGATGCGGCCAGGTCGGTCAACACCGGAATCGCCGCATGTTCGCGGCCGAGCTTTTTTTCGAGCGCCGCGATGTCCCAGAGCGTGCGGAATAGCAGATCATCCGGGAGATTCTTCCCGATCGCTTGTCGAAAAAGCGCCAGTGCGTTTTCGTGCTGCTCGGCTTGCCGCCACCAACGGGCGAGCCCGACCATTTCTGCGCCGTGCGAGAACTCAGATTGGCCGGGCGCGTGAAACGCTCGCGGGACAATCGCCGTCAGGCACGCCAAAGTCAGGATGTCGATGGCGTTGTGATGAAACACCGGCATCAAGCTAAAGATCTCGCGCGTCCGCACGTATTCAAAGTACACATACGGAATCATTTCACCCGGCAGATCGCCTTGCCGCTCGACGCCCAGGATTTGATTCTCCAGCTCCACCAGTCGGCAACTGTCAAAGCGCAAGTTCCATAATCGCCGCGCGCCGAAAAGCAGATCGAGGTGTTCCAGCGCGCTGAACGGTGGCCGTTGGCGCACCATGCGGTAGCGAGTTTCGAGCAGCGGTTGATCGTAGGTGCGGCCGTTGTAAGTGATCAGCACCTCGAATTGTTTCAAATGCTCGGCCACTGCGCTCAACTGACTGGCCTCTTCACCGAAGTCGCGCATGAAAAACTGTCGCACTCGAAAACCTTGCGGCGTAATACGCCCGACTCCAACCAGAAACGCATAGGTCCCCGATCCTCCGGCCAAACCAGTGGTTTCGGTATCGAGGAAGCACCACTTCGCGGGCGGGACTCCGCGGATCTGGCCATTCGAAATGGGATCCAGCAGATCGTGCGGCAAGGCTTCGAGATCCACGATGCCGATGCTGCCATGCCGGCGCTGACGTTCGTAGAGCTTTTCGGTTTCGTAGTGGACGCCATGTTCAGTTGTAACTTCCTCGCCATGTAGCCAATCCTCTGGAAAGGCCAGTTGTTGGTTGTTGGTTGTTGGTTGTTGGCGTTTCGGTGTTGTGTACTTTTTGTCAATTTTGGCGATGCGGCGACGCAGATGCGCGAGCTGTTCCTGAAAGTCGCTCATGCTTCCTGCGATTGGGATGTCTCTTCCCACTCTGCGAGCAATGCGTTCAAGGCCGCTCGGCGCTTTTCCAGTTGCGCCGAAACCCGCATGGTTTCCTCCGCGCTGACGAAATTCGCCAGGCTCTGTTCATCGCTCGCGATTTCGGCTTCCAGGGTGGCAATCTGCGTTTCGAGCTCACGGGCGCGATCCTGGAGCTTTTTCAGCTTCATGGGATTCAAGCGCTTGGCCGGTTGTTGGTGGCTGGTTGTTGGTAGCTGGTGACTCGTGGCCGGGTGACCGTTCAACGGCAAGCTGAGATCGATTTGCTTGCCTTCCTTGCGCCACACGTAGTCTTCGTAGTTGCCAGGGAAAACGTGGACCTCCCCGGCGCCCACTTCAAAGACTCGCGTTGCGAGCTTGTCGATGAAATAGCGATCGTGCGAAACGAAGACTACCGTTCCGGTATATTTCTCGAGCGATTCAAGCAGCACGTCCTTGGCGCGCATGTCCAGGTGATTGGTCGGCTCATCCAGCAGCAGGAAGTTGGAAGGCTGCAACAGCATGCGGGCCAGCGCGTAACGGTTGCGCTCGCCGCCCGAAAGCACGCCGATGCGTTTGAAAACGTCGTCTTCGGAAAACAGAAAACATCCCAGCAGACTGCGCAACTCGGTATTGGTGGAGCGCGGGGCCTGGCCCTGTAGATCGTCGAGCATGCGCGCGTTAGGATCGAGTTCTTTATATTGATCCTGTGCGAAATAGTCGACTTCAGCGTTGTGGCCCAGGCGATATTCGCCCGAAGTGAGCGGCTCCGTGCCCGCCAGCAATTTGATCAACGTCGACTTCCCCGCCCCGTTCACGCCCACCAGCGCAATGCGGTCACCGCGCTCGATGATGAAGTCCACGCCGCCGAAGACGAATTTCTCGCCGTAGCTCTTCGAGACCTTTTGGAACTCGGCCACGATGCGGCCGCTCGGCTTGGGCTGCGGAAACGAGAAGTGGATGGTCTTCTCTTCGTTGGGCAGCTCGATGCGCTCGATCTTTTCAAGCTCCTTGATGCGGCTCTGGACCTGCTTGGCCTTGGTGGCCGTGTAGCGAAAGCGGTTGATGAAGGCTTCGAGATGTTCGATGCGGTCGCGCTGATTGCGATAAGCGGCATCCAGCTGTTCGGTGCGCTCCTGCTTCTGGCGCAGGTACTTTTCGTAGTTGCCCGAGTAGAAATGCACGCCGCGATTCCAGATCTCGACAATCTTGTTGACGGTGACATCCAGGAAATAGCGGTCATGCGAGATCAGGACGATCGCAAACGGGTAGTTGGCCAAATATTGTTCCAACCAGTTGCGGGCTTCGAGATCCAGGTGATTGGTCGGCTCGTCGAGCAGAAGAAGGTTAGGCTTTTCGAGCAGCAGCTTTGCGAGTGCGATGCGCATCTGCCAGCCGCCGGAAAACTCCTCGGTCCGCTTGTTCCATTCCTCGTGCGGAAATCCGAGCCCGGCCAGCACCGTTCCCACCTGCGCCTCAATCGCGTAGCCATCGCGGGTACGAAATTCACTATCCAATTGATGAAAGCGGTCGGCTACATCGGCGTACTCGGGACCGGCGGGATCGAGCTCAGCCATCTTGTGCGTGAGCTCTTCCATCTCGATTTCCATCTTCTGCAGGGACGCGAAAACCGACATGCATTCGGCGAAGACGCCGCGGCCGGATAGCGACAGGCCGTCTTGCGGCAGGTAACCGGAGCTGACGCCGCGCGCGACGCTGAGCTTGCCGTAGTCGAGCGATTCCAGGCCGGCCAGCACTTTGAGCAGCGTGGTTTTGCCGCTGCCGTTCGCGCCCACCAGACCAGCGCGGTCCTGGGGCGTGATCATCCAGTTGAGATCTTCAAACAGCAGCTTGGGGCCGAAGCGCTTGCCGGCGCCGGAGAGTTGGATCATCT
>Ga0209415_10013868_pt1 | contig 13218 bp, 11 predicted proteins | sample PeaSoiSIISIP2007_FD_187696 | JGI IMG/M metagenome (GOLD analysis project Ga0209415, IMG submission 187696) | Peat soil microbial communities from Weissenstadt, Germany - SII-SIP-2007 (SPAdes) (version 2) | ecosystem: Environmental > Terrestrial > Soil > Wetlands > Peat | place: Germany... | reverse complement strand
TGGGCGTTGGTCATCCAGTGGTAGGTGTGCACGGCGTCGCCCTGCATCAGCGGGATGATCACGAAGCCGCCGCCGAACGAGAGCGCGCCGACCTTGAACGCGGTCCAGGCCAGCGACCCCAGCGCACCGGAGCGCGCCACGCCGTGCGCCAGCGCCGCCAGCGGACCCCAGTGGATCGCCGGCGCGGTCGACGGCCGGCGCGCCAGCGCCAGCTCGAGCAGGCCGCAGCCGAGCAGGACGAGGACCAGATACGGGCCGATCAGCGCCGCCGCCGCGACGCCGGCGGCGAGATAGCCGCCCCAGCGCAGCATGCGCGCGCGGTGCTCGCGAACCCGTCTGACGCTCGGGCCGAGCAGTCCGCGCGCAGCATGGACGGCCACCGCCGCGACGGCCGCGCCGGCGCCGGCCCCGGCTCCGCGCACCCACAGCGGCGGAGCGTGGGCGAGGAAGACGACCGACAGCGCGAGGATCAGCACGACCGCCGGAACGACGAAGCCCAGTCCTCCGACGATCGCTCCGCCGATGCCGCCGACGCGGTAGGCGCAGAAGATCGCCAGCTGGGTCGACGCCGGACCGGGCAGCAGGCCGCAGGCGGCGTTGGCGTCCTCGAACTCGCGCGCGTCGATCCACTGCTCGCGCTCGACCACCAGGTGGCGCAGCAGTGCGATGTGTGCGGGAGGCCCGCCGAAGCCGGTCAGTCCGATCCGGGTCCAGGCGCGGGCGATCGTGCTCAGCGAGGCCTGCGCTGCGGGCTGCGGCGTGGCCGGTGACGGCGCCATCGGCGTAGCCGGCAGCGGGCCGCTAGCCGGCGGCCCGCGACGCGCGCGCCGAGGCCACCCGCGCGCCGAGGTTGGCCGCGACGTCCGGCCATTCGCGGTCGAGGATCGAGTAGATCGCCGAGCTGCGACGGTTTCCGTCGTGGAGCAGGCGGTCGTCGCGCCTGACCCCCTCGAACTGGGCCGGCAGGGCCTCGAGCGCCCGGCGTGCGCGCTCGTTGAGCTCGTTGGTCGAGAACTCGACGCGCTGGCAGCCGAGCGCCTCGAAGGCGTGGCGGAGCAGCAGCAGCTTGGCCTCGGCGTTCGCGCCGCTGCGCCACGCGGCAGGGTTCAGCCAGGTCCAGCCGATCTCCAGGCCGGCGTGCTCGGGTCGCAGCGTCAGGTAGCTGGTGGCGCCGATCGGACGCTCGGTGCGTGCGTCGAGCGTCGCGAAGGGCGCGCGCGTCCCCTCGACGCCCGCGCGCAGCGCGTCGTCGAACCACCGGCGGAACGCGGCCTCGCCGGCCATCGCCACCGTCCACCAGGTCCAGATCTCAGGCGGGCGCGCGGCCTCCAGCAGCGCGCCGAAATGCTCCTCCGAGAGCGGTTCGAGGATCACGATCTCGCCGGCCAGCCGGGGGGCGAGGTTCCACATTGACGGCATCTTCCCAGCGCGCGCGCCGAGCTGCCGCTACGCCGCAGCGCCCCGGGAGCTCGGGCGTGCGCCGGCGCTCAGGCCGCGACCGAGTTGTGCGTCGCGGCCGCCTCGCGGACCCAGCTGCCGACGATGTCGCGCATCGAGAGGATGCCGACCAGCTCCGATCCCTCCAGCACGATCACGTGGCGGAAGCCGCCGGCGGTCATCTGCTCGGCGGCGCGTTGCAGCGGCCAGTCGGCGGCGGCGTAGACGACGTTCGCCGTGAGGTGATCGCCGACCAGCTCGGTGTCGAGGTCGCCGCCGTGACCGGCACAGCGCAGGATGTCGCGTTCGGTGACGATCCCGGGGGCCGGCAGATCGTGGTCGATCACCACCGCCGCGCCGGTTCGCCCTTCGGTCATCCGGCGGGCCGCCTCGCGCATCGTGTGGCCGCTGCCGATCGTGACCCCGACCGGGTTCATCGCCTCGCGCACCGTCATCGTCGCCTCCTGTGGATGGTTGCGGCACTCTGCTCGTGAGCGAACGTGATTGTAGCAATCGCCACGTGATTTTGCTACATCCGATACAAACATGAGAGCGCGTCTCAGCTTCGGATCGGCGACGCTCGGCCACGACGCCCGGCTCGCCGGCGGCCGCGGAGCGTGGGGTCGTCTAGCCTGTGTTGCTCAACCACGGCGCGCGCGAGCGGTTCGCGCATGCCGCCGAAGGGTCACGGCATGCGGATCGGGCTCGCGTTGGGAGCAGGCGGAGTGGTGGGCGCATCGTGGATGATCGGCGCGCTGGAGGCGCTCGAACAGCAGACGGGCTTCCGCCCGGCCGAGGTCAGCGAGGTGCTCGGAACGTCGGTCGGATCGCTGATCGGCGCGATGGTCGCGGCCGGCGTCCCGACGGCCGCGATGGCCGCCTACGCGAGCGGCGTGGAGGGCGGCGCGGCGAGCGATCCCGACGGCCACGACGCGATGCGGCTGCGGCTCGGACGCGTGCCGTTGCCGATCGGTCCGGGCTCGTGGCGGATGGTGCTCGCGGCCCGCAGCCGGACGATGCTGTTCACCGGTCTGCTGCCGCGCGGGGCCGCGCGCACCGACGCGATCAGCCGGCTCGTCGAGCGCGCCGTCGGCTCGCAGTGGCCGGCCGGCTGCGACCTGCGGATCGTCGCATGTGACTACGCCAGCGGCGAGCGGGTCGAGTTCGCGCGCTCGCGCGGGCCGGTGGCGACGCCCGCCGAAGCGGTCGCCGCGTCCTGCGCGATCCCGGCCGTCTACGAGCCGGTCGTGATCGGCGGCCGGCGCTACATCGACGGCGGCGTGCACTCGCACTCCAATCTCGACCTGCTGCTCGATGCCGAGCTCGACGCGGTGATCGCTCTGAACCCGATGTCCTCGGGCGCGTGGGTCGCGGGCGGCGGCGTGCGCGAGCGCCTCGCCGGTGTGCGCCGGCGCTACTCCGGCGCGCTGCTCGCCGCCGAGGTCGCTGCGCTGCGCGCCCGCGGAACCAACGTGCTCGTGCTCGAGCCGGCGTTCGCCGACCTCGCGGCGATGGGCCCGAACATGATGGCGCGCGACCGCCTGGTCGCGGTGATCGAAGCGGGCCGCTCGAGTACCGAACGCGCGCTGCGCCGGCTCGGACGCAAGCGACTGCGCTCGGTCGGGTTGGCGGCTGGGTAGCGGTCGCAGCCCGCGCAACCTCGCCCACCCACCGCGTCAGGCGGACACCGCGGCGAGCACGTCTCGCGCCACGACAGCCGCCTGCTCGACGTCGGTCGCGTCGGCGGCCTCGAACGGCGTGTGGCTTTCGCCCCCGCGCAGCGGTACGAACAGCAGCAGCGTCGGTGTCAGCGCGGCGAGGTGCTGCGCGTCGTGTCCCGCTCCCGACCAGGTCGCCGTCGCGGCGATGCCGCGGCGCTCGGCTGTGGCGAGCGCGGCCCGAGCCAGAGTCGCGTCGAGGACGGCGGGCTCGCCGGTGCGAAGCACGCGCAGGTGCGCGTCGACGCCGCGGCGGCCGGCGATCTCGCTGATCGCCGCGCGGACCGCCTCGTCGAGTCGCGCGAGCGACTGCGCCTCGATCGCGCGCGCGTCCAGCCCCAGGCACACGCGCGCCGGGATCACGCTGACCGCGCCGGGCTGCACGACGAGCGTCCCGATCGTCGCCACCGTCTCGGCCGGCTCGCGGCGCGCAGCCTGCTCGACGGCGAGGACCACCTCGGCGGCTGCGGCGAGCGCGTCGCGGCGGTCCTCCATCGACACCTCACCGGCGTGGCCGGCGCTGCCGCGCAGCTCGATCTCGTAGCGATGGGGGGCGGCGATGCGCTCGACGACGCCGAGCGTGCCCAGCCCGCGACGTTGGGCGATGTGCACCTCGGCGTGGGCGCGCAGCCGCCCGAGCGGGGCCTCGAGCTCGGGCAGATCGACCAGCGCGCGGTAGTCGGCACGGGCCTCGGCCGCGCTGATGCCGGCGGCGTCATGGAGCTCGTCGAGCGCGCCCTCGGTCAGCGTGCCCGCGAGGCAGCGCGAGCCGATCGTGCCCGCACCGAATCGCGGTGCCTCCTCGGCGGCGCAGATGAGCAGCGCGGGACGGGTCCCACCCGGCGTGCCGGCGCGCAACTCGTCGGCAAGCTCGAGGCCGAGGACGGTGCCGAGCGCGCCGTCGTAGCGGCCACCGTCCGGCACGGTGTCGACGTGCGACCCCGAAGTCACCAGCGGACCGTCCCATCCCGGCGGCAGCGCCCAGAGGTTTCCATGGCGATCGAGTCCGGGCTCGAGGCCCGCGGACTCGGCCCAGCCGGCGACGATCCGCATCGCCTTGGCCTCGGTCGGCGAGAACGCCGGCCGATCGGCGCCGCCCCCGGGCCCGTGCGCGATCTCCCACAGCGCGTCGAGGCGCGCGGCGATCCGCGCGCCGTCAGGCAAGGGCGTACTGCGCGAGCGGCTTGCCGAGCATCGCCTCGACCTCGGGGTAGACGCTCGGCTCCTTGACGCCGTCACCCAGCGGGACGTTCGCCTTCGGGACGTGCAGCACCGCGACCTCGTCGCCCGGCTTGATGTCGGCGATCGAGATGATCCGGCCGCTCGCCAGCGAGAGGGTCGCGATCACGTCGGGGAAGGTGCCCCGGCGCTCGCCGTCCGCCTCGGCGGTCATGTATTCGTTGACGAAGCCGAGCTCGAGCTCCTCGACGGCGATGAAGCCGATGTCGAACGCGTGCTCGGTCCGCAGCTGCTTCGCGCGCACCGCTCCGCGCGTCAGGACGCTGCCGCCGAGGTGTGCGGCGGTGGCGTCGATCACGGCCTCGGGCCCGGCCGCTTCGGCGGCCAGGATCGCCTCGCCCAGCGCCAGTGCGAAGCTGATCGCCCCGACCGCCGCGTGCTCGGCGACAAACGCGGCGGGAAGCGGGTTGCGCGCCGCGGCGATGAAGCCACCCGACTCCTCCGAGGCTGTGCGCAGGACATTCGCGGTTCGCTGGACCGTGCCCCGGGTGACCAGCTCGAGGTAGCGCTGCTGGGCGCGGTTGCCGCCCGCGACCGCCTGGACGGTCTCGTGGTCAGGACTTGCGGCAAGGCCGAAGGACCCCATCTTGCCGGTCGGGTGCGCGCGGCCGTCACCGGCCGCGTCGATCACGAGCGTTCCGAGCACGGCCGAGGCGACCCAGCCGTTGCAGGTCGTCGAGGAGCCGTTCTGCGCCGTCACGGTGCCCACGATCGGCTCATCGACGGCTTCGATCAGCAGTTCGAGCGCACGCACGTAGTCACGCGGTCGCATTTCCCACTCGCGCGCCGCCGGCGCGCCGATCGCCGACACCGTCGCCAGCAGCGCGTCTGGGTCGACCTCGTCGAGCGTGGCCAGCAGCGGCCTGCCGTACTGCACGGCTGTGGTGCCGACGAGCAGGCCGTGGTCGACCCAGCCACCACCGCCCGCCGCGAGCACCGAGCCGCCGGCGACCGCGGCGTGGACGTCGCGCAGGTCGAGCTCCCTCACGCCGGCAACCCGAGTCCGTGTTCGCGCGCCGCCGCCTGCGCGTCCGCATAGCCGGCGTCGGCGTGGCGCAGCACCCCGAGCGCTGTGTCGGCGTGCAGCGCGCCCCGCAGGCGCTCGGCGGCGTCGTCGCTGCCGGTGGCGACAACCGTCATACCGGCGCTCTGCGAGTAGCCCGTGTAGCCGCCGCCCCCGGCGTGCAGCGCGACCAGGTCGGCGCCGGTGGCGGTCATCAGGAGCGCATTCAACAGCGGCCAGTCGCTGATCGCGTCCGAGCCGTCCGCCATCCGCTCGGTGATGATGTTGGGGTGGGTCATTGCCGCACCGTCCATGTGGTCGCGGCTGAACGCGATGGGCCCGCGCAGGCGACCCGAGGCCACCGCCGCGTTGGCGGCGAGGCCGAGCGTCGTACGCTCGCCGTGGCCAAGCCAGGCGATCCGTGCCGGCAGGCCCTGGCGCGGCACGTAGCGCCGCGCCAGCTCGATCCACTGCGCGATCCGCGGGACGTGGCCGAGCTGCTCAAGGCAGATCTCGTCCATCGTCGCGCCGTCCTCATCCTCGCCGGAGACGCACATCCAGCGGAACGGGCCGATGCCGCGGCAGAACAGGGGGCGAATGTAACGGGCGGTGAAGACGTCGATCGAGAGCGCCTCCGCGAGGCCGCCGGACGCGGCGTGAGGACGGATGTTGTTGCCGTAGTCAAAGACCACCGCGCCGCGGTCGCGCAGGTCGAGCATCGCCTGCACGTGGCGCACGATCGTCGCCTGCGCGAGCGACTCCAGCTTGCCGGGGTCGCCGGTTCGCAGGGCCGCAGCCTCGGCGGTGCCCATGCCCGAGGGAATGTAGCCGTGGCGCATGTCGTGCGCGGAGGTCAGATCGGTCACCACATCGGGCGTCAGGCCACGCTCGAGCAGCGCCTCGAGCAGCTCCGCTGCGCCGACCGTCACGGCCACGGCGACACCCTCCGGTCGCTCGATCACCTGCTCGAGTGCGGCGTCGACCTCGTCGCTGACCGCGTCGACGATCCCCTCGCGCAGGCGTCGCTGTGCCTGCTCGGGATCCACCTCGGCGACCAGGCAGGTGCCGCGCAGCATCCGTGCTACGGCGAGCGGTTGCGCCGCTCCCATCCCGCCGAGCCCGCCGGTGACGATCAGGCGTCCGCGCAGCGAGCCGCCGAAGTGCTCGCGCGCGACCTGCGCAAACGTCTCGTAGGTGCCCTGCAGCACGCCCTGCGAGCCGATGTACTGCCAGCAGCCGGCGGTCAGCCCGCCCCACATCAACAGGCCGCGCGCCTCGAGGTCATAGAAGATCTCGGGTGTCGAGAACCGCCCCACGAGGTGGCCGTTGGCAATCACGACCGCGGGGGCGCGCGGGCCGGTCGGGAGCACCGCGATCGGCTTGCCGGACTGGATCACGAGCGTCTCGCCGTCGTGGAGCCGCTCGAGCGCGGCGACGATCGCAGCGAGGCTCGCGTGATCGCGCGCCGCCTTGGCGTGGGCGGCGTAGACGACGAGCTCGTCGCGATTCTCCGCCAGCTCGAGGTTGTTCTCAAGCAGGCGCAGGAGCGCCTCCGCACGCCAGTTGCGACAGCGCAGTTCAGCCACGAGCCCCAGCCACCGCGCGCTGCGAGGGAACGAACGTCCCCTCGCCGGCTGCGCCGGTCACGGTCCGGCCGTCCCAGACCTCGACACCGCGCGAGAACGTCGCAAGCACGCGTCCGCGCACCGTCCGACCCTCGTAGGGGCTCCAGCCGGCGGGCGTGACCAGCGCCGCGGCGTGGATCTCCCACTCGAGCGCAGGGTCGAGCACGATCAGGTCGGCGTCGGCGCCCGGGAGCAGGCTGCCCTTGCGTGGCCACAGCCCGAAGCGCCGCGCCGGCGCCTCGCAGAGCAGGCGCAGGAGCGCGCGCGGACCCAGCGCGTCGTGAATCAGCGGCACGATCAGCTCGACGCCGGGGGCGCCGGACGCGAGCGCGAAGATGTCCTCGCCGTGCTTGCGCTCGCGCGGCCAACCGACGTGGTCTGAGGCGATCAGGTCGATCCCGGCGGGGGAGAGCGGCGCGGCGCGCAGCGGCGGGTTGATCTTGGCCTCGCCTCCACGGCGGACGAGCTCCGACTCGTCCAGCAGCAAGTAGTGCGGACAGCTCTCGGCGGTCACGTCGAGGCCGGCCGCGCGAATCAGCGTCACGCCGCGCGGCGTCGAGACGTGACAAACGTGCAGGCGCACGCCGGTTGCACGCGCGAGCTCGAGGCAGCGGGCGATCGCCTCGTGCTCGGCCACCGGCGGACGCGAGCGCGCGTGGGCGAGCGGGTCGCCGCCGTGGCCGGCCGCCTGCTCGGCGGCGATCCCTGCGCGCACGATCTCGTCGTTCTCGGCGTGGACGCCGGCGAGCCCGCCGGCAGCGGCGATCTGCGCGAAGGCGGCGAGCAGCTGGCCGTCGGGGATGCGCGGAAAGCGCTCCGGGTGGGTCTCGAAGGTCGAGAGCTTGAACGCGGCTGCGCCAGCCGCAACAAGCTCGGCGACGTGCTCGATCGGCCCGCGGGGGGGCACCGTCGCCCACAGGGCGACATCGATGTGCGCCTCGCGTTCGACGGCGGCGGCCTTGGCGGCGAACGCGTCCGGTGTCTCGATCGGGCCGCTGTGGTCGTAGGGCATATCGACGACCGTCGTGACGCCGCCGGCCGCCGCCGCGCGCGTGCACGCCTCGATCCCCTCGTCGGGGCTGCTGCGCGTGTGCACGTGCACGTCGACGGCGCCGGGGAGGATCAGCGCGTCGCCGACGTCGAGCCCACCAGGCTCGGGTGCTCCGATGGCGGCGATGCGCCCTTCGTCGATCGTCACGGTCGCGCGTTCGGCGGCACGCCCAGCTGGGAGAATTCGGCCCGTGATCTTCTCAATAAATGAGATAGAATAACCGTACCACAGATGCTGGACCATGAACCAGTCTCAGTTCACGAGACGATCACGCTAACGGGCGATGCCCTGACCGTGGACGACGTGTGCGCCGTTGCGCGCGAGCGGGCGCCCGTCGACATCGCTGCCGAAGCCCTGCGACGCGTGCGCGAGGCTCGCGACGTGGTCGATCGCGTGCTGGCCAGCGGCGAGGAGGTCTACGGGATCAACACGGGCCTCGGCTCGCTCTCGCGTCACCACATCCCGGTCGAGGAGATCCGCGCCTTCGCGTTCGCGACCGTCGCCGATCAGACCTCCTCCTACGGGCGCCCGCTCGAGACCGACGTCGTGCGCGCGATGATGCTCACGCGCGCAAACGGGATGGCCAAGGCGGGCGTCGGTGTGCGCCGCGAGCTCGTTGAGCTGCTCGTCGCTGCGCTCAACGCCGGCGTACACCCGATCGTGCGGATGGTCGGCTCGGTCGGGCAGGGTGACCTGGCGGAGATGGCCGACATCGGCAAGGTGCTGATCGGCCGCGGCTACGCCGAGTACAAGGGTGAGACGATGCCCGGGGCCGCGGCGCTGAAGCGGGCCGGCCTCGATCCGATCGAGCTCGAGGCGAAGGAGGCGCTGGCGCTGATCAGCTCGAACGGTCTGACGATGGGACGCGGATCGCTCGTGCTCGTCGACACCGCGGACCTCATCGAGAGCCTCCAGACGGCGGCCGCGCTGAGCTTCGAGGGCTTCCTCGCGAACCTCTCGATCATTCATCCGGCGGCCGCGCAGATGCGACCGCACGCCGGCCACATGACCGCTCAGGTCCGCCTGCGCGAGCTGCTCGCCGGCAGCCACCTGTGGAGTCGCGGCGCCGCGCGCAACCTCCAGGACCCGCTCTCGATCCGCTGCGTGCCGCAGACCCACGGCGCGCTCTACGACGCCCTGTCCGTCGCGCGCGGCACGATGGAGATCGAGCTCAACTCGGCGAGTGACAACCCGCTCGTCGTGATCGAAGACGAGGCGATCGTCTCCGTTGGCAACTTCGACATCGCCGGCTTGGCGATGGCGTTCGACTTCCTCCGCCTGGCGCTCGCGCACGCCGCGCAGATCGCCAACGAGCGGGTCCAGAAGCTGATGTGGCGACACTTCAGCGGGCTCCCGACCGGCCTTGCCCAGCACGACGGCCCCACCGGCGGCCTGAAGCCGCTCGGCCGCTCCTTTGCGGCGCTCGCCGCCGAGACACGCTTCCTCGCCAACCCCGTCTCACTTGACTACCGCGGCCAGCTCGCGGAGGGGATCGAGGACCACGCGAGCATGGCGCCGCTGGCGGTCAGCACGACCTCGCAGCTGGTCAGCCTGATGCACCGCCTCGTGGCGCTCGAGCTGCTGATCGCCGCCCAGGCCATCGACCTGCGCGGCGTGGCCGATCAACTCGGCGAAGGCACGCGGCTGGCCTACGAGTTCGTGCGCGACCATGCGCCGACGCTGGTCGACGAGATGGAATGGAACGTCGACATCGACGTGCTCGCGGTCCTCGTCGGCGAGGGCGAGCTCGCACGGCGCGTCGCCCGCCGCGTCGGCGGTCGCCTGCCGCTGTCCGATCACGAAGCGCCGGCGATCTGATGCCGGCCGGGGCGCTCGAGCGCGCCGTCGACCTGCTCGGGCAGCTTGGCGACGACCGCTCGCCGCCGACGGTGACCGAGCTTGCCAGCAGCGCGGGCGTGCCGACGAGCACGGCCTACCGCCTGCTCGCCGAGCTGGAGCACCACGGCCTCGTCCGTCGCGAGGCCGACGGGACGATCGCGCTGGGGACCAGGATCCTTGCACTCGGCCGCCACGCCGAGGCGAGCCTGCGGCTGTGGCTGATCGACCCGGCGGTGGCGGTCATGGAGCAACTCGCCAGCGAGCACGGGGAGACCGTGATCCTCACGGCCCCCTGCGGGCTCGAGGCGATCGCGCTCCACGTCGTCGAGACGACCAAGCCGGTGCGCCTCTCACACGCGACGTACCGCCGCGCGCCGATGTACCTCGGCGCTTCCGGGAAGGTGCTCGCCGCCTACCTCGAGCCTCCTGAGCGCGACCGGCTGCTCGCGGCGCTCGACGATCACACGCTGGGCGGAGCCCTCGAGCAGATCCGAGCCCGAGGCTATGTGATCACGAGCGACGAGCTCGACGAAGGGGCGACCGGCATCGCAGCGCCGCTGCTCGACCCCCGGGGGCGCCTGCTCGCCGGACTCAGCATCGCCGGGCCGACCGAGCGCATGCGCGCCGCCGGCCTCGATGCCATGGTCGCCGCGGTGCGCACCGCGGCGGCGCAGATCGAAGCCCGGGTCTAGGCGCGCCGCCGACGGCGTGCCAGCCCCGGCTCCGAGTCAGAAGCGGTCGACGAGCGCTCTCATCCGAGGTGGATCCAGGTCGTCTTGAGCTGCGCGTAGGCGTCGAGCGCGTGCAGCGAGCGGTCGCGCCCATGTCCGGACTCCTTCATCCCGCCGAACGGCGTCGCCATCGAGGAGCGGTCGAACGAATTGACCCACACCGTGCCGGCCCGCAGCCGGCGGGCCAGGCGGCCCGCCGTCGTGAGGTTCGACGTCCACACCGCGGCCGCCAAGCCGTAGCGGGTGGCGTTGGCCAGTGCGAGCGCGTGATCGGCGTCGTCGGCGGTCTGGATGGCCAGCACGGGACCGAACACCTCTTCCTGCACGATCGGCAGGGTCGGGTCGTCGGCCGTCACGAGCGTCGGACCGAGGTAGGCGCCGCCGGCGACCGGCGCCGACGGCTCGCCGCCGAACAGCACCCGGGCGCCGTCGGTGCGGGCGCGGTCGATGTGCGCCATCACGTTGCGCAGGTGTTCGTCGCTGACGAGCGACCCGAGCTGCGTCGCCGGGTCGAACGGGTCGCCGGGCGCCATGCCGGCGGCGAACGCGGTGAGGCGCTCGACGATCTCGTCGCGGACCTCGCGAGCCACGATCAGGCGCGAGCCGGCGTGGCAGGTCTGGCCCGCGTTGTAGAAGATTCCCCAGCCGATGGCCTGCGCGGCGGCCTCGAGATCGGGCGCGTCGGCGAGCACGATCTGCGGGCTCTTGCCACCGAGCTCGAGCGAGACGGCCTTGCCGTTGGACTCACCCGCGTAGCGCAGGAACAGACGACCGACGGGCACCGAGCCGGTGAAGGCGATCTTGTCGACGCCGCTGTGGCGGCCGAGCGGCTCGCCCGCCTCCTCGCCGAATCCGGGCACCACGTTGAGCACCCCGTCGGGCAGCCCCGCCTCGCTCGCGAGCTCAGCCAGACGCAGCGCGCTGAGCGGCGACTGCTCCGCCGGCTTCAGGACAACGGAGTTGCCCATCGCCAGCGCCGGCGCGAGCTTCCAGGCGGTCACGATCAGCGGGTAGTTCCAGGGCACCACCGCGCCCACCACTCCGATCGGTTCGCGTCCGACGAGCGCCAGGTCGTCCGCCCCGGTGGGGGCGATCTCGCCGTAGAGCTTGTCGATCGCCTCGGCATAGAACGCGACGCAGCGCGTGGCGTTGACCACGTCGACGGTGCGTGCGTCGGATATCGGATGTCCGACGTCGACCGACTCGAGCCGAGCGAGCTCCTCGCCGTGTTCGGTCATCAGATCGGCGAGGCGCAGCAGAACAGTCCGTCGCTGCGCCGGATCGGCCAGCGCCCAGCCGCCGTCCTCGAAGGCGCGGCGCGCAGCGCGCACGGCGCGATCGACGTCCTCGCCCGCGCCGCGAGCCACCTCGGCGACGATGCGACCGTCGCGCGGCGAGACGTCGGAGAACGTGCGCCCATCGGCCGCCGCGACGAAGCGCCCGTCGATGAATGCGTCGGCGCGTACGGACAACCTGGCCAGCGGATCCTCCGGCAGGGCGGCCATCGTCTCGGCGGTACCCATGACTTCCATCACGCACCGCTGTAGAACGGGCTGCGCAGCGTGTCGCGTCGCGCCACGAGCGCGCGGGCTGCCTCGGGATCGCGCCCCTGGACCGCCACGCCGATCGCCTGGCGCATCGCGGCGCGGTTGGCCTCGCGCACCGCTGTCTCCTCCGACGCGCGGGCGTCAACCCACACTGCGACGAACACGACCACCTCGTCGGTGGGCGGGAGCAGACCGTCGGCGACCGCATCGAGGACGCCCTGGGCGATGCCGAGCTGCGCCGCCCCCCAGGTGATGGTCTGGTGGAGGTCCTCCACCGCCGTCGCCTTGTTGATCATGATCGTGGGCGGCCAGACAGGCTCGTAGTCCTCCTCCTTCTCGCCCACGACGACGAGGATCGGCACATGCCCGGGGCTCGGCGCCGTGAGGGTGCCCAGCAGCGCCGCGGCGGTCGGCGTGCCACGGCGGCCGAGCACTATGTTGACGTGGCTGCCGTTCGGCTTCGCGCCGCCCCAGCCTTCGCCGATGCGTCCATCCAGATCGATCTCGCTGCTCATCGCGTTCCTCCGTCTCCGTCGGGTTGGGAGCCGGCGAGGATCTCGGTGGGACCCACCGTGCGCCCGGCGGACGCACCGGCCAACTGCGCGTCGACGATCGCCACCGACCGTGCGCCCTCGCCCCGGCGCAGCCGCTCGAGCGCATCGTTGACGCCGTCGAGCTCGATCAGCTCGGAGATGACATCGACGATGTCCAGACGCCCGGCCTGCAGCAGCGCGATCAGGCCGGGAAGGAAATCGTGCATGTCGGCCGAGCCGTGGTAGCTGCCGCGGATCGTCTTCTCGCTGAGGAAGTCGATCGCCGGGATCGGGGCCTCGACCCCACGTGGGGCGAGACCCACGACGACCGCCGTCCCGCCGGGGCGAAGCACCTCCCAGGCCTGGCGGATGGTGGCTGCCGTGCCGACGACCTCGAAGGCATGGTCCACCCCGCCGCCGGTGCGAGCGAGCACCTCGCTGGTGACGTCGACCGCGGAGGCGTCGAGGACATCGGTGGCACCCCGGCGTCTCGCG
>Ga0209415_10013867_pt1 | contig 13220 bp, 22 predicted proteins | sample PeaSoiSIISIP2007_FD_187696 | JGI IMG/M metagenome (GOLD analysis project Ga0209415, IMG submission 187696) | Peat soil microbial communities from Weissenstadt, Germany - SII-SIP-2007 (SPAdes) (version 2) | ecosystem: Environmental > Terrestrial > Soil > Wetlands > Peat | place: Germany... | reverse complement strand
GGGAAAGGCGGTAGCGGTCCTCTGCCTCACCCCCCGGTCCTGTACACGCCGGGCCCTCCCACGCAGTACCCCGGTGGCCCTCCGGTTCCTGGCACGGGCGCTCATCACGCGGTGTCCGAAGGCACGAAGCGCAACGCTCGTGCGGAGATGGTCTTCGGTCGCAAAGGTCTAGGTGATGCAGCGACGCTCGCCACCATCCAGAGCTACATCGGTCAGGCGCAATCGCTTGCGGCGACCCTCGGCCTGACGGGCGACTACACGCAGGCCATCCAATACTGCTCCCAGGCGACCGATGCGGCGGTGACCGGAGAGCAGCAGCTCACGTACGCGCCCAACTCGTCGGCGATCGGCAGCGACGACGGCAACGCGCAGATGGCGCTCACCAACGCGCAGAACGATCCGATCCTCTACGCAGGCCAGCAGCACTACCAGAGTGCTCTCGGCTACGCGCAGGATGCGTACAACCTGTACTTGCGCGATAGTCAGGCGCCGCAGAACCAGCCGACGACGCCTCCCGTGACGCTCGCGCCGACGACGCAGCCGCCGGCTACGACAGCGCCGCCCGGACCCGTGGTGACCACGGCGCCTCCGGTGACCCAGCCGCCCGTGCCGACCAGCGCACCCGTCGCGCAGGCGAGCAGCACCAACTACACGACTCCGATCCTCATCGGCGCGAGTGTGCTGGGCCTGGGGATCATCGGCTGGGCGATGTTCTCGACACCGAAAGCCGCCGCGCTGCGTGCGGCGGCCGAGCGCCTGGATGAAGAGGCGAAGGGGCTGCGCAGCGCCGCGCGCGTCTATGCCTCCGAAGAGAGCAAGAACAAGCGCCGAAAGCGCTGATTCGCTGTAGCATCGCAACCATCAACCGAGGTCGTGTAGACCAGAAACCGACGAGGACATCATGAGCCGAGGACACAAGAGCGGGCACAACGAGCCGATGGAAGACACGCTGGCAGGACTTGCTGGCGCTGCTGCGGAGTCGATCCTCATCGCCATGGGCAACTACGCCAGCATCGTCGATGCCAACCCCACCAACACCGCCGCGGCTCCGGTCTCCACCGTCATCGCAGCCATCATCTTGAAGCCGGAGGTCAGCGGCATCTTCCGCATCGACGCGGATGTCGGCTACGGGGACTCGGTCTCCGAGGACGTCACCTGGCAGCTGCTCGCCGCCGAGCCGGCTGTCCCGGCCACGCCCATCACGCTCGCCAACGGCACGCCCGCGGCGATCTTCGGCAAGACGGCTGCTACCGGCTCCGAGGGCGAAGTCGAAGCCAGCGGTACAGGCATCGTCATCACCGGAGCCGGGGCTCCCGTGATCCTCAACGACAACATCATCGACTCGACCAGCGCGGTCGATCAGACCCAGGGCTACCACGTCTCAGGTCTGTTCTCGTTCTCGGGCATGGGTACGACCAAGACGCCGTTCACCCTGGGTGAGACGGCTGTCCTCTACCTCGCCGTCTCCGCTCCTGCGGGCGTCATCCAGAACATGGTCGTGCAGTTCTCGGCGCAGGAGCAGCCGAGCACCTGATCGCTTGACTTCGCGTCGCCGCTTGAGTTATCTCTCGCGGCGTGGGAAGACGAGCAGGCAACTTCGCGGACCTGCCGGCCGACAAGCGCGCCGAGCTAGGTTCGCGAGGTGGCAAGAACGCTCAGGCCTCGGGCAAGGGGCACCAGTGGACGCCCGAGGAAGCGCGTGCGGCCGGTCGCAAGTCCGGTCGCGCGCGCAAGCGTGCTGCTCGCGACCACGTCAGAGGAGAGTGACATGGCGACCAAGAAGAAGACGGCGAAGCGCAAGGCCGGCAGCAAGAAGACCTGGCACTGCTCGGGCTGCGGCAAGAGCGGTCACAACGTTCGCTCGTGCGCGGGCGGGGGGAGATAGCCATGGCGAGCAGGCTCAGGCCCCTCAACACGCGCATCGTCATCAAGCCGGACAACCCCGACGAGCGCACCAAGAGCGGGATCATCATCCCCGACAACGCGAAGGTGAAGCCCGCGCGCGGCACCATGGTCGCGATGGGCCCCGGCATGCTGATGAAGACGGGGCAGCGCTGGCCCATGCCCGGGATGAAGCCCGGCGACAAGGTGATGTACAGCCAGTACGCCGGCACCGAGATCGAGGTGGATGGCGTTCTGCACATCGTCATGCGCGACGACGACGTCTTCGCGTGCGGTCCCGCCGACGACCGCCTGCTGCCGTGCTCGGACCGCGTGATGCTCAAGTGCGACGAGGCTCCCGACAAGAGCAAGGGCGGCATCATCATCCCCGACTCCGCGAAGGAGAGGCCGCTGGAGGGCGAGGTGATCGCCGTGGGGCCTGGCAAGACGCTCGAAGACGGCACGATCCGACCACTGGACGTCAAGCCCGGCGAGCGCGTGAAGTTCCAGAAGCACCAGGGCACCGACGTGAAGATCGGAAGCCAGACCTTCCGCTTCTTCCGCGAGGACGACCTCTTGGGCGTGGTCGAGAGCGTGCCGTGAGCCGCTGCACTCCTGGCTTCGGCTGGACGAGCCGCAAGCGTCGCGCCTTCAAGCAGTCGAGGGGCCTGGGGATCGAAGCGCTGCGTGAGGCCGAGATCGAGGCGATCAAGAAGGCCGGCGTGGACGACGCGTACGCGGAGCGCGGGCGTGTGACCAACGAGACGCTCCTGGCCAGTCCCCGCAAACGTCGCGCGGCGGCGCTCGGCTGGCTGGCAGGTAACCCCAACCGGGTCCTGTCCGCCGAGGCGTTCGACCAGCTGGGTACGGGCAAGACGTTCGACGATCTGCATGCTGCCGCCCTCGCAGACATGCACAAGCGTGCTGCTGCTGCGCGTGCTGCTGCTGCCAAGACGCTTCGCGCCGGCTGAGGCCACCAGGGCGATGCTGCCTTTTGCCCTGGCGCTCGCCCTCTTTGTGCTTATCATCCCTGAACCCAAGCGGCCTTGGTGGAGGAAGTCATGATCCTGGCGTTCGTCTTCTGCGACCACACCAGCGGGACCGGCAAGTCTCAGGACGGCGCCGTGCTGACGCCGGACATCCTCGGGCAGATCGAGGCCGCCGTGAGCAAGCAGCTGAGCGGCGAGTTCGCTGCGGAGTGGGGCGGCTCTTACACGACGCGCCTTGGCAAGAGCGACGGCAGCGACGTGGCGGCACCCGAGATCGAGATCGCCATCTTCCAGAACGAGGACGTGTCCGGGGCTGCCGGCTACCACGATCGCAGTCCCAACGGACAGGCGTACATCCACGTGTGCCTGGACGACTCGGCGACGCTCACGACGGGGCCCGGGGCGCTCTCTGTCATCGCCAGCCACGAGTGCTGCGAGACCGCGGCCGACACGCCTGCGAACCGGTGGGCGGACCGCCAGACGCCCATCGAGGAGGCGCTGGAGACCTGCGACCGCGTCGAGGACCAGAGCTACACGATCGACGCCGTCGCGGTGAGCGACTTCCTGCACCGCAGCGCCTTCGACCCTGGCTCTTCGGGTCCCTGGGACCACATGGGCGTGCTCACCACCGAGGACGGCATCACGCCCCAGGGCTATGCGATCGAGCGCAAGCAGGGCGCCGAGATTGCGGCAGCCAGGACCGAGTCCGGCATCACGCTCACGTTCAAGCATCACGCGAGCGTCAAGCGTGGTCCTGGCAAGATGTCGTCTGCGCAATGGGACCGCTACCTGCGTCGCAAGAACCACCCGGCGAGCCGGACGCGGCGCCGTGGCGCCACGATGGAGTGACACCATGTCGAACCTTCCGCAGACCGCCATCGCGCCCGAGGCGCCCGAGCCCACGCAGCCGCCGCTGTCGCCGGACGCCATCGCTGCGGACGACCCCAGGCGCTTGGTGAAGGCGAAGCTCAAGAAGAAGAAAGGCCGCAAAAAGATGCGCCGTCTGCGGCGGCGTGAGATCGGTCCCGAGCAGCGCGCCTGGTGGAGCTGGAACGAGAAGTTCGGCAGCGCCCTGGACTCGCTCATCAAGCACCACCCGGACATCCAGAACCTCGTCAAGCGCGCCGAGAAGATCGCCGACGACGCGATGAAGGTGATCGAGAAGCGTCGGCCCAAGGGAGCAAACGACTGACATGGCAGCTGCCAAGAAGACCAGCAGGTCCACCAAGACCGGAGGCCGCAAGCCCACCACGCGCAAGCGCGCCCGCAAGCCGGGCGGCGCGCAGGCGCAGGTGCGCTGCGGCTCGGTCGAGGCTCCCCAGCTGGAGAAGGGCTGGATCTGCTGCGCGTGTTTCAAGACGCACGGCGTCGGCGTGTACAACGGCGCGCAGCGCACCGAGTGCAAGCAGTGCGGTCACGAGCGCTGCAAAGGCGCGATGAAGCGTACTTGGACGCCGCCCGATGCGCGTTCGCCGATCGCCGTGTCGCCCGAGGACGTGAAGCAGGCCGCAGGGGGTTTCCTGGGCGCGCTCGCGCGTCTGCTGATGGGGACCGGCGGCAGCATGATGAAGGCCGGCGCCGAGCAGATGCACGGGCAGGATGTTCGCGTGCAGGGACCGAGCAGGGTCAGCTTCTTCGATTCGGTCAACCAGCCGCCGCCCGATTCAGGCAAGCACGAGCAGCAGTGGCAGAAGGCCTGCGACGAGGTGATTGCCGCGTTCCTGGCCGCCGAGCTGCACGCGGAGCAGGCCGGCAAGAAGACCAGCGGCATCAAGCCCGAGCAGATCACGAGGAGCGTGCGCGACCGGCTGCCGAGGGCCAAGGAGATCTACAAGGAGGCCTCGCACCCCTCGAACGCCAAGCCGTGCACGTGCATGCACCTGTCGCTGCTCCTGGCGGGCGCCGAGCAGACGGCTCGCGCGACGGGTCAGGACCCGCACAAGCTCTTCGACAGCGCACGCAGTGTCCTCAACTGGTACCTGGCGAGCAGGAACTAGATGCCGATGCCGCCCACGCCGCCTCTTCTTCGTGAGCTGCTCATCGGCGTCGCTCAGGTCGGCGTCAAGGCGGTGGCTCGCGCCGTCGACAGCGTGCTCGAAGACGTGCAAGACGTGGCCGAAGCAGCCGGCGTGCGCATCCGCAAGGGACGCAAGAACCTGCGCGTGTACGACCGACCGAAGAAGCCGAGACCCCAACCCAGCAACGAAGAGGAGGAGTGACATGCCTGCCGGATCACACAAGGGAGCACCGGGACATCCCAAGAGGGTCGTCAAGTGCGCGCAGTGCAAGGTGAAGCCCGCGATGGGGGGCAAGAAGTTCTGCAAGGGCTGCGATCGGCTCCAGCCCCGGGCGATGAAGACCGGGGTCGCCGGCAGCCGGTAGCGGACCGGGCTCGCAGGCTGCGAGCTGCCGGCGAGGGGAACAGGCGGAGTACCCGCCGACGCGGCTAAAGGTAGCTCCTGGCTGCGGGGTACCAAACCCTCGCCAGTGGCTTGCAGCCTGCTGCCTGGTACGTGGTAGGATCAGGCCATGGTCAACCACCGCATGAACCACCGGTTCCAGAAGATCCAGCTCACGCGCAACTGGAGCAAGCGGTACTACAAGGCACTCGCGTTTGCGTTCGCCTCGGGCGGTGGTGCGCTCATCAACCACGTGTCCACCACGAGCCAGGAGGCCACGACGCCGCCTCCGATGTCGGGCACCATGACCAAGCGGTTCTTCATGGGTCTGGCTTCGGCGCTCGCCAACGGCGGCGGCTGCATGTCCAACGACATCCCGACGACCACCGGCAACACCAACGCACGGCACGTGCACGGCGGCGACTGATCGCCTTCCAGCTGCGCTGAGCCGGGTGTAGTCTCGATCGGGTGGAGCCCGTCATCGAGCTTGCGTCCGCGTTCGTGGCCCTGGCCGACCGGGACGAAGCGACCATCCGCAAGTACGGTCCGCACTACTACGACGATCCACGCGCCAAGGAGCTGGCGCGCATCATCGAGACCGACCTCGGGATAAGCCAGGTCGAGATCCTGGGACACGGCAGCTTCGGCGTCGCGGCGGCGACGGCTCCCGAGGGCGGCGACGTCATCAAGCTCACGACCGATCCCACGGAGGTCGAGTCCGCGGCCGTCCTGGCGAGCGTCGGCCTGGGCGGCTACCCGAAGAACGTCGTGCACGTGCAAGGCGGCTGGTACATCCGGCGTCTTCGCATGTACACGGACTTGTGGGCGGAGCCGCCCAAGAACGTCTTTGGGGACCTGATCTACCATCAGGGGCAGCGCCGCATTGGCCTCATCCGCATGGAGCGTCTGCACCCGCTCAGTCGCAATCAACCAGGCGAAGGTGCGGCGATGTCCGGGCTGTCGCAATGGACTCGGTACATCAAGCAGACGTACAAGGTGTGGCCGCACCAGACCCACCGGCTGTCGCGCGAAGCGACACGCAAGCGCTACCTCGAAGCGGGGCAAGCGCTAGAGCGCATGCTGCTCGACTTGTGGGAGAAGGACCACGAGCAGATCGCTCGCGACGTGGCAGGAGCCATCGCGCAGCTGCGCGCGCTCGGGATCTACGGCACCGACTTTCATGGCGGCAACGTCGGCTACCAGATCCTCACGACCAGCGCGCCAGCTCCAGGCATGCCGCAGGTGGCGCAGGCGCGCGAGCGTGCGAACCCGATCCACGAGGAGACGATGAAGTACGGGGGAGTTGCCTTCGATCTCATCGTCAACCAGCTCAGTAGCGATCGAACGCAATACTGGATCCGCATGTCACCCGACGAGCAGCCGTTCGGACCGTTCGGGGTGCGCGAAGAAGCGATCCAGTTCGCCTACGACAAGATCGACGAGAAGCAGCTTGGCGTGCCGGCGGGAACCATTGCACCCGCGCCTGCGCCCACGACCAAGAGCCCCGCCGTTCCGCTCGACGAGTCGCGCGTGTACAAGGTCTTCGACGTCGGCATGTCGAGCGTCGGTCCCGAAGCCGAGAAGCCCAAGGAGCTGGGGGCTGGCAAGCGCAAGGCGCCGCCCGCCGGTCAGACGAGCCTGCGCTTCGTGAAGGACAGGGAAGGGTACGATCCGCCCATGGTGGAGCACGTCAAGGTGGCCGAGCTGGGCTAGGCCTGCCCTTGCATCCGGGTGGGAAACGCCCGTACCATGGTGGGCATGAACCTCTCCGGCAAGGGCGCGGCGTACGGCGGGATCGGCGGCGCGGTGGTGGGCGCGGGGATCGGGTACGCGGCGACGGGGAAGGGCAAGAAGGCAGGCGCCAACACGGCCATCGGAGCGGTCGCCGTGGCCGCGCTGGGGGCCCTGGGCGGCGCCATGCTGCTCTTCAAGTCCTCCAGCGTCGGACCCACCAACCCTCCTCCGAACAACAACGGAGGAGGCGGCGGGGGCGGCTACACCGTCCCCGTGGACACCGAGCCCGTCGTCACCGGGCCGACGGGTGGCGTCGTCGGGGTCCCGCGACACCTCCAGGGCGTGGGCCTGCCGCAGCTCTCGCCGTTCAGGCCGCGCGCGGCGGCCATCTTCGGGCGGAGGATGTGATGAGTCCAGAGGCGGCCAGTACGGCCAAGACAGCCATCTACGTCGTCGGCGGCCTTGTCGTATTCACGACAATCGTCGGCGTCGCCATCTTCGCGGTCGGCGCGAAGGCGGTGAGCAACGCCGCCAACAACAACGGCAAGACGCTCGCGACAGGCTCGACCTCGGCACCCTTCGTCGTTCCGCAGAATGACTTCATCGTCATCTCCTACGTCAACGGCCCCTACCCGTTGCCCACGATTGCGCAGGCGCAAGCGGCGCTCGACGCTGTTTCGCCTGGCATGTGGCAAGTTCAGGGCGTGCAGGAAGGTGCCGCTGGTACCTGGCAGCACCAGGGCGCGTTCGACGTCAGCGCGATCTATCTCGGTGGTCCGTCCACGTACGTGACCAACGATACGCTGCTCAACGGGTGGGCAACCGTGGTGGCGCAGCCGAACTCTGGCCTGTCGTGGACGCCCAACACTCCGGCTTTTGCTCTCACTGCCGTGCAGGACTTCGGTCCGTCGGGCACCGGATCGAGCAGCAGCAGCAGCGGCACTGGCGCCGGGCGCCCGAGGGGCGTGGGGCTGCCGCAGATCTCGCCGTTCCGCCCGCGCGCCATGTTCCGGTAGGAGGTCGTCATGCAGCCCAAGACGCAGAACGCCATCACCGGAGGGATCACGGGGGCCCTGCTGGGCAGCATCCCCGGCTACCTGATCGACAAGGGCGGCGGCGCCGCGTGGGGCGCGCTCCTGGGCGGCCTCGGACTCGCGATCGTCGGCTACACCGCGACGTCGTCTCCACCGTCCTCGGGCCTGGGACGCCCCCGGGGCGTGGGGCTGCCGCAGATCTCGCCGCGGGCGGGAGTCGGCAAGAAGACAAGGGTCGACGTGCATCCCCCGGTGACACTGGCGCCGGAGACTCCGGCAGGAACGATCATGCCGTGCGTCCGGCCCAATCCCAACGGGCCCGGCTGGATCCCGTGCTGAGGGTGCCGTGGCCAACGCGCTCGCGACCAATCTGGTGAACGCTGCGCAGAAGACGCTCACGCAAGCGCAGCAGAGCTACCCACGGCAGAACGTCGTGATCTCGGGCTTGCAGCCCGTCAACAGTCACAACGTGGCCTGCGGCACGTTCCCTCAAGACGCGCCCGCCGCGCAGCAGTTCACGTCCGCCATGAGCTGGGCGATGAACGCGTGCCAGACGGCCGCGCAGCAGGCGCTCGAAGCGTGCCAGTACATCGCGAGCTACAACCCGAGCGCTTCGCAGTACGTGGCGGCAGCGAGCGAGCAGCTGTTGATGCTCCAGGGCAGCCAGCAGAGTCCCGGCTACCTGACCTGGGCCCTGCTGCCCGACTGGAGCAACTGCTCCAACACCAACGGTGGTCAGTGCGACGCGGGCGCCATCTCGTGTCAGCCCGGCAGCGACTGGATCACGTACACGCTGCTCGTGCTGGAGACCGCGCAGCAAGCGGTGAGCATGGCGCAGCAGGCGCTGAGCGCCCCCTCGGCGCCGACTGCCACGACGCAGCCTCCGACGACGCCGGCTCCGACCAGCACGCCCGTCACGTTCCGGGCTCCGACCACGACCCCATCCCGCACGACTCCCAGCGTGCTCCATCAGCTCATGCCGGGTGCGCGCGTCATCGGCATGGGCGCGGCACGGGCGACCTGCTGCTTCCACGGGCCCATGACGCCCGCACCCACGACCCATCGCTGCACGGCGGGCAGCGCGACGAAGATCGCCCAGCAGATCGATCCCGACGGAGCAGGCTTCGGCTGGAGGTACGTGGCTGGCATGCTGCCCTCGGCGACGGGACAGAGAGACCCGCGGCCGACGATGAAACAAGGCAGTGCGCAAGTCACGACGGAGATGGGTCCGAAGACCATCCCGTTCTGGACGGACAACGCCCTGCCGGGTGGTGGCTTCAACCGCGGCCGGATGGCGCTGCGCCTGGTGCTCCAGTGCCCGTACACGGGCGAGCTGTTCCAGTTCTTCAGGAGCGACTTGCTGTCCAGAGGGCTCGGTGCGACGCCGCCACCTCACACGCAGACGCCGCACTCGGGGCACACGTGGCCTGCGCACCAGTGGCCTGCGGCGACGCCGAACACACCGACCCCGAGCTATCCCGTTTCGGTCCCGCCGGCTACCACGCCGACGCAGTACAACTCGACGCAGACGCAGATCGCGACCTCGCCTGGCTCGACGCAAGTCGGCGCGACGCAGGCGCCAGGCAACTCGTACAGCCTGCGCAGCGGAACACGAGTGCGCGCGACGGTCTCCGGCGGCGGCGCGACGCTGCCGGCCATCTACGGCTCCGCTTCGAGTCCGCTGACGCCGGCTGTCATCAACGCCAATCCCGCTCTGGTCGGGATGGGCCGCATCCCGATTCAGGTCGCCGCCGTGAGCTACCCGGACGGCAGCACCTTGCAGGTGGACTTCGACTACTGCGGCAGCCCGCAGAGTATCCCGAGCCCATGGACGCTCACCGTCAGCGGCGTGGCCGTGACCACGTCGCTGTCGGATGCGGGCCCCTCGCCGGCTGGCATCTGCCCGGCACCTAGCAGCAGCAACAACACGCCCTACTACGTGGCGGGCGGCGTCGTGCTCGCCGCGACGGCCGCCGCCCTGGCGTGGCTCAAGTGGGGGCGCAAGAAGAAGCGTGGCCGGTGAGCACGATTGCAAGCACCCGCCCGCGACGCCGACCGCGGACGGACTCGTGCGCACGGGGCTCCAGGCCTGGTGCTCGCACTGCGGCTGCGCGATGATCGGCGGCCAGTGGGTCCGGCCCCAGCAGGGCAAGGCGGGCAAGTGCCACCCGAGCCGAGGCAACTACTTCTTGCCGTCGCTGGAGCAATACGTCGCCGCCGGCTACTCGGCTGCCAACTACCAGCGCTTCATCGCGGGCGAGAGATCGCCGGCTCCTGCTCGGTGACGGGCGCATCTGCAAGGTGCCGGGCTAGTCTCGTAGCTCTTCGAGCAAGAGCACGTAGATGAGCGCGCCCACGCCCATCGCGAGCTTGCCGCCGATGGCCGCGCACTTGTTCGGATCACTCGCGACCTTCAACGCGACGAGGTGCAGCGCTTGCAGAACCTCCCGCTGCAAGCCCGAGGGCTCGTTCGCACCGGACTCCCAACGGTACACGGTCAACGGGGCGACGTTCATGGCTTTGGCGAGCGCGCGCTGCGACATGCCGAACGTCTCGCGCACGTAGATGACCTGCTCGGGGCTCACGTCGGCTTCCAGACGGCGTGAAACTCCGGCCGCAGCGTGTACGTCGCGCTGGCCGGGTACTTCGCGCGCTTGACTTCGATGGGAGACGGCAGATCGAACGCGTCCGCGATGCGCGCGACAGCTACGGTCACGGGGCTGATGGCGCGGGCACCGTCCACGATGCCGGCGCTGACGATCTCGTGCGAGGAGCAGCTCTCGGGGAACTTCTGGTGCAGGTGCTTCAAGACACGCCAGCCTGGGTCTCGCAACATGCTGAGGAACGCCTCGACGCGCCGCGAGTTCCATTCGGCTCGGGCAGAGGGCGCGGGCAGGCTCTCCAGCGCGCCCGCGATGCGCTCCAGAGCCGACGCGATGCGTTCCAGTAGCTCGTCCACGTCTACAGCCCCTCGACGAGAGTCGGCAGACACACCGTGCAGCAGATGCGCGGCTTGTCATCCATGGCGCAGTACCGCTCGTAGGCGTGGTTGGACATGGCCACGACGCTCTTGCACGCCAAGCAGCGCACGTCGGGACGCACGGCGCTCCTGTTGGCCTCCAGCTCCCACAAGACGTTCGACGCCGGGTCGAAGTCGGCCGCGCGCGAGCAGAGGATCACGTCGGCCGACTCGGGCTCTCCGACTTGGACGTCGAGCTTCTCCACCATCTTCGCCACCTCCCGCCGGAACTGCGGCCGGTCGGCGGCTGTCGGCTTGCGGCGGCTCACAAGTCCTCGACCGTGATGAAGTCGAGCATCTTGGCCGCGATGGCGGTCGCGTTCGGACCGCCGCGACCGAGCTTCAGACACACCTGCTCGATGCGCCTTACGATCGCGGTGTGATGGTCGTCGCAGACGAAGCTCACCTGCCCGCTACTCGTCACGCGCCGCGTGGCCGGCTTGCTGCACTCGGAGCACTTCATCGCTACGCTCCATTCTTCGGGTGGCGCAGCATGTCGATTGCCCTGGCCACGTGCTCCAGCGCGAGCCGCGCGTGACCCTGATCGTGCTCCGACAGCTCGGGCTCGCGCCGTCCCCAATGTGCGAGCACCCACTTGATTGCAGGACGCGCGGTCTCCAATGCGAGCAGCGCGGCGTCACGCGCGCCGTGGGCGAGCACGAGCTGCTCAAGCAGCCGGATCACACGCTCTGTCTGGAGCGACAGCGCGGCCTCGGCGCCATCGGTGCGCTTGCCCAGCTCGAAGAGCGTGTCTTCGAGCTGTTGCCACTGCTTCTTGTCGTACTCGGGGCTGTCAACGGACGCCGACCAGAGCTTGTGCAGCTGCTCGTGCAGCGCGCGGTACTTCGGATCGGTCTGGATCATCTGAGCGCAAAGAGTGCGACCCGACTTGCACGAAGTCAAGCGGGACACTACAGTGGCAGAGGAGCACGGGAACTATGCTCTGCGGCGTGCCTCGGGCGGCGGGGAAGGTGACGATGGGAACCGCGTTCGGAGAGAATCGACGCATCTGCCAGGTGCAAGGCCACGACGTCAGTCCCGACCACACGAGCTGTCTGCGATGCGGCCTGAAGGCGACCGAGGGTTTCCGTCTGCTGAAGTTCCCCGTCATCTTCATGGCCGGCGCTATGGTGTGCCCACTCGACAAGACCGACGACGAGCTTGGCGGCTATCGACGCGAGCGTCAGCTCAAGACGCCGCTCGCCCTGGGCGACAAGGTCTGCACGAGCGGACCCATGGGCGACTTCCGCAGCGGCACGGTCGTCTCGCTCGATCCGCCGACCGTCGATGACGGCGGCATGTACTGGTGGCCGGAGTTCGACAAGGACGACGACCACGGCTGGACGGTTCGCTCGTTCGCGAGCAAGAGTCTCATCGATCAAGGAAGTGGCCATGCCTGACCCTACCGCGCCGTCCCCCGGCGACGTTCTGTTCTGCTGCGAGCATTGTCCCAATCCGCTCAGGGCCAACCTGCACTTCGTCAACGAGCTGCTCGTCTACGAGAAGCGCGGCGGTGCCGACAACAGGATCCTCTCCCGTCTGCTCGCCAAGTGGCTCGTGCTCTGTAGCGAGTGCGAGGACAAGTTCGGCGACGACGTGCTGAGTGCGGTCGCAGGCGGCAAGCTGCCGATCGGCGGAGACATGACGTGGCCCGACGCCGACGTCGAGACGCTCCAAGTGCGGCAGAAGGCCGATGAGCTGATCGACGAGAAGTGCCCGCCGGGCTGGACGAAGGAGATGGTCCGGCCGCCGTGGGCGCACACCAAGGGCCGATGCCGCTCGTGCGGCAAGACGCAGGACAAGGCCGCCTCCATGCAGTTTGGCATCGCGACGCTCCTGCGCTTCGACAGCGCGAACAAGGTGCTCAAGTTCTCGTTCGCGATGGTGTGCGCAGACTGCAAGGAAAACCAGGGCAGGATGCTGGAGCTGTCCAAGCGCGTGTTCGAGTCGCAGTAGGAGGCAAGCGATGAGGCGAGAGAATGTCGTGTTCTGGATTGGCGCACTGATGGGATGCGCGCCGGTGCTCGCATGAGCCTCCGCAGAATCGACGTTATAGCCCGCGTGCGGTCGCAGCACGGTGAGAAACTGGAAGTGGCGCTGGCTGCGCTGGAAGATGCGGCCAACCGTTCCGGTTCGGTGATCCGCGACCGACTCTACGAGGAGC
>Ga0209415_10013866_pt1 | contig 13221 bp, 9 predicted proteins | sample PeaSoiSIISIP2007_FD_187696 | JGI IMG/M metagenome (GOLD analysis project Ga0209415, IMG submission 187696) | Peat soil microbial communities from Weissenstadt, Germany - SII-SIP-2007 (SPAdes) (version 2) | ecosystem: Environmental > Terrestrial > Soil > Wetlands > Peat | place: Germany... | reverse complement strand
CAAACCCCTTGTCGAGAAACTTCTGCTCAACCTCAAGCACCGTGACGTCGAATCCGGCCATGGCGCAAACCTGCGCAATGCCCGACCCCATCAGCCCGCAACCGAGTACACCGACCTTCTTGATTTCCATGCCGAGTCTCCGCTTTATGGGAATATTTCAATGCCGAGGATGGCATCCTGCTGATCCACGTGGACTTGCACCAGAGTATTGTCGTCTGGCGTTCGCCAGTCCACTGTTCGGACAGTTCTCACACTTCTTTTAGCGTCCTGTTCAGGGTACGGAGCAAATTTGATCCACAGTGCTTCCCACGGCATAGTGTCATTGGGATTTGCCGACCGCTTGAGAAGCAGCACGAGTTCATCCAAGGTCAAGATCATGATTTGATCTCTCTGTGCCCCCTGTGGTTGAAAGTTCAGTTCCCCTTTGTTCTTGATCCGTGAAAATCCGCGAAATCCGTGGCAAAGAAGTTAACTCAAACTCTCCACCACCATCGCAATCCCCTGCCCCCCGCCGATGCAAGCCGTGGCCAGCCCATACTTCTTCTTCCGCCGCCGAAGCTCGTACAACAGCGTAATCACCAGCCGCGTCCCGCTCGCGCCCAGCGGATGCCCCAGCGCAATCGCCCCACCGTTCACGTTCACTTTCTCACGATCCAATCCCAACTCCTTCTCCACCGCCAGATATTGCGCCGCGAACGCCTCATTCACTTCAATCAAGTCAATGTAATCCAAATTCAGCCCAGCCTTCTGTAGCGCCAATTTCGTCGCCGGCACCGGACCGCGTCCCATGACCTTCGGCTCCACGCCAGCGATGCCCCATCCCACAATCCGCCCCAGCGGCACAATGTTCCTCTTGTGCGCTTCTTCCAGCGCCATCACCACCACGGCCGCCCCGCCATCCACGATCCCGCTCGCGTTCCCCGCCGTCACCGTCCCATTTTTCCCGAACGCCGGACGCAGCTTCGCCAGTCCCTCCATCGTGGTCTGCGGACGCCGGTGATCATCTTCCGTCAGCGACTCCCCGGTTGCCTCACCCTTGGAGTTCCGCAACGGCACCGGAACCAACTCTTCCTGAATACGTCCATCTTTATAAGCCGCATCCGCCCGCTGCTGCGAACGCAGCGCCAACTCATCCTGCGCCTGCCGCGTAATCCCCTGCTCCTCACCGTAAAGCTCCGCTGTATTCGCCATGTACAGCCCGCAATAGGTATCGAGCAGCGCCACCATCAGCGAATCTTCCAGCTTCCCGCCCGGAGCCAGCGTGAATCCATCCCGCCCGCGAATCACAAACGGGGCCTGCGACATCGCCTCCATGCCGCCGGCCAGCACAATCTTCGCCTCGTCGGTCTGGATCATCTGCGCCGCACTCACAATCGCCTGCATGCCCGACCCGCACAGCCGGTTCACCGTCAGCGCCGGAGTCTCTATCGGAATCCCCGCCCGCAATCCCACGTGCCGCGCCCCATACAAAGCGTCTCCCGAAGTCTGCTGCGCGTTGCCCATCACCACGTGATCGAATTCCTTCGCGTCAATCCCGGCCCGCTCGATCGCGCCCTTGGCCGCGACCACGCCCAGTTCCTGCGCCGTGAAGTCCTTCAATTTGCCGCAATAGCGGCCAAAGGGCGTGCGTGCCCCGCTGACAATGGCGATATCACCTGGCTTCAACATGATTTTCCTGGCGGAACTCCTCAGAACCGATCAGAAGCAATTAGCCAAACCCGTTAGTGTAGCAGCGGCCAGCGAGTTTCTCCACCAACCCCGCGCTGCGGTGGCCGCGTTTATACTCAATCATCGGAGAAAACCATGTCTACCACCGAACTTCTGCTGCTTGAACTCGATGAAGAAATGAAAAAAACGCGAACCACTCTGGAGCGCGTTCCTTCCGGCAAGAACGACTTTGCACCTCACTCCAAGTCCATGCCTATGGGAAAGTTGGCGCCCCATGTGGCGCAGTTGGCCGGATTCGGCGTCATTATCCTGACGACTCCCGAGTTCGATTTTTCCACGGGCAGTATCAAGCCGCTGCCCTTCGAATCTTCCGCCCAGCTGGTGAAAGCTTTCGATGTAAGGTGCGGCGAAGGTTCGTGCCGCTCTCGAAGCCACTCCGGAGGGAGCCTGGAAAGAAAACTGGAAACTGAGCTTTCAGGGCAAGACCATCTTCCAGGGATCAAGATTTCTGGCGTACCGCCAGATGTTTCTGAATCACCTGGTGCATCACCGCGCTCAACTGGGCGTCTATCTGCGCCTGAACGATAAACCCGTGCCTGCGACCTACGGCCCTTCCGCAGACGACACGATGGGGTTTTAACGGTAAGGACATCCCTGGAGATTTGCGAATCAGTTTATGAGCCAGAACGGCGAACAGGTTGCAGAAGAATGTCTGGAGCCGAATTCTGCCGAAGCTTCTACGCCACCGCGCCCGCGGCCATCGCTGCCGGTCCCAGCGCCACAATTTTCCCCTGCCCTTGCGCCATGGCCTGCGCCAGGGCGTACTCGGCGCGGTTGATCACTTCCGTGACCACGTCCACGGGATCGTATTCGCTGCGGATCACCGCCTCGGCCAGACCCGCCGAGAACTGCACCGGCTGTTCTTTCCCCGCTTCATCCTTCGCCGGCAGGCGCACCTCGGCAATGATCTTCCGTAGTTTCTCGATCGCCAGCATGGCTTCTTTTTCCGCCGTCTCGCCCAGCAGGATCGCAATCGTGGTCGTATCGTAGCGGAACGCCAAATCGTTGGAGCGGATGTTATTGGCGAAAAGCTGTCCCACCTTCTCCATCACGCCCTGCACTTCGGCCTCGCCGAACTCTTTGATCATGGCCGCGCTCTTGCCGAACTGCAGTAGCAGTACCGAAAGGACCGACGCATTTTGAATCGCGCGCTTGCTCTCCGCCAGCAGCAGATCAATATAAGAAGCCCGCTTCAGCAGCCCCGATTTCTCGTCCGTCACCGAAAGATTCTTCACCAGCCGCCGCAATCCCGCATTGTTCAGCGCGATCACCATCTGCTCGGCCAGCGTCTTCAGCATGAGCATGTCCGCCGCTTGCCAGGCGCGGGGGCGGTTGTGCATCACCACCAGCATGCCGACGGTCTCATCGCCGTCGCTGAGAGGAACTGCCAGCACTGAGGCCGCACCCAGTTCCGCGATCGCCTTTTTCACGGACTGCAGCGAAGCCGCCTTGGGCGCGTCGTTCACCGCCAGCGGCTCGTTTCCTTCCACCGCCTTCTGCAGGCACGCGATCACCTCGGCAATCGCCGCCGGGCTCCCCTTCTTGCATCCTTCCGCGCAGAACTCGTCCATCGCGGTCGGAGACAATCCGGCCTTGCCCATCGCCACCACGCAGCGCGTGGCTTCCCAGTGCGCCCCAATCTCCTTTACGGCAGTGCTCATCACCGCCGGAGCTGTGCTCTGGTGATACAGCTTGCGCGTGATCTCGGCCACGCGCGTAAAGCTGCGCATGTCGGTCGCAGGATCAGAAGCCGGAGCTGTAGCTATAGCCGTTGTCGGCGCCGACCCCACCGAAGCTCCCGGCGCGGATGCCGGCGGCAGCGGCGCTGACCCGGCGTACCGCGGCGTCACTCCCGCCGACAGGTACAGCCGCTGCAAGTCTTCGTTGCGTTCCTCTTCGCGCGGAAACAGCTCCTGAATCCTCTGCAGCCGCTCCACTGCCTTGCTGCGCATTCCGTACTGCACCAGAATCTCCGCTTGCAGCATCAGGTCCTGCAGCGTGGATGCGCCCAGCGTCGGTTCCTCGACCTGCGCCGGTTGCTCGGCCGGCTTGCTGACCGAGTTGAACCGCGACGAGATCGAGTTGAACCGCCGGTCTTCCACCTTGCCCTTGAGCAGGTCCAGCCGCTTCAGATGGCCGGGCTCGTAGGGGTCCACTTCAGCGGCACGGTCCAGGCAGTCGGCCGCCTTGGGAAACTCGCCGGTGCTGCAATAGAGATCAAACAGCCGCAGCAGCGTCTGGCAATAATCGTTCTCCCGGTTGGAGGAGTTGTAGAGCTCGCTGAGGAACTCCAGCAGTTGCGACGAAGGACGATGCCCGCGGGTCAGGTCCTCGATGATGGCGATGAACTGCCGGCGCTCGCCCCGCCGGCGCTGGAACTGTTCGAGCTTGCGGGCCAGCGCCACCGCGTCCTCGTCCTGCTCACCGTCGAGCAAATGCCCGATCAGCGCGATCACCTGCTGCACCCGCGCCGGATTCTGCTCAAACAGTTGCCACACCAGCGGTTCGGCCTCGGTGTAGCGGCCCGCCGAAAGCAGCGCCCCGGCATAGGTCTCGCGCAACTCCGGCACCGCCTGCCCGGAGTTCAGTTGTGGTTCCAGAATAAAGATTGCTGCCCCCACCTGCCCCTGAGTCAACAGAGTCTTGCCGTAGGCCAGTGCGATGGCCGGATCGGAGGAATCTTCTTGATAGGCGCGTTCGTACCAGTGCGCGGCATCGCCACCCTCCGCCGCTGTCAGTTGCGCCACCCGCTGAAAGGCCGACGCGGCCATCTTGCGATTCCCCGACTCGGCCGCCAGTTCCGCCACGCGCAGAAAATTGGCCTGCGTCGGTTCCAGCGCCACCATGCGCTCCAAAACCTCAGCCGATTCCTGCTTCCTGCCCAGCTTGGCCAGTTCTGCCAGCGCCGTCTCGTAAGTGCTCACGGCCAGCTTTTTATTGGATCCTTCCAGGAGTTGTCCGAAGCGGAATTTCTGCTGCCACGTCGGGCTGCCATGCCGGGCCAGCTTCTTGTAGGTCAGGCTGGCGCGGGTCGCGTCTCCGCCCGCCACCTGCCTCTCAAACAGATCGCCCAGCAGCTTCACCGCGTCCCCATTGCGATTCAGCGAGAGGCAAAGATCGGCGGCAAGTTGCCGCACCACATCGTTTTCCGGATCGTCCCGCAGCACCGCCAGGTACTCGTCCAGAGCCTCCGCGGTCTTGCCCTTTTGCAGCAGCTTCTCCGCGCGCTCTACGCGCTTTGCCACTTCGGCTCGGTCCGGTCGTTTGGAGATCTCAGGCATGCCAGGATTGAAGCGCACGAAACCCTGGCTTCGATTCTAGGAGTGGGATTAGGCAGCAGCAATGCGGGAGCGGGCGGGCGCGATTACGAAGGTCACACCCAAACCCTCCTTAGGACGATCCTTTCCGTTCTTGGGGTCCCGTCCGCATGCCCCGCACTTCCACGGATCCACAAACGCTCGGGCCAAGCCATTGCCCCTTGTTACAGAATCCGAACAGTTCCGCGCTGTTTGCTTCTTCCCCGCCCATTGGGTGCAAAATGCCGCTGCCAAAGGAGGTCTTTATGGCAGCTGCACCCATGAATTTGCAACCCCCTCGCAAGCGCGCCCCTCTACATAAGGGCCACCAACGTTTGGACGAGGCTCCCATCGCTCCCGTCCAGATTGAGAAACTCAAGCAACTCGGCTACGTGAGCGTGGAGCAGGTACTCTCCGTCGCGGAGATAGCGCCGGTTCGCTCCCGGCTGAGCGCGTATCTCGGCGACGACATCTCCCACGTGCTGGCGAACGTGCCCAAACGCGAGATTGCGGCACAACTCTCGATCAAGGCTAGGTCCGCGAAGTACACCTACGGTGTCCATCTAAGAGCGCCCGCAAAAGCCGTCTTGCCCCGACTGGATGCCGAAGGAGGAAGACACGTCCCACCCCGCCGAACCGCGCCAGTGGCCGCTGCCACTGCTCTCGGAAGCACACCAGAAGTAAACTTAGAGCCCGAAATGCCGCCCGTTCGCGATCAGGCCAACCGCGGCACCTGCGTCGCCCACGCCTCCGTGGCCGCCATGGAGCACTACCTGATTCAACAGGGCCAGGGCGACCGCGCTACTCTGGACCTGTCCGAACAGTTCCAGTACTGGAATTGCAAGGCCCACGACGGCCAGCCCAATCAGGAAGGAACCTTCCTCGCGGTTGCCATGCCTCTGTTATTCACTGATGGCTGCTGCCTGGAAAACGTCTGGCCGTACAATCCCAATCCGATTCCCGGCAATGAGGGGCAGGGTCCTCCTCCTCCCAATGCCGCCGCCGATGCCGCCACCCGCAAGGCCCCCGGCGCCAAGCAACTCTCCCCGCAGTCCGTGCAGGACATCAAGGACGAACTCGCCCTGGACCGCTGTGTTGCCGTCTCGGTAGTCGTCTTCGATTATTGTTGGACCACGATGGAAATCCGGAATACCGGCAACGTGACCATGCCCATCCCCAACGACACTTCCAACGAAGGCCACGCCATCTGCCTGGTCGGCTATGAAGACCTGGACGGCGAACCGGAACTGGGCGGCGGACGCTTCATCCTGCGCAACAGTTGGGACAGCTACTGGGGCGTTAATTGCGACTTTGGTACCGGCTACGGGACACTCCCTTACGCGTACCTGACAAACTATGGAACGGAGGCGTATTCTTTTGGATAGCGGTTGGGACCTGGAATGGCGTACGAGTACCTCAAGGCACTTTCTCTGACGGAAGAGCAAGAGTCCAAGCTCCGTTCTCTCGGAGCCCGCTCACCTGCGTCCCTGCTCTCCCTGTTGGAGCATTCCCCTGAGAAATTCGCGGCGTTCCTGGGCCCGGAACTGGTGGCAAGCATCACCAGTCAACTTCATCCTTTGGTTTCCAGCGAGGAAAAAGCCCAGATGGCTCAACTGCCGGCTTTCCGTGGCAAGTTTGGTGCCTTGGTCGTCCCCCGCGACGTGGATTCGGAAAAAAAAAGTGATGCCGCACAGCGCCGCAATGGACTCATCCGGCAAATTCAGATGCTGCGCCAGTCCGACCCCTCTTCCAGTGAGGCCAAGGCTAAACTTGAGGACCTTGAGAACTCCCTGCGCGACGAACTGAAACACGCCTTCTGAACGGCAAGATCCCATTCAGTTCCGCCGACTCGCCACCGCTTACGGTTTGCACTTCACCGGATCCCCATTCAAATGCCCCAACAGCCGCTTCGCAGTCGCAAAATCCGGATTGAACTCCAGCACCCGCTCCACATAATGCCGCGCTTCTTCCTTCTGACCCGCCGCGCAAAATGCCATCGCCAGATCCATCCCGATCGCGCTGCGGTTGGGCGCCCGCTCGAACGCCCCCTGCCACAACTCGACCGCCCGCCGCGGATGCCCTGCCCGCGCCTCCAGCGTTCCCAGATTCGTAGCCGCGTCGTTGGCCAGCGGATCAATCTTCAACGCCCGTTCGTAAAGTTCCCGCGCCTCTTTGTCGCGCCCGTGGTCCTGCTCAATAAAGCCCAGAGCCGCTAACACTCTCGTGTCGTCAGGCCGTTCCTTCACCGCTTTGCGCAGTGACTGTTCCGCCTCGTGCGAAGCTCCTTCGATTTTGCGTTGTGCCAGCGTCTCCCATGCCAGGGCGAAGTCTCTGGTCGTCGCCAGCGGCGCGGCGTCTGCCGGAAACGAAGCCAGGCTCGGCTCCGCCGTCTTGCTCGGCAGTTGAAACCCGATGGGGCGGCGCAGAATCCGGTGGTCCGTGGATTGTGTATGCGCCACAGCCTGGTTCGGCAGCGGCGCCATGTGGCACTGCGTGCAGTCCGGTTTGTCCGGATGATGCTTTGCTCCAAACGGTTCGCCATGGCAGTTCAGGCACTTGCTCCGGTAGTAACTCACTCGTTCCGCCGCACTCGGCTCCGCATGCGGATCATGGCAGCTCCCACACCACATCCTGTCTCCCGACTTGCGCTTGCACATGCTCAGAGACAGCGCTTCCACCTGGCTGAGCGCCTGCACCTTATCCGGCTGCGGACTCCCCGCCAGCAGGAAATAATGAATGTAGTCCGAGAGTTTGTCCCCCGGCTGAAACTGGTAAAGATGCTTATCCGGCTGCTCGACCGCCACCGTTCCTTCGAAGTGACACTCCATGCAAATCGCGTCGCGCCGCGCCGCCGGCAACTTCGCCGGATTCACGATTGTCGAACCAACACCGGGCGAAGCAACGCCCGACGAACCAACGCCCGCGCCCTTGCCGTCCCCGTGCCCATGGCCCGCGCCGTGGCATCGCTCGCACGTAATTCCCCCATGCAGAAACGGCTTGCCGGAAAACTTGCTGTCCGTTCCCGCCACCGGCTCCTGCATTCCGCTGGTATGGCAATTCAGGCAATCCACGTACGACGGCAGATTCATCGGAATCTCCCGCGCCTCCGTGTACGCCGGCGTCATGTTCCAGCGGTGCTCCTGCGAATACCAGTTGATCGGAGTCTCAAACAGGAATCCCTGCACCGAAAACAGGTAGGCGCGTCCCTTCACGCCCGACCCGATGAAATACAGGAGTTCGCGCTGCCCGCGAAATCCGCTCTCTTTTTCGCGCTCGTAGCTCATCCACGTACGGCCGTCCTTCTGGTACACGCGATACACCACGCCCGACGGTTTGTGCCGGAACTCGCCCGTAATCAGCCCGTCGCCGGCCGCCCCGCTCGCCCCCGCCATCACCGTCTTCGCATACGAGTTGTAGATTTCCGCGTGGCAGTAAGCGCACGCCTCGTTACCCGGCGCGGTCTGGGCCGCACTGGGTTTCCCCCCCGTGCTCGGCGGGGAAGCCTGCGACAAACTCTGCGAGGAACTCCCGGCCGCCACCACGACAGCCAGCAACAAACCCGCACCTAGCCTCTGGGTACCCATCCGCTGTGATTGTAATTGTATTGGATGCTGCCTCTACCGCGGCAGCCCCAGCCGCCGCCCTGTGACGTTGGCTCCGTCTCAGAGCGGTCACCGGCTACGATACCCACGCTCACCGAAGGTTCTCGGAGGCAACTCGCCCTGCCTGCCCCCTGCATCCAAGTTCAGAGCGCGGAAGTGAATCATCTTTAGTGATTAGGATGGGAAGCACAAGAAAGGATAAAGTTAACTTACTCATGGCCCTCCAGCTCAAATCTGGACTCGTGGTCCTTGCCCTGTTCACTCTGGCGTGGACCTCGTCCGGCCTGGGACAAACCGCTCAGCAGGCACAGGGGATCGGAGCGGAACACCCGACTCCGGAAACGCACTCTACGGAACTCCTGGCGCCGCCCTCAGCCGAGCCAACGCCCGATCCGCGCTCCCCGGGAAGCATCAGCGGAACGGTCGTGGATCAAAGTGGCGCCGTCGTCGCCGGCGCCCAGGTGCGGCTTACCGATGAAGATCGATTGACCCAGGAGGCGACCTCCGGTACCGATGGCCAATTCTTCTTCCCCAGTGTCACCCCCGGACCTTTCCATCTCACCATTACGTCGGCCGGCTTCGCGCCTCAAGCCTTTTCTGGAATCCTGCATGCGGGCGAGACCGAGACGGTCCCGGAGATCGCTTTGGCCGTCGCCTCCAACCTTACCGAGGTGCAGGTCGGGGTCTCCCAGGTCGAGGTCGCGGAAGAGGAAATCAAGGTCGAAGAGAAGCAGCGCATCCTGGGCGCGATTCCCAATTTCTACGTCAGCTACGTCCCTAATGCCGCTCCCCTCACCCCCAGACAAAAGTTCGAGCTGGCTTCGAAGGCGGTGGTAGATCCCTTTTCCTTTGCCGTGGTAGCCGGCGCTGCAGGCGTGGAGCAAGCGCAAAATCACTTCCGTGGCTATGGCCAGGGCGCACAAGGCTACGCCAAGCGCTTCGGCGCCGGCTATGCCGACACCGTGACCGGCACTTTCATCGGAGGCGCCATCCTGCCCTCGCTTCTGAAACAGGATCCGCGCTACTTCTACAAAGGCACCGGGAGCAGAGGATCGCGCATGCTGTACGCCATTGCCAACGCCGTGATCTGCAAGGGCGACAACGGACGCTGGCAGCCCAATTACTCCGGCGTCCTCGGCAGCCTGGCCGCGGGCGGAATTTCCAACCTCTACTATCCTGCTCAGGATCGCGATGGCCTGGGCCTGACCATAGACAACACCGCCATCGGCATCGGCGAAACCGCCATCACCAATCTCCTGCAGGAATTCGTCATCCGCAGGTTCACCCCCAAGGCCCCCAAGAACGATCCTGCCCAGCCCTGAAGCCCGAAGCGGCAAGAACTGAGTTCACGAAAAAAAGGCGCCGGAAAAGTTCCGGCGCCTGTGAGAACGACTCGCGAGATGCGCTCCAGCGAGCCCCTACCGAAAAATCCTTGTCATTCCGACCCTTGAGCGAACGCGAGGGGCGGAGGAATCCCTACTTGCTCTCCGCCACCGACGGGCTAGTCCCGAAGTCGCGGCGGCTGTTGGCCGCGGTGCGGGCCGCGCGTGCGGCCGGCTGGTTTGCGGCGGCCGCCCCATAGCGCTCCAGCAGCACCGGCGCCATGGCGTTTTCGGCTTCTTTGACGAAGATCATCTTGTTCTCCGAAGCCATGTCAACCCGCACAAAGTCTCCCAGCTTCACTTGTCCGGTCGCCACTAGGTTGGCCAGCGGGAACACCAGGTTGCGCTCGATGGCCCGCTTCAGATGCCGCGCCCCGTACCGCGGGTCGGTGCCTTCCTTCAGCAAATACCCTTTCACAGCCGTCGTGCAGTTAAACACGAACTGGTTCGTGCCCGCCGCCACCAGCACGCGCTGCTGCACCATACCCAGTTCAATGTCCAGAATCTGCGCCAGGTGCTCGTCGCGCAGCGTCTTGAACACCACCGTCTTGTCAATGCGGTTCATGAATTCCGGCGTGAACTTGCGCCGTGCCGCTTCCACCGCGGTGCGCTGAATCTTGTCATCGAACGACTGGTCCACCTCGACCGCCTTCGGCGCAAACCCGAAACCGCCGTCCACCAGGCTCGTCATTTCGCCCGCGCCCAGGTTGGACGTCATGATGATGATGCACTGCGAAAGATCCACGCGCCGGTTGTCGCCCAACGTCAGCGTCGCCTTGTCCAGAATCCCCAGCAGAAGCTGCCACAGCGAATCGCTCGCCTTTTCGATTTCGTCAAACAGCAGGATCGAGAGCTTCAGCTTTTCTGTGAACCACTGGTTCAACGCTTCCTGCGTCAGCAGCGGATGCGTCTCGCGATGTCCCAGGTATCCCGGAGGCGATCCAATCAGCTTCGCAATCTCGTGCGAGTGCTGAAACTCCGCGCAGTCAATCTTGATGCAGGCCCGCGCGTCTCCAAACAGCGCTTCGGCCATGGCTTCGACCACGCGCGTCTTGCCCGACCCCGTCGGCCCCAGAAACAGCAGATTCCCCACCGGACGCCCCGGCGCGTTCAGCCCCGCCAGGAACATCTGGTAGATTTGGACGACCTTCTCGACCGCCTGGTCCTGCCCCACAATGCGGCGGCGTAGCGCGGTTTCAAACTCTCCGGCGTCGTTGCTGCGACGGTTCGGATCAAGCACGGTTGCGAGGTTCGTTCTCATTAGGATCCCGCCCGGCGTACTTACCGGGATTTTTTCCCTTTCCATTCGGCCGTTTTCTGCGGCTCTCTTCCTTCTATTTCCGGACTTTCCAGGCCTTACACCGCAAATCAGGCCCTTTTTCTGGAAGCGCCAAATTCTGTCAACGCCAGCCTTTTGCGTGTCCCAGAATCGTGGCGCGTCCGGGTACTTCCAGGTGCTAGGAGAATAAGCAAACGGCAGGCCACCCCCCAGCCAGACTTCCCAACTTCCCAAACTCCTGCATCTGGCTGCACTTAGGGGCGATCCCGGCCTGTTCCAGCCCCCCCAGCCAACCACCCCGCCCGCCTAAAGAGAAATACTTTGCAGCACGGTGGAAGGAACATGCGCCGCCCAGAGCTGAGTACCGAGCGCTGAGTACCGAGTACCGGGTTACCAGTACCGAGCACCGGGCAATGAGTTACCAGGACTTTGGGCAGCGCGTCGCTTTTAGGTCGCGTTGTGTTTTAGAGGATGCGGAGTTTTTGAGTGGCGCAGCGCTTCAGCGCTGCGATCAGCGACCACCTTAAATCGCAGCTTTAGCCGCTGAGGTCCACCCGCCCCCGAGCAACAACCATGTGGGGACAGCCGCCCAAGCCTGCCCTGAGCGCAGCCGAAGGGCCTACCCGGAGCGCAGCTCGACAGCTCCCCCAACCGTGTCTCTCCCAACGTAACTTTCAGCAGACAAAGGCCAAAGCTAGCATCCCGATAGGAGTTGCACGGGGAGGAACGCTTGCGCCTTTCGTCGGTTCGCGTCATCACTGGAGTTTCCAGCCTGCTGTTTGGGGCCGCCGCCTGGCGCGTCAGTCCCCACTCAACCTCAGACTTCGCTGTCGAAGCACAAACCTCGAAGCCCGCCGCCTCGTCCCCGGCTCCGGCGCAGCAGAAACCGCAGCTGCAGCCCGTAAGCGCTAGCCTGGCCACCGCGAAGCCGGCAAACATCCCCGCGCCGTCCCTCGTCGCTCCCGGCACCGAGATCTACACCGCCAAGCGCGGCGAAGCCATCCCCACCATCGCCCGCCGCTATCTGGGCAAGACTTCTTACTTAACTTCCTCCGAACTCGCCGAGGCCATCCGCACCGTCAACCGCAAATCCGACGCCTCCAACATCCTGAAGGCCAACGAGAATATCGTCATTCCCGGAATCCTCTCCGCGCCCGTTACCGCCAAGACCATTCCCGTCGCCAAAGATTTCGAAGTCCGCGCCATCTACCTCACCGGCGTCATGGCCGGCAGCGACCACGGACTCCGCATCATCCGCCACTGGCGCGAAGTCGGAGGCAACGCCGTCGTCTTCGACATCAAAGACTCCGACGGCAGCGTCACCATTGCCTACGAGCATCCCCTCGTCGGCCCGCATAACGTCTACCTGCACGACGTGCCCAAGTTCGTCCACTTCCTGCACCAACAGAACATGCACGCCATCGCCCGCATCGCCATCTTCCGCGACGAGGCCCTGGTGAAGGCCCATCCCGAGCTCGCGGTCCAGTCCCGCCGCAATCACACCGCGTGGCGCGAAAACGGCAAGCTCGTCTGGACCGATCCCTCCAACCCCAAAGTTCAGGACTACGACATCGCCCTGGCCAAACACGTGGCCCAGCTCGGCGTGGACGAAATCCAGTTCGACTACGTCCGCTTCCCCGCCGAAGGCGACCAGAAAGACGCCGCCTTCGTCTTCCAGAATGGCCAGCCTGAAACCGACCCAAGTGCAGATCCAGGTGGCGACGGCCGCCTCGGCCGTCCCGCCGATGCGAAGCAAGGCGGAACCACCACAGCCGACGAAAGCACGGCTTCACCCTGTACGCTTCCAGCCCCGAAGGGGCGAAAGCATACAGCCCACGGCGCAAGCCGTGGGACAGCTGTGGCGGAAAACCAACCAGCCCCGGAGGGGCGTAAGACAAACTGCACCGCCTCCAAGCCCACCCCCCGCGGCCCCC
>Ga0209415_10013864_pt1 | contig 13224 bp, 11 predicted proteins | sample PeaSoiSIISIP2007_FD_187696 | JGI IMG/M metagenome (GOLD analysis project Ga0209415, IMG submission 187696) | Peat soil microbial communities from Weissenstadt, Germany - SII-SIP-2007 (SPAdes) (version 2) | ecosystem: Environmental > Terrestrial > Soil > Wetlands > Peat | place: Germany... | reverse complement strand
CGCAGTCCCCGATGAGACTTGGCAAGGTCAAGCCAGCGGAATGCAGGTCGACATGTATCTCTATCGCATTCTCGACAATCGGGAGCTTCGATCGAACCAGCGCAACACTGTTATCAATCCGGATGGATCGGTTACGACGCAGCTCTTCCCGGCGCGGATCGAATGCTCCTACATCATTACTGCGTGGGAAATGGGATCGGAAGTGGCGGGTATCGACAAGGAACCTGCCGAGCACGCACTGCTCAGCCAGATTTTATATATCCTCTGGCGCAATCCAACGATGCCGGCGCAGTATCTGGTCGGGACCATCGCCAATTCCGAGCTGCCCTTGCCCATCATCGCGGCAGAAACCGAGGACATGGCTGCCAAGCCGGATTTTTGGGTGGCGCTCGATACCTACGTACGCCCGGCGATTACCTGCCGCGTCACGATCGAGATGGACCTGAACCAGAACGTAGTCGGCTCGCAGGCAACTGCAATACTGACAACGCTGCTGCCGAACGACGGCCCGCCCGCCGATTTGGTTATTGCGATCGGCGGCATCGTCCGCAATGCCGCCGTCCCGACGCAGACGATTCCCAACGCGTGGATACTCCTCGATTCTTCGCTCGTGACCTGCATGTCCGATGCGAACGGCGCCTTCCGAATCGGCGGGATCGCTCTGGGACCACACAGCCTGACGGTACGCGCGGTTGGCTTTGCGCAAGGGGCGAGGTCGTTCAACGTACCGGATCCGAGCGGAATCTACGACGTCAGCTTAACTCCACTTTGAGGTGAACTATGGGAACGACATATACTACGCCGGGTGTTTATATCGTGGAAGCTCCCGCCAACGGTCCGATCGTCGGCGTCGGCACGAGCACGACCGCATTTATCGGGGCTGCGCTCAGCGGTCCGTTGTTCACGCCCACAGTGGTGACGAACTGGACGCAATTCGTCAACACGTTCGGCAGTTACATGATCGGACCGCCGCAGCTCTACATGGCCTACGCGGTCAAGGGGTTCTTCGACAACGGCGGGACCACCGCATACATCGTGCGCGTAGGAACGGCGAGTGTCGCTTCCCTGCAACTGGCCGACGGTGGAGGCACGGGCACGGCCGCTCTGGTGGTGTCGGCTCAGCAAGCGGGTGTAGCCGGGAACTCGATCACCGTGGCGGTTGCCGCCTCGCAGATCGTCCCGCTGTCCCAGGGCGCGGCCGTCACGCGGGAGCAAGCCCCGATTACGTCGGGAACGGGTAACATCATCATCCTGACGAACCTGAGCGACGCGGCAAATTTTGCGCCCGGCGATGTAGTCACGATAGAGACCACAACCGAGCGCGCCACCATCGCGCGAATCGTCGGGACGAACCTCGTGTTGCAAACGAGTCTCACGGGAACGTACGGAGCCACGGCCACCGTGCGCATCGCAGACCTGGTGGTCAACCAGACGACCTTTCGCGTGAGCAAGAACAATGGCCTTGAGCCTGGCAGCTATATTCAGCTCAGCGACGGGGCGGCCAGCGAATATCAGGTGATCTCCGCGGTGAACGGGTCATTCATTACACTTCAAGGCGCGGGCTTGAGCAATACTTACAGCCTCGATGCAGCATCCGCGCTGACGACCGTAGCGTCGTTCGAGTTCACGCTCACGATCACAAGCCCGCCGAACATCCCCGAAATCTGGTCCAACCTCTCCATGGACCCACGGCACAGCCATTACTGGGCCACGGTTATCAACTCGGCGTATGTCACCGTGTCGCTGCCGACACCGCCCAGCACGCAAGTTCCGCCGAAGAACATGCCCAAGGTCATCGCAGCCGAAGCGCTCACGGGTGGGGCAGCCGACAATCTGAGCCTGATCGGCCTTCCGCAATATACGGAAGCCATCGCCGCGCTCGTTCCGATTCAGGACGTGGAGCTGGTCTGCGCCCCGGATCGCACGGACATGGCCGTGCAACAAGCGGTTATTGCGCACTGCGAAACGATGAAAGACCGCTTCGCGATACTGCAGACGGGCCCAAACCTCAAGGCCGACGCCTCGCAGGGCAGCCCCCTGATGACACAGCGATTATGGTGCCAGTCGGCGAATGGTTACGCCGCATTGTACTATCCGTGGATACAGATCATCGATCCGAACAGCTTGACCGGCAACGACACGATCCTGGTGCCGCCGTGCGGGCACATCGCCGGCATTTACGCTCTCAGTGACCAGACCGGAGTGCAGAATGCTCCGGCGAATCTGGGCGTGATCGATGCGGTCGGTCTCGAGGTGAACGTCGACGGGGTGACGCAGGGGCTTCTCAATGTCGCCGGAATCAACGTAATTCGTATCTTTCCGGGACAAGGGTTGCCTCTGGTCTGGGGAGCGCGAACCACCGTTCCCGCCGCCGGCGGGAGTCCGTGGCTGTATATCAACGTCCGGCGGCTCTTTATTTTCGTCGAGACGTCGCTGAAGCTGGGTCTGCTGCCCTACGTTTTTCAAACCAACGACACTGCGCTCTGGCAGCGTCTCAATCGAACGATCAACGACTTTCTGACGCGCGTCTGGTTGTCGGGCGGTCTCTTTGGCGCCAAAGCTTCGCAGGCATTCTACATCGAGATCGACGACGAGAACAATCCGCCCGCCAGCCGCGCGCTCGGGCAGGTGAATATTACGATCGGCATGGCTCCCGTGTATCCGGCCGAGTTCGTAATCGTCACAATCGGCATTTGGGACGGTGGTTCCAGCGTTACCGAACAATAGGAGAGAAGGCTTATGGGAACAGCGGTACGAGTAGATCCTTATCGTAATTTCAACTTCCTGGTCGAGATGGATGGGGTCACGCAGGCGAGCTTTATCGAATGCAGCGGTCTCGAGGCGACGACCGAGGTCATCGAAACGAGGCAAGGAGGCGACAACACGACGGTCTATAAGCTTCCGGGGAAGACGAGCTATGGAGATATTACGCTCAAATGGGGCACGACGTCGTCGGAGGAACTGTGGTCGTGGCGCCAGGACATCATCGACGGAACCATCACGCGGCGAAACGGATCGGTCGTCCTGTATGACCTGCCCAATCAAACCGAAGTCGCGCGCTGGAACTTCTACAACGCGTGGCCCACGAAGTGGGATGGCCCCGCGCTTAATGCGAAGGGTAACGACATCTCCATCGAGACGCTGGTCCTTGCGGTCGAACGGCTGACGCGAGCGTAGCAATGTTCATCACCGAGCACGAGTTTGAGCTTCCCAACGGGTACGTCGACAAGAGCGGCACGCTGCACCGCGCGGGCATGATGCGTCTGTCGACCGCGGCGGACGAGATCCTGCCGATGAAGGACCCGCGCGTGCAGAACCTGCCGGCGTATCTCATCGTGATTTTGTTATCGCGCGTCATCGTGCGGCTCGGCACGGTACCCCAGATCAATCCGGGCGTCATCGAGGGACTGTTCAGTGAAGACCTGTCGTTCCTCCAGGAGATGTACAACCGCATCAACGGTCTGGCCCGGCGCCGTAACACGGTGCGGTGTCCAAAGTGCGCGGAGATGTTCGAGGTCGAGACAGCACGCCTGGGGGGATCGTAGGCTACCCCCTGGACTGGGTCTATCAGGAGGTAGCCACTTTGAGTATGCGAGTGCACTGGACCTACGACGACGTGCTGAGCCTCGACCATGCGGAGCGGCGTCGCTGGATTGAGGAAATTGTGAAATTGGAGCGGGTTTAGTGAGTACGGCAATTGAAAAGACGGTCGTAACGCTGAGCGATCTGCTGGTTGTCGAGGCCCAGCGGCTGATGCAGCGGCGCCAGTCGACGATCGCGTGGCTCGATTTGCTCAAGCCCGTGATCGAACGCAGCAGCGGGCGGGTCGAGGCGGCCGGTCGGTTCGATCGCCACGAAGGCGTCCCGCAGCAACGCCGCCCGGTTCCCGTCGATCGGCCTGAGGATGCCGAACGCGAAGAAAGCGAGGGTGAACCGCTCGATCCGATGACGCGCGACCGCATGCGGCATTTCGTCGGGCCGGAGGTCGAACTCGCACGCATTCACGACGACAGGCGTGCCGATGCGTTTGCGCGTCGACAGCGTGCCGACGCCGTGACGGTAGGCAAGGACATCTATTTCCGATCGGGAGCATTTGCGCCGCAATCTCCCGCGGGGCTCGGCTTGATCGCGCACGAATTGACGCACGTTGCCGAAAGCGATCGCCCCGGCGCCGGGTGGCGGCGCACGACGCCGGACGGCGTGCGCGACGAGGAACGGCTTGCCCGCGGGCGCGAGCAGAGCGCTTCGCAGTTTCCCGTTTCGCCCGTGGCCGCACCCTCGTTTGCCCCCCGGCCGGCTTCGCCCGTGGTCGCACCCTCCTTTGCCTCGCGGCCGGCATCGCCGGTGACGGTCTCTCCCGTGGTGCCCCGTGGGTCCTCGGCCACGGTTTCCCAGACCCCGCAGCTGCGCCCGATGCGTGCCGATGCCGATCGTCCTCCCACTGACGCGCCGGCGCCCGCCCCGCAGCAGGCACCGAATCCCGACGAGTTCCGGCGCAGTCTGTTGCGAGATGTGATGAACCAGATTCGCGTCGAATTCGAGAGAGGCGCCTGATGCCCGGCAACACACCTCAGCTGACAAAAGCCGTCATTGTCAACACCACGACCGGCCAGCAGATTCAGGTTATGTACAACCCTGAACAGTTTTCGCTCGATCAGGGCAACACCTTCGCCGAGATCGGAATTCCCGGCCTCAACGCGCCGCCGATTCAGTACGTTCGAGGGAAGGGCCGAACCCTCAGTATGGAGTTGTTTTTCGACTCTTACGAGCTCAATGTCGATGTGCGGCAATTCACCGACGGCATCACGGGTTTACTTACGACGCTCCCCAGCACGTTCGCTCCGCCGATCCTTCTCTTTGTGATGGGGGGCTTCAGCTTTCGTTGTGTGCTGATGGAAGCGGCACAGCGATTTACGATGTTCGATGTCGACGGCACGCCCGTGCGCAGTACGCTTAACGTCCGTTTCCACGAGTACGTCGACGTGACCGTCGCGGTCGAGAGCGGCGTATTCATCGGGCCGCCGACGCTGGTCAATATCGTACAAGGCGATACGGTCAGCAGCATCGCGGCGTCGGTCTACGGAGACCCGTCCCGCTGGCGCGATATCGCCAACGCGAACAACATCGAAGACCCCTTCAGTCTGCCTTCGGGGCATCCGCTGGTGATACCGGGGAATACGACGTCATGAGCCAGAGCTATTTTGCCCCGCGGTTCGACGTGAGCATCTCCGGGATCACCATGTCGTCCGATGTCACACAGCGCGTATTGAGCGTGACTTACGAAGGATCGCTCGACACCGCCGACATGTTTAAAGTGGTCATTTCGAATCCGAACAATCAATACACGGATTCTTCGCTCTTCAGTCCGGGTCAGGATGTCGAGCTTTACATGGGATACGGCGGCGATCTCACCCCCATGATGCTCGGCGAGATCACCTCGATCGAGCCGAATTTTCCCGAAAACGGTCCCCCCACGATCGCGATCTCCGGTTACGACAAGTCCTACAGGATGCGGCACAATCAGTCAATTCCGCGGCAGTTCAAATACATGACGGATTCGCTGATCGTGGCGGAGATCGCCGCGGAGAATCTCCTCATCCCGATCGTCGATCCGTCGCCGTGGTTTCATACCAATCTGACGCAGACCGGGACAGACTTCGCGTTCATCAAGGAACTGGCGTCGAACAATCTCTTCGACGCGTACGTGTATTGGGATCAGCTCTATTTTCAGTTCCCCATCCAAACGCAGGCCTACGTACTGGAGTGGGGTCAGAGCCTGCGAAGTTTCTCGCCCCGTCTCTCGACAGCCACCATGGCCGGCCTGCAGATCATTCGCGGCTACAATGAGGAACTCGCCACGGCGATGATCGGCGTGGTGACCGGAGAACTGCTCAACCTCAACGACATTATCAACCGGCTTGGACCGGCGACGCTTGAGCTGCTGGCAAGCCTCGGCCGGCGCTGGATTCACAGCCAGAAGATTTCGTCGCCGATCGATGCGCTCGCGCTGGGAAAGGCGCTGCTCCAACAGCTTCTGGACGGGCTCTACGAAGGCACCGGCAGCTGCATCGGCATCCCGGCGCTGCGGGCCGGCAGTTATATACAGGTGGCGGGCGTCGGAAGCATGTTCAGCGGCGCTTACCGATTGCGCAAGGTGAGGCACACAATCGACGAGAACGGATACGTGACGGAGTTCGACATCACCCAGCAGGCGGAGTCGTCGCTGCTCGCGCTCATTCGCAAGACAACGGACATCGAGGTTACGCCGCCCCGGAATCGTGGCGAAAAATTCTACGGCGTATACGTCGCCAAGGTTTTGCAGCCGCCCATGGTGGCAACCGATCCGGATCCGGCGTCGGCGCTCGGAGCGCGCGTAAAGGTCACCTTTCCGTGGCTTTCGGATCTGAACGTGAGCGGTTGGGCACGCGTCGTCATGCCGTCGGCGGGACTGAACAGCGGCATCTATTTCATGCCGAACCCCGGCGATACCGTCATCGTGGCGTTTCAGGACGGCGATATCTCGATGCCGATCGTTATCGGGAGCGTGTGGGACGGGCCGGCGCGTCCGCCCGTCTACCCGCCCCTTCCGATCAACACCGTGCAAACGATCAAGACTCGTGTCGGACATACGATTACGCTCGACGATACGCCGGGAAAACAGACGGTGAGTATCGCGCACATCAACGGGAGCCAGGTTTCGATAACCCAGGAAGGAAACGTGTCGGTGACGTCACTGCTCGGCAGCATCAATTTGACGGCGCCCGCCGGCAATATCAACCTGAAGGCCGCAAACGTCAACGTGACGGTCACCGGTGCGATGAGCGTGGGCCCCTGAATGGGAGGAGCATAGTATGCAGGCAGTCGTGACTCTATCGAGTATCGTGACGTGCGGGCACGGCGGAACGGTCGTGGCCACCGGTACGCCGAAGCTCACCGTCTCCGGATCGCCCGTACTGGTCGCCACGGGGGTCGCAGGCAAAGCCGTTTCTCACTGCACGACTCCGACAGTTACCACAACGCCCCCGAGCAAGCCGTGCCTGACAGTCTTGACCGTGAACCCGTCTTCGCTTTCGACGAAGCTGTTCGTCAGCGGTAATCCAGTCGTCCTCGCGGGGCTCACGGGAACGACGGACGGAGTGGTTGCCGGGGTCACTCCGCAACTGCTCCTCAGCGCCGCGGTCACGCAGACCCGGCTCGCGGCAGGGTGATGAGGATGCTTGGATGAGCAGCTTTTACGGCCAGGGGGTGAACTTCCCCGTCGCGTTGAGCGCTACGGGTGGAATTCTCCTGTCTTCGGGACTGACGAATATCCAGCAATCGATCCTGATCGTTCTCGGGACACAGTACGGCGAGCGCGTGATGCGTCCGACCTTCGGCTGCAACCTCAAGAGCCTCGTCTTCGCGCCGAACAACCAGCAGACTGCGGCGTTGGCACGCCAGTATGTCCTCGACGGTTTGCAGCAATGGGAGCCGCGAATTACCGTGAAATCCGTCACCGTGACCAATCAGGTTGAGAACCCCATGTTACTCATCAACATCCTGTATGTTGTCAATCCGAGTCTGGACCCTCAGGCCATGATCTATCCGTTCTACCTGGAGCAAACGTAATGTTATTCGATCCGAATCGCGGCTTGCTGGTACCGCCGGATCTCGACGATCGTACCTGGTCGGATCTCGTCAGCGACGTTGTTGCGCTCATCCCGCAGTACGCGAAGCAGTGGACGAATCAGTCGCCGAGCGACGTCGGAATCACGCTGGTCGAGCTGTTCGCCTGGCTCGTCGAAGGTCTGACCTACCGCCTCAACCAGGTTCCCAACAAGAATTACGTCGCGTTCCTGAACATGCTTGGCATCACGCTCGTGCCGCCCGACCCCGCGCGGTCGTTCCTGACGTTTTCCTCGACGCCGGGGGCGGTGGTGGTACCGAAGGGCAGTCAGGCTCAGACGGCGGCCACGGAGACGCAGGCGCCGATGATCTTCGAGACCGACCAGGACGTTACCATTCTGCCGATCAACCTGGAAGCCGCGTTGCTGATCGGCAAAGCCGGCAGCGGAAAGTACTCGAACGTCTCCGATAATTTCACGGTGCCGCCCGCGCCTGGCGCGACGCTCAACATTCCCGTGAGTCAAGGGGTACAACTCTGCCTGGGATTCGACAATCCGAGTACGCAGACGATCAATCTGATGCTGCGCCTGTTCGCACCGCTGACAGCCGGCCAGGCGACGGTGACGTGGCTCTATTCCTCCGGGACGAATCAGCCGTCGTCGTGGGTTACGCTGTCGGTTACGCCTGCCGCGGACGGTACCTTGGGGCTGACTCAGGACGGCACGGTCCAGCTAAACGTCCCCGGCGATTGGGCGAGTCAATCTCCGACACCCTCGTCTCCCGGGTCGACGACACCGAGCTGGTCCTCGGTCTCTCCGGCTTCCGCCGCCGATACCGTGACCAGTGCGTATTACTGGATCGGCTTGCGCATCTCAAATCTGACGGCAGCGCCGTTGCCGCTGGGCATCTCGTGGATCCTCTTCAACTCGGTCTCCTCGTACAGCGCGTTGACGATCCCCGCGCCGGAACCCCTCGGAAGTGGAACCGGTTTGCCGTTTCAAGTCTTTGAGCTGGCCAACGGTCCGCTCTTCGCGACGCCCAATTCGCCGACGCCTTATGCGCAGCTCGTCGTTCAGGTCAACGGCGTTACCTGGACGCAAATCGACGACTTCCCCAGCGGTCCCGGTGAATACTATCGCGTGGATCCGGTCCAATCGCAGATCACGTTCGGAAACTACAACCTCCTTTCGAATATCGGCCATGGCACCATTCCCCTCTCCACCGATGCCATCGTCGCCACAACGTATCGCTACGTCGAGGCCGGGTCGGAGGCGAACGTGGGCGCCAGTACGATCATCACCATGCGCACGCCGGTCTCCTCGATCGGGGGCACTATCTCCGCCGTCACGAACCTTTTCGCGGCGTACGGCGGGAGCGACGAACAGTCGGTCGCCGATGCCATGCAACGCGCGCCCCAACTCCTGCGCAACCGCAATCGCGCGGTGGCCGCCGACGACTATCGGTTTCTCGCCGGCCAGGCGAGTTCCGAGCTGGCGATCGTAGCTTGTCTGCCACCGACCGACGTGTACGGGACGGGAGCATACGGGAACTGCGGTGATGCGAAGGGGACCTATGGACAGCTCGACCGATCGAAGGGGAACGTCAACGTCATCATCGTGCCCTCGATCGGGCCGGAAGTCTCCGCAACGCCGCAGCCGACGCCGGAACTCATACAAACTGTCAAAGCATACCTGGGCCCTCGCTGCGACCTGACCGCGCTGTTGAATGTCACAGGGCCGCGGTACCTTCCGATCGACGTGACGATATCGGCTACGGCTTGGGCGACGGCAATTGCTTCGGGTCTTATCTCGGGTCCGGCCGACGTGCAGACTTACATCGAGAATCAGGTGCAGACTTATTTTCACCCCGTCGTCGGCGGCGTCGACGGGACAGGTTGGCAGGTCGGTCAGAGCGTCTATCTCGGCGACCTTTACCAGGCGATCATGCCCCCCGAAAACATCGGCTTCATCTCGCAGTTATTGATTCAAGCCGGGTCTCCGCTTTACGTTGGCGGCCGTCCGCCCGGCTTCCTCACCGGGCCACCACCCGGGGCGTCGGTACGCCTGGCCGACTACGAATTGGTCTGCCTTGGGACAATCACTTTCCCGTTACCGACAGCGGTGTGAGATAGGAGCGCATGGCTACTGTCAGCAGCTATCTCAAATATCTTCCGGCCGTCCTTTGGTCGTCCCAGCCGGCGGGATCGGGATTCAGCCTGGGAACGATGCTGTGCGTTTTCGAGAAGATTCTCACCGGAATCAATGACGGGGTAGTCATCACGCACGGTGACAACTCCGTCATGACGGCCGTAACGCAGGCCGTCGCCGGGAGCCCGTCGCCGCAGACCGTTCACGTCACGGCCGGCACGGGAACGAAATTCCTCGCCGGCAGCAGTTACACGTATAACGGCGTGACGCCGGAGGTGATCAATATCACGGCGGTGACGGCCAACACCATCACCGCCGTATTCCGCCAGAATCACGCCCCCAATCAGACGATCGTCAACAGCAGCGGCTTGCATAGCGACATACAGGATGTCATCGCCGGACTGGTCGCGCTTTACGGAGCGTGGACGACACCGGCCAACTATCTCGCCTGGCTCGCGCAGTGGGTCGCGCTGCAGTTCGACCCGTCGTGGGACGAGTACCAGCAACGCTCAGTCATGTCGGAGATCGTCGGCATCTACACGCTGCGCGGGACCAAGCCGGGCCTCGATACCTTTTTCGATATCTATGCAATCGCGAAGCAGCGTCCGCGCATTGTCGTCGACAATAACAGTAAGATCCTGTTCTGCAAACCGCAGGCGGGGACGATAGCCCCCATATCGACACTCGTTTCACAGCGGCCCCTCGTGGCGCCGCAGTGCATCGCGCTGGACGAGAGCGGATACCTCCTCGTCGGCGATTTGGGAAGCGGCGATTCGACAATCCTGCCCGCGCTCTGGCGCGTCTCGCCTGGGGGAGACTACGACTACAGCGCGGGATCGCTGCCCCAACCACCCCTGCCCCCCCAACTATCCCTGCCCCAGCCTTATCAGACCGCGACGGACCCGATCGCAGTCGCCGTGGACGGGAAGCACGGGGGGGCGTATTTCATGGAGAAAGAGATCAGCGGATTCCGGCTCCGGCGTCTCACGTCGCCGCAGACCGGCGCGGTCACCCTGACCGGCACGCCAACGTCGGGCGAGACCGGGATCATCACGATCGGCGGGACATCGTATCCGCTTCCGGAGACGGGAGGATACAGCCTCACACAACAAGCCGCGGCATGGGTCGCGGCGCTCAAAACCGCGGTTACCCTGAACGGTACGCCAACAACGGGCACGACCGCGACCGTCACGATCGGCGGCACGGCGCTTCCTCCACTTGCGGAGACGACAGGAAACACCCTCGCACAGCAAGCGGCGGCATGGGTCACGAAGCTCAACGGCACCCCGTCGTTCAGCGCGGCCTACCTTGCCGCCAGCTTGGGCGCGGTCATCACAATCACAAATATCTCAGGCGCGCCGAATACCGCGTCATGGGGCGCGTCGCCCATCCTCAGCGCGCCATTTCCCGCGAACTACGCAGCCACCAGCTCGGGCGCGGTCATCACGATCTCGCCGGTCTCAGGTACGCCGACCAACGATCTCACCCTCGTCACGTCGTCACCGCACCTGACCCTCGCAGCCTCAGGTCCCGGTTACTCAACCTCTGCCACTTTTGCGGACAATACGTCGGTGCCGGCCTGGGGCGTGACGTACCCCATTGCGATGGCGGTCAACACCGCGGGACACCCTCTCATCCTCGATCGCGGCGCAGGGCCGGACTCACCGAGCGGAACGGTGATCGTCGACGTGCAGATCACGGGAGTCCCGGCATATAACGGGACGCAGCCCCACTCGCTTCGGACGATCGTCGAACCGCTCTCGCTGCTGCTTCGTGCCGATGGCTCGCTCATTGTCGGCGACGCCGCCAATCAGGACTCGGCCGCGCCCGCGGACCTCTTCAAGATCGATACAACAGCAGCAACCTGGACGGCGACGAGTCTTCTCGGAAGCGTGCCTCCGGGTTCCAACCCGCTGGTCGCGCCGACGGGAATCGTCGAAATCGATGCGCAGCACCTCATGGTGCTCGACGCCGGCTTGCGGCCCTATGTCCAGACCGGGTTCACGGCCGTCATTGCTCAGCAGGCGGCGATCTACAGCGTCGATCTTTCGGTCGCGCCCCCGACCGTCACCTGCGTCAGCGAATTCAAAGCGTTGGTCTATCCCCGCGCGATGGTCGGCGATGGCAACGGGACGCTCTATGTGTGCGATTCGGGATTGCCCAATCTGCTCGGATTCACCCCCCAACTGTGGCGGTCGGACCCTCAGCAATTCTCCGTTTCCGTGCACTTTCCGGGGGATTCCGCGCGTGCGATCTATTGCGTTGCGCTCTCGGGTACGCCGGCCACCGGCGAGCACTGCACGCTCACCGTCGGCGCTATCGCCTATTCCCTGGCCGAGGTGACGGGCACCGTCGCGCAGCAAGCCGGGTTGTGGGCCACGGCATTGAACAACAACGTATCGTTCAGTGCGTCTTATGCGGCAGTCAGTGTGGGGACTGTTATCTGCATCTACACCGTTGCCGGTACCAACGCGACAGGCGTGACGATCACGCCGACTTCGTCTGCCGGTGTGACGCTCATCGGGGGCCTGCTGGAGATGTGGGTTACCCTTACCGGGACACCGACCAATACCGAGCACGTAGTGGTGAACGTCGGCGGCTCCGCATATGTCTTGCCGGAGAACGCGGGTGACACGCTCACACAGCAAGCGGCTGCCTGGGTCACCGCGCTCAACGCCGCGACGCCGTTCAACCAGAACTATACAGCGGCCGCATCCGGCGCCGTGATCCTGATCTTCTTCAAGGCTACCGATCTCGGCGACAGTACGCCGTCGTTCGTCACGTCGTCGCCCCATCTCACGCTGACGGGAGCATGGCCCCTTCGTTCGATCGGTACCGTCGCTTTGTCCGGCACGCCGACCGCCGGCGAGACGTGCTCCATCGGGGTTGCCTCTTTGGCCCCGATTCCGCTCCCCCAAACCGCCGGCTCAACCCTCGCGCAGCAGGCCGCGTTATGGTGCATCACGCTCAACGGGACGCTCTCGTTTCAGGCGCAATACGTCGCAAACAACTCAGGAGGTGTCATTAACATCTTCGCCAACACCCTGGCGCCGAGCGGCGGCGTCACCCTGTCGGCCACGTCGTCAGCGCATCTCGCCTTAACGGCCTACGGCGAGCTGCAAAGCCATAGTCAATTTCTGCAGAGTATCAGCGACGTTGTGAGCGACCAGATTCCCGCACACGCGCGCTGGTATCTGACGTCGGAGTAACGCAAACCTTGCCGTACCTGCCTTGAAAGGAAGGAACAAATGGCGAAGACACCACCGGGACCCCTCTCGCGCGCGAACTACCTGAGCTGGCCATCGGTAGCCGCGACTTCTTATAACGCGAGCGCCGATCCGAACAACCTCACCGCCTTCGACCCGACCGACCCGTCGACCACCATCTCGCCGACCGGTTTTCCGAACTACGGGGACATGGCGGTCGACACCGAGCAGTACCATCGTCCGCTGGAACGGCTGCACGGAATGGG
>Ga0209415_10013862_pt1 | contig 13224 bp, 13 predicted proteins | sample PeaSoiSIISIP2007_FD_187696 | JGI IMG/M metagenome (GOLD analysis project Ga0209415, IMG submission 187696) | Peat soil microbial communities from Weissenstadt, Germany - SII-SIP-2007 (SPAdes) (version 2) | ecosystem: Environmental > Terrestrial > Soil > Wetlands > Peat | place: Germany... | reverse complement strand
AAACAATCTCCGAAAGAAAAAGATGGCTGCTCAATGAGCACACTTGCCCGAATTCATAAGCCGAGGATCACTGTAGATAAGTTTCAGGCTTGGCGCGAAGGTATCAAGGAACAACAAAGAGCCGCTGATTCTTTTTCAAATCCAGCGGCCAGACTTGGGTATGGCACCACTAACCTCTTAGAAGGTACTCAGTATCCTCTTACCCGACTATCTTTTAATTACATACTCCTTCAGGCGCTTTATCGTAGCAACTGGATCATCCGCAAGGTCATTGATGTTCCCGCTGAGGACATGACCAAGAATTGGATGGCTCTCACCATCGAAGCTGAGCCAAAACAGATGAAGCGCTTCGATCAGGCTGTAAAACACACCGGCACACAGAACCAGATGCTTACTACATTAAAGTGGGCGCGTCTGTTTGGCGGTGCTGGCGGAGTTATTATCCTTAAGGGACACGAGAAGAAACTGGAAGAGCCACTGGAACTGGATGACGTAGAGCCTGACAGTTATCGTGGTCTAATTCCTCTGGATCGCTGGTCTGGTATCGTTCCGGACTCGAACATCTGCACCGACATCGACCGGCCTCTCGAATTTGGTCTTCCGCAATACTACCGTCTCATTACCTCTCAGGGTAAGAACTTCCGAGTTCACGCTTCCCGCGTAGTACGTTTCATCGGAAAAGACCTTCCCGTGTGGGAAAAGCAGGTCGAACAGAATTGGGGTATCAGCGAAGTCGAGGTGATGTTCGATGAACTGAAGAAACGGGACAATACCTCCTGGAATATCGCTTCGCTAATCTTCAGGGCCAACATCGTAGCCATGAAGAGCAAGGATTTAGCCTCAATGCTCTCCGGTCTGGGAGCGCCGTCGGGAGGTTCCGGTAACGCGCAGCTTCGCCTGTTTACTGCATTGCAGATGCAGTCCCAATTGATGTCGAATCAGGGCATGATGATTCTGCCCGAGGAAGGCGGCCTTGAGGAACATCAGTATTCTTTTGGAGGTGTCGCGGACGTCTACGAGGCCTTTCGTGAAGATATATGCGGTGCCACCGGGATCCCATACTCACGCATGTTCGGCCGTACCCCTGGCGGTTTATCAACTACGAATGAGGGGGAAGAGCACATCTATTACGAGAGTATCGCCGCGAAGCAACAGCGCGAACTCGACCCGCAAGCTACAAAGCTCTTCCCGGTAATTGCCATGTCGGTGTGGGGCGAGGTCCCGAAAGACTTCGAGTGGAAGTGGAACCCCGTCGGCAGTTTGAGCGACCAGGACCGCGCCGAGCTAGCCGCTTCCAGCTCCACAGCCGTAGCTTCCATTTATAACATCGGAGTTATTAGCCCGAAGCTGGTCTTGAAGGAACTGAAACAGCAAAGCAGCCTCACTGGGATGTGGACGAATATCTCGGAGTCGGACATTGAAGATGCCTCCGATGAGGTTCTTCCTGTGGCTGATGAGATGTTGATGGGAGGTTTCGGTGAAGAAGAACCCGATGGCGGAGATAAATCACCTGATAAAGGAAAGAAGAAAGCTGGATCTTCAGCTTCTAAGTCTGCTGGAAAAACTAAACAAAAGGCTAAAGCCGAAGACGACATGCCCAGTGAGATCGAAAAGACGGTGATGTTTGCTGGTCTTAACGTGGCTATTGAGAATCCAGTCGGGAGCACTCGCAGCGGCGACGGTTGGTCGGTGAAGATGTCGAATGACTACGGCTATATCGTTGGCTCTATCGGAGTCGATGGCGATGCCGTAGATGTGTTTCTCGGACCAAATGAATTTGCGCCGAAGGTTCACGTAGTTCATACCAAGGGAAATGACGTTGAGGATAAGGTGATGTTGGGATTCGACTCTGCCGCAGAAGCGAAAGCGGCATTCGAGGCGAATTACTCTTCCTCTAAATTCTTCGGCAGCATGGATGCGCTGTCGCTTGCGGACTTTACGCGGAAGATTTTCTCGAAGAAGCTGGGTAAGAAAGTAGCCTGATGGAAGTGGGCTTCAGTGTTATGGTGATGACATTCTGTCGATGCGGCTGGTTGATGCAAGACAGTGAGAGTGGGACATACTGTGTTAACCCCCAATGCCTTTTGAAAACTCGTTTATTTCAGGTTCGTGCCGACGTTGAAGAAATTCCTGTTCCTTTCGGTAAGGCAGCATGAACTGGAAACCCGATCAGCGTACGGAAAAGCAGTACGCCGAGAATATCTGGCAACTCTTCCAGAAATTCTTCGAGGAGTCAAAGCAAAGAGGCGTAGCCGCGCATCTGTTGAGCGCCGCCGAGTTCTTGCAGGAGTATGCGGAGCAAGCGGCGCTTCGCATGATTACTCATCTCTACTGGCAAGGCGCCAGAACCTGGCGCGAAGCGGCGAGACTCAGCGGAAGAACTTTGCAGATGTATCAGGCCTTACGACAGGAGATGTCTGGGCCAGTAGGTCAGAGAGTCAGGGAACTGGTGCAGGAACAGGCGCACCTTATCAGCACTTTTCCCGAGAGCGTGGCCGAGTCTGTGGCGCTTCGAGCCACGGCGCAACAACAGGCGGGTGGGCGATCTCGGGAGCTGGCGAGATACGATGGCTTGCTGCTTCGCGTTGCCCACTCGCGGGCGCATCTCATCGCCCGAACACAGGTAAGCAAGTCAAGTACCGCTTTGACTCGGGCGCGAAGTGAGTCCATGAATTTGCCATGGTATCTGTGGAAAGGATCCCTAGATCAGCGTGAGAGGCTAAGTCATCGGCGGATGGAGGACATCCTATTTCGCTTTGACGATCCGCCTTCACCAGAGATGCTAGTTGGTTTGAAGTCTCAGGGACACTATAACGCCGGTGACATCTACAACTGCCGCTGTTACCCAGAGACCCTAGTAACAACGAATCAGGTATCTTGGCCGCACTCTACTTACTATGCTGGCAAGATTCAACGCATGACTTTGGCACAATTTCGCAGAATCAATCAATTTCAACAGGAGGCAGCATGAAGAAATTTCTCGGGAACTATGGCGGCTCATTGATTGTGGCCGCTGTTCTATTCACCTTTACTCTTACGGCTCTGTTCAATCCTCTGCCTATCGCAAGAGCTGTAGGACCCACACAAACCAGTTACTTCATTACTGCGCCCAACGGAAGCGATCCGTGTGAGAATCCGTCAGTAGTCAAGTCTTCTGGCTCTATCAGCGTAGCTTCGGCTACAACTACCAACCTGGTGACTGCCGTTGCCGGGGATTTTATCTCCGTCTGTAAGTGGCAAGTATATGCCTCGGGAACAGCCCCGACGATTCAGTTTGAGTACGGCACCGATGTATCTACCGCCTGTGATACTGGTGCTACGGCTCTCATGGGGGCATTTCCAGTGGCTACTACCACAATTGTGGTGAATGCGCCTTCCGACGGCTTAACTCTGAGAACTCCAGTGAGCCAGGAACTTTGCCTGGTAACTGGCGGGTCCAGCACCTTGAGTTATGTAGGTTATTTCACCTACGTCCAGGCGCCGTACTAACGAATAGCTGCAAGGCGGAAAGCGGGGTGATCCCATCTTGAAGACTAAATGGCTAGTGGCTGCGTTGCTGGTACTATCTGCCGCAGCCTTCGGTCAAGCGGCGAATGTACAGAATGGTTCGGCTGTTTTGACGGCCACAGGTGGAGCACTCTCTACCTGTTACCCGACACAAAGCGTAGCGGGGACTTGTGTTTTTGTTCCTAACCTCAACGGCGCTTATGGGATGACTTTTGATGAAGTTCCGGCTGGTTCTCCCACAACCGTAAGCATCCTAGTTTACGGGTGTATGCGAGGCGGAGCTTGTAGCTCGGTCTTGGATACGAATAGCTCCACATCCGAAGCTATTCGCCCGGTCACCGCTACTACACCTTACGATGTATTCGTTGTGGTGTCTGCTACTCTAACCGGCGGAACTACTCCAACAGAAACCATTAACTACAAGTTGAGTACGGCCAACGCACATTCGTCTACTACCTACACCGGCTCCGCGCCGATTGTGGTAACCGGCACCGCTATTAGTTGTCCAACCTGCGGAACCGGTTCTGGTAACGTAGCTGGTCCCCCAAGTTCAACGGCGAACGACGCTGCCGGGTTCGCCGACACGACGGGCAAGGTGCTGCTCGACTTGGGCACACCTTGGACCAACGGCAGCAACATCACGAGCGGCACCGTGGCGGCGTCTAGGGTGGCGACGCTGAACCAGAACACGACTGGAAGCGCTGCTTCTTTGACCGTATTGACCACGCTCGGCGATCTTCTCTATGAGAACGCTACTCCGGCTAACACAAGACTGGCGGGAAACACCTCGGCCACCAAGAACTTCCTGACCCAGACCGGCAACGGGACGATCTCGGCCTCCCCGGCGTGGGGAACCATTGCCGCAGGGGACCTTCCGACGGCCATACCAATAGCCAACGTTGGCAGCGCCGGGCTGAGCGGAACCTCGCCGGTCACTATAAACGCCGCTGGGGCCATCGGCTGCGCTACTTGCAACGTATCAAACGCCACCGTCAGCAGCGTCACGTTCACCGGGGACGGTACGGTGCTAAGTTCCACCCCGAGCACCGCAGTGACTACAACTGGTACGTTGCAGGCGGCTCTAGCGAACGCCGCCCAGAACTCTGTATTGGCAGGGCCAGCAAGCGGCGGCGCGGCAGCTCCTTCCTATCAGACTGCTCCGACCTTCAGCGCCGCGAACCTGACTAACTTCCCTACGTTCAACCAGAGTACTACGGGGACTTCTGGCGGCCTCACCGGTACCCCAAGCATCACGGTTAACGCGATCACCGCGACGACCTACAACGGGGGGGCGCTATCTGGGACGTTCACAGGCGGCCCAACGCTTAGCGGAAACATTGCCTTCACTGGTACTCCGACTTTCTCGAACACGCTAGCTTTGAACACGACAGGAACTTCTGGCGGCCTCACCGGGACGCCGAACATCGCTATCGGGACGCTCAGCGCGACTGGGCTGTTCACCACGTTTGTTGGGGCCGGGGCCACACCGAACATTCAGGCGACCGGCTCGGCCGCGAATACGGGCATGTTTTTCACCACCACTGCGGGCTGTTGGAGTAGTGCTGCGGCTACCACAGCCTGCGAAGTATCGAACGGTATGGAAGTCGGCAGTGCTAGGTCATTTGGATTTGGCTCTGGGGTCGGGGCCAGTAGCGGTGAAGATACCGCCATTACGCGAGATTCAGCCGGAGTCATGGACATAGGAAACGGCACCATTGCCGCCGTTGGTAACAAGTATGGATCAATCAACCTCACTAACCTAACCTCGACTGGGCAGGTGACCGCAAACGCTATCGTGGCCAACAGTGTGCTTCCGACCAGTTCTATTGGCTTCTTTAATCCTGCTGTGCTACCAGTTACCACCAGCCTGCCATCCATAGCATCGTTCGCAACCCTTTCAACCAACGCCCTCGGCCAAGTGATTGGGCAACCGATTGGCGTCACCACCGCCGCGATGTCCACGCAGGCCACGAACGCCGCTATCAATATCACCGGCATGGCTTGGGCAATACAGAACAACAAGAATTACCGCCTCTCGTGTGAGGTTCCTATCACCCTTGCGTCAACCGCGACGTTAGCATTCTCGTTAGGCAATAACACCGGCGGTGCGCCTACCTCGGTCTCGATTGATGCACAGGGTTTACTCGGAGCGACGGTTACCTTCGGGGAGATTAGCGCCTTAGCGCAAACTACGTGGGCTGCCGCAAAGACTTCAACATCAGGCATAGTAGCGGGGACCACGGTTGCGAGAGTCTGGGCACAGATTCAAGGCTCTAGCACCAGTGGCGGGACATTGACTTTGCAAACGTGGGACATCGCTGGGTCCGGAACGATTCAGGTGCTGGCCAACGCAACATGCTTACTTACTCAGGAGAACTAACCATGAAAAAATTTGCCTGTTTCTTATTGCTAGTAGCCTCGTTGGCGTTCGGCCAGAATCGTCCGCCCGTTCCAAACACTGCCGGGCAGTACCAGCAGTTCAACGTTGATATTCAGGAAGAGTTCTGCGGCAACACGCCGTCCGTGACTCAGACCATCGGCCAGTACGGATGGGATAAGACGGTGATCGTGGCTGGGACGAACCCCATCGCGGCAGTTGCATCGGTCGCCAACCATCCGTGCCTCATCACCCTGACCACGAACACGACCGCGACGAACGGCGTCGGCATCTCCCTCGGCCCCGCCGTCGGCGTCTTGTTCCCCGGCAATTCGACCAACTGGCAGGCCGAATGGATTCAGGAGATTAACCAAGTCGCCACCGGCAGCTACCGAATCGGCTTTGCCACGGTTGATTCGGCTACAGCGATACCGACCAACGGAATTTACTTCCGTTTTTTGCAGGGCACAGATTCGTTCATCAATGGCTGTTCGGATTCGGCTGGCTCAGAGACCTGTACACCAACCACTGTGGCCCCGACGGCTGCGGACTACGTGGACTTGTACATGAATAGTTCCACGACAGGAAACGTGGTGTTTACCGTGATTGACAAGACTACGCCCGCGAGCTCGACGGTCACGCTCTGCCCGTCCGGCTGCACCGCCGCCGCAACGGTTCCGACCGTCGTGCTTTCCCCATGGTTCAGCATGGTGGAGACCGGCTCGTCCGTGGCCGACATCCTGACCGTAGACTACTTCGGCTACCAGCAGATCGCTGCGAGATAACTATGCCACTAGAAAAAGGAACTTCTAAAGAAACCATCCATCATAATATCGAAGAGATGGTGGCTCACGGTCATAAGCCAGATCAGGCGGTAGCCGCCGCTTTGCATACGGCACATCCCGAAGGCGGCAAATCCGCAAAAGATGTAGGAGTCTCCGGGGTCGATGGCGTTCTTAACTGGGCAGCTGGGAATCACTTGATGACGCCTACAGAAGCTCCGAGTCTTTACGGCGGAAAACAGATTGATCCAGCAAAGAGCGGACCACAAGGAGTAAGCGCCGTAGATTCCGGTGAATTTGGTGAAGAAGCGGCAAAGTACCATCGCCGGCATGTGAAACTGAGATAGTGGAACTTCAAGCCCAAGACGGGTTCCTAGCGGATCGTATCAGTGCTCATCGGGCTTATACGCCAGAAGGATATCTCTTGTGTATGGGAGTTCCTGTCGCCAGGGTGGGGATGCAAACCTATAAAGCCGAGGAAGTAGACAAAGACGGAAAGCTCAACTTAAGCGGCCTTGTAGATGTTTATCGCTCTCCCGATGAAGTCTTCAAACCGGCTTCTATTCAGAGTTTTGAGGGAAAATCAGTTGTTAGTCCTCATCCCCCGCAGTTCCTTAATTCTGACAATGACTCGCTTTATTCAAAAGGTCACGGACAGAACTTCAGGGCTGGTACTCATCCGGAGACAGGTGCTCCTGTTCTTTTAGGTGATCTGGTCATTAAGGACGCGACTCTTGCCCATCTGATCGAAGAGGGTCATCGCGTAGAAATCTCTGGAGGATATACTTACGATCTCGAACGCGAGGACGATGAGTTTTCTCCGAGAAGCCGTTTTGTACAGAAAAATATCTGCGGGAATCATATCGCAATTGTTCCGACGGGAAGAGCCGGTTCGGACATTAAAGTTCTGGATGCTAAACCAGAGGAAGGAGAACCAATGGCAGAAGAAGCAAAAGTAGTATCCGCACAGCCTGGGATGTTAGCAGACCTTGCTACATTCCTCAAGACTGCTGGCCTTCGTCTGGTTGGCATAGACGAAGATCCTGGCGTCGTAGAACGCAACGAGAAGAAAGACAAGGAGGCGCTTACGAAGAAACTACGGGTGGACGACAGCAAGAGTGAGGAAATGGAGAAAGAAGAAAAAGGCGCCAAAGAGCCTGACAAGAAAGAGGAGAAAGGCGAAGACAAGAAAAAGGGTAAAGATTCTGTCTCCGCTACAGATGCTAGGCTCGACCGTGTCTGTGATCTTCTGGAGAAAGTTCTTGCCCGAGATAACAAGACGGAAGACAAGTGCACCTGTGACGCCGAAGAGGGCGAAGGACACAAGAAAGATTGCGCAATGTACAAGAAAGAGTCGGAGGATGCTGATCTCATCCCGATTCACAAGCTACACGGGGACGAGATTCCGCAGAACCCTATCCCCGGCGCTGATGCTGCTTTGGCGCAACTTCGCAAGATTCGTCCCCTCATTGCTCAGTCTGAAGATAAGCAGGCAATTGACGCCTACAATGATGCGGTTCGTCAGCTGAAGGCAGGTCGCGGTAAGGGTGAAGACGGCGGCGACTACAGCGACTTCACCAAGCTGAAGAAACCCGAAAAAGTGGAGAATGACGAGAGCAGGATCCGTGCTTCCGACTCGAAATTTCATCGCACGGGTGAGGAAGCTGGAGCAGACTTTGAGGCAGCGGCGGCAAAGTATCACCGCATCAATGCCAGCGAAGTAAAGAAGCAGTAACCGGAGCTGATCCCGGAACGTAGTAAAAATCAAGGAAATAGGAGGAAATCAAGAAATGCCCGGTTCAACAGTTGGAACACAGATGAACGTCGGGTATCCGGGTCAGTATTCGCGCAACGGCGACTGTATTATTGCCGCACACCCTGTACGATCTACGGATACCATACTACCCAGCTTCGGCGACGCCTGCGTTATGAACTACGACGCCGCTGGCGACGTAAGTTCATGCCAGCAGTCGGTTACTGGCAGCAGCGTTAACCCCACAATGACTCAAGCCACGGCCGGCTGCTTCATGGGAGTATTCGCCCGTGAAGTAAAGACCCTGGTTTCTTTCGTACCACAACCTGGAGCGGTCGCTGTGCTCGGTGGCTACTCCGCTGGTCAGATCGCGGATATCATCGAACGCGGAAACGTCACGGTGCAGATTCAGAATCCGGCGCCTACTACGATTAAGCCATTCGGTCCGGTTTATCTGCGCTACTCGGCTAACGTCGGAACTGTAGTAGGGGCATTTGAACCTGCCGCCGATTCCGGTCACTCCATCCAACTTACCACTTGTTTCTTTACCACTGGCATTGTGAGTACTGACGCCAATGGCAATCTAGTGGCTGAGATTTGCATTCTCACCCGTAACACCCCGTAATGGGAAATCAATCGAAAGAGAGGAGTTAACCTAATGCTGGAAGGCTTCGAGCAGTACCTTGCAGGAAGTAAGGCAGCGAGGGAGGCACGTAATCCGGCCCTCTTTCGTGATTTCCAGGAAGGCATGACACGGCGAAAAGCCATGGATAGTGCCCTCCGCTCCGGGAATCTGTCAGCCCTGACAGGCATTATGGGTATGGACGCCGCGGCAATCGCCGGCGGCTTAGCCTTCTTGGAATCAGAGTTGGAGAAGCGTGACCCGAAAGTACGCGAACCTCTTACCTCTGTAACCTGGATGCGTGACATCGTAGTGAAGTCTGGCGGAGGCTGGGTTGATTTCACCAGCTTCTTCTCGGCAAGCTACGCCATCAGCGGCCCGAATCAATATGGTCTGACTGGTGGACAAACCACAACGATCCCGATTGTCCAAACTGACATCGAGAAGGACATCTATCCAGTATTCGACTGGCAAAATGTCCTGAAGGTAAACTTCATCGACATGCAGAAATTGCAAGGCGCAGGCCGATCTCTCGATGACTTGCTGGATAAAGGCATCAAGTTGAACTGGAACAAGTCTCTCGACTTGGTTACTTATCAGGGATGGGGTGGCTTGCCCGGTCTCGTCAACAACACCAGTGTCACTGCTGGTTCCGTCGCCAAGGGAGCAAGCGGATTCACGGCATGGTCTACTAAGACTCCGACCGAGATTCTGTATGACGTTAACACGGCCATGCAGACCACGTGGCTGGCAAGCAATTATGACGTGACGGGTATGGCGAGTCATCTGCTTATACCTCCACCTCAATACGGCTTGCTATGCCAGATCAACAGCGCTGCGGGAGATGTCAGTATCCTGACCTACTTGCTAGAAAATAACATCGGCAAGACTCAGGGAATTGACCTCAAAATTTTCCCGTCTCGCTGGTGCTCTGCCGCCGGCTCAGGCGGAACTGATCGCATGGTCTGCTATGTCTCGGACGTAGACCGTGTGCGTCTCAATGTCACCGTGCCGATCCAGCGCGTGATGACGACTCCGAACATCAGTGAGGGAGGCGGGGCCTATTTGACCCTTTATGCGGGCCAGATTGGCGTACCTGAATTTTTGTATCTCCAGCCGTTTCTCTATGCCGACGGGGTATAAAAGAAGTTAACTGAGTAGTTATCATTGACTTATTGAGACGGAATCTAAACTTCGGCGGGTAGCCTAAAAAACTACCCGCTTTAACCAAATCCATCGTGAGGCCACAACAATGCCAATGATTCAGGTTCTAGCGCGAAAAGCCATTCAGTTCAGAAATCCCAACAAAGCTCTTTTAGAGAAAGGAGCTAAGCCCGGTGAGTTAGGTGGCGGGGGTGACCAGGCACATATCACCGCAAAGCTGGAAGAAGCCTTTTGTCGGGTCCTTCCCGGCGTTGTCACCAGAGTTCCAGACTGGGTAAAGACCGATCCAGTTTTCGATTGGTGTGTTGAAGACGGCACTCTCATGGAGATCGTAGTGAATCCTACGCTTAAAGGCGCAGCTGCTGATCTCTCAGCAAAAGGTCAACAGCAAGTGGCTGCCGAGCAAAGCGAAGCCGATAAAGCAGCGGCTGAAAAGGCGAAAGCCGATCTCCATGAGAAGCTGGAACACATGACGAAGGCCGAGTTAATCGACTACGCCTTCCAGAACCACGATATGGAACTGAGTCCCGCTATGAAGAATGAGGATCTTAGAGCCGCTATCAAAGAAGCAATCGAAGAAAAGGAAAAAGAAGAGAAAGCGGTGGCATAACAGATGGCGGCTTGCGAGACAGGGATCCAGGGAAGCATCTACAACCTCCTAGCTGAATGGTGGGGTTTTACTGGTGGAGGCTTCACTGGGTTTCCCTACGATTATTCTTTCAGTCCCTTGCAAGCCGCCAATCTTGTAGTCGGTGGCAACCCCCTATACCAAATTTCGGACTTTCTTGCAGTGTACCCGAAGTTTGGTACTCAGCCTCAGTCCTTAACTCAAGTCACGCCGAATGCCGTGATACCAGGCTCAGGCTATGTCGTAGGTGATCAGCTTACGGTATTGCAGACTGATGCCTCAGGTGGAACTGTTGTCGTGGCAACTGTGGGAGCGGGCGGAGTTCCTACAGGCTATACAATCGGTGTTGGCGGGACCGGCTACCAGGTTACGCCTCTGGTTAATGCCATAGGCGGCATCGTTGTCACCCCGAGTGATGGCGGTCTTGGTTATCTGGTAAATGACCTTGTGGCCATTAATCAACCAGGTGCAGGCGGTGGGATCGGCCAAGTTACTTCTGTCGGGCCATCAGGTCAGGTTACTGGTATTGCTCTGGCATCGAATGGCGGCGGGTTTGGTTACGTCATAGGCGGAGACATCCCATGTTCTGGCGGAACTGGTGTGGGATTATTTGTCAACATTACCTCGACTACTCCCTATACCGGCTCAGCTACTCAGGGCGGAACTGGTAGCGGCGCACTGGTTAATGTGAGCCAGATTAGTGCTCCGAACATTGTCTGTATTCCACCGGCTGTGTTGCAAATGTACATTAACCTCGCCACAGCTTGCTTGCAGTCCTGTCGTTGGTTTGAATACTGGCCCATCGCTATGGCTTGGTTTGTGGCGCACTTCGCTACGCTTTACCTGCGAAGCGAAGGAAATGTTGGCTCCACAGCTGGTCAGATTGCAGCTTCTGGCTTGACTCGCGGCATTATGGTAACAAAGAGCGCGGGCAATGTCGCGGCGACTATCGAGGTTCCTAGAGGTCTCGATGAGTGGGGCGCTTGGACTTCTACGGAATACGGAATACAGCTAGTCACGGCGGCCAAAGTAATCGGTATGGGTTCGATGTGGATTTATTAGTGGGGGACTTATGAGATTCTTACCGGCACTTCTGGAACCAAAATACAAAGGCCCAATTCTTCAGTTGAGCAAGTACACATCGGCTCTTATCCCTACGCCGTCCAAGGTATACTGGGAATACAAGGTTCGTGCTCCATGGGGTATGCTGGGCAATGATACTGTCGGAGACTGCGAAATTGCCCGAATCGCCCACATGCTCATGGAGGTAACGGCTCATACTGGCACAATGATCGTGCCTACTCTAGCTCAGGTGATTGCGGTGTATTCCACTATTTCTGGTTATGACCCGTCAAAAGTTCAGCCCGATGGCTCTAACCCGACCGACGTGGGATGCGCTACGCCAGATGTACTGAACTACTGGCAGACTGTCGGTATCGCCGGCCACAAGATTGCTGGCTGGGTTCAAACCGACTCTACACAAGCGGCGATTCAGCAGGCTATTTGGTTGTTCGGCGGCGCGGCGCTTGACATTGCCGTTTACCAGTCAATGATGAATCAGACCAATCTTGGTCAGGCATGGAATAATCCGTCTGGTGATTTGCTTGGCTATCATGCAATTCCCGGATTCGGGTTCGGCTCTGCCGGTTTAACCGCAGTTACCTGGGGAAAGTTACAGCAGATGGGGTGGGCAACTCTACTCCAGATACTACAAGGTAACTTTGCCGTTATTACTCAGGACTGGATTGAACAGAATGGCAAGGCGCCAAACGGCTTTGATCTGGCAACATTGCAAACTGATCTTACATCCCAGGCGGCAGCATGAATCCAGTAGTTACAGTTACACTGGGTGGCGGGAAGGTTGAGAAGAATCTTCGAGGAAGTCTTGCCGCTCTTACTAGAAAACATGTTCTTGTAGGTATTCCCGCTACGACGGCACAAGAGCGAATGCAAGATATAGTCCAAATAGCTGCCGGTGCTTCGGGAAGCCGAAGGAAAAAGATTCTTCAGGCTGCGGCAAGTAACATGATTAACAATGCCGAATTGATGTACATCCACACCAATGGCAGTCCGTTGAAGAGTATCCCAGCACGTCCCGTGATTGAACCTGCAATCACAGATAGAGAGAATAGCGACTTAATAGTTTCGGAGCTGAAATTGGCTGCTGAGGCTGCCCTGTCAGGTAACTCTGATGCTGTAACGACGCATCTTACTCGCGCCGGTATGATTGCTCAGAATGTTGTAAGGGCTTGGTTCACTAATCCAAAGAATCACTGGGCACCGAATGCTCCTAGCACTATTGCTAGAAAAGGTTCTGATCGTCCGCTTATTGAATGGGGCGAACTTCGCAAAGCGGTGGCCTACGTCTTATCGGAGGCAGAATGAACAGCT
>Ga0209415_10013859_pt1 | contig 13227 bp, 10 predicted proteins | sample PeaSoiSIISIP2007_FD_187696 | JGI IMG/M metagenome (GOLD analysis project Ga0209415, IMG submission 187696) | Peat soil microbial communities from Weissenstadt, Germany - SII-SIP-2007 (SPAdes) (version 2) | ecosystem: Environmental > Terrestrial > Soil > Wetlands > Peat | place: Germany... | reverse complement strand
CACCGCGGGCATCCCCTCGGCCATGACCAGGCGGGTGTCGCGTTCGTGACCCATCACGGTGAGCCGGGCCAGGGTCAGCTCGCGCTGTTCTGACCCCAGCGCCAGGCCGAGGAGCACGACCAGCAGGCCGAGCACGGCCGCCTCGGCCAGGGTGAACGCGACGATGAGCGCGGCCCCGTGCGGCAGCGGGGAATCGGTCAGGGAGGCGAGCACGGCCGAGCGGAAGGTGATCGTGCTGCCGGGCATGATCCGGCTGACCAGGGCGGACAGCTGGCTGTCGTCGATCGCCGAGCCGCTGACCAGGATCAGGTTGGGCGCGGGCTGGCCGGCCGGGCCGGGCAGGGTCAGCTGCGGCATGACGACGAACGTGCCGCCGCCGGGCTGAGCCGGGGTACTGCTCAGGATGCCCGCGACCCGGACCGGGAAGGGACCCGCCGGGGTCAGCGAGGCCAGCTGCGTCGTGCCGTGGCCCAGCACGGCGGCCGCGTCCGGCGAGGCGAGCACCGGCACCGCGGCGCCGGCGGCCAGGTCGCGGGCCGCGCCGCCGAGCTTGGCCAGCGTCAGCGGCGGGTACGGGGTGGTCGCGGTCACCGCCTGGTAGCTGGCCGGATCTACCGCGACCACCGTCACGGGCTGGCCGAACGGCGTGACCCAGGTGGTGCTCCACACCGCGGTGGCGTGCGTGACGCCGCGGACCGCCGCGATCGACTTCAGCTCGGCGGGCGTGACCGGGCCGTCGTCGGGGCCGGGCTGGATCAGCACGTCGGCACCGGTCGTGTGCCAGGCCGCGGCGCTCTCGCCGCGGGCGATGCCGTTGCTGACCATCCCGGCGAACGCGGCCAGGCTGAGCGCGAGCACCAGCGCGAACGCGGGCAGCACCCCGGTCAGCGAGGACCGGGCCGCGGCCGACAGCGCCACGAAGCCGGTCGCGCCCGTGCCGCGCGCCGACAGCCGGAGCAGGCCGCGGACGGCCAGCGGGTACAGCCGCAGCATGATCAGCACCACCGGGACGGCCACCAGCACCGGTGCCACCGTGAGCAGCAGGTTGACCTGGCCGCCGGCCGGCACGCCCTGATTGCGCAGCACGACCAGGCCGCCCACGCAGGCCGCGCACGCGGTGAGCTCGGCGACGGGCCGGCGCCACGCCATCCGGCGCGGGCCGGTCTCGGCGCTGAGGATCCGGGCCGGGTTGCTGGCCGGGGCGGGCCTGCGGTACTGCCAGGCCGCGAACAGCGCCGGCCCGGCCAGCGCGACCGCGAGCGTGATCCCGGCCAGCAGCCAGCCCAGCCCCGAGGCCGCCGCATCACCCGGGATCACGGCGATGGCCACCGCCGCGCCGGCCGCCGCGGCGGGCAGCGCCGCGACCAGGGCGCCGCGGGCCATCAGCCCCGTGACCTGCCGCAGCGACCCGCCCCTGGCCCGCAGCATGGCCAGTTCCTCCGCGCGGCGGGTCACCATCATCCGGGCCGCGAGCAGGATCACCGCCGCGGCGATCACGATCAGGCTGACCGACAACAGCAACAGCACCGTCTCGATGCCAGCCTGGGTGCTGAGGAACAAGGCCAGCTCCGGGATCAGCGGTGAGGTGACGGCCAGCGTGCCCGCGGCCGGCTCCAGCGATCCGGTCAGCCCCAGCGTGACCGTGGTGGCCCGGTTGAGCGCGTTGGCCAGTCCCTGCGCCTGGTCCGCGTTCAGGCCGCCGAGCGCGAGCGGGAACTCCCAGTACAGCTCCAGGCCCGGGCTGCTGAACGCGGTCTGCATCGCGGCCAGCTGGCCCGGATCCGCGAAGACCCCGCCCGCCCAGTAGGTCTTCGTTCCCGCCGGGGTGACCAGCGAGGGCTGGCTGGCCAGCGGGTCCTGCGTCCAGAAGGTGGAGCCGGCCTGCCGCTGCCGGACGATCGCGGTGACGGCCAGCGTGATGATGCCGGCCAGGGTGACCACCGTCATCCGGCTCCCCGGGTGCAGCCCGAACCGCGCCGCCGTCGGCGGGGTGACCGCCACCGCCAAGGTCCCGGCCGGCTCGGGCCCGGCCGGGTAGCTGCCCGCGATCAGCTCGGCGTTGCTGGTGAGCGAGTCGCGGTAGAGCACCTCCAGCGCCGGCTGCGCACCGCTCAGCATCGCGCTGGGAGCCGCGCCCGCGGCGACCTTGACCGGCTGCGCGCTCAGCCCGTACCAGTCGCCGGGGCCGAGCGGGAGCGGCAGGCCGGCCAGGGTGCCCTTGATCTCCTGCGTGGCCCGGGCCAGCTGGCCCGGGGTCAGGTTCACCTTGGCCTGGGCGACGCTGTTCCCGTAGTAGTTCACCAGCGAGTCGGCGAAGTTGGTCCAGTTCGCACTGACCTGGACCGTCTTGACCGTGGGCAGGAGCTTGGCCGTGGTCTGGTGCAGCGCCTGGGACCGGGCGTGCAGGCTGAGCGCCGGCCCGGCCATCGCGGCGAACACGCAGCCGGCCACCAGCAGGGCCAGCGCGAGCGTGCTGCCTGCCGCCGCACCCATGGCCCGGTTCAGGCCGAGTCGCGACCTCATGCGGCTTCCGCGGCACGCAGCGTGGCCGCGGCGTCGGGACGCCGGGCGACGGTGAGCGCGGCGGCCAGCACGGGCAGCACGGCGACGGCCAGGGCCAGCGGGAGCGTCTGCGCCCAGCCGAACTGGATGAGCACCGGCGGCACCGGCGTGGTCGCCGACGAGGTGAGCGTGATCGCCGGGACCAGCAGTTCGGCCAGCACCACGCCCAGCGCCAGGCCGGCCACCGCCGACGGCAGGCTGAGCATGAGCTTCTCCAGGCACAGCTGGCCGGCCGCCGCGCGCGGCGGCACGCCCAGCGCGGCCAGCAGCGCGTTCTCCGCGCGGCGCTGGCGCACGCCGGCCGCGATGCTGACGCAGAAGCCGGTGATGGCCAGTACCGCGGCCGCGATGGCCACGATCAGCAGGGCCTGCTGCGGCACCGTGGACAGCGGGTCGGTCAGCAACCCGGCCGCCACCCCGGCCGCGGACGTGATGTCCGAACCCGGCGGCAGGTCACCGGCCAGCCCGGCCGGCCCCGCCGGCGGCCCGCCGGTCCCGCCCGCGGTCGCCAGCCACCACTGGCCCGGCTGGGCGGCGGACAGCGAGCCGCTGGTCAGGGCGTCCTGCAGGCGGCCGAGGTCCACGAGCAGGGCGCCGCCGCTGAGCGACACGGTGGGGAACGTCGTCACCTCGCCGACAATCTTGACGGACAGGACCGCGCCATTGACGTTGGCCTGCACCACGGATCCGACGCTCGCGTTGCTCGAGGCCAGGAAGCGCTGGGTCGCGATGCCGGGCAGCGCGGCCACCGGGGGAGTCCCGGTCAGGGTCAGTTCCCCGCCGATCGGGCTGGGCGGCACCCCGGCGAAACCGCTGGGCGCCAGCCCGTAGCCGGGGTCGAGCGTCACCGACAGCGCGGTACCGGATGCGCCCTTGGCCGTGACGGCGGGCATGCCCGACGGCCCGGCGGTGCCGGTGGTCTGGCGGACGCCGGCCAGCTCGGCGGACGAGCTGGCGGCCGGCCACGCGCGCAGCGCCGTGCCGGGTAGCTGGCTCGTGCCCGGCCCGGCGGAGAAGCCGTCCACGGTGAAGGTGGCTGGTCCGGGGGTCCGCCGCGCGGGCAGGGTGTAGTCCAGGCTGACCGAGGTCAGCCGCAGCGGGTAGATCGCGCCGCCGGAGCTGGAGCCGGAGCCCGAGCCGGAGCCGCCGGCCTGGTTGGCCAGGGTGACGGTCAGGGTGTGGTCCTGGCCGTCGGCGGGCAGCGTGCCGGCGTCGAGCTGGTAGACGTCGCTGTCGGCGTCCTCGACGGACACGTTCACCGTGACCGGGGCCAGGCCCAGCGAGGCCGGGCCGAGCCGCGCGGTGAGCCGCACCTCGGCCGCGTGGCCGGGCAGCGTCACGCCCGGCGGCGGGCCGGTGGGCGTGATCTTCCCGAACAGCGCGGCCGCACTCACCGGCGACTGGTCGGCGCGCAGCAGCGTCACGTCGGCGGCCTGGCCGGAGCCGAGCGCCAGAACCTCGCTGTCGGTGATCTCCTGCGGGAACGCGGCGACCGGCATGGCGTGCTGCACTCCCGGCAACGAGACCACGGCGGCGGCCTGAGCCGCCGACAGCGGCTGGCTGGCATCGACGCGCACGTCGGCGCCCGCGCTGAACGCGGCCTGGTCGTGATCGGAGCGCGTCCAGCTCTGCCGCTGCGACAGCGCCAGCGTCCCGGTCGCCACGGCCAGCACGATCAGCAGCGCCGCACCGCCCTGCCGGATCGGCTGGCGGCTGATCTGCCAGCTCGCCAGCGCGGCGGTCAGCCGCCGGCCGCGGGCGGCCAGCCGGTCCCCGGCCTTGCCTCCCGCCGGCAGCAGGCGCAGCGCCAAGACGGTGCCGCCGGCCAGGGCCAGGGCCGGCGCGATCACGACCACCGGGTCGATGCCGAAGTTGCCGTTCGCGCCGGCCGAGACCGCCGAGTAGTGCCGCAGCTGCCAGCCCGCGAGCACGGCGAGCAGCACGAGGGCCAGGTCCGCGCCGGCCCGGCTGATCCCGGAGATGGCCGCCTGCCGGCCCCGCCGGGCCCGTGCCGCACCCGGGGCCACCGTGCTCAGCGCCGGGACCAGCATGATCACCACCGCCCCGGCCGCGACCGCCGCGGCGGCCAGCCAGGCGCCGGCGGTCGGCCCCCAGGGATCGCCGGGAGCCCCGGAATTCACCAGCCGGGCCAGCAGGACGCCGAGCACGCCGCCGGCGGCCGAGGCGAACAGGCACAACGGGACGGCCTCGGCCGCAGTCAGAGCGGCCAGCTGCCAGCGGGTCGCGCCGCGGGCGGCGAGCATCGCGGACTCGCCCTCGCGCTGGCCCGCGAGCAGCCGGGCCGCGGCGAGCAGGGCGGCGGCGGCCAGCAGGAACAGCAGCACGGAGCAGATGGCCAGCAGCGAGCGGGCCACGTCCAGGTCGCTCGCGGTCCCGTCCAGCACCGCGGGCAGGCTGGTGGTGAGCGTGAGCGCCGGGAGCTGCTGGGCGTTCGCCAGCGCCGCCCGCAGGCCGTTCACGTTGGCGGCCACGGCGGTGAGCTGGTCGGCGGGGATGCTGGCCGTCTGCGGCTCGGCCAGCCAAGTGCCCTGACTGACCGGGAGGTCCCCGGCGAAGGCGGCGGCCTGCACGGTGAGCGGGCCGAAGGTGGTGAAGCCACTCGCCGTGCTCGAGCCGGACTGCGCGATCTCGCTCAGGTTCCAGTACGGCGAGGAGACCTGCCTGGGCCGGTACAGGCCGGTGACGACGAAGCGGACGTACCCCTCGGTTATCCGGTCCCGCATCTGCAGCACATCGCCCACGGTCACGTGCAGCAAGGCGGCGGCCGTGGCCGGCAGGGCCGCGGGAACGGGCTGGCCACGGACCGGGGTGCCGGGCCAGCTTCCGGACACCAGCTCCGCCTGGCCGGCGACGCCGCCCAGCTCGGCGGCCTCGGCGATCGGCGTGTTACCCGTGCCGCCCGCACTAGAAGGGGTAGCCGGGGTGGCGGGCAGCGAGCCCGGCACGAACCCGAGCGGGTCGGACCAGTCGGCCTGGTAGAAGGCGAACGCCGTGCCGCCCAGGGTCGGCCGGATCTGTGACGGCAGGATGGCGGTGTACTGGGCGGCCTGGCCCGCGTTCACGCTGCCGCTGGCCGACAGTGTGGTACCGGTCGCGTGGCCCAGGTCGTGGCTCACCGCGCGGGGCAGCGCCTGGCCGCTGAAGGTGGCCAGCGCGGTGGCCAGGGCCGCGGCCACCACGGTGGTGAGCGCCGCCGCGATGATCACCAGCCGGTGCGCGTTCATCCGCGGCAGCGTCAGCGAACCCCTTCTCAAGCCCATCAGGACTTCGAGCCTAAGACCCGAAATGGCTGATAAAAAGGGTGCGTGCGACCTGGTACGCGTCTGTGACCAGGCTGGGATGAGAGGGGGCTGACCGGTGCCGGTCATCGTCATCACCGGGGCCGCGGGCCTCGTCGGATCCATGCTGCGGCCGAGACTGGCCCGGCCGGACCGGACGCTGCGGCTGCTCGACCTCGCCCCGCTGACCGCCGGGCCGGGCGAGGAAGCGGTCCAGGCCTCGGTGACCGACCTGGACGCGATGACGGCGGCCTGCCAGGGCGCCGAGGCCCTCATCCACCTGGCCGGGATCCCCGGCGAGGCGTCCTGGCCGCGCATCCTGGAGACCAACATCAACGGCGGCTACGGCGCGTTCGAGGCGGCCCGCCGGGCCGGGACGCCCCGGGTGATCTTCGCCTCGTCCAACCACGCCGTGGGGTTCACCCCGCGGTCGGCCTTCCCCGTGCCCGACTACGCCTTCCCCGCGCCCGACACCTACTACGGCGTCTCCAAGGCGGCCACCGAGGCCATGGCCGCGATGTACCACTACCGGTACGGCCTGGACGCGATCTGCGTGCGCATCCTGTCCTGCTTCCCGCGGCCGGCGAACGTGCGGATGCTGTCGACCTGGCTGTCCCCCGATGACACCGGCCGGCTCTTCGAGGCGTGCCTGACCGCCGAGCGGCCCGGGTTCCGGGTCATCTTCGGGGTGTCGGCCAACACCCGCGGCGGCTGGGTCTCGCTGGCCGAGGCCCGGGCCCTGGGCTACCAGCCGCGGGACGACGCGGAGGCCTACGCCGCCGAGATCATCGCCGAGCAGGGCGAGCCCAATCCGGACACCGACCCGGTGCTGCGCCACCTGGGCGGCGAGTTCACCCTCCCCGACGCGCAGGTGCCCCAGGCTTAGCCGACCGGTATTCGTCCCAGCGCTTGAGGACCTCGGGCATTTCCCCGGAGACGAAGTCGAAGAACATGGCGTGCTCGGCCAGCCGCTCGCCGGCCGGGGCGCCCGGGCCGAGCAGCTCGATGCCCTCCCGGATCAGGGCCGTCCAGCGCTGCATGACCTGGTCGCGCAGCCGGAACATGTCGCTCCACACGTCGTCGGGCATCCGGTAGTAGTCCCGGCGGGAGCCCGGCACCCGCTCCTTGTGCACCAGGCCGAGCTGGACCAGGTAGCGCACCCCGCCCGATACCGCGGCCGGGCTGATCCGCAGCCGCCCGGCCAGCTCGGCGGCGGTGAGTCGGCCGGAGTCCGCGACCAGGAGGGCGACGAACACCCTGGCCGGCATGGCTGGGATCCCCGCGGCGACCAGGACGGACGAGAACCGCTCAACGTAAGCGAAGAGCGGGTCTTTCGGCCCTGCCGATGGGTCCGGGCGGTCGGGCACGGTGGTCATAGGACACCAGAATACAGTGTTTATAACATTCAGGATTTTGTGAAATCTATGTAGGCTGGGACCATGGTGAACGCGATCGAGATCCGGGCCCTGCGCAAGTCGTTCGGCCGGACCACCGCCCTGGACGGCCTGGACCTGACCGTCCGGGCCGGTGAGGTGCACGCCTTCCTCGGGCCGAACGGCGCGGGCAAGACCACCACGATCCGGATCCTGCTCGGCCTGCTGCGCAAGGACGGCGGCCAGGCGGCGCTGCTGGGCGGGGACCCGTGGCGGGACGCCGTGGACCTGCACCGGCGGCTGGCCTACGTGCCCGGCGACGTCACGCTGTGGCCGGGGCTGTCCGGCGGGGAGATCATCGACCTGCTGGGCCGGCTGCGCGGCGGCCTGGACGCCCGGCGCCGCCAGGAGCTGACCGAGCGGTTCGACCTGGACCCCACCAAGAAGGCCCGGGCCTACTCCAAGGGCAACCGGCAGAAGGTCGCCTTGATCGCCGCGCTGGCCAGCGACGCCGAACTGCTGCTGCTGGACGAGCCCACCGCGGGCCTGGACCCGCTGATGGAGGCCGCCTTCCGCGACTGCGTCACCGACGAGCGGCACGACGGGCGCACGATCCTGCTGTCCAGCCACATCCTGGCCGAGGCCGAGGCGCTGGCCGACCGGGTCACGATCATCCGCGGCGGCCGCGCGGCGGAGACCGGCACCCTGGCCGAGATGCGGCACCTGACCCGGGACTCCGTCGACGCCGAGCTGGCCGGCCCGGTCACCCTCGACGGCCTGCCCGGCGTGCATCACCTGCAGGCCGACGGCCTGCGGGTGCGCTGCGAGGTCGACCACGCCGCCCTGGACGAGGTCCTCGGCCGGCTGCACGCCGCCGGGATCCGGTCTCTGACCTGCCGGCCGCCGACCCTGGAGGAACTGTTCCTGCGTCATTATTCGACGGAACGGACCGTGGCCTCTGGAGTGCCGGGATGACCGTCCTGGCTTACCCGGGGCGGGCGCGCACCGGCCTGACCGGGACCGGCGAACTGGCCAGGCTCGCCGTCCGCCGGGACCGGATCGCGCTGGCGGCCAGCGTCTACGTGATCACCGTCGCGGTGGCCGGCACGGCCTACACGTTCAAGAAGCTGTACCCGACCGCGGCCGGCCGTGCCGCGCTGGCCGCCACCGGCGGCTCGAACCCCGCCCTGCGGTTCCTGTACGGCAGGCTGTTCGGCTCCTCCCTCGGGTCGCTCACTACCTGGCGGTACGGGATCTGGGCCGGCATCTTCGCCGCGCTGGTGGCGATCTTCGTCGTGATCAGGCACACCAGGTCCGACGAGGAGGCCGGCCGGCTGGAACTGGTCGGCTCCACGTCGGTGGGACGGCAGGCGGCCCTGGTCGCCGGGCTGGTGACCGCGGCCGCCCCCATCGTCGCGGTCTCGGTCCTGTTGTGTATCGCGCTGCCGCTGGTCGGCCTGCCTGCGGCCGGCTCGGCCGCGCTCGCGCTCGGCATCGGCTGCTGCGGGCTGGCCTTCACCGGGGTCGCCGCCGTGGCGGCCCAGCTGACCTCGAGCGCGCGCACCGCCCGCGGGATCGCGCTCGGCGTGCTCGGTGTCGCCTTCGTGCTGCGGGGCGTGGGCGACGCGGCCCCGCAGGCCGGCGCCTCAGGGCCCTCCTGGCTGTCGTGGGCCTCGCCGCTGGCCTGGATCCAGCTCGCCCAGCCGTTCGCCGCCGAGCGCTGGTGGGTCCTGGTTCTCCCGCTGGCGGTGGCCGTCGGTGGTACGGGGCTGGCCTTCGAGCTCGCCGCGCGGCGTGATCAGGGCGCCGGGCTGCTGCCCGACCGTCCCGGCCGGGCGACGGCCTCCGCGTTCTTGCGCGGTCCGTTCGGCCTGGCCTGGCGGCTCCAGCGGGGCGCGCTGCTCGGCTGGGTCACCGGCTACGCGTTCACGTTCGCCGCCAGCGGGGCGGCCGCCAAGGGCATCGGCCAGCTCTTCGGCACCAGCACCGCGCTCGAGCACGAATTCACCCGGCTCGGCGGTCTTGGGGCTCAGGCGGCCATCACCAACGCGTACCTGGCCGCCCTCATGCTGCTGGCCGGCCTGGTCGCCGCCGCGTACGCGATCTCGGTCGTCCTGCGGCTGCGGACCGAGGAGACCGGGGAGGTGGCCGAGCCGATCCTGGCCACGGCGACCGGCCGGATCCGCTGGGCGCTCAGCCACATCGGCATCGCCGTGGCCGGCGCCGCGCTGCTGCTGGCCGTCGCGGGCGTGACGACCGGCCTCGGCTACGGACTGCGAGCCGGATCGGCGGGCACCGAAGTGGCCCGGATGACCGGTGCGGCCCTGGCCCAGCTGCCGTCGGCGCTGGTCCTGGCCGCGTTCGCCGTGCTGGTCTTCGGGCTGCTGCCCCGGGCATCGGTCCCGGCCGCCTGGACCGCGCTGGGCCTGGTCGTGCTGATCAACCTGTTCGGCCAGGTCCTTCAGCTGTCCCACTGGGTGATGGACATCTCCCCGTTCACCCACGCGCCCAGGCTGCCGGGCGGCACCGTGTCGGCGGCTCCGCTGGTGTGGCTGTGCGGCCTGGCGCTGGCGATGTCGGTGGCCGGCCTGGCCGCCCTGCGCCACCGCGACATCGGCTGAGCTTCGGTAACGAGACGCCCCGGCCCGGGGTGAGTTGTGTAGCTTGTGAGCTGTGGAGCAGCCCATGCGGATGCCGCGGTACGTGCGCCGGGGCGCGGTCGCGGTGGCCATCTGCGGCCTGGCCGTCCTGTTGGCCGGCTGCGCGGCCTGGACCGCCACGTCCGGCCCGGCGGTGCCGACGGCGTCGGCCGGCCCGCTCGCCGGGCTGACGGCCGGCCAGATCCTCACCCGGGCCGCCGCCGACCTCGAGGCGGCCTCGTCGGTGCACATCACCGGATCGACGAAGTTCCCTGGCCAGACCACGGCCGTGGACCTGACGGTCGGCGCCCACGGCTGCACGGGGACGATCGAGATTGCGGGCCAGGGCTCCGTGCTGCTGCTGGGGACGGGCGGCACGGTATGGATGAAGCCGGACGAGCAGTTCTACCAGGCCGCGGGCGTCAGCGCCGCGGAACTGAGCCAGCTGGCGGGAAAGTACCTGCGCATCAGCTCCAGCAAGTCGGGCATCGGCGCGCTCTGCTACCTGGGTCAGCTCGCCACCCAGATCAGCGGCGGAGCAGGCCACGTGGTCCTGGGCCAGACGACCACGGTGCTCGGGCAGCCCGCGCTGCAGCTGAATGACGTCAAGCAGCCGGGCGATGCCTACGTCACGACCTCCGCCCGCCCCGAGTTCCTGCAGGTCGGCTCCGGTGGCGGCGGGGACCTGGACTTCACCGACTACAACGCGCCCTTCACGGTCACTCCGCCGCCGGCTGCGCAGACGGTCGACGGCGCCAGCTACAACTTCTGATCAGGCCCCTGAGTCCGCCGCCCGGGAACCCCGAGTTCGGGGATCGCACTTTGCATACAGTCGCCGATAAACTCCGATTGTGTCCTGGTGGACGGGAGGTGGGGCGAGATGGGCGCAGGGCGACTGATGAACACGGCGGTGATCCGCCCGCTGCAGCGGCCGGTGCCGCTGCGCCAGTCGGTCTACGACGCGCTGATCGACCTGATCGTCGGCGGTGAACTGCCGCCCGGCCAGCACATGGTGGAGACCGATCTGGCCCGGCAGCTCGGGGTCAGCAGGCAGCCGATCCGCGAGGCGCTGCACCGCATGGAGGCCGAGGGGTGGGTCGACCTGCGGCCCAGCCAGGGCGCCTTCGTGCACGTGCCCACCGACCAGGAAGTGGATGAACTGCTCGACGTGCGCGCGCTGCTCGAGGCCGAGACGGCCAGGCTCGCGACCCGGGCCGCGAGCCCCGGGCAGGTGGCCAGGCTCAGGGAGATCTGCGCCGAGGGCCAGGCGGCGGCCGACGGCGGCGACCTCAGCCGCGCGGTGGCGGCGAACGACGTGTTCCACGCCGAGATCGCGCTGGTCGCGGGCAACTCGGTGCTCGCCGAGCTGGCCGGCATCGTGGGCCGCCGGGTCCAGTGGTACTACCGCATGGTCGCCCCCGAGCGCGGGCACGGCTCGTGGGCCGAGCACGCCGAGCTGATCGACGCGATCGAGGCATCCGACCCGGAGCGGGCCCAGTTGCTGGCCCGCAAGCACACCGAGCGGACCAGGGACGCCTACCACCGTTCCTTAACTACGGGTGCGCCGCCGTCAGCGCTGGTGTTGGCCTGGCGCCGCTGAGGTAGCGCATACGGGCCTCGTGCGGGACCTGAGGCGCGCTCAGGGCAGCCTGACCACGCTGACCGGATCCGGGGCGTAAGGATCGTTCGCGTTGTCGATCAGCTCGATCTCGCCCCGGTCGGACATGATGTGGTACGACCCGTCGGCGCGGTACTCGCGGATGATCGTGTGCGTGCCGTCGGCGTGCCGGTACCGCTCCTCGGTGTAGGAATCGGTGGCGTTCTTCTCCGCGTCGACCGCCGCGTCGCCCCGCCAGACGAACCGGTACGGGGCAAGCGGCAGCCTGAGCTGGTACGGGTAGGGCGAGGTCATGCCGCTAGTAGATACCCTGAGGGCAAGCTACCCGACTGCTGCCTTCGGCGCCGCCGCCTTGTCCGGTGCCGCGCGTACCGCTGCCTCCATCTCCTGCTCGGCCCGGCTGGTGGAAGTGCGCCGACCCGTACAGGGTCCCGGTCATGATCAGCGCGGCGAGGCCGCCGGCGAAGCTGACACCGCCGCGACCGTTCGGGTATCGAGTAAGAATCGTCCCCCGGTCAGGGCCCGGACGGCGGGCCCCGGGTGGCGGATTCCGGGCCGCGACGCATCCGTGGACGGTGGCATCGCCGTCGATCCGTCATGGCCTCTCCAGCTAGGGGCTCAGCAGCCCCAGGGTCCGCAGTAGCTCGTCCTGCGCGGGGCCGGGACTGGCGGCTTCCGCGAGCTCGTCCAGGCCCCAGCCGGCCTCATCGAGCAGGTCCATGGCCTGGTCGAACAGCGGGTCCCGCTGCGCGGGCGGTACCGCCCGCTCCACCAGGTGCTGCACGACCTGGATCACCGCCGCGCGCAGCATCGTCCGCCGGTCCCCGGTCCCGCGTGAGATGCCCGGGAACAGCGGGATGATCCGGCCCAGCGGTGGGTCAGGGATCATGGGCCAGTTCCTCGCGCAGGCGTTCCGCCTCGCCGGGACGGCTCAGGTCGATGACCTCGACCAGGGCGAACTGCCGCCCGCCGTCGGAGCCGTCGGCCAGCCGGACCGGATCGGCCTCGGCGAACACCTGGAACCGCGGGCTGGCCGCGTGCGGGCCGACGGCGAGCACGTAGCGCAGCGCCGAGGCCCGGTCGGGCAGGTACCGCTGCTGGTGGCCGTCGTCGAAGCGGACCTGCCACTCGCCGTCAGGCATGGCCGCTCAGGCGCCCACGCCGCGGTTCAGGGGCATCGAGTATTCCTCGTCTTTCAGGCGCTGGTGGCGTCCGGGGTCCTCCAGGTCGCGCAGGGGAGCGGGCACGTCCATGCCGATGGCCTCCCAGTTGCGGTTGGCGGCCACCTGCGTGGTCGCGACGTGCTCGGGGAGCATGTGGCCGAACCGGCCCTGCATGGCGAGGTAGTCGGTGACCGGCCGCTGGACCGGCGGGTGGAAGTAGTGGTACTGCCGCTCGGCGGGGTCGTACTCCCAGACCGGCCAGAGCCCGGACTCGACCACCCGGCGGCCGAGTTCGACGGTCATCGAGGTCTGGTACACCCAGCCCTTCTGGCACGGGGTGTAGCAGTGCAGGAAGGCGGCGCCCACGTGGTTGAGGCCCTTGCGGGTCTTGTTCATCAGGTCGACCGGGTAGCCCACGGTGGTGGTGGCCACGTAGCAGTGCGGGTGTCCCTCGGCCATCATCTTGGCCAGGTTCTTCGGCGGCAGCTTCTTGCCTTCCGGGATCGCCTTGCCGAACGGCGTGAACGTCGTCATCCCCGCGTACGGCGTCGTCGGCGAGGTCTGGATCCCCGT
>Ga0209415_10013858_pt1 | contig 13229 bp, 12 predicted proteins | sample PeaSoiSIISIP2007_FD_187696 | JGI IMG/M metagenome (GOLD analysis project Ga0209415, IMG submission 187696) | Peat soil microbial communities from Weissenstadt, Germany - SII-SIP-2007 (SPAdes) (version 2) | ecosystem: Environmental > Terrestrial > Soil > Wetlands > Peat | place: Germany... | reverse complement strand
TCGAATTCGTCGTCGTCCACAGAATCATGAAAGCCGCGTAGAATGGCCACTCTTACGAATTCCTGCGGAGAGCCCTTTTTTCAAAGACTGTTTCTTCTTTCGATGGAGGCTTACCGGAGGCACGCTCTTGTTACCGCCTCCGACGTTACCGCTTCTACAGCTCACTCAAGGTACTACACGTTTTTGGCTTCCGCAAGTTTGTGGCGAAGGATACGTTGGTGGAACGGCTTGAAAAGCCCGGGATGGATCTGGTTTCAGGCGCCCCATCGCCAGACGGCGAAACGGCGGTGATTTGGTTGGCGCTCGCCCTAGACGGTTTAGCCGGCGGAAGCGGCCCGCCCTAGTTCCGGAGTGAGCGGCTGGGAGCGCATCGCTGCAACCCATTCCGGTCCGACTACGCCATTCGTCACGACTTCAGCGGCCCGAAGGTGTCCTTTGATCTCATCGATCCAGATGCGATAGCGCGGATTCAGAGCCCAAGAATGAAATCTTAGGATTTCCATTTGGCATTCATAGTGCGAGTCGTAGTAGGCAGGCAGTTGTGTGCCGCGAAACTCCAGCGGCCGTCCCCCCATTCGCCGTAAGATCGACGCCGATTCATGGCGTTGCGTAACGGTGCCGAATCCGATTGTCTCACCCAACTCTTGGGCCAGCGCATAGGTCGCCAGAGCGATCCGGAGAGCTTCGGCGGTCCCTCGAAGAACTTCGTCGAGCGCCCATCCCCCTATCTCCGAGATAGTGCGGCCGAGATGTTTGGATAGATTGCGTTCGGCGTCCACCGCGCCCCTTAATTTCTCGCTCCATTCGGGCGAAGTCGCAAGAGCGGACTGAGACATGCCCAACTCTGAAAAACGCGTCCCCGCGGCGTACTCTCGATATCGCATACAACCGCACACATTCCCGATCTGGTCAAAAACCAGGAGGTGCCAGCTTTCCTGATCGATATCGAGGCGATGTCTTCCCTCGCTCAATTGCCAAGGTTTGATCGCGTTGTCCTCCAGGTAAAGACGGCCTCGGAACCTCTGCATCTCATCTAATAAATCTTGATGGCGGCGCGGATCGGCTTGGGGTTGCCCGAAATGAGCCGGCACGGCGCGTTGAGAAGGAGCTAACAGCAACAACGTTCGAGAAGCGCTCGCAACCAGCCTCATCGCTGCCGATGCCCTCCTTTCGACGAAGTGGATCTTTCCTTCACGAGCAGTCTTCTCCTCAACCTTCCCCCGAAGTTCTCTAATGCATGGGATTGATACTTGGTGCGATGTCAGGGCACTTTCCCTGCCAAAGCATAAAAGGAGCTAACCCTTGCGTCCTGATGAAGAACTCCTGTGGCCGCTCTGTAGGATTCAATATGAGGCTGGATTCCTTACGTTTCTACAGACTTTCCGCGAGTAGAATGTTCAGGGCCGGTATGATTTCCCGGCCTTGGGCTCAAGTTCAAGGGCAGATGGAATGATCAATGGCATACTTGATTAATTCCGCGGTCGTATGAAGGCCGAGTCTGGTCATGATACTGGTCTTGTGGAATTGAGCGGTCTTTAAGGCGATGCCAAGGTATGCGGCGATTTCCTTGGCCGAGCGTCCCTCGGCCACAAGCCGCAGGACCTCGCGCTGACGCGCGGTTAGTGTGGGCGCGGGAGCTAAAAGGGAAGCGAGCGCCTCTTTGCCAATCGAGGAACTCACATAAGCATTGCCCTTCAACACCTCCCACATCGCCGTTAGCAATTCCACCGCAGCCGATCGCTTCAGAACATACCCTGAGGCGCCGGCACGAAATGCTTCTCGAACCATCTCGGCCTGCGAGTGCACGCTGATGAGGATAACCTTGCAGCTCGGCGCCATTTCCAGCAGCTCCCGAGTGGTGTCCACGCCTGTAAACTCCGGCATAGAAACGTCGATCAAGGCCAAGTCAGGATGCCTCTGTGCCACAATCCTGAGCAGTTCGCGCCCGCTATCGACTTTGGCCACGACGTCGAAATCGTCTTCTACCAGTTTGGCCAATCCCTCGGCCATCAGCATATGGTGGTCGGCAATGGCTACCGACGGGCGCCTATTTCTGTCTCCCGGAGTGGCGAACTCGCCTTGGCTATCCGTATCCATACAGAAGTTTGATTCGTCTCCGCCACTGCCGCCCAAGGGCCGAGTCTTTCGAATGGCCCATTCAGGTCTTCCCGCTGGATTTGCCTTGGGATCAACCTTGGCCTATGTCCCAAGGCACACTTCTCATCCTGAAAGTAAAGGCCTTGAGATGTGCCGTAAGCTTATATGGCTCTCGAGTATTGCCGAGAACCCCGCAATGCACTAAGCCTCATCGGAACGGAAAAGATAAGGCGGATTGTAGCCCGAGGGAAACCAGCTTGCGGACGGATCGACCGCGATTTCAAGGAGATTGCCGTATTCATCCGTTTCGCATGAGTTTACAATCGCGCGGAAGCACCCATGTGGACAATCGAGGTCCACCGCAGACCCCTGCGGGATGGCAGCGGAAGTTTGAAGCAACCCGCCGTTCTCCCACACTTCCAACAAGATTGCGGAATCGCAAAGTGTCGTCGAGGCCGCTTTCCAAGTCACGCGAAGTAAATCAAGACAAAGATAGCGACCCGAGTCCACTGCCAAGGCATCCCTGCCAATGACCAGTGTAATGCAATTTTCGATCCAGGAGCGCCGATTAATAGCCGCAAAATAGAACGACCGGACCAACGCCATTAGCTGTGGTCCGGTCGGCTTGGAACGAACCGGAGTCGGGGGTCCGGTCCGAACGAGCTTACCGCTTATTCCAGCGACGGATGCGGGAGAGGAGGAGTAAGCCGCAGCCGGCAAGCAACATCGTCGTGGACGTTCCGGGTTCGGGAATTGCCGAAGCAGTCACCGACGCGGACCAATTATCAGAGAAGACTCCGGTTGGGGTGACAGCGCCACCCTCTACTGCAGCGATGGTTGTACCAAGGAAGTTGCCGGTGATTGCAATATCCATAGACGACTCGCCGCCCGCCGTGTTGATCAGTGTGCCGAGGATATTCATTTCGACGGACACATTCGGTCCATTTTGATCCAACTGGAACGGCCCCAGACACTGTTGCGTCGAGGTTGACACACATGAGGCTACTGGCAGTATATTCGCCTGGAAGTCCCAAGTCGGGAAGCCGGTCAAGGCTATGATGTTGTTGATCGAAACCGGCACCCCTACCGGAAGGTACGTATACCCTGCGGCAGGTGGAGTATGGTCCGTAAGATCGTCGATTGTGCCAGTGGTCGAACTTGACAGCACCGAGAAGGAATTTGTCCCCGGACCGGTGACGGTAAAGTCGCCTGTCCCCGTTCCGTTATTGTTGCATGTGGAACCAGTCACCGTGGCGCAAAAATCAATGAAGTCCGCACCGTTGTTAAAGGTCAGAACTCCAGGTCCGTCGAATCCGAACGTTCCAGTAATCGGACTAGCGGAAACCGTCACAGCCGTAAACATCAGGGCCGCGGCTAACAGGACCAGCCCGCCACTGCCAAAAGCTCGCGTACTCAAAGTCATACTTTCCTCCAACCTTTCGTGAGGCCGGTTCAAACCGGTCTATAGATTCGATTGTGCGCCGCGGTTTGGCCCTTCCGATACGCGTAAACGTGCCCGTCCAGCACCTGGGAAATATACCGTACGCCTTGGATTTCACTCAGGGGGTTTCAGTAGAACCGATAGGACAGAAGTCCTGCCTGCTTAGGGTTGCCTTCGCCTAGCGTCCCGCACCGAAAACCCCGATTAAACAAGCATCTAGACGGAGCAAGTCTTCGCGAAGGGAAGCAGCGCACATGAACCTCGTGCCCAATCCAAATGCACAGAGCCGCTTGGTGGTACTAGCCCCGCCCAAGGCGCGGATACCGTGCAGTTTCGGCGGCGTCCATAGAAGTTCTCGCCACTATGAGCGTCTACTGTCTGGTGCGCAGAGACTTAGGGCCAAGGTATACGTGGAGGATGGGGCCATTGGGGAATCCGAGGTCTCGCGAGATGGACGCCATCGGCATCCCGCGGACGAATTTGCCTGGCACCTGCTATCGCTTAATGAGTTCGGCGACGTGTGCGGTTGCTCGCGTTACGTTGCTCATCCGAACACGGTTCAGTTCGGGCAGCTCGGTATTCGGAAGGCCGCGCTCGCGCGTTCCAAAGAATGGGGCATGGCGTTGCGGGCGGCCATCGATTCAGAAGTTGCAGTGGCCAAGCGGCGGGATTTGGCGTATGTCGAAGTTGGAGGTTGGGCTCTGGATTCCTCGATGCGAAGGACCGGGGAGGGGATACGCATCGCACTTGCGACATATAGCCTCGCCCGGGTCCTCGGCGGTTGCATCGGAATCACCACCGCCACCAGGCGTCATTGCTCTGCGACAATCTTGCGCAAAATAGGCGGCCAGCCAATGCGGATCGACAAATTCGAAATACCGCCTTACTACGATCCTCAATACGACTGCGACATGGAACTGCTGCGCTTCGATTCCACGGAGCCAAACCCTCGCTTTGAGAGTTGCATCGAAGACTTGCGCTTTTACTTGATGACAGCCACGCTCGTGATTCAGCCGGATGTCTTCGTGGAAGAACGGACGAAAGCGCCGGTGGCGCGGCGCGCCGTCGCAAATGCATAGGACGCCCCCGAGGCGAGAGGCGCAAGGCGCGGAGATTTGGACAGGATCTCACCTACGCAGTACAATAGAAACTCGGCAGTCGGGGGCCGTTTTGTTCTTGGCGCGCCTGCTTCGCAGGTGGCCAAGGAGGTCCACATGCTTGCGCAAGCTGCCATGTCTCAATGGGAGTCGGTTCTCGGCCCCGAGAATCTGATTACCCGGGAAGAACGCCTTCAGGCCGCCGCGACGGCGACATTTTCCATAGACCGGCGCATCCCCGCAATTTTGCGCCCCGCCAATTGCGAGCAAGTTCAGCAAAGCCTGCGGATCGCCACCAAGTTCGGGATTCCGGTCTATCCAATCAGCAGCGGCAAGAATTGGGGATATGGCTCCGCGGCGCCCGCTTCGGATGGCTGCGTGTTGCTGGATCTGAGCCGGATGAACCGCATCCTGGACTTCAACGAGGATTTGGGTTTTGTCTCCGTCGAACCCGGCGTAACTCAAGGCCAGCTGTTCGATTTCTTGCGCAGCCGAAACTCGCGCTTGTGGATCGACGCAACCGGATCGAGTCCCGAGTGCAGTTTGATCGGCAACACCATCGAGCGCGGATTCGGCCACACGCCTTATGGGGACCACTTCGGTAACGTGTGTGGATTCGAAATCGTCCTGCCCACGGGAGAGGAATTGGAGACGGGAGCGGCCCGCTTTTCCCGTTCGCCGGCAGCACCTGTATACCGCTGGGGTCTCGGTCCCAGCCTGGACGGGTTATTCACACAATCGAATATCGGTGTCGTAACGCGAATGACCTTCTGGCTGATGCCCGCGCCGGAGTATTTTCAAGCGTTCTTCTTTCGCTGCGACCAGGATGAGGACTTACCCGAGGTCATCAATGCTCTCCGGCGCTTGCGGATGAGCGGAACTCTGCGCAGCGCGATTCACGTGGGGAACGATTACAAAGTGCTCGGGGGGATGCAGCAATACCCGTGGAAGGAAACCGGAGGCTCCACGCCTTTGAAGCCGGAACAGATGGCGGGTTTTCGCAAGCGGATGAATTTCGGAGCGTGGAATGGCTCGGGCGGACTCTACGGCACTCGCCGGCAAGTGGCGGAGGCTCGCAGACTCCTGCGCCGCGAGCTGGCCGGCAAAGTCAGCCGGCTGCAGTTTCTCGACGACCGGCGCCTGGCGCTGGCAACACGATTCTCCCGCCTTTTCCGACTCACAGCAGGCTGGGATTTGAGCCGCGCTCTGGAGCTGGTGCGGCCGGTGTACGGCTTGCTTAAGGGTCAACCCACGGATCGGCCGCTAGCAAGCGCCTATTGGCGCAAACGCACCCCGCCCCCGGAACAGATGGATCCGGATCGGGACCGATGCGGCCTGCTGTGGTACTCGCCAGTCGCTCCCGCTGAGGGCGGTCATGCTCGGATCCTCGCCTCTCTTTCGTCGGAGGTGCTTTTGCGCCACGGATTCGAGCCCATGCTTTCGATTACTTTAATCACCGATCGGGCGCTGATTTGCGTGATTTCGATTACGTACGATCGCGAGACGCCGGGAGAGGATCGGCGCGCTATGGCGTGTTACACCGAATTGAGCACGTTGCTGTCCGCGAAGGGTTACATTCCGTATCGTTTGGGAATCCAGTCCATGGGCGAGATGAACGCCAGCGGCGCGTACGCGAAATTTCTGGAAGGGATTAAGCGAGTCGCGGATCCAGCGGGAATCCTGTCGCCGGGGCGATATGAAACCGCGCAGGCCGAAGCAGCCGTCGTCGATTCAAAAACCAGATCATGATGGACTTCCAAATCGACTATGACCGAGAAGGCAAGCGCCTGGTGAGCGACCTCCACACACCGCGCCCCGCCGTCTATTGGACCGATCTCCTGCTAAGCGCACTAGTGGGTTGGACCGCGTTCATTGGGGCGATCGTATTTGAACCGTTCTCATGGCAAATGTTGCTGGCTTCCCTAGTTGCGGTATTCGCTCTCTATCGCGGCTTGTGCTTCCTGCATGAGATCAGCCATTTGCGGCAGAGCGCTTTACGAGGATTCGAAACCACCTGGAACCTGCTCTTCGGCGTTCCGATGCTGATGCCCTCCATCATTTACGTGGGCGTGCATCAAAATCACCACAAGCTCTCCACCTATGGGACAGACCAGGATCCGGAGTATCTCCCGTTTTCCGGACGCCCTCTCATGATCGTGCTGTTCGGACTGCAGAGCTTTCTGATTCCAGCGCTGCTGGTGGTGCGGTTCCTGCTTCTATCGCCTTTTAGCCTCTTGTTTCCGAGATTGCACCACTGGCTTGCGGTCTGGGCCTCCGCTTTATCGATGAATGTGCATTACCGTCGCGACGTAACGGAGGCCTCCAGCCGGAAGATGGCCCGGTGGGAGGCGGCCACCCTGGGCGCATGGGGCGGTCTGGTGGCGCTCGCCGGGCTTCGCGTGCTTCCCTGGCGTTTCTTTGCGGTGTGGTACCTGGTGTTGGCGATCGTATGTTTCATCAACACCGTTCGCACCTTGGGCGCACACCGTTACATGAGCGACGGAACTCCCCGCGACCGCGACGGGCAGTTGATCGACTCGATCGATACACCCGGCGCCTTCTGGACGGAGTTGTGGGCCCCGGTGGGCCTGCGCTACCACGCGCTGCATCACTATTTCCCGGGCATTCCGTATCACAATCTGAGTGCGGCGTATCGCCGGTTGATCCAGATGCTGCCGGATTCCCGCCATAGGCAGGCAACCAGCCCCAGTCTGCCCTGGTCTTTGCGAACGCTCTACCGCGGCGGCAGAAGTTGAACACCGGCGCTGCCCAGAGTGACTGCTGCGGCAGGTAATCTCTTCGCTTCTGCCCTAACCGGGGCAGATCGATGGGCTTGCCTTCGGCAGTCATAGAATTGCAATCGACAACGGGAACAATGGTAGAGCCTTCCTCCCAGAAATCGTTGAAGGGCGCTCCAAGGCACTTGCGACAGCCTATCGATCCGGTCCCGTTTGGTGAGCCGCTTGACTCGCGTAGTGGCGCACTCCGGGCACGTTACACAAGGAGATTCGGGCGCGGCCGCGCCCAGAACTTCCGCGAGCGTTGGCAAGAGCGGCCAAGCTCCGGCACGGATGTGCAGGCGAACTCTCATCGATCAACCGCGTGGTTGTCAATTTTCACTGTGATAGATCCAGCACTACATTTTCGGTTTCACTTCTGCCGCGAAGTCCGCAAAGCGGAGTCATCGGAGCGGTTCAAAGCATTACATTCTGCGTGATCTCAGGCCGCCGATCCTGAGACATCAAATACCGGATGTTTTGCAATACTACAAGCGCACGCGACGGTTTGGGCAGAATCACCAGCTTTTCTGATTTTTCTGAATGAGCAGCTGTCTCGGACAAGACGACGACAATCAAATCCGGGTAAGCGGTTCTCAGCGTTCGGACCGCAGCCATGCCCCCGTGCCCATTCAGGTTGATGATCGCAAGATCTATGCCCCTGCCGCGCAACTCGGCAAGGGCGGCGCTGGCGCCGGAAACCTCGCGGACTACGTAGCCTTCTCTGTCGAGGAGCCTTCTGAGCAGCTTCCGGGAGGCAGGATCGTCGTCCAGCAGCAGGATGGTCCCCTCTGGGACCAATGAGACCGGAGTGGTCTCCCCTTGCGGAATCACTGCGATCGGAGACGTGTATCGCGGGTCCAAGGCGATCCGAGCAGGCCTCGAAGCCAAGGTAGAGTGGTGCGTCGTTACCAGTGGGAACGCGCGCCGGGCAAGGAACCACGGACGATAAAATCTCAGCCTGCAGCTACGGCAACGAAGCGGGGAAAGCCCCGCGAATTTCGCCACCCAATCCAGAAAGCTAACGAGCTCCGACGATCGAATGTTGCTCCAGCCGCATTTTGGGCAGAACAAACGTCTTGTACTTCCGTTCATCATCATTCCCTTCACCATCAGTACCCTTTGGATCTCAATAGGACACGATGCCATGTCCCAGCGCATACCTTGTCAGTTCCGCCGTGGTGTGCACCCCGAGCTTCACCATGATGTTGGCCTTGTGGAATTGAGCCGTCTTGACCTTGATCCGCAGACGTCCCGCGATTTCCTTTGCAGAACATCCCTCTGCTACGAGGGCCAAAACCTCGCGCTGGCGCTCGCTCAGAGACGGCGCCGGCGGCTGCAGCAAAGAGGCCAAAGCATCCTTGGCGATGCACGAACTTATATACACTTTGCCGTCCAGAACTTCGCGGATCGCATCCTGCAGTTCCGTGGCAGCTGACGATTTTAAGAGGTATCCGGAGGCGCCAGTGGCAAAGGCCTCCCGAACAAACTCCGGTTGGGCGTACATGCTAATGAGGATCACTTTGCAGCCGGGCGCGATCTGGCGCAGCTTTCGTGTGGCTTCCACTCCTGTAACTTTCGGCATGCACACGTCCATTAAGACGAGGTCGGGGCAGCGTTGTGAGACCATGGCTAGCAACTCGCTCGCGCTGCCGACCGCGCCGAGCACGTCGCATTCGTCCCTGAGAAGGTGCGCCACCGCCTGCGCCATCATCAGATGATCGTCGACAATGAGCACAGCTGGACGTCTCTTGCGCGCCTGGGGCACTCTTCCGCCGAGAAAATCTATCTGCTCCCGGTGTGGGGAATTCCGATCGAATTCCGTTTCCACGTTTATCTCCGTTCTCATAACAATTCGGACGTCCTGAGCAGCACGGGTCCCGTTTGGTTCACTCGGTCATGGCGTGTGTTCCTCGTCGCTTGCCGGCGCATCAGGAAAAACATCTTGCCCCTTAGGAGAGAGGGACGATAACCGAAATTCGAGTGCCCTTGCCGGGGGTAGAACGAATCGTACATCGTCCGCCGAGCAGTTTCGCCCGTTCTGAAATGAACACCAGGCCTAAGCCCGACTTAGCCCCGGCTTCATTCACGTCGAAGCCCTGACCGGTATCGCAAACCTCGACTCCAATTCCGTTTCCAATTTTGCGAAGTGCCACAGTCACATCTTTGGCCGTTGAATGTTTGGCAGCGTTTTGGATCGCTTCTTGAACCACCCGATACAAACACAGCGCAATATTCGCGGGCAGCCGATCGGGAATTGCACGGTGCACGAACGTGGCTTTCACGCCTGTGGTCCTGAAGTGTTCGTCGCATAGGAATTCAACGCCCCGCACCAGGCCAAGGTTGTCCAAGATGACGGGGTGAAGGCGAAAGCAGATTCGATGCACATCTTCCGCGAGCATGGCCACACACCCGCGCAAAGATTCAAGTTCAGGGAGAATCTCAGGCTGCGAAATCAGTCGCCGCTTCATTCCTTCAATCTGGAATTGAAGGAGGGCCACCTTCTGAGCCAAGTCGTCGTGCATTTCCCTGGAGACTCTTCTCCGCTCCGCCTCCTGTGCAACAAGCACATGGGCCGCCAGGCTGCCATGGTGTGTTCGGTTACGCGTATACTGTGCCGCTCGCATCATAAATCTTTAATCTTTGCCCGCCATCGACGATTACTTATTAGAGGCAACGTCGGAGCCTGTTGTTACACCCCAACCCGTCTCCAGTACGTTCGGTACCGCATCGTACGTAACATCAACGTTACGTTGAAGGTGACTTTGTTGCTGTGGCTCCCTTTGCAGTCCGCATACCAGTTTCGTGGAAATGCTCGGCTGCGCTCGCCGCGAGCGCGCGCCGTGAACGTCCATCCGCGAAAAAGTTCTTAGCGCACAAGTATTCCTGCGAAATACTTCGAGCAATTGAGGAGCAGGTAAGAATTTCCCAAGATTTCGCTTAGGTGAATCCGCATTCTCTGGGGACGTGCATATTGCACATTAGCGAGTGTAAACTTTAGCGTAAAGCCCGCACCCAATACCCGTAGTCGGCAATAATTGCGTACGCGTACACTCGGCAGCCTTGTGGAAGCTGGTGGCGATGCTCCTTTTGGGAGGCGACGGATAAAGCAGGCACCGGAATACGACCAGGGCCGCCGATTGCCGCGAAGGCCAAAAGATTAGGACGGAGCTTCTGGCGGAGGTTGCCACCATTCTCACGCCGCGCGTTCGAGAACGGTGGGTGGTGCGCAGAACCGCAGTTGTGAATCAGATCCGCGGCCTGCTGCTGGAGCGTGGGTTGGGGCTACCGAAAGGTCGGAGTCATCTTGAGCAGGCCCTTCCCAAGATCAACCGGCGACAGTCCCGCTCAGACTTGGAGTGTGTTCCGGGGCTCACCGATCGGGCTGTAGGCAAGCAGGTCGTCCAATAGTGCTTTCATCGCGGAGCTGGAAGCGGCGAGCCGCGCCCGGAAAACCGGGGACGTCCAAAAAGGAAGGCCGTGTCCGAATCGAGCCGTGAGATCCTTGAACGCCTGGCCCGGGTGCACCGGGTCGCTGGTTCTGTTCCGAGGGGCGGGCCGAGCGATGGAGAGGGCCTATTGGCTAGCGCTGCTGCACCTCTGGAGCCGCGGGCGGCTGGGGCGCGTTGTTGTTTCGCGGCGCCGGCGGCGGCGCCGGCTTGGGCATCTCCGCCTTCCCGTCCAGCGCGAACACAAACATCATCGGAGGATTATCAATCTTCGCGTCATTCGGGCCTACGGTCGTTGCGGGCCGCCCGAGGCCGCCCTGGAACGCCACATATTGCTTTCCGTCCACCTCATAGGTGATCGGGGGAGCCATGCCGGTGCGCCCCGTCTGGATCTCATACAGGATCTCGCCCTTGTCTGCAGTGACCGCCCGGAAGCGTCCGTCGTTGATCACCTGGAACACCAGGTTCCCCGCCGTGGTCACAGTGCCGCCGCCGATGCCGCCCCCGCCTTCGATTCGCCATGCCAGCTTTTGATTCACGGGATCCCAGGCTTCGAGCGCGGAGCGCATGCCCTCGGCCGTGGGCGGCCCGATCACGGGTCCTCCGATTGGTCTTGGATCGCCGGTGCCGCGTGTATAACCGTTCGCTCCAGGACGAAGTTCCGCCGTCGCCGCGTAGGTAAAAGGCATCAGCGACACAGAGATGTACACGAAGCCGGTAGCGGGATTGTAGGACATCGGCGACCAGTTGTGTGCGCCGCCGCCGGTGGGGAAGATCGAAATCGGGTCCGTGTCGTAGTAAGCTTCCGGATTCACGATGGGGCGGCCCTTGGCGTCCAGGCCGCTGGCCCAATTCGTCTTCACGTAGGGAGCTCCGGAGATGAACTCGCCCGTGATGCGGTCCAGCACCCAGAAGAAGCCGTTCTTCGACGCCTGCGTGATCACCTTGCGCGGCGTTACTTTGCCGTTCGGGCCCTTGATGTTCAGGTCCAGCAGCATCAACTGCTGCACGCTGTCGAAATCCCAGTTGTCGTTCGGCGTGGTTTGGAAATGCCACTTCAGCTGGCCGCTGGTGAGATCCACCGCCAGGATCGAGCACGTGTACAAATTGTCCAGGCCTTGCGCGCCGCGAAATTTCTGCACCCAAGGTTCGGCGTTGCCCGTGCCGACGTAGACCAGGTTCGCGTCGGGATCGTAGGCGAAGCCGTCCCATACGGCTCCGCCGCCGCCCTTGGTCCAGAAGTCGCCACCCCAGGTCTGGAGGGCGGCTTTCATCGCGTCGTTCTCCGGCGGCAGCTCCGGATTTCCGGGAACCGTGTAGAACTTCCATGCCTGATGCCCCGTGGCCGCATCGAAGGCCGCGAAGAATCCACGCGTTTGCTTGTCGCCGCCCGACGCCCCGATGATCACCTTGCCGCCGGCGATGCGCGGCGCCATTGTCAGCGTATATAAGTCCTGCGGATACGCCACGCGCGATTCCCACACCGGCTTGCCCGTGATCGCGTCCAGCGCCTGGAGCCGGCCGTCGTTAATGGCGGCGATGATGGTGCCGTTGTAAATCGCGAGGCCGCGATTCACGATGCCGCAGCAAATCTTCGGCCGCACGGCGGTCTGGTTTACTTCCGGATCCCAGCGCCACAACTCCTTGCCCGTGCGAGCGTCGAGCGCATAGACTACGCTCCATGTCGTGATGCCATAGAGGGTGTGGTTCCACATCAGCGGCGTGCCTTCTTGATTGCCACCCCCTGCACCGGCAACGTAGGACCACTCCAGCCCAAGGCGCTTCGCATTGCTGTCGTTGATCTGCTTCAGCGTGGTGTAGCGCGTCTCGCTCTGATTACGTCCGTATGTCAGCCAGGAGCCGGGAAGTGCGTCATTGGCAGCGCCTGCGTTGCGCAGCACCTTGCTGTCTACGTTCACCGGCTTGTCGTTGATTGGTTGGGGTGCGATTGGTTTGGCTGCCTGTTGCGCTCGCAGCCACGCTCCTCCAGCAAGCGTCAGGATTCCCACCACCAGAACGGCGCGCCTGTACCCAAATCTATCCATGGAGTAGGTCCTCCTTAAGATCATTCGATCAAGGTATCATGCGGGACCGATCTTCGCATCGCGCATGCCGTAGCTGGATGCCGCGCTCTGGATGCGTTGCAGTCCGAGGACAAGTCGCCAATCCGACCTCAGCCAGCTGGCAGCGAGGATTCCAACAGTTCACCCACGCCGTAAGCTGCTGAAAGCAGGAGGAAATCGCAGAAAATCGGGGCCTACAACGACACCCAGGTAACTGATTGAGTCTGGCTGGCGGTGAGGGTGGGATTCGAACCCACGGAACCCGCAAAGGTTCAACGGTTTTCGAGACCGCCCGATTCAACCGC
>Ga0209415_10013857_pt1 | contig 13229 bp, 11 predicted proteins | sample PeaSoiSIISIP2007_FD_187696 | JGI IMG/M metagenome (GOLD analysis project Ga0209415, IMG submission 187696) | Peat soil microbial communities from Weissenstadt, Germany - SII-SIP-2007 (SPAdes) (version 2) | ecosystem: Environmental > Terrestrial > Soil > Wetlands > Peat | place: Germany... | reverse complement strand
GCGCGACGCCGAAAACTTCTCGGCTCTATCAACCGCGTGATGAGCGGACGAGTACGCGGCGGCGCGATCGCCCTGCAGCGCGTAAATTTCGGCTAGCCCTTCTTCGGCGATCATCGATACCCGGATTCCCTCCGGTTGGCCGGGATCCGCGCTCATTGTCGGTTCAAGACTGGTAAGGGATTTGCGAAAGCTCTCGGCGCTGTCCGCCAACCTGCCAAGACTTTGCAGGCGGAAAGCAGTGTACGCTCGCACCAAAGCTACCTGTATTGCGACGTCCCAGGAAGTCGGGTCGTCCCTGCTGATAGGTTCGAGAATGCTCAGCGCTTCCTCCAGACTCTTCAGCGACTCGGCAACCTTGTCCGGATCGGGCTGGATCTCTCCCAGCCGCCCAAGAAACTGGGCAAGGTCGAAGCGCGCAGTCTTATCCTGCGGGTCGGCGGCGGCCAGAGCTCGTGCGAGCGCGACCGATTTCTCGCAGTATATTCTTGCTTCCGCGAAACGGCCCAGGTTGGAAGACCACGGAACACCAAGTCGAGTGGCATAGTTTCCGTAGACCACCAGCAGATTCCGCTGTACGAGCGCGTTGTACGGCTCCAATTCGAGAAACTGCTCACGAATTCGGATGGACCGCTCAAAGTACTCCACCGACTTTTCGGGATCGGCTAAATCGTCCATCGCCACAGCGGCAGCAGCCAGCGCCGCGCCCAGTTCCTGTTTCAGATCGCGATCCTCTGGAAAGCGGTCGACCAGACCCGAAATGATCTCGATTTGCCGGTCTGCGTGAACGAGCGAGAGTGGCCCGTCCACCGGCTGTATGGACGAGGACAAAGCGGCTTCGATATCGGCTTCCTGTTTCACGGCATTCCTGTCGGAAGGCAGGAGAGCGGCGAGGCGATGGGCGACGGGAACGAGCGCAAGATACATCCGAATTCCGTCGTCGCGCTGAAGGTGAGTGCGGGAGATTTCGGCCAGTGCCCGCTCGATTCCGAGCCAGCGCAGAATCACCTCAGGATCGTTTTTCCGGCGCGCGTAAAGGGGAGCCATGAGAGCTTCGGCCTTCAGGTAACTCAGGCGCGCGCCCTCGAAGTCTCCCAGACTGGGATGAGCATCGTCGCCCAGTATCGCGGCAATTCTGGAATAGCCGGCCCCCAAGGACAGGCGCAGCCGATCGTCGAGACCGTTTTGCTTTTGAATGCTCTCGAGGTAATCGAGCGTGGTCCTGACTAGCGTCTTTCTGGCTTCCGTGGCGCCGGGCAGCCTTGCCACCACATCGTGTATCCCGAACAGCGTCTTATCCGCAATGTTCAGCAACTGCCCGAGTCGCCGGTCGGCGAGGCTACGCTCCCGATTGGCCTCGTCACGGTGCTGGTCGGCTTCCAGACGTTGCCGCGATTCGGCGGAACGCGCAGCTTCAGCCTGCCGGAACCCCGCCTCCGCCCTCGCGCGTTCGCGCTCCGCGACCTGCCGCTGCGTTTCCGCCACGCCGCGGGCGGCCACCGCCAGACGAGCCTGATAAAGAGATGCGGCGACCCCCGCCACCAGGCTGACGAACACGAGCGCTGCCGCCGTCACGGCGAGCCGGTTTCGACGAATGAATTTTCCAGCGCGGTAGACGAATGAGTCCCTGCGCGCGGCAATGGGCCGTCCATGCAGATACCTTCCGATATCTTCGGCCATCTGATCCGCGGACCGGTATCTGCGCTCGGGCGCTTTTCGCATGGCCATCAGCACGATATTGTCGAGGTCGCTATCTATGCCTTTCCCCACAAGGCTTGGGCGCCGTACATCGGTTTCGCACACCACCCGCTCCACCTCCGCGTGGTCGGACGAGGCGATCTTCTGTGCGCGTTCTCCCGTCAGCAGTTCGTGCAGAACAGCGCCCAAAGAATAGATGTCAGTGGCCGTTGTCACGGCTTGCCCGCGCACCTGTTCGGGGCTGGCATATTCAGGTGTGTAAGTGCGAACGGCCGCCACCGTCGCTCCGGCATCCGCTCCCTCTCTCAAAAGCTTCGCGACTCCGAAATCGAGCAGCTTGGGAATGCCTTCCGCCGTCACAAGGATGTTGCCCGGCTTCAGATCGCGGTGCACCACCAGATTCCGGTGGGCGTGCGCCACGGCTTCCAGGATGCGCAGGAACAGATCGCAGATCGCCTTTGGGCCCAGTCCGCGTTCGCGGCAGAATTGCTCCACCGGCTGCCCGTCGACGTAGTCCATCACCAGGAAAGGCCGCCCTTCGCCCGTGGTGCCTGCATCCAGCAGCCGAGCGATATAGGCGTGGTCGAGATTCGCCAGAATCTGGCGCTCAGCGCGGAAGCGGCTGAGCACTTCGTCGGTGTCCATGCCGCGCTTCACCACTTTGATCGCGACACGCTTCCTGTACTGGTCGTCGTCGCGAACGGCCAGATACACCGTGCCCATACCGCCCCGGCCGATTTCCTTCACTACCTTCCAGGCTCCGAGCCGGCTGCCGACGGGCGTTTCCGCGTCCAGAATCAGAGCGGCTTCCTCGCCCACCGCGCTCGAAATCGCTTCGCCGCCCTTGAGATCCGACGCCAGCAGAGATCTGATGTCGGCGAGCAATTCGAGGTCTTCGCCGCACGCCGTATCGAGGAACCGCTCCTGCTCGTCCGGCGGCAAATCTACCGCCGATCCGAACAGCGACTGCAGGCGATCCCAGTTATCGGACGGCATGACGCCCTGCGCTAGCGTACCACGTTGAACCGGGCCGCTCACACCATCGCAATCGCCCTGTTCGGTGGAAACGAGCTCTCGCCAAACGCATCGTCGGCACTGCCGTGTAAAACGCCGCCCGGCCCCCCGGTCAACCATCCATTGAATCCCAGCGACCCATCCCGAACGCGCCCACGTTGGTCACGCCCGCGGGATTCAGCCCCGCGCTCGAAAGTGGATCCGGCGCATACCCGTTGTTGGGATCGCCGCTGATTGTCCAGAAAGATCTCTCGTGAGTCGCGGGCATTGCGGCCATGATCGGCAGTGCGGCCATCGCAAAGGTTATCGCTTTCACTTGAGCTTGCTAAGCATCCCGTAGGAATGCCCTCACTTGAGCAGGCGGAAAACGATAGGGAAATTTGGAAACTATTTTTGCGACGCGATTCCGCGGTCGAGTTCTCTTTGAAGCCACGCTTGCGCCATACGCAGCTCCATGCGGACTTTGTCGACGGGCAGATCCAGGACGCCGGCTGATTCTTCCGCGGTCAACCCGCCGAAGAACCGCATCTCGATGAGCTTGGCCTTCCGCGCGTCCTTCCGCTCCAACGCGCCAAGTGCATCGTCGATCGCGATCATTACGCTGGGCCGCTCCACGGCCGGGTCCATCCCGTTTTCGAGCGAGTAGTGCAGCTGCCCGCCGCCTCGCTTCCCTGCGTTCCTCGCCCGAGCATGGTCGATCAGAATCTGCCGCATAATCTGCGCCGCCACGCCCAGGAAATGCGCGCGGCTCCGGAAGTCGGGTTGATCCTGATCGATCAGCCGAACATAAGCTTCATGCACAAGCGCGGTCGGCTGGAGAGTGTGGCTGGCCCGCTCTCCGCGCAAATAGGCGTTGGCCACTGCATGCAGCTCGGTGTAAATTAGCGGTATCAGGCGGTCGAGCGCGGTCTTATCCCCGCCCGCAAACTCCCGCAGCATAAGCGTGACCGTCTGCATATCAACGCCCACATCAGTATATCTCCCGGGGTTCCCAGGCGGCGTGCCGATAATGCCAGACATCAGGCAGAGTTTTTCGGCCCGGTCCACTTTCCCAGAACGACCTTCTGGACTCGGTGCATTGCCCAATGTCCGGGTGGCGCGTCACCCGCTCCGAACTGTCCCTGACCTCCCGCCTCCGGCATAAGGGGATCGCTCTACACAGCGGGACATATCGCGACCTTTGCACGCGAAGTAAGCATCCCAGCTGCCTCTCTCGAATTGGCTGCGGTTTGGTGCGCTATATTAATCCCAATTACGGCTCTTATCTTGCGATGATCCACTCTCATGTCCGCGCCAGCTCCCACACAGCGTGTCGGGCCCCCCAAATGAGCTGACCGCGCGCATCGGCCAGGGCGGAACGGGCGAGGTCTGACGGGCGGGGGACACGCGGCTCAACTGCGAGGTCGCGATCAAGTCGTCGCCCGGAGCCGACCCGCTGCTCTCTTTGACTTTTGGGTACAATCAATCGAATCCCAGGGGAGGAACATTGATGCGACGATTTGACTTCAACGTTCGGGCCACGCGGCGAGTGTTATTAAAGACCATGGCCGTTGCCGGAGCGGGAGCTCTCCTGCCCTGGGAATCCTTGACCGCTCAGGTGCCCAGGCGCGGTACTGGCAAGATTGACGTGCATCAACACACGCGACAACCGATACCAGGACAACGACAAGGAAACAATCCCTGGACGCCCGAGCAAACGCTTGAGCAAATGGACAAATTCGCCATCTCGGTTTCCGTTCTATCCGCGATCAATGCAAGCCGGGACACGTTTTATGCACCGAACACGGACGCTATCGCCGCTGTCCGGAACAGCAATGAATACCACGCTAAGTTGGTCCACGATCATCCCCAACGCTTTGGCTTTTTCGCCAATTTTCCGATCAATCATCCCGATGCGAGCCTCAAAGAAATCGAATATGCCATGGACACCCTCAAGGCAGACGGCCTCGCCTTGTGGACCAGCACACCCGATAGCAAATATCCGGGCATGGACATGTTTAAGCCCATATGGGATGAAATCAACCGCCGCAAGGCCGTCGTCTACCTTCACCCCGGCGGCGCTCCGGCGTGCTGCAAGCAGCTTGATCCTCCAGTATCGGCCACCATGGTCGAGTTCGATTTTGATGTCACGCGCGCGGCGGCGAGTCTCCTGGTGCACGGTACCTTCGAGAAGTGTCCCGACATCAAATTCATCCTGCCGCACTCCGGAGGGGCCGTTCCAATGCTGATCGGACGCATGAAGGACCGCGTAGCGGCGTCCAAACGGCCGGAACTGAAGCCGATGGTGTACGACCTTTTCAGAAAGCAGTACTACGAGATCGGCCACGCCGCCTTCCCCTTCCCGTTTGCGGCGCTCAGCAAGCTTGTCCCGAATTCACAGATCCTGTTCGGCACGGACTATCCCGCCGAGCCGATCACTTCCACAACGGACGAGATTCCCAGCCTGAGCCTTTCGAAGGGGCAACTAGATGCGATTTATCGTGACAATGCTCTCCGGCTATTCCCTCGACTGAAAAACTTGGTCTGACGTTGTGTCGGAGAGGAAGAACAGGAGAGCTCCTATGACCAAGACCCGGGCAGCTGCTAGTGTCGGCTTGTGCCTCCTCGTGGCGTATACCGTAGCGTCCGTCGGATACGCGCAGATGATACCGCGCCAGGCCCTCGACGCGAGCGGCGCGCCGCAGTACCGCGTCGATCCGTTCTGGCCGAAGCCGCTCCCCAACCGCTGGAGCATGCAGCAGATCGTGGGGATTTCGATCGATTCCATGGATCACGTCTGGTTCCTGAACCGGGGCAACGGTGCGCTGCCGATCGAGCTGACGGCCGAAGGCAATCCGTCCCCGGCGCTCTGCTGCGTGCGCGGGCCCGAGCTGATCGAGGCCGATCAGCAGGGGAACGTTGTGCACGCCTGGGGCGGACGCGAGTATCACCCGAAGTGGCCGACGGCGCTGCAGACGGTGATTGCCGATACCAAGGGATTCGTCTGGATCAGCGGCGAGGACAACCAGGACAGCATCCTGAAGTTCACCCGCGACGGCAAGCTCGTGTGGGATTTCGACCATCGTCCCCCGGCCGGCGCGAAGGCGATGCCGGAGAACAATCAGGAGACAAATTACATCTTCAACAAGGGACGCTTCCAGCTCGACGAGGTGGCCAACGAGCTGTACATCATCAACCAGAAGCGCGTCCTCGTGTACGACGCGTCGACCGGGGCCTACAAGCGCGGCTGGGGAGGCCATGGGATGCCGCTCAGCGAGGTATCGAACAAGGAGATTCCCGGTTACACCTGGACCGGCGGGCCGCCACCCGAGGAGAAGAACTTCGCCCCTACGCTGCACTTCGTCGAGATCTCGAAAGACCGCCGCGTCTACATCGGCGAACGAGGGCAGAATCGGATCCAGGTCTTCACCACCGAAGGGAAGTGGCTGCAGGACTTTTACATCCAGCCGAACATGCCTGCGCAACGGGGTGAGTGCGGCGGCCTGAACGCCGGGAAGCCCACATCCCCCTACGCTCCGCAGCAGTTTACCCGATCCATCTGCGGCACCATGTATAAGATGGTGATATCCAACGACCCGGAGCAGAAGTATCTGTTCGCGACCGAAGCGCATAACAGCGTCGTCTGGATCGTCGAGCGAAAGAGCGGCAAGACGCTGGGATACTTCAGCGGGAAGGGCCGGCTGGCCGGCCAGATGGAGTTTCCGGACTCGATCGCGATCGATAAGGGCGGCAACATCTATGTGGGCGAGGTCGACAGCGGCAAGCGGATCCAGAAGTTTGCGCCGGTGCTTACGGGCGCCCGTTAGGTGCGACCACGATGCGCCAGATGCGGCGCACGGAACTTGGACTCTGCCGATTAGGTGTTGCGCCCTTGGGCCGCGCCCGGATATTGCGCCACTTGGTCGCGCCGTAGAAGTTGATCGATATGGTGCTGCATGTGCATCACGTAATCCTCAATCACAAACCCAAGAGTCACCGGAGGATCCGAGCTGAGAAAACACGGCGTTGACAGTTTCTCATCGGCAATGTTTTCGACCAAAGCTGTGAGCAGCCTGTTGTACTCAAACCAGAGGTTCACGATCTGCGCCCATGCTAGCCGAGTGTAGCCATGTAGTCTGACCCAATCATCCTGCGCATAACCCTCTCCATGAAACCGAGAAAGGGTAGAAAGGGTTCGCCCGAATCCCCTCTGCCGTGCTCATCCCGTCACTTGGCCGTGAAAACGCACCACACTCCGTTGTTATTTCCGCTACGCAAAGATTATTTGTAGGCCGATGCTAAGCCTCAAGGGCAGAGTTATTCCACGGGCACAAGCCCCAGCAGCTTCGCCGGATTCGTCTTCGACATCTGCGCGACCTCGGCGTCTGAAAATCCCTGGGCTTTCAGTGTCCGGTACAGCTCCAGAAGTCCATCGGGATGTAGGGGATTGTTGGGCTGCCCGAGATCGCTCGAAATCACCACCCATTGCGGCGTCGCCGCGCGAATCGCCTGGATCCAATGCGCGAGCCAGGCGCCCTGCGCTCCTGACCACACGAATTCCAGGTACGCGCCCAACTGCGTGGCCTGCTTCAGCTGTTCGATCGAAAGGCCAGGATATTGGCTGGTCGCATGCGTCACCAGCATGTTGCGCGTGCCCTGGCGTTTCCCTTCACCCAGCACCATAAGCACTTCGGCCGGGGAAATATGCCCCGTTTCCAGCACCATATTGTTCTTCGCGACGATGCCGATCACCTGCACCACGTCCGGCGTGAGCTTCCCGCCTTTGGAAACGCGAGCGAAGGGCCGGTTTTGTTTGGATTGGGTGACCTGATATTCGGCATCGTAGGTGGGCATCCACACCACTTTCCCGTAGCCGCCCTTAACCTTCGACATCCATTCGACGGCCGCGGGATTTACGCCGCCGTTGGTGAGATCCATGGTGATGCCTCCGAACACCTCGATTCCGGGAACTTCCTTGCGCACGATGTAGGCGAGCGAGGCAGTCGGCTCATAGTGATTCTTGAGTACGATCGCGCGCATGCCTCGGCTTTTGGCGAGCTTGGCGAGGTCGATGGCGTCGATCTTGCGCGGGGTTCCGTCGGGATCGGAATGCGCGTGCATGTCGATGATGCCTTCAAGCGTCTGGCACGGGGCGGGGATGCTCATCGCGGCAGGCAAGCTCAGCGCGAAAACGACGGCGGCGATTTTGGAGATGGGCATGGAAGCTCCTCCTGTGTGAAGAGTGTACCGCCGTCTGCTCACTTTCAGTACGAAGCCGGGATAGCCAACGGGAGGACGAGCGAATTTCTACAACGACAACTAAGGTGACTTCGGAGGCTCCAGGCGAGTCGTCGGCCCCCGTGCAAGGCCCAGTCCCACCTATCAGCAATCAAACAAGCGGTCTCGACCCGGCGCTAATAGGCTTCAGAAACCTGCCGACAATGACCCTTAACGCTCCGCGTTCCTGGCAGAGGAGTGGTGACCGTGGCTCGTGCTGTTCTTACACGGGTCCGGATCGCAGGATGTGGAAGAGAACGTTCCTGAGGGTCGCCCGCGTGGTTTCGATGTCGGCCTGTGCTTGACCGGTGCGTATGAGGTCCATTATTTCTTTGGTGAAGATTGCGACGCCTTCGGCGCAACTGACCAATGCTTCGTGGTCCTTGATGAGTGCAACGCCGTGCGTGCCCATGAAGCTGATGAGGAACAGAATGGTGTGGGCGACTCTGACGTATTGCCATCGCTGTTTCACTGTGGGTGACCACTCCACGGCGCGTGCTTTCAGGCTGTGTTTCCGAATGCCTCGGCGATGTTGGCGAATGTCTCTTCGAGTGCTGCCGGTGGTGGTTGGTGCGCTTGGTCGCTGAGCGCCCAGATCTTTGTGATGCTTGGACACTCACGGATGACTTCTTCAATGATGGCGCCGATGTTCGCTGCGACGGGGATGGTGATGCGGAGGTCGAGTGCTTTGACGCCGAGGCTGAGCAGATCGATGGTGTTCGTGGTGTTCTTTTGCGCGGGGAGTTCGGTGAGTTGTTCGCCGAAGTACGTGGAGTTTGCTTGCTCCCGTTGTGTTTCGCAGTACGCGTAGACGGATTGAAGGAGGCGTCGCATGCGGCGTTGTGCCTGCCAGGAGTTGCCGAAGCGTGGTAGGCGGACACATTGGTAGGCGACTGTACGGTAGAAGCCGTTGGCGAGTGGCTTGATGTGTTCCTCGTGGAGATCACTTAGTGCGAGGGTCGGGTTCTCGCAATACCCTTTGAACCGGTCGGCGAGTTTGTCGATGCCGTTGAACTCGTCGCGTTGCCGCCAGCTTTCCTCGTTGAGTATCTTGTGGAGGGTGCTTGCGAATGTGTTCGTTGTGGGGTATTCGGCTCTGAAACGGATGGCGCTTGTGTCACGGAGTATCGGATCGATTTTTCTGCAATAGCGACGATAGGGCTCGGTGAATCGCCAGATGCGGAATTTGTGTGGTCGCTTATTGTGTCGTTCTTGGGCCATTGCAGTGAGCGGGTGTTCGGTGGGGTCGATGTCGAATGGCGTGCTGCGTGGAGGGAGAAGGACTTTGACGCTGCCTGTTTCGAGGAGGCTCCTGAATTGGGTTCGCACACCTTGTTCTGTGAGTGCTGCTCGGATGGTTGGGTTGAGGAGCAAGTCGACATCTTTGATAAGTACCTCTCCATGTTGGAGGATGTGGAGTACGAGTTCCTCGGTGATCGGTCGGGCGTTGCGGGGATAGAGGTCCGCATCCCAGTGCGCCGCCAATACTGGTTTGCCCGTCGGGCGTGGCGTCATACTGGTACAGAGTAGGCTTTTGAACGGGCTACGTGGTGCACGTTGTTGGGGTGTAGGGGTAGTATTTTGCGAGGAGCTTGAGATTGTGCTCCTCGTTCAGGAGTTGTTTGAGGTCGGTGGTGGGCGTTTCCATAGAGCGTTGAGTCAAGCTTCGCAATTGCGGGCCACCTGAGCGACTACTGCGCTCTGCTGAGACTTGTCTTCAACAGGTTTGCTAACCGCGCGCCAGCCAATGCGATCTGTTCGGAGGCGACTTTTCTCGCGTCTGCTCGATACTCGGCACTCAGCACGAACGGTCCGTCACCGATTTCAATTGGCGACACGTAGACCTCTGACTGTGCCAATGCGAAACTCTCGGCGATCCAACGGCTGGGATCAAGATCCAAGGATTTCGTTGCGTCCGCAGCCATCAATTTGCCTGCACGCGCTTTCGCCGCCGTGGCGCTATCACCGGAACCGGGTACTCCGTCACAGAAACTGTGGAGGTTGGACTTGCATTTCTTCGGGTCGCCATTCGCCTGACCAGGGCTGCAGAGATAAACGCGATTGCCTCCCCTGTCGCCCTGCGGATCTTCCACGTCAAAACGTGAGGTAGCGTGCAGGGGTTGGTGAACATCGCCTACTAGGTGTTCGAGCCATACAAGGTCATAAGAACGAATCGAATCGTCCTTACTCGTTTTGAGTGCGCTTGCGAACATGCGAATCTGCGTCAGCGCATTAACAGGGTCCGGTTCGTGCGTCGTGGTCCCGTCTGGCGAGAAGGGCTTGTCGTAAAAATGCCAGTAGCGATGCTGCAGTTTGTCCTCGTAACCGATGTTGTCGGCGGCGTCCGGACTCGATGGTTGTTCACCATCGTTGGTATATCCTTCCTCTCCCTTGATGACATCTGGCCACGTCGCGGCCGTGATAAACGCGATTTCGTCAGCTTGCGAAGGATCAACGCCATCAATCCATGTATCGTAGTCCGGATTCTGTTTGAGGAGTCGCGAAACCTCGGCCCGTTCCGAGGATGTGAGTTTCTGCCACGCGACCGCCGCTACCATCATGTGGCCTTGCGGACCCTAGGCAAGGAGTCCAACGTTCAAACTCAACAAGAGCGATAGTGCTTTACGAGGTATCTTCATGCGATTCGTTCCTCCGATAGCATGCGTGTTCGATCAGGCAGCATGTTATTTTGATTACCAGCACAAGAACAACGAGTACGTGCAGATATCATCGAAACTTTCAGTATGATCCAGGCCCGCCCGTATCCTTTTACGCTGAGTGAAGTTATGATAATGCGTGGCACGCATAAAATGCGATCTATAATTCGCGGGAATTGTGTCATTTGTATGACCGAACTCAGCCGCAACGAAACCCGCCGCGCTGGCAACGAGCAACGATGCTACGAACGTAATGTTCTTCTTAGTCACGCGGTCCCAAGGGCGACCCGAATGCGGTCGATAGCACCGATAATGGTGGAAATCAGGCAGAAGTCTCACTCCGGTCCAACTCTCAGAAAGCGGACATCTCAGGACAGTGAAGGGGCGTTCGCCAGGTCGCTACGGCTCTAATCCGATACGCAAGCGCGATGAGTTTCGATGTTAAGATCGGGCAGCAACTACGCACCTGCAACCGTATCAGAGTACCCAAAGGAGAACGCGATCTACAGCATCACGTGAAGTGAAATTATGAAACGCAGCGAAAGACGCATCCTAACCACGCATGTCGGCAGTCTCATTCGACCTCAGATCCTACGCGATCTCGCTCCTGGCGGGCAGGACCCCGTCAATGCGGAAGAGTACAACGCTCAGCTCCGCAAGTCGGTCGCGGAGGTCGTGAAGAAGCAGGCCGAAGTCGGGATCGACATTGTCAGCGACGGAGAGTACGGAAAGGCCAGTTGGTCTGCTTACATTTTGAAACGGATCAGCGGATTCGAGATACGTCCTGAGCAAAAACGCGAGGTGATTTGGCTGGGCCGTGATCGCGAACGATTCTACGAAGCAATCGCGAAGGACTTCCCCCGGCTTGTAAACGGCGTTCCCACCGAGGCCTGCGTGGGACCGATCACCTACCAGGACCACACCGGTATCGAACGTGCGATCGAGAATTTCAAGGCGGCTCTCCAAGGAGTCGCCGTGCAAGAAGCCTTTCTCACCGCAGTGGCCCCGGCTAGCACGGCCTACGACGGCGTCAACGAATACTATTCGTCTGAGAAAGACTACATCTATGCCATCGCAGACGCGCTCCGGGAAGAATATCTTGCTATCCACAAGGCCGGGCTTCTGCTCCAGGTCGACGATGCCGTGCTCGCGAACATGTACGACGAACTGGTGCGAGCCAGTCCCCAACGCTACCGGGAATGGGCGAATCTGCGAGTGGAAGCTCTGAATCACGCCCTTGCTGGAATCCCGGAGGATCGCATTCGCTATCACGTATGTTTCGGAAGCTGGCACGTTCCGCATGTGGCCGACGCGCCGCTAGAAGAGATCGCGGACCTGATCGTTCGCGTGAAGGCTGGCGCTTATTCCATCGAAGCGGCCAATGTCCGGCACGAGCACGAATGGCGGGTCTGGGAGAAGGTCAAGCTTCCCGAGGGTAGAATTCTCATTCCAGGCGTCATCACGCACCACACCATTACCGTGGAACATCCGCGTTTGGTGGCCGACCGGATTGTTCGTTACGCGCGCTTGGTGGGGCGCGAGAACGTTATCGCGGGTACTGACTGCGGATTCGCCCAATCTGAATCCATCGAACGCGTGCATCCCACGGTGATGTGGGCCAAGTTCGAAAGCCTGGTTGCCGGCGCACAACTGGCCACTGAGGAGCTTTGGTGAACCTCGGCACGACAGCGCTCCTACCACGCACACAAATACAGCGTTCCGGGAAGCTGCCGTTAATGCTGCACATCAGGCAGTAAGTCAGGTGGTGGCAGTAACGAACTTGACCGAGTAGTGCGCCGCATTACGTCGGTGCTCGACCGGTACATACCGATTCTGGAGCGGTTGCCCTGAGCTTCGCACTCGGCACTCTAGCGGAATCGCGGGTAGTTGGTTACCTTCATCAGGTAGCTAATTTTGTTCGGTCTCCGCAGTTGGAACATAAGCCGACCCGACGAACAAAGGCTCCCCCAGTACCGAGGCCAGCCGTTGCCTGTTGAGCTTGTTGGCGTCGGGCCGTTTTCAGTCGCGAGGAGGGCGGCGGAAGCTCTCTCGGGAGTTCAGTCGGTTTGCCGCCTTATTTAATCGAAAAGTGGCCATCGATGACCATCCCATTGACGCACTCAAGCACCAGCTCGAGTTGGAAGACGGTTCATCCTGGCCTCTCGGGAAAAACCTAGTCAAAGCGGCAAGCGCAATTCCAGTGCCCCCGTTATTGGGTGAAGCACTTCGGCTAATCAAGGTTCGTTTTGATGGTGACACACAGCACCGCATTGAAGTCATGTTAGAGACGTGCGCTGAGCAGATTAAGAGACAGGATAATGGACTTCGCGCCCTTGAAGAGCAGCTTTCTCCGGGGCAGCTCCAGCGGCGAGGCCAAGAGACTATGGAATTGGTCGTTGACGCTGCGCGGCGAGCATCGATCACTAGATCACTCGAACGAGTAAAGCGCATAGGCTTGATACTTGCCAATTCCGTTTTGGACCCTTCCCCAATCGATTCAGACGATGTCGAAGAGATGATGCGCGTGGCCATTGGAGTGAACCCCAAAAGTGAGACAGGCAGTTAAGGGAACAAATACATTGAATGGAGTGAGGAATGGATTTGTCC
>Ga0209415_10013856_pt1 | contig 13230 bp, 14 predicted proteins | sample PeaSoiSIISIP2007_FD_187696 | JGI IMG/M metagenome (GOLD analysis project Ga0209415, IMG submission 187696) | Peat soil microbial communities from Weissenstadt, Germany - SII-SIP-2007 (SPAdes) (version 2) | ecosystem: Environmental > Terrestrial > Soil > Wetlands > Peat | place: Germany... | reverse complement strand
TGATCGATCATCGGGTCAGCAGCTCCGGCCGCGCCGTTAGACACGATCATTTTCCCGGCAAGGCGCTTTCGCCGGGCGATTGGCGAACCAGATTCGCCTACCATGCAGATCCATGGTAGCTGCGCATCGCGCGACGGTGCAGGCGTGCTGCTTCTCGGACAGCCGGGCGCCGGCAAGTCGGATCTGTTGCTAAGACTTATCGATCGCGGGTTCTCACTCGTGGCGGATGACCGGGTGGACATCGAAAATGGCGTCGCGGCCCCGCCGGCAGCCCTGGCGGGGCTCATCGAGGTGCGTGGCCTCGGCATCCTGCGGATGCCGCATGTGGCATCTGCGCCACTGCGCCTCTGCGTGACGCTCGGTGCGGACGGCGCGGCAGCGGTCGCGCGCTTGCCGCTACCGAGGCTCGATCCCACCTTGCTGGCCATGGGCCTGAACGTGCCCGCCATATCGATCGATCCAAGCGGGCTGACCGCCGCGATCAAGATCGACCTCGCGCTGCGCTGTGCCATCGGAGAGTTCACGCAGGTGGCGGGAGCGCTGTTGCCGTGAGCGATGCGGTCTCCATTGCTACGCCGCCGATCCGGCTCGTGATCGTGACCGGCCTGTCGGGCGCCGGCAAAGCCTCCATCATGCGCGTGCTCGAGGATCTCGCCTACGACGCCGTCGACAATCCGCCACTGTCGCTGGTCGAGGATCTCGCGACGCGGACCGATCGCAACCTCGCCATCGGCGTCGACGCGCGCTCGCGCGGCTTCGATGCCGGCGCGGTGCTGCAAACGCTGGATCGGTTGCGCCTGCGCGATACGCTGCGGCCCGAACTGATCTACGCCTGGGCCGACGAGGACGTACTGCTGCGACGCTATACCGAGACCCGCCGGCGCCACCCGCTTGCGCCCCAGGGCAAGGTGATCGACGGGATCGCGGCCGAGCAGCTTGCGACCGCGCCGCTCCGCTCCGGCGCCGATCTCGTGCTTGACACGTCAAAGTTGCCGCTGCCCGAACTGCGCCGCCTGATCGAGCGGCAATTCGGCCCGCGCGGCGCTGAGAACGAACGGCTCGGCCTCGTCATCTCGCTCATGTCATTCGCGTTTCCGGCGGGTCTGCCCCGCGAGGCCGACCTGGTCTTCGACGCCCGGTTCCTGCGCAACCCCCATTACGATGCGCGACTGCGGCCGCGAACCGGACAGGACGCCGAAGTGGCCGCCTATATCGAGGCTGATCCCGACTATCGCGAGTTCTATGACCGGATCGCAGGTCTGCTGCGCCTGCTCTTGCCGCGCTTCGTCCAAGAGGGCAAGAAATACGCTACCATTGCGATCGGGTGTTCCGGCGGCCGTCATCGCTCCGTACGTATCGTGGAAAGTCTGGCGGCTGACCTCAGGTCGGCGGGTTGGCGCTTGCACGTATGGCACCGCGAGCTGACCGGCGAACCGACGACACCAAGTGCCCAAATTCCCGACGGCGACGAACTCACCAACCGTCGCACGCCTTCTATTCAGGCTCAGGAGGCCTGATACGCACCGATGACCAGAGTTCTGTGCCCGAGCGCGACCCGTCAGCGTCGCGCGCTGCCATGATCGGCCTCGTCCTCGTCACGCATGGTCACCTCGCCGACGAACTCCGGCTGGCCATGGAGCACGTCGTCGGCCCGCAGCGGAACGTGGCCACGGTATGCATCGGCGCCGAAGATGACGTCGAGCATCGGCGGTCCGAGATTCACGACTGCATCGAGCGCGTCGACACCGGCGACGGCGTCGTCCTGCTCACCGACATGTTCGGCGGCACGCCGTCGAACCTGGCGATTTCGATGATGGACCGGTCGGGGATCGAGGTCATCGCCGGCGTGAACCTGCCGATGCTGGTGAAACTGGCGAAGGTCCGCTCCAATCAGCCGCTGGCCGACGCCGTCAACTGCGCCGAGGCGGCAGGCCGGAAATACATCGCCGCCGCCTCGCATGTCCTGCCGTCCTGCGGCGGCAAGCCCAATGGCGCGGGCTGAACCCGACGCCGCTCCCCAAATCCACCCGGACACCGAGACCCCGCGCATGTGCGCGTGGCGCACGCTGAGGACGACCTCTTGCGCGAGGCGCGCGCCGAGGACCACGTGAGCGCCGAGGCCCCCGTTCTCAGCCGGATGGTAACGATCACCAACCGGCGCGGCCTGCATGCCCGCGCGGCCGCCAAGTTCGTGATGGAAGCCGAGCGCTTCGGCGCGTCGGTGGAGGTCGTCCGCGATGGCCAGGCGGTATCGGCCCGCTCGATCATGGGGCTGATGATGCTCGGCGCGGGCCCCGGCGCGGCGATCGAACTGCGCGCCGAGGGCTGGGACGCGAAGGAAGCCTTGGACGCGCTCGCCGCTCTGGTTGAAGCTGGCTTCCATGAGCAGAGTTGATCCGCCGCAACGCAAGCCGCCGGTTCGGCCGGCCAAGGGCGTGCCGGCCGCCGACGAGCGGCGGCCCGAAACCGTGTTCGCGGGCATCGCGATCGCGCCGGGCGTCGGCATCGGTCCGGTGTTCGGCGCGAGCGAGCCGCCGGCGGAGATCACCCGCAACAAGATTCACGCGGCCGACGTTGCCGGCGAGACGGCGCGACTCGACGAGGCGGTGTTCATCTCGCGCAAGCAACTGACCAAGCTTCGCGCCCGGCTGGCCGTGCTGCCCGAAGAAGGTCAGGCGGAAATCGCGCCGCTGCTGGACGCCTATCTTCTGATGCTCGGACCCTCGCGCCTGCTGCGCGGGGCGCGGCGCCGGGTCGCGGAATTGCTGCTGTCCGCGGAACGGGCGGTGGTGGACGAATGCGAGGCCATCGCCGCGACGATCCTCGCCAACCCCGATGACGACGCCGTCGGGCTGAACCGGCGCGCGGAGGAGGTGCGCGAGATCGGCCGGCGCCTGGTGCGCAATCTGACGCGGCAACCGTTTCGTAGCTTCGCCGGCCTGCCGGAGGGCGCGGTGCTGATCGCCGAGTCGCTGCGCCCGGCCGACGCGGCACTCATCAACCCGGCGCGCCTCGCCGCCGTTGCAACGGATGAAGGCGGCGCCGACGGGCATACGGCGGTCATGCTGCGCGCCCTGGGCGTGCCGTCGGTGCTCGGCGCGGCGGGTCTCGCCGAGGCGGTGCGGCCCGGCGACATCGCCGTCGTCGACGGTTCGACCGGCGAGGTCGTGCTCAACCCCTCGTCGCTGCGACTGGTGGCAGCGCGCCGCGCGATGACCGCCTTCGCGCGGGAGCGGCAACGCTATGCGCGCCTGCGCCGCCTGCCGGCCGAGACGCTCGATGGCGAGGCGGTCGAGCTTCAGGCCAATCTCGAAATCCCCGCCGAGTTGACGCTGATCGCCCGCGCCGGGGGGACCGGGATCGGCCTGCTGCGCAGCGAATTCCTGTTCATGAACCGCGAAACGCTGCCCGACGAGGACGCCCAGACCGAGACGTATCGCACCATTATCGAAGCCATGGGCGGCGATCCAGTGACGATTCGGGTGCTCGACTGGGGCGGCGAAAAGGATATCGAGGCGCTGTCGGCAGCCGGAATCGTGCCGGAAGCGGCGGACCCAAATCCGGCGCTCGGCCTTCGCGGCATCAGGCTGTTGCTGCGGGCTCCCGAATTGTTCGAAACCCAGCTCGCGGCGATCCTGCGCGCCGCCGTCAGCGGGCCGACGCGGGTTCTGCTGCCAATGGTCACGACCATTGGCGAAGTGCGCGCCGCCCGCGAGGTGTACGAGCGTGTGGTACGCCGTCTGCGGCGCCGCGGCGAGCGCCTGCCCGATCCGATTCCGCCGCTCGGCGTCATGATCGAGACGCCCGGCGCCGCGCTATCGGCCGACGCGCTGGCGCTCGAGGCCGATTTCTTCGCCATCGGCACCAACGATCTGGCGATGTACGCGCTGGCGGTCGACCGAGGCGAAACGGTTCTCGCAGAGCTGTACGACCCGCTGCATCCGGCCGTGCTGCGGCTGGTTCAGTTCGCCACCGAAGCCGCGCTGCGGATGCGCATGCCGGTATCGGTTTGCGGCGAGATGGCGGCGAACCCGAAACTCACGCCCCTGCTGCTCGGCCTCGGGCTCCGCAGTTTCAGCATGAACGCGTCGAGCGTTCCCAAGGTGAAGCTTGCCGTGCGCACCGTCGAAATCGACGATTGCGCACGCTTCGCCCGTCGTGTGATGGAGCAATCCGACCCCGCCCGAATCCGAGACCTGGTCATGGGCTTCGGGCGGGAACGCGGCGACTGAACGCCGCCCGCTCAGCCGGCCGGGGCTGGGGTGGCGGCGGGCTTCGGCGTCGATTTGTGGCTGCTGCTCTTGCTGCTGCTCTTATGGTGATGGTGGTGCGATGATTTCTTGTGCGGTCCAGGCATGACGGTTTCAGGCTTGCTTCCGCCGCCGCCGCCGCCCTGCGCGTGGGCCGGCGAGATGACAGGCGACGCGAACGCGAGGGCCAGGATGGCGGCGAGGGTGAAGCGGGTGGCTTTCACGGGGAACTCCAGCATATGGCGTGTCAATGTTGAGATTACGTTGCTAGCACGGCGAAATCAGCACGTCTCCTATGGCCGCATGCGTCGAGGTCAGGCAAGTGGTTTCCGCGCCGCCGCGCCATGCGGGACGGGACTATGTTGCATTACAGCAAACCGAGTTCGCCCAGTTTCGCCGCAAGCGCTGGCGGAAGGTCGCGCGAGCCGTCCGTCGCCTGATTTCCGGCGAGGTCCGGCGGGGCATCGTCGGCCGACAGATAGCGCCATCCCTGAAAGGCGCGAACCGGTCGGGGCCGCACGCAGACCAGCGTGGGATCCAGCACGATCGCCGTGGCCGGCGTTCCGTCGTCACGCCGTGTCTCGGTAATGTCGACCACGCGCTGGCGCACCCGCACGAAGCCGCCGATCACCCAATAGATCGACCCTCCGTCGACGATCTCGCTTCGGCGGCGCGGCAGGTTGCGGGTGACATGGCGCAGCGGCGGATCCGCCAGCCGGGCTTCCTGCAACGCCGCGAGATGCGCGGTGTCGCGAACCCCGACGGCGAGTTTGGTGATATGCAGCATCAGCCCCCGATCCGCCACATTCGTCTCAGCAACAAACCGACCGCTCCCGCGGCGCGGGTGACCGTAGGCTCAGCCGACGGTCAGGGCGAGAAAAACCATGGAACCTCCAGCACCGATCTGGCTTTACTTCCCCGATCGGTCCCCGATTCGCCCAGTGCGGCGGTCGCGCAACACATCTTCCACGCCGGCCCTATGAAAGGATACCCCGATGGACCACGAGCGCGAAGCCGCCGAAGCCGAACCTCCCTCCCGATCGAAGCCGGAGGGCGGCGACACGACCACCCCCCGGCTGTTTCCCGCCAGCCTGCGCGAGCGCGAACGGATCTCGCCGTTCCCCCAGTCGGCGCGATCCAGGGCGTATCGGCGTCGTTACTTCCCCGACGCGAGCGCGCAAGAGTGGAACGACTGGCGCTGGCAACTGCGCAACCGCATCCGCGACCTCAACGGGCTGGCACGTGTCATCGACCTCTCGCCCGACGAACTGGCGGCCACCGCGCGCCACACCGGATCGCTGCCGGTCGGCATCACGCCCTATTACGCCAGCATATTATCCGAAACCGACCCGGCCGACGCGCTGCGGCGGACACATGTCCCGGTCAACGCCGAATACGCCCGCGGGCCGGGCGAATACGATGACCCGCTTGGCGAGGATGAGCACACGCCCGTGCCCGGCCTGGTGCATCGCTACCCGGACCGGGCGCTGTTCCTCACCACCGGCTTCTGCGCGACCTATTGCCGCTACTGCACACGCAGCAGGATGGTCGGCAACGACGAGTACACCTTCAGCATCTCGCAGTGGCAGCGCGCGATCGACTACATCGCCGCGCACCCCGAGATCCGCGACGTGTTGCTGTCGGGCGGCGATCCGTTGACCATCGGCACCGATAAGCTGGAATGGCTGCTGCGCGGATTGCGCGCCATCCCGCACGTCGAATTCTTGCGCATCGGCACCAAAGTGCCCACGGTGCTGCCGCAACGGGTCACCCGCGATCTGGCCCGGATGCTGCGCCGCTATCATCCGCTGTGGATGAGCCTGCACTTCGTGCATCCCGACGAGTTGACGCCCGAGGTGGCCGAAGCGACCGCCCGCCTTGCCGACGCCGGCATCCCGCTGGGCAGCCAGACCGTGCTGCTCGCCGGCGTCAACGACAATCTGCCCACGATGCGCGCGCTGATGCACGGCCTGCTCAAGCTGCGCGTCAAGCCGTACTACATCTTCCAGTGCGACCCGATCACCGGTTCGGCGCATTTCCGCACCCCGGTCGAGCGCGGCCTCGAAATCATCGCCGGGCTGCGCGGCCACACCACCGGCTATGCGGTGCCGCAATTCGTGATCGACGCGCCCGGCGGCGGCGGCAAGGTCGCGCTGGTGCCCGAGCATGTCATCGGGCGCGACGGCGACGACCTGCTGCTGCGCAACTACGAAGGCAGAACGTTCCGCTACCACGACCCGCGCGCTGCCGGGCCGGCGTAGCAGGAACGCGCACATGCGGATCGGATTGACCTTCGATGCCGTCGCCGACTGGCAGACGGAAGGGCTGGACGCCGAGCATCTGGCGGAATTCGACGCCGAGGAAACGATCGCCGCGATCGAGCAGTTCTGGCACCGCCGCGGCCACACGGTGGAACGGATCGGCCGGCTGCAGGCGCTGGTCGCGCGCCTCGCCGCCGCCGGCGGAGGCTGGGATCTCGTGTTCAACATCTGCGAGGGCCTGCGCGGGATGGCGCGCGAATCGGCGGTACCGGCGCTACTCGACGCATATGGCGTGCCGTACGTATTCAGCGATCCGGCTGTGCTCGCCGTCGCGCTGCATAAAGGTCTCGCCAAGCGGGTGGTGCGCGACGCCGGCGTGCCCACCGCACCGTTCGCGATCCTCGAGGATGCCGCCGATGCGGCCACGGCCGAGCTGCCATTTCCGATTTTCGCCAAGCCGGTGGCGGAAGGCACCGGCAAGGGCGTCGGGCGGCAGAGCCTGTGCCGGAACGCGACGCAACTGGCGGCGACCGCGCACGGATTGATCCACCGTTTCCGTCAGCCCGTGCTGGCGGAGGCCTGGCTGCCGGGACGCGAGTTCACCGTCGGCATGATCGGATCCGGCGACGGCGCGGAAATCGTCGGGGTGATGGAGATCGACAGCGCGGAGACCTACGGCTACGCGACCAAGAAGCGCTACGATCGGGTCCGCTACCGTCTCGCCGACGATGCGGAGGCGAAGCAGGCCGGCGACGTCGCGCTGGCGGCGTGGCGGGCGCTCGGCGGGCGCGACGGCGGGAGAATCGATGTTCGCAGCGACGCCGACGGACGGCCGATGTTCATCGAGGCGAACCCGCTGCCCGGCCTGCACCCGGTCGATTCCGACCTGGTGCTGCTGGTCCGTCTCGCCGGCCACTCGTATGATTGGCTGATGGAACGGATTTGCGCCCGCGCCTGCGACCGTCTCGGCCTCGACTGGCGGGCGGCGGCGTGACGCGGGTCGTCGTCACACATCAGGCGGTTCCGCCGGATGCGCCGCTCGACGAACGCGACGTGCTCGGCGCCGCCGAGGCCGTCCGCGCCGCCATCGCCAGCCGGGGCTGGGCGGTCGAAACGCTGGCGGTGACGCTCGATCTCGCCGCCGCGGCGGCGCAGTTTGCGGCCGAGCCTCCGGACCTCGTGTTCAACCTGGTCGAGGGTCTGCCCGGCATTCCCGGCGCCGGCTCACTCGTTTCGGCCCCGGCGGAGCTGTTCCAGGGTCTCGGTCTCCGTTTCACCGGCGCCGGGCCTGCGGCGCTGGCGCTGACATCCAACAAGCCGGCGATGCGGCGCGTGCTGCAGGCGTGCGGCATCGCGATCGCCCCCGGGCCCGAGCACGGCGCGCCGGGGCCGTACATCATCAAGCACGCCTTCGAGCACGCATCGTTCGGGCTCGGCGCCCATTCCGTCGTCGCCGAACTTCCCGACGCGCTGGCGCAGGACTGCTTCGCCGAGGCATTCGTCGACGGACGCGAGTTCAACGTCGCGGCGATCGAGCGCGACGGCGTGCCGATGGTGCTGCCAATCGCGGAACTCGTCTTCGCCCCCGACTGGCCGCCCGAGATGCCGCGCATCCTCGACTACGACGGCAAATGGCGCGCCGACCATCCGCTCTACGCCCGCTCCACGCGGCGGTTCGCGGGCCCCGGCGCCGAGCTCGATGCGGAATTGGCGGCCCGGCTGCGGGCTGCGGTCGAAGCATGCTGGCGCCTGCTCGGGCTGGCGGGCTACGCGCGCGTCGATGTCCGGGTCGGCGCGGACGGCGTGCCGCGGGTGATCGACGTCAACGCCAACCCGGCGCTGGCACCCGACGCCGGCCTCGCCGCGGCGGCCGCGGCGGCCGGGATCGACTTTCCGACGCTCGTCGGCGGAATTGCCGACGCCGCGCTGCGCCCGCGCCAACCGTCGGCGAACGCCGTGTGCCATCGCCCGGGCGCACGGCGAACGGCCGACCTGCGTGAGGATTTGACCGCCTCCGACGTCGCCGCCATCGCCGCCCTGTGCCGCGACAGCGGCTTCTTCGCCGCCGCCGAGGTCGCGATCGCCCGCGAACTCGCCGATGACAGGCTGAAGCGCGGCGCCGACAGCGACTACCGCTTCCTGCTGGCCGAGGACGCGGACGGCCGGTTGCTCGGCTATGCCTGCTTCGGCCCGACCCCGTGCGCCTCGGGTGCCTGGGATCTCTATTGGATCGTGGTCGGTCCCGTCGCCCAGCGCAGCGGCGTCGGCCGGCAGCTCGTCGAGGCCGTGATCGCCGTCGTCGGCCGCGCCGGCGGACGCCGGCTGTTCGCCGAGACCTCCGGCCGGCCGCTCTACGCGCCGACCCGGGCCTTCTATGCCGGAACGGGCTTCCGGCTGCAGGCGAGCGTCGCGGATTTCTATGCCGACGGCGATGCCAAGCAGATCTGGATGCGGCTCGTCACCGCCCGGCATGATGCCGGTCCCGACACGCGGGCGCTCAACTCCGCGGCCTGACCAGTCCCCGACTGGCGAGCCAGCATCGTCGGGCTACGATGCCGGCCGGGCGGATCGCACGGAAACACGGATGGTGAGCAGATGCAGAGAAGCATGACCCGGGCCGGTCGCACCGCGCGGCGCGCCCTGATCCTGGCGGCGACCCTGACCGGGCTGGCGCTGACGCTCGCGCCGCCGCCGGCACGTGCCGCCGGATCGGGCTCGGCGACGCTCGACGCGGTGCGGGCGCGCGGGCACCTCGCGTGCGGGGTCGCCGGAACGGTCGCGGGCTTCTCGCTGCCCGACGATCACGGGGTGATGCGCGGCATCGACGCCGATTCGTGCCGCGCCATCGCCGCCGCGATTTTCGGCGATCCGGCCAAGGTCGCCTTCGTGAGCTTGAACACGGGCGATCGCTTCAAGCCGCTCCAGGCGGGCGAGATCGATGTGCTCGCGCGAAACACGACGTGGACGCTGAGCCGCGAGTCTTCGCTCGGCCTGCTCGCCGTCTTCGTCAACCTCTACGACACGACCTCGGTCATGGTCCGCAAGTCGTCGGGCGCCGTCGCCCTGAAGGCGCTGGACGGCGCGAGCATCTGCGTGCAGCCGGCGACGACGACGGAGTTCGCGCTCGCCGACGCCTTCCGCGCGCGGGAGATGCGGTTCACGCCGATCGTGCTGCCCGAACTCGAGGACCTGCGGGCCGCGTTCCTCGCCGGCCAATGCGACGCCTACGCCGCCGACACGACGGCACTCGCGGCGTTCCGCGCCGCCCAGGGGACCAAGGGCGAGGAGTTCGCGATCCTTCCGGAATCGCTCGGCCGTGACCCGCTCGCGGTCATGGTGCGCGCCGGCGACGACCGGTGGTTCAATATCGTCCGGTGGACTTTCCTCGCGATGGTCGCCGCCGAGAACCTGGGCATCTCCAGCCGCAACGTGGACGCGACGGCGGGCAACGGATTGCCCGAGGCGACGCGGCTGCTCGGCACTGACGGCAATCTCGGCAAGTCGCTCGGCCTCGGCAATAGCTGGGCGGCCGACGTCATCCGCAACGTCGGCAACTATGGCGAGATGTGGGAGCGCAGCATCGCGCCGCTGGGCATTCCGCGTGGGCCGAACGAACTCGCGGCCAATGGCGGGCTGCAAACCGCGCCGCCGCTGCGCTAGGCTGGGGATCGGCCAGCCGAGCATTCGCGCAGCGGGCGTTTCGCGACCGCGCGAGCGGCCACGCCGCAGAGAGGATCACGCCGCCATGCAGACCGCCCTCGCCAGCGCCGCGACCGAAGCCCTCGCCCCCATCGGCGCGAGCGGTCCGGCGGTGGCGCCCGCGATCCTCATGGAAGGCGTCAATAAATGGTTCGGCGCCCTGCACGTCCTGCGCGACGTCTCGCTCAGCGTGGCCGAGAAGGAGCGCATCGTGATCTGCGGCCCGTCGGGCTCCGGCAAGTCGACGCTGATCCGCTGTATCAACCGCCTGGAATCGCACGAGAAGGGTCGCATCGTCGTCGACGGCACCGAACTCACCGGCGACGTCCGCGCGCTCGACACCATCCGCCGCGAGGTCGGCATGGTGTTCCAGTCGTTCAACCTGTTTCCCCACCTGACCATCCTGCAGAACTGCACCCTGGCGCCGATCTGGGTCCGTAAGATGCGCAAGGCGGACGCCGAGGATCTGGCGATGACCTATCTCACGCGGGTGCGCATTCCGGAGCAGGCCGGCAAATACCCCGGCCAACTGTCCGGCGGCCAGCAGCAGCGCGTGGCGATCGCCCGCGCCCTCTGCATGAAACCGAAGATCATGCTGTTCGATGAGCCGACCTCGGCGCTCGACCCCGAGATGATCAAGGAGGTGCTCGACACGATGATCGAGCTGGCGCAGTCGGGCATGACGATGGTGTGCGTTACCCACGAGATGGGCTTCGCCCGCCAGGTCGCCGACCGCGTCATGTTCATGGATCAGGGCGAGATCGTCGAGACCGGGCCGCCCGAGCGGCTGTTCGCCGCGCCGGAGACCGACCGGCTCAAGCTGTTCCTCAGCCAGATCCTGCGCGGGCACTGACTGCGCTCCCGCCGGCCATCACCGCGCCCTCATGTCCGAGAAACTGGCCGGTTTCGGCGTGCGCGCCCGACGGCGCATTGCAATCGCGTGGCCATTAGTTTCGCCGCAATCGGCCGGGCTGAAGTCCACGACAATCCCGAGCGCCGCGGGTGCAGCCGTTTGGCGCGCCATTGACAAATAAGCGAGCAATGAGCCGGAGGCGTTGATTAACAGCCGGTGACCGTGCTTTGTCAGGTCATGCGCTTTCTGACCGGCAAAGCCCGGCTCGCGGGTGTCATCGGCTGGCCTGTTGGTCACTCGCGGTCGCCGCGGCTGCACGGGTTCTGGATCGAGCGGCACCGGCTCGATGCGGCCTATGTGCCGCTTGCCGTTCGTCCAGACAGCCTCGTCGTGGCGCTGAGCGGGCTGCGCGCTGCCGGATTCGCCGGGGCGAACGTGACCATCCCGCACAAGCAAGCCGCGATGGCCCTCTGCGACCGGGTGGAACCGTTCGCGCGCAAGGCGGGAGCCGTGAACACGATCGTCTTTGAAGCCGGAGCGGTCGTCGGACGCAACACGGACGGCTTCGGTTTCGTCGCCAATCTGCGATCGCACGGCGTGGCCCCCGCCGCCGGCCCTGCGCTCGTTCTCGGAGCGGGCGGCGCGGCCATGGCGGTGGCGGCGGCGTTGCAGGACGAGGGAGCGTCCGTGCGGATCGCCAACCGAACCCGGGCGCGCGCCGAGGCGCTCGCCGGGTCGCTCGGCGGCATCGCCGTCGTGGCCTGGGAGGACATCTCCGGCGCGCTCGCCGATGTGGCGCTGCTGGTGAACACGACGTCGCTCGGCATGACCGGCCAGCCGCCACTTGAGATCGACCTCGCGGGTGCGCCGCCGGACCTGGCGGTGGCGGATATCGTCTATGCGCCGCTCGAGACACGGCTTCTCGCCGCCGCGCGCGCGGCCGGATTGCGCGCCGTCGAAGGACTCGGAATGCTGCTGCATCAGGCCCGGCCGGGCTTCGCGGCATGGTTTGGCGTCGACCCCGAGGTTGACGCCGCGCTGTATGAGGTTGTCGCAGCCGATCTCAGGACTTGATGAGGATCATCGGGTTGACAGGAGGAATCGGCATGGGGAAATCGACGGCGGCCGCGGTGTTCCGGCGCGCCCACCTGCCGGTGTTCGACGCCGATACGACGGTGCATCGTCTGCAGGCGCGCGGCGGCGCGGCGGTCGGCCCGATCGCCGCCGCCTTCCCCGGCACCGTGCGGTGCGGCGCCGTCGATCGCCCGGCGCTGCGCGATGCCGTACTCGACCGGCCAGACGCGCTGCGGCGGCTGGAAGCGATCGTCCATCCGCTGGTCCACGCCGAGGAACGCCGCTTCGTCGCCCGCGCGCGCCGGCGGCGAAGTCGCGCCGTCGTGCTCGATATCCCGCTGCTGCTGGAAACCGGCGGCGATCAGCTTGTCGACACCGTCGTCGTCGTGACCGCGCCGCGCGCAGTCCAGGCGCGGCGCGTCGCGGCCCGGCGTCAGCTGACACGCGAGCAGGCCATCGCGATCATCGCCAGACAGATGCCGGACGCCGAAAAGCGCCGCCGCGCGGATGTCGTCATTCAGACCGGTCTGTCGCGTCACCACGCGCTACGATCGCTGCGGCGCCTGATCGGGGAGCTGACCGCATGTCCCGCGCGATCCTGATCGATACCGAGACGACGGGCCTCGATCCCGGGCTCGGGCATCGGGTGATCGAGGTCGCGGCCATCGAACTGGTCAACGATCTGCCGAGTGGGCAGCATTTTCGCGCCCTGATCGACCCCGAGCGCGAGGTCGATCCGGAGGCTGCGGCGGTTCACGGCTTCACCACCCAGATGCTGCGTGGCAAGCCACGCTTCGCGGACATCGCGCCGTCGCTGATCGAGTTCCTCGGCGAGGCGACGCTGATCGCCCATAATGCCGGCTTCGACGCGGCGTTTCTCAACGCCGAGTTCGCCCGCGCGGCGCTGCCGCCGCTCGATCCGGCCCGCATCGTCGATACGCTCGCGCTCGCCAAGGCGCGCTTCCCGGGCGTGCCGAACAGCCTCGACGCGCTCTGCCGCCGCTTCGCGATCGACCTGTCTGCCCGGACCACCCACAACGCGCTGCTCGACTGCCGCCTGCTCGCCCAGGTCTACCTGGAACTCATCGGCGGG
>Ga0209415_10013853_pt1 | contig 13230 bp, 13 predicted proteins | sample PeaSoiSIISIP2007_FD_187696 | JGI IMG/M metagenome (GOLD analysis project Ga0209415, IMG submission 187696) | Peat soil microbial communities from Weissenstadt, Germany - SII-SIP-2007 (SPAdes) (version 2) | ecosystem: Environmental > Terrestrial > Soil > Wetlands > Peat | place: Germany... | reverse complement strand
AGCCGAGGAGCTGGTGGACGCGCTCGTCCGTTCGGCCCGGGACGGGAAAGGGGCGGCGTTACGCATCTGCTTCGATCGTCTGGCGCCGCCTCCCAAAGGGCGGCCGGTGCCGTTCGAGCTGCCGCCGCTCGCGTGCCACGACGATGTGGTCGCCGCCGCGGCAGCAATCGTGATGGGAATGGCCGACGGTGAGCTGACGCCGGCGGAGGCGCAGGACATCTTCAAGGTGCTCGAGGCTTTCGCGAGGGTGCTGACGTCGCCGGCGAGGCGCGAGCAGGGGCCCCCAGTGGCCGCAGAGGCAAGTCGGCAGCCTCGGGAGCCTGCAGAAACCTGTAAATCACCCGAATTCGAAGCCCGGGCGGCCGATGAAAATATCGAGGCCCTGGACCCGGCGCCGACCTCCCCGGTGACGCCCGATCCGCCGCAGCCAGTTGCCGCCGAGGAAAGCCGCCAACCTCAGGAGCTTGCAGAGACCTGTAAATCGCCCGAATCCGAAGCCGGGGCAGCCAATGAAATTGCCGAGGCCCTCGACCCGGCGCTGACGTCCCCGCCGCCACCCGACCCGGCTCCGTCGGTGGCCGACGAGGCGAGCCGACAGCCCCAGGAGCTTGCAGAAACCTGTAGAACGCCCGAATCCCAAACCAGCGCGGCCGAAGAAACTGCCGAGGCCTTCGACCCGGTGCCGATGTCCCCGGCGGCGCCCGACCCCGCGCCCCAGTGGCCGCCGAGGCAAGCCCACCGCCTCGGACACCTGAAGAAACTCAATCAGCCGGATCCGCAAGCGAGGCCAGCGGGGAAGAAAATGCCGGGCAGGCGGTTGCGTCGAAGCCGGCCGAACCCGGCGGCGCGCTCGCGACCGGGACGGGGAACAGTGTCGGCACGGCCGACCCTCCGCCAGACCGCCCGATGCCCGTCCGCACGCCGCTCCCCGCCTCGTCCGGCGATCCGATCGTCGACCGGCGCTACGACCGGGCGCGCCAGTATGAGGAGGCGGGCGACCTGCCGGCGGCCGCGGAGCTGCTGCTCCAGGCGCTGGAGATCGCGCCGGACTTTGCGTCCGCCTGGTTCGCGCTCGGCGACATCCGGGAAAAGCTCGAGGACCGCCCCGGCGCCATCACGGCGTTCCGCAAGGCCCGCGCTGCCGACCGCGGCGATCGCCACGGCGCCGGCCTGCGGCTGGTCCGGCTCGGGGAGGCCGTCGGCGGAGAGCCGATGTCGCCGGACTATGTGCGGGCGGTGTTCGATCAATACGCGCCGCGCCTCGAGGGCGAGCTGATTGGTGGCCTCGGCTATCGCGGTCCGCAGCTGCTGCGCCAGGCGGTCGAGACGGTGGCCGGCGCCGGCATCCGGTTCGAGCGCAGCTCGATCTCGGCTGCGGCACCGGGCTCGCCGCCGAGGCGTTTGCGCCGCTGTACCGCACCGCGGTCGGCATCGATCGCTCTCCCGCGATGATCGAGATCGCACGGCGCAAGGGCCGCTATGTGGATCTCTCCGTCGCCGACATCACCGAGCGGCTGACCCGGGAGCCGAGCTCCTCGGCCGACCTCGTGGTCGCGGCGGATGCCTTCGTCTACCTGGCCGATCTGATGCCGGTGTGCCGTCAGGCGGCGCGGGTGCTGACGCCGGGCGGGCTCTTCGCCTTCTCGGTCGAGACCCATCCGGGCGGCGGTGTGATCCTCGGCGAGAAGCTGCGCTTCGCCCACGCCGCCGGCCACGTCAGCGCCGCGGTCGACGCCGCCGGCCTCGCGACCTGGGTTCGCGATCCGGCCTCCGTCCGCCATGAAGGCGGGATCGCGGTCCCCGGGCTGATCGTCGTGGCATCGCCGGCGCGGCCGCCGCTTGGTTGGGCTGGTCGCGGTGTCCCGAGGAGGCGCGGCTGAGCATGATCGGTACCTCAGCACTGCGAGCCGCCGCCGCCGGCGGCCCAGGACGCCTTGCGCTTCTCCAGGAAGGCGGCGACGCCCTCCCGGCCCTCGGGTCCGCGCAGCGCGGCCGCGAAGGCGTCCGCCGCCTCGTCGAGCAGTTTTGGCAGCGGCGTGGTGCGGCTCGCCAGCAGCAAACGCTTGGTCGCCGCGTTGGCGCCCGGGGCGCAGCGCGCGATCTCGCCGATGAGCTCGGTCAGCCTCGCCTCGAAGGCGGGCTGGCCCTCGCAGACGTAGTGCACGAGGCCGATGCGCCCGGCCTCGCGTCCGTCGAACCGCCGGCCGGTCAGGGCCAGGCGGCGGGTCTGCGACACGCCGATGCGCGCCGCCACGAACGGCGCGATCTGCGCTGGGACGACGCCGAGACCGGTCTCCGACATGGCGAACCGGGTGTCCGCGGTGCACAGCGCGACGTCGCCGATCGATGCCAGTCCCAGGCCGCCGCCGAACGCCGCGCCCTCGATCGCCATCACGATGGTCTGCGGCAGCTGGTCGAACCGCGCCAGAAATGTTCCGAATCGGCGGTTGTTGATGGCGATGGAATCGGTCTCTCCCGCCGCCGGCGGCGGCGATCCGGTCTGCTCGAGAAACCCCTTGATGTCGCCGCCGGCGCAGAACGTGCCGCCGTTGCCGCGCACCAGCACCGCGGCGATGTCGGTCGCGCCTTCGAGGAAAGTGACGACGGCGAGCAGATCCTGCACCATGTCGCGACTGAGCGCGTTCCTGGTCTCCGGGCAATTGAGCCGGACGTGCAGCTGCGCGCCCTGGCGCTCGAGCAGCAGATTCTCGCAGACCGGCAGCGACATTGTTTGATCCTAATAGTTGGTCTTGCGCTGGCCCGGCAGGGTGCCCATGCCCTTGGCGATGATGCCCAGCATCACCTCGTCGGCGCCGCCGCCGATCGAGGTCAGCCGCCCGTCGCGGTACATGCGGGAAATCTCGGTCTCGTTCATGAAGCCCATGCCGCCCCAGTACTGCAGGCAGGAATCGTAGACCTCGCGCTTGAGCCGGCCCGCCGTGAGCTTGGCCATCGAGGCGAGCTGGGTGATGTCGGCGCCGCCGATATAGTCCTCGACCGCCCGGTAGATCAGCGAGCGCAGCAGCTCGACCTTGGTCTGCAGCTCGGCGAGCCGGAAGTGCACCACCTGATTGTCCAGGATGCTCTTGCCGAAGGCGATGCGCTGGCCGGTATATGCGATGGTGTCGCGGATCGCGCGCTCCATGCTGACGAGCCCGCCGGCCGAGCCCCAGATGCGCTCCTCCTGGAACTGCTGCATCTGATAGATGAAGCCCATGCCCTCCTCGCCGATGCGGTAGCGCCGCGGCACCCGCACGTCCTCGAAGAAGATCTGCGCGGTGTCGGAGGCGCGCATGCCGAGCTTGTCGAGCTTGCGCGCGATGCGCACGCCCGGCGTCCGCATCGGCACGCAGATCAGCGACTTGTTGCGGTGGACCGCGCCGTCGCCGGTATTGACGAGCAGGCAGATCCAGTCGGCCTGCGTGCCGTTCGTGGTCCACATCTTGCCGCCGTCGATCACGTAGTCGCCGCCGTCGCGCCGCGCCTTCGTCCTGATGCTGGCGACGTCGGAGCCGGCGCCGACCTCGGAGACCCCGAGACAGGCGACGGCGTCGCCGGTGATGCTCGGGCGCAGGAACTCGTCGCGCAGCTCGTCCGAGCCGTAGCGCGCCAGCGCCGGCGTCGCCATGTCGGTCTGCACCCCGATCGCCATGCCGACCGACGCGCTCTTCAGGGCGCCGAGCGCCTCGCAGAAGGCGAGCTCATAGGAATAGTCGAGGCCGAGCCCGCCGAACTTTTCCGGCTTGTGGATGCCGAGAAAGCCCTGGTCGCCCATCTTCTTGAACACCTCGTGGGCCGGGAAGACGCCGGCCTCCTCCCACTCCTCGACGTGCGGGTTGATCTCGGTCTCGCAGAATTTCTGCACCGCGCGCATCAGCTCGCGATGCTGCTCCCCGTAAATCATCGTGGTCTCCCCTCACATCCTACGCCGTCGATCACGTTTCCCCTCACATGCGCGCGACGCCGCTGCCGCCGTCGGTCAAGACGACGTGCCGGCCGGCGGATAGCTACCAGATTGCCGGGCGCCGGGGAAAGCCGAGGTCACGGCGCCGCGCCGTGCGCGAGCCGTTCCGCCTCCGCGGCGTCCTCCGGGGTGTTGACGTTGAAGAACGGATCGACCGGCTGGTCCGGCCAGTCGGCGACCGCCACGCCGTGGCGCGCCGTCCACACCTCGATCTTGCGCAGATCCTCCACCACGATCGCGTGGCGCAGGTCGTCGCGCAGCGCCACCGGCCACAGCCCGACCACCGGATGGCGCCACGCGCCGGAGCGCGCGCAGGCGAGCCGGGCGCCGGCGGCGATGCGGGCCGCGTGCAGCCGGCCGACCAGATCGCCCGGCAGGAACGGACAGTCCCCCGGCACGCTGGCGAGCCAGGCGACAGCGGGCGCGTGGGCCGCAACCCAGTCGAGCCCGGCCAGGATGCCGGCGAGCGGTCCGGCAAACCCTGCGATGTCGTCGGCGACCACCGGCCGTCCGAACCGGGCAAAGCGGCCGGGATCGCCGTTGGCGTTGAGCACGACGCCCGCGCACTGCGGGGCGAACGTCGCCAGCGTGCGGTCCAGGATGGTCCCGTCGCCGATGCGGATCAGCGCCTTGTCGCCGCCGCCCATCCGCCGCGCCAGCCCGCCGGCGAGCACCAGGCCGAAGGTCGGCTCGATCGCGGCCGGCAACGTGGTGGTGCGCTCGGTCATCGCAGGTTCGGTCGTGGGCCGTTCAATCTTCTTGCGCCGCCGCCTTGCGCCGGTACCTGGCGCCCTCGTCCTCGACCTGGCGCAGATCCTGGTCGAACACGATGCGATCCTCGCCGGCGAGCGCAATGAAGCGCTTGCCCCGGGCGCGTCCGATGAGGGTCAGCCCGGCCTTGCGGGCGAGCTCGACCCCCCAGGCGGTGAAGCCCGACCGCGACACCAGGATCGGGATGCCCATACGCACCGTCTTGATCACCATCTCGGAGGTGAGCCGGCCGGTGGTGTAGAAGATCTTGTCGCCGGCGCCGATCCGGTTGCGGAACATCCAGCCGGCGATCTTGTCGACCGCGTTGTGGCGGCCGACATCCTCCATGTAGACCAGCGGCCGGTCGCGCTCGCACAGCACGCAGCCGTGGATCGCGCCGGCCTCGAGGTAGAGCGAGGGCGTGGTGTTGATCCTGTGCGCCAGCGCATAGAGCCAGGAGGTGCGCAGCTCGGCGGCGGGCAGGGCCGCGGTCTCGATCACCTCCATCAGGTCGCCGAACACCGTACCCTGGGCGCAGCCCGAGGTCTGCACCCTCTTCTTCAGCTTCCGCTCGTAGTCGGTCGCCCGCTCGGTGCGGACGACGACGACCGCGAGGTCGTCGTCGTAATCGACCCCGGTGACGATGTCGTCGGTCCGCAGCATGTTCTGGTTGAGCAGATAGCCGAGCGCCAGATAGTCCGGATAGTCGCCGATCGTCATCGCGGTGACGATCTCCTGGCCGTTGAGGAAGATCGTCAGCGCCCGCTCGACCGTCACGGCGGTCTCGATCCGCTGGCCCGACTGGTCGATCCCGCTGACCCGCTCGGTCAGCCGCGGATCGCCCGGGTCGGGCCGCACCAGGTAGCCGGCCTCGGCCGTGTTGATGATCGGGGGCATCGAGCCTCGCGTTGCGCCGACGGCGGCGGAGGGCGCGCACGGTCGCGCGCCCCAACCCCGCTCATCGAATCGTTAATGTCGGATTGGCAAGCGCGCGTTGCAAGCCGCCCGTGGGACGGCGGCCTGCACATGTCGGTATCGCCGGAATGCCGCGGTTGAGCCGGTCACTGAGACCGCTATCGTTGCAACGTCAGGCGGCGCTCAGCGAGCCGTCGAGCCCGAGATCCTGCTCGCCGGCCGCAACCGCGTGCTTGGCGTGCCACTTCGGCCCGGGGCCGCGCATGTAGTGCAGCTCCGGACGGTAGGCGCCGGTGAGATCCCGGGTCAGCGTGCGCCACAGATCGGCAAGAGCCTTGCCCAAGCTCGGAGCCGCGACCGCCTCGGCGGTCCGGTTGCGCGACATTGCAAGAGTGTGGCTCATGACGAACATCCCTGCGCACTTTGCCTGCTGACCCGGCTTGCTTTTGGTCGCCCTTCTGAGCGCCCGGGTTCACCTGGGATGATCGGCCCGAATTCGTTAAAAACTGGTATAAATCCGGCTCAGTGTCGCCACGATTGGGGTTCAAACGTTCAGGATTGTTACATACAGTTAATGGATGGCCGGCGGCGACGGAGCCGGGTGTGAGCTGCGTCACATTCGCTGTTGCGGAAGGGCCGGTGAGTCGACACTCGTGCAACGAATTCGGCCGGACTCCCTCTCCCTTGCGGGGAGAGGGTCGGGTTAGGGTCGGGGCGAGGGGGCTCCCGCCCTACAGATAGGTCCGTATCCGCCTCACCCCAGCCCTCCCCAAATGGGGAGAGGGGGGCGCGCCGTGCCCGTTGCGATGCCGTCCCGTATCGTCGAGACCGGAACCCACTCCTGGCGCCTATGCGCCGATCGGCGCCGCCTGACCGTGGGTCGGCCGGATCGCCGGAAACTGGTCGACGGTCAGCGTCTCCTGCGCCAGCAGCAGCTTGACGCCGTCCTCGAGATCGGTCCGGCGCGATTGCAGGATCTCGCCCGCCCGGACGCCGGCGACCGCGACGATGTCGCGCACCGCCACATCGATCTCGCGCTCGGTCGCGTCGGCGGCCTCGACGCGCTCGGTGCGCGATCCGGACAGGAACGGCTGCGCCGGCGGCGCATAGGTGCGGGCACCGAGCGTCTTGTCCATGCCGTAGCGCGTGACCATCTCGAAGGCGATCTCGGTCGCCCGCTGCAGGTCGTCGGCGGCACCGGTCGAGATCTCTCCGTCGAAGATCAGGTTTTCCGAGGCCCGGCCGCCCATCAGCACGGCGATGCGGTTCTCGAGATCCTGGCGGCCGAGGAGGAAGCGGTCCTCGGTCGGCCGCTGGATGGTGTAGCCGAGCGCGCCGACCCCGCGGGGGATGATCGACACCTTGTGCACCGCGTCGACGCCGGGAAGGCTGGAGGCGACCAGCGCGTGGCCCATCTCGTGATAGGCGACGCGGCGGCGGTCGGCCGGGCTCAGGATGCGGCTCTTCTTTTCCAGGCCGGCGACGATGCGCTCGATCGCAGCGGTGAAGTCGTCGAGGCCGACCGCGTCGGCGTTGCGCCGCGTCGCCACGATCGCCGCCTCGTTGACCAGGTTGGCGAGGTCGGCGCCGGTGAAGCCGACCGTCAGGGCCGCGATCTGATCGAGGTCGACGTTTGCCGCGAGCTTGATCTTGCCGACATGCACCTTGAGGATCGCCAGCCGGCCGCTGCGCTCGGGGCGGTCGACCAGCACCTGGCGATCGAAGCGGCCCGGGCGCAGCAGCGCCGGATCGAGCACTTCCGGGCGGTTGGTGGCTCCGATCAGGATCACGCCGGTGGTCGGATCGAAGCCGTCGAGCTCGGCGAGCAGCTGGTTGAGCGTCTGCTCCTTCTCGTCGTAGCCGCCGAACGCGCCGGGCATGCGGCTGCGGCCGAGCGCGTCGAGCTCGTCGATGAAGATGATGCAGGGCGCGGCTTTGCGCGCCTGCTCGAACAGGTCGCGCACCCGGGCGGCGCCGACGCCGACGAACATCTCGACGAACTCCGAGCCCGATATGGAGAAGAACGGCACGCCGGCCTCGCCGGCGACGGCGCGGGCCAGCAGGGTCTTTCCGGTGCCCGGCGGTCCGACCAGCAGAATGCCCTTGGGGATGCGGGCGCCGAGGCGGCCGAACGATTTGGGGTCCTTGAGGAAGGCGACGATCTCCTGCAGCTCCGACTTCGCCTCGTCGACGCCGGCGACGTCGCGGAACGTCACCTTGGTGTCGGTCTCGACATAGACCTTGGCGCGCGACTTGCCGATCGTCATCAGGCCGCCGAGGCCCTGGCGCTCCGCCATTCGGCGGAAGCCGTAGGTCCAGATCAGATAGAAGATGAAGATCGGCAGCACCCAGGAGATGATGGTCGACAGCACGTTGCTGGTGGGCGCGCCCGTGATGGTGACGCCGTGCGCCTTCAGCCGGTCGGCGAGATCGGGATCGACACGCACCGTGTAGAACAGGCTCTTCTGATCGGGCAGGGGGCTCTTGAGCTTGCCCTGGATGGTGTCCTGTCCGACCAGCACCTCGGCGATCTTGTTGTCGTCCAGCAGCTGCTCGAACTGGCTGTACGGGATCGTCTCCACCTGGCTGAAGCTCAGCCACAGGTACTGGATCAGCATCACGCCGAAGAACGCCGCGAAGATGTACCAGACGGCGAACTGGTGCTTGCGCTCCTCCGGCTCCTTGGACTTGCCGTTCGTCTTCGCGCCCGTCCGGTCGGGACCGTCGGGCCGCAGGAAGTCGAGCAACCGCCGAACGGGCGTCTGCCTGTCGTTGTCGTTGGAGGGCCGATCGAGCATGGTGATCTCCGCAGTTCACACGACGCGACGCCTGTCGGGCTTCAAATCTAGTGGCCGGCCATGCTTTCCGCCAGCCGATCGAGGAGAGGGGCGAGGCCGACGAGTATTTTCCGCCGCGCCTCCGCGAGGGCGAACCACGCGGCCCTGTCGATCTCGGGAAACCACTGCCGGCGGCCGCTGTGCGGCGGCCACTCCATCTCGAAGGCGTTGGATGTCAGGCCGGCGGGGTCGAAATCGCCCTCGACCGCCCAGGCGGTGACCTTCTTGCGGCCCGGCTGAACGACCTCGCCGAGCGGCTGGAAATCGCCCGCGACCGACGCGCCGGTCTCCTCCGCGAATTCCCGCACCGCCGCCGCCAAGGGATCCTCGTCGGCATATTCGCCCTTGGGGATCGACCAGGCGCCGAGATCCTTGTTTCTCCAGAACGGCCCGCCGGGATGAACCAGGAGGACCTGGAGCTCAGCCCCGGTCCGGCGGTACATCACGATGCCGGCACTGCGTTTCGTCATGCCGTCATATATGGCGCTTCAGCACCCTGGTCACCTCGCGGTCCGTGACCTGCCGGAAGTCGTCGTAGAACATGCCGATCGCGTCGAAATCCTGGGGGCTCTCCAGGCAGACGATATCGTCGACCTCCGGACGCAGGCTCGCCAGCGTTGCGAGCGGCGCCACCGGCACGGCGAGGACGAGCGCCGCCGGGTGGCGCGCCCGCGTTGCGCGCAGCGCCGCGCGGGTGGTGGCGCCGGTCGCGATGCCGTCGTCGACCACGATGGCCGCATGGCCTGCGACCTCCACCGGCGCACGGTCGCCGAGATAGGCGCGCCGGCGCCGCTCGATCTCCTTCAGCTCGCGCGTGCAGACCGCCTGGAACTCGGTCTCGGTCACCCCGGTCTCGCGGATCACGTCGTCGTTGCGGACGATCAGCGGGCGGCCGCCGTCGACCACGGCGCCCATGGCGAGCTCCGGCTGGAACGGCACGCCGATCTTGCGCACCAGGATCAGGTCGAGCGGGGCGCGCAGAAAATCCGCGACTTCCGCCGCCACCGGCACGCCGCCGCGGGGCAGCGCCAGCACCACCGGCCGCCGGCTCCGGTAGGAATCCAGAGCCGCGGCGAGCCGCCGTCCGGCCTCCGCGCGGTCGGAGAAGGACATCGGGGCTAGTCCCCGATGCCCTCGCAGGTGAGGTCGAACTTGGCGAGACCTTCCTCCAGGAAATCGGGGAGCAGCGGCATGCCGAGCAGATAGGCCGCGGTGCGACTGTTGTGCTGCCGGGCCGCCTCCGTCCGCAGCTCGCCCCAGTCGTCGAGGGTCTCGTCGCCGCGTCCGAGCCACACCAGGGCCACCAGATCGATCTGCTCGTCCTCGTCCAACCCGTTGATGAAGGACGTGAGCTCGAAGGCGACCGGGTCGTCGCCGTGGTCCTCGAGAACCGACACCATGCCGTCGTCGGTCGGATTGGATCCCGAGTCCGGATCGGCCACGGCGTCTTTCACGTCGAATTCGTGCGCCTTGTCGATGATGAAGCAGACCTTTTCGATCGCGATCAGCAGGTCGTCAGCCGTGGTGGTCATGTCGCATCTCCCAGGATAGACCGGCGACGACGGCCGAGCCTCGTGGTCCGCGTCGCCGGGCACGTGCCCGTACCACGACATCCGGCGCGCCGCGCCGCGTTGATGAAAGTCAAGAATTCGCGACCCAACCCCTGCGCACATGCAATTGCCCGGCCGGAAGGGGCAGGGCAACCGGAGATGACGTCGCAGGGCGCTCTGCTTCACCCCCTCTGGGAGCGGGGAGGTGAAGGGCGTGTGTTGCGCGGTCGGCTCCGCCGAACGAAGGGCCCGCGCCGAATGCGTTGCCGGGCTGCGATTCCGAGCGTCGACCGCGCCGCACGCCTTCACCCGACCGGATGCCCCGCCCAGTGATGGCGATGGCTCTCGACGAAGTCCTCGAGGTCGCGGTCCGACACCGTGACCAGATCGGCGTGCCCGAAGCCCTTGGAATAATCGAGGATCGAGATCACCTCCGGCGTGATGCGGATCAGCGGCACCTCGGCCGGATTGGGCCGCGGCAGCACCTTGTACTCGGGGTAGCGGTGGCGCAGCAGCTCGGTGGCGTGGTCGACCTCACTGGAATCCCCGATCACCAGCGCGCGGGCCGCCATCGACAGGCCCTTGATCGAGAGCGGCTGCGGATAGTCCTTGGCGATCGCGATCGACACCCGCGGGTCGACCTGGATGTTGGCGTATTTCTGGCTGTTGCGGGCGATGAAGGTGTAGAGCACGAGCGCGTCGTTGCAGTAGCCCACGACGGTCGCCTGCGGCCAGCCGTCCGGCCGGTTGGTGGCGATCGTCATGATCCGATGCTCGTCGAGCAGGCGGACGACGAGCTGCTTCAACGTGGTCTTCATTGCCTTCCTCCAGCGTCGGGCGGATCGCGGAAACCGCATCTGCGGACGTGGCTGCGGGCGGCACGACGACGCCGATTTTACACGATTCGCAACGGCCACCATGCCGGAGGCGGGCCGCCGCGACAACCGCGACCTGCGGCCCGCCCCTGGTCTTGCCCTTCCGGCGCTCCGCCGCTACATCAGCGCCAACCTCCCGACAACGGCGCAAACGCGCCCAACCAGAGGGCCGGGCCCATGGCCGCCCATCAATTCGTCTATCACATGCACGGCCTCACCAAGGCCTATCCGGGCAACCGCAAGGTGCTCGAGAACATCAACCTGTCGTTCTACCCGGACGCCAAGATCGGCGTGCTCGGGGTCAACGGCTCCGGCAAGTCGACGCTGCTGCGCATCATGGCGGGGCTCGACACCGAGTTCTCCGGCGAGGCCTGGGCCGCCGAAGGCACCCGCGTCGGCTACCTGCCGCAGGAGCCGGTGCTCGATCCGCAGAAGACCGTCCGCGAGAACGTGATGGACGGCGTGGCGCCGCAGCAGGCGGTGCTCGCCCGTTACAACGAGCTCGCGATGAACTATTCGGACGAGTCCGCCGACGAGATGACGGCCCTGCAGGACGAGATCGAGGCCAAGGGCCTGTGGGATCTCGATTCCAAGGTCGATCAGGCGATGGACGCGCTGCGCTGTCCACCCGACGGCGCCGACGTCGCGAAGCTCTCCGGCGGCGAGCGCCGCCGCGTCGCGCTGTGCCGGCTGCTGCTGGAGGCGCCCGAGCTGCTGCTGCTCGACGAGCCGACCAATCATCTCGACGCCGAGACGGTGGCGTGGCTCGAGGGCCATCTCAAGAGCTATCCGGGCGCCATCCTGATCGTCACCCATGACCGCTACTTCCTCGACAACGTCACCAGCTGGATCCTCGAGCTCGATCGCGGCCGCGGCATTCCGTACGAGGGCAACTACTCGGCCTGGCTCGGGCAGAAGCAGAAGCGCCTCACCCAGGAAGGCCGCGAGGACGAGGCGCGCCAGCGCACGCTCGCGCGCGAGCAGGAATGGATCGCGGCGTCGCCGCGGGCGCGCCAGGCCAAGTCCAAGGCGCGCTATCGCGCCTACGAGGAGTTGGTCGCCAAGAGCGCCGACAGGACCCGGACGGCGGCGCAGATCGTCATTCCGATCGCCGAGCGGCTCGGCCAGAACGTCATCGACTTCGACGGGCTCAGGAAGGGTTTCGGCGATCAACTGCTGATCGACGACCTGACCTTCAAGCTGCCGCCCGGCGGCATCGTCGGCGTGATCGGACCCAACGGCGCCGGCAAGACCACGCTGTTCCGCATGATCACCGGCCAGGAGAAGCCCGATGCCGGCACCATCCGGATCGGCGAGAGCGTGAAGCTCGGCTATGTCGACCAGTCGCGCGACACCCTCGATGGCAAGAAGAACGTGTGGGAGGAGATCTCCGGCGGGCTCGAGATGCTCCAGCTCGGCAAGCGCGAGGTCAATTCGCGCGGCTACTGCTCGGCCTTCAACTTCAAGGGCGCGGACCAGCAGAAGAAGGTCGGCCAGCTCTCGGGCGGCGAGCGCAACCGCGTGCACCTCGCCAAGATGCTGAAATCCGGCGCCAACGTCCTGCTGCTCGACGAGCCGACCAACGATCTCGACGTCGATACCTTGCGGGCGCTCGAGGAGGCGCTGGAGGATTTCGCCGGCTGCGCCGTGATCATCAGCCACGACCGCTGGTTCCTCGACCGCATCGCCACCCACATGCTGGCCTTCGAGGGCGACAGCCAGGTCGAATGGTTCGAGGGCAACTTCCAGGACTACGAGGAAGACAAGAAGCGTCGTCTCGGCATCGATTCGACGATCCCGCACCGGATCAAATACAAGAAGTTCGGCAGGTAGTCGGAGTTCGCCGTCAACTGGCGCGTCCGGCGCCGATCTGCCGGGCTCAGCGGCTGCCGCGTGCCCTGCGCGTGGCTGGCTTCGGCCCGCGCGTCGCCGGCTTGGGGCCGGCCGCGGACCTCTTGGTTTTTGCCGTCGTTCGGTGCGTGACAATCCGGCCGGGCGCCGCGGGCCGCCTTGCGGCGATGCGTTTTTTGGAGACCGCCGGCCTGCCGATTGATCGCTTCAGCGCGCCCTTGCGGACGGAGGTCTTCCTCAGTGCGGCTGTCTTGCGGGCCTCTCTCCTGGCCGCGGCCCTCTTGGCGACGCCCTTCTTGCCGAGGCTCCTGATCGCCGCCCGCTTCGCGGCCCGGTGCGCGGCGCCGGCGCTTGCGGTCCGACGCAGGCTGCCGGCGCGTCGCGGCGCCTTCGTCGCCTTCGTCCGGCGCCGCACCGGCTTGCCCGCTGGCGTGTCGCCGTCGGTCTTGTGCTCGGTCGCGGCGGTTCGGCCGCGCACCTTGCGGCTC
>Ga0209415_10013851_pt1 | contig 13231 bp, 13 predicted proteins | sample PeaSoiSIISIP2007_FD_187696 | JGI IMG/M metagenome (GOLD analysis project Ga0209415, IMG submission 187696) | Peat soil microbial communities from Weissenstadt, Germany - SII-SIP-2007 (SPAdes) (version 2) | ecosystem: Environmental > Terrestrial > Soil > Wetlands > Peat | place: Germany... | reverse complement strand
CACGAGCGCGGCGACCTAGCGCAATGCGCATTGGTTCAAGGAACAAAAAGGCCTTTGCGCGAACACCGCAGGGACGCACCATTCTAACCGCGGCGGGCGCCCGATGGCGCCGGGCAAGACGGGAATTGGACGGCTAGAACAGCTTTTCTTGGGGCGCCAGGATTTCGTCGGCCAGTGCGGTAAGGTCGCGCAGGCGTCGTCGCACGTCGGCGATCGCGGCACCATCGGTGCCCTTGGCGCCGAACAGCTCCTGCGCGATCTGCAACGCGGCCATGACCGCGACGCGGTCCGACCCCAGGACCTTGCCGCCGTCGCGGATGGCGGCCATCTTCTGGTCGACGTAATGCGCGCAGGCGAGCAATTCGTTGCGCTCTTCCGGACGGCAGGCCACGCGGTATTCGCGGCCGAGAATGCTAAGAGTGATTTGCTCCATCGCGCCGAGACTCCGCGTCAGCTGCGCGGCCGCGCAGCGGGCCGCGTCTTCGCCCGGGCGCTTGCCGCGCGAGAGGTCATCGATTTGCGGATCATGGTACCTCACGCGCCGTCGGACTCGCGCAGCTCGCGCGGCAGCCGATCGATCAATGCGTCCAGGCGCCGCGTCGCGGTGGCGATGCGTTCGTTGAGCTCCGCCAACTCCGACTGCGAGGTGGCCAACTGCGTCCGCAGCAGGTGATTTTCGTCACGCAGTTGGCGCACGTGCGCAACCAGGTCCTGCATGCGCGTGGTCAGTGCGTCCAGTTGATCCAGCATGCTGGGATGGTAGCACTGCGTGGCCGCTGTTACACTCGTCGGGCCTTCGGTTCCGCTCGATCGGAAAACACCCCGGTCGACGGTGAAACGGGAAACAGTGGCGCGCCCTGCGCGCAAAACTGTGCTGCCCCCGCAACGGTAAGAGAGCGTCGCCGGCAACGTGCGCCGGCGCCGTCCTGGTCAATGGCCACTGTGGTGCCGCCCGGCACCGCGGGAAGGCGATCGGGATGCTCTCAGCCCGGAGACCGGCCGAAGGGGACTCGCCGGCCTGGCGCTGGTCGCCGGCCGCGAGATCGTCATGCGTTCGCCGCGGGGTGACGGCGAGGAGCGGCGGCTGCCTGCGCCCGTTCTTCGCCACGCTCTTGCTGCCGACGCTGCGTACCGGCGGTGGGCCGGGGAGGAACGTCGGAGATGTGGCCGTCGAGAACCGCGCGCGCACCTGCCCGGGTGCGCGCGGTACCTATTGGCTTTCGTATTGCGCTCGCCGGCGCGCTGCTGCTCGCCCGGGTGCACGCCCAGGAGGGCGCTGGCGCTCCGATCGTCGTCACGGCGTCGCGATCCGAGCAAGCGCTCGGCGACGCCCTGCCGAGCGTTACGGTCATAACGCGGGAGCAAATCGAGGCCACGCAATCGCGCGACCTGGTCGAGCTGCTCGGGCGCCAGGCCGGAACCGAATTCGCCCGCAGCGGCGGACAAGGGGCGCAGAGCTCGCTCTTCCTGCGCGGGGCCAACTCCAACCAGGTCCTGGTCCTGGTCGACGGCGTGCGCATCAACAGCGTACTGGACGGGGCGGCCAACCTCGGAGGAATCTCCACCGACTCGATCGAGCGAATCGAGATCGTGCGCGGCAACCTCTCCAGTCTGTATGGCTCCGAGGCGATCGGCGGCGTCGTGCAGATCTTCACGCGCGGCGGCACGCATCCCGGCGCCGATGCACTGCTCGAGGCCGGGCAGGGGCACACGCGCGATGCCAGCCTCAGCGCCAGCACGCGGGTCGCCGACGCGAGCCTAAGCGCCTCCGTGGGATATCGGTCGCAACAGGCGATCTCGGCGATCGACGTAGCGCAGGTTCCTTTCGTCAATTCTTCGATCGACGGCAACTGGAATCGCAACGGGGCCTTGCGCCTGGAGGAGCACGGCGCGGCGGGCGATTTTCGCGCCTGGGCCTGGGGCAACCGCAACGATACCGACTGGGACGATCCCTTCAATTCGAGTCCCTCCATACCGAGCAGCGCGGCTACGCAGATCGAGTATGCCTCGCAGGATGGCTACGGCGTCTACGGCGCGCGCCGCTTCGGCAGCGCGCAGCTTGGCCTGAGCGCGTCGGAGACGCGCGACGACTCGGTCAACGCGTCCAACGTTCCCAACAATGTCCCGGGCTCCGACAACGACAACAACCAGTTCCGCAGTCTCAGCCGCCAGGTGGCATTGCAGGCCCTGACAGCGCTTGCCCCTGGCATCGACTGGACGGCCGGCTGGGAGCACCTGGATCAGTACGGCGCCTCGACGTCGTATGACCCGTCGGGCAACAACCAGCTCACCGAGTTCTCGCGCCAGGTGAACTCCTTCTGGGCGGGCACGGCGTGGCGCCTCGGCAGCCAGCAGTGGCAGCTGAACATACGCCACGATCGCTACAGCGATTTTGGCGCCGCGACCACCGGGCTGATCGGCTGGGGATGGTGGATCGATCCCTCGTGGAAACTGACGGCGCAGGGCTCGACCGCGTTTCGGGCGCCGAGCTTTAACGATCTGTACTACCCGCTGTACGGCAACCCTTCACTGCAGCCCGAGCATGCGCACAGCGAAGAGCTGGGCTTGCGCTGGGCCCAGGGCTCGGCCAGCGCCAGCGCGGCGCTCTTCCGCAGCCGCATTTCCGATCTCATCCAAAGCCTGGCGCCGACCTATGTCGCGACCAACGTTGGGCATGCGGCGATGGACGGCGGCGAAGTGCAGGCGGCCGCCAGCTTGGATTCGCTGCGCCTCGGGGGCAGTGTGAGCCTGGACCGGCCGCGCGACCTCGATACCGGATTGCCCCTGGTCAGGCGCGCCAGTTACAGCCTCAAGATCTCGGCCGGCTATGCGCACGGGCCGTGGAGCGCGAGTGCGGACATGCAGCGAACCGGCACAAGGAACGATTACCAGATTCTTAGCGGTGCGCTGGTGCAGCTGCCGGCCTACGACCTGGCGCGCCTCGCGCTCGGGTACGCGCTGACGCCGCAGGTGCGACTGCACCTGCGCATTGAGAATCTTTTCAACGCCAGCTACCAGCTGGTCGACGGCTACAACACCTTGCCGCGCCTGATCATCGCCGGCGTCGAAGCCAGGCTCTAGGACAAAGACGTGGGCCTGCCGCGCCTCCGAGCTGCAACCGCCTTCCAGATCCTGGTCGCGGGCACGCTGCTCGCCTTGCTCCTGGCGCTGCGATTTGGCAGCGTCGCCATCGACACGACTGCGCTGCTGCACGCCCTGGGCGATCTGCTGCAAGGCGGCGACGAGCAGTCCCTGGCGGCCACGCTCCTGACGCTGCGACTGCCTCGGGCCTTGGCCGCGATGGCGGTCGGCGGCCTGCTGGCGCTCTCGGGCGGCCTGCTGCAGGCGCTGCTGCGCAATCCGCTGGCCGATCCCTACGTACTGGGAGTCTCGGGCGGCGCCTCCTGTGCGGCCATGCTGGCGATCGCCGCCGGCGCCGGCGCTGCGGCGATCGCGCTGAGCGCGGCCGGGGGCGCGCTGTTGGCCCTGTCGATGCTCTTTGTGCTGGCGCACCGCGCCTTGTTCGCGCGCGACGCCGCGCTCGAGCAAGGACGCGACAGCGCGATCCTGCTGACCGGGGTGATGATCGCCTCGCTGTGCGCCGCCGCGCTGAGCCTGGCGCTCTCCCTGGCGCCGGACGGCAAGCTGCGCACGATGGTCTTTTGGCTGCTCGGCGACCTGGGAGGCATTGTCAATGCGGGGCTGGCCGCACTGGCGGTGGCGTGCTGGCTGCTGCTGCTGGTCTTGGCCCTGCGCGATGCGGGCGCGCTCAACTTGATGCTGGGCGGGGAATTGCAGGCCTACACGCAAGGCGTGGCCACCGCGCAGGTGCGCCGGCGCCTGATCACGCTGACCGCCGTCGCCACGGGGGTCGCCGTGGCCCTTGCCGGTGCCGTGGGATTCGTCGGCTTCGTCGCCCCGCATCTGGTGCGGTACTTCGTCGGCGCCAACCAGCGCGTCGTTTTGCCCGCGGCATCGTTGCTCGGCGCCATCCTGGTGCTGCTCGCCGACACCATCGGCCGCACGATCGCCGCGCCGCTGCAGCTTCCGGTCGGCGCACTGACGGCACTGGTCGGGGTGCCCGTCTTCATTTGGCAGTTGCAGCGGCCGTGAACGAGGTGCTGCTTGCCTGCCGCGAAGTGGGCATTTGCTACGGCGAACGTTGCCTGGTCCGCGCTTTGCATCTCGAAGTCGTGGCGGGCGAGCGCTGGGCACTGGTCGGTCCCAACGGCGCCGGCAAGACGTCCCTGCTGCACGTGCTCGCAGGCGTGCGCCCGGCCGACGGCGGCACGGTCGAGCTGGCCGGAGGGCCGCTGTCGCACTGGAGCGTCGAGCGCCTGGCGGGTCTGCGCGCCCTGGTCGCGGACCGCTGGATCGATCCGTTCCCGACCCGCGTCCTGGAGACGGTCATTGCTGCGCGCTACCGGCTGCGCGGCATGCCTGGCGCAGCGCGCTCCGACGGCGAATCCGAGACGGTGGCTCGCCGGTGCCTGGCGGCCATGGACTGCGCGGCGCTGGCCGAGCGCGACGTGCGCCGCCTCTCCCGCGGCGAGCGCCAGCGCGTGGCGCTGGCCGCTGGCCTGGCCCAGGACACCGCCCTGCTCCTGCTCGATGAGCCCATTTCGCATCAGGATCCGCGCCACCAAGTGCAGGTGCTGCGGCATCTGGCTCAGCGGGGCGACGGCACCATCATCGCCGCGTTACACGACATCAACGCCGCCGCCCGCTTTGCCACGCATGCGCTGCTGCTTGCCGGCGACGGCAACTGGCGCGCCGGCCGCAGCGGTGACGTGCTGACGCAGGAGAATTTGTCGCCGCTGTTCGCCACCGAAATCATCCAAATTGAGGTCGGTGTGCATCGCGTGTTCGTGTCAACCGGTGGCGTGCTGGCCTGATTCCGATATAGTCGCGCCTTTACTCAACAGTCGCTTCGCGCAACTTCCCCACCCATGCCTGTTATCCTCGTTGCAAATTCCAAGGGCGGTGTCGGTAAATCGACCGTCGCCTCCAATCTCGCGGGTTTCTACGCCGGGCGCGGCGAGCGCACCATGCTCGGTGATCTCGACCGTCAGCAATCGATCCGCAACTGGCTCACGCTGCGGCCCGAAAGCGCTGCCGCGATCTCGTCCTGGGACTTTTCGAGCGACGGCGTCGCCAAGCCCCCGCGCGGGGTCACCCATATCGTGCTCGATACGCCGGCCGGCATCGACGGCCGCGCCCTGAAGGATGCGGTCCGTCTGGCCGCCAAGATCATCGTTCCCTTGCAGGCCTCGCTGTTCGATATCCAGGCCACGCACGCCTTCCTGGGCAAGCTGGCCGATTACGGCGCCACCACCGCCAACGGCCGCGTGGCCATCGTCGGCACGCGCGTCGATCCGCGAACCCGCGCCGCGCTGCAGTTGGAGCGTTACGTTGAGGAGACCCGTGTTCCGTTCCTTGGGTTCTTGCGCGATACGCAGATCTATGTGCAGCTGGCGGCTCAGGGATTGACCCTGTGGGACGTTGCGACGGCTCGTGTGCAGCAGGACATCGAGCAATGGACGCCGATCATCAACTGGACGAGCAACGGCCGCCGGGCCGTGTGAGGTCGCGCGCCGATCGCGTATCCCCCGTCAGCGGCGCGCGCGGTCGACCTGTTCGCACAGGGCCGCGATGGCATCGAGTATGCGCACCGTCGCGCGATCCAGCTCGTCGGCGTCCAGCGTGACGAGGTGAGCGTTCGCGACGGCGGGCAGCTGGGGGTAGCGCCGCCAGGCGTCTAGGGCGCCGCGGTCGACTCCACCGGGCTCGGCGGCGATGATGATCTCGGGACGGGCGGCAATGACCGACTCGACATCGACGGTTGCCACCAGCGGTCCGAGATCGCTGAAGATGTTGCTGGCGCCGCACGTTCGCATCACCTCGCTCACCATGTGCTTGCCCGACAAGGTCATGATCGGGTTCGCCCAAACCTGGTAGAAGGCGCGCACCGTCGCGCGCGCCGCGTAGCGCCATCGTAGGGCGGCAAGGCGGGCGCGAAAATCGGCGGCGATGGCCGTCGCGCGATCCGATGCCGTCAGATCGCCCAGCCGTTCGATCGCGGTGGCGATCGCCTCGAGCGTGCGGGGCTCGTGGACGTATACCGGGACGGCGAGCCGGCGCAGCGCCTCGAGCAGCGCGGGTGCGTAGCCGCTGCCCCACACCACGATCAGGTCGGGCCGCAACGCCGCGATACGCTCCAGGTCGATGCCTTGCGCCCGCGCCACGCGCGGCACGGACCGTGCCGCGGGCGGGTAATCGGAGAATTCGCTGGCGGCAACGATGCGTTCGCCGGCCCCCAGGGAAAACAGCAGCTCGGTGATGCCCGGCGAAAGGCTGACGATGCGCTCGGCCGGCCGCGCCAGGTTCAGCGCCTGGCCGCTGTCGTCGATCACCGTGCGCGCCGTCGCGCCAACGGCCGCTGCCAGCAGGCCGACGATCACGCCCGCCCGCAGGCCGCCCGCAACGCCGCTCACGACCGCATTACGTCCTGCATGTCGAAGAGGCCTTTTGCCCGACCGGCGAGAAAACGCGCGGCCCGCAGAGCGCCCAGCGCGTACGCCGTGCGGCTCGACGATCGGTGCGTGATCTCGATGCGCTCGCCGCTGCCGGCAAACAGGACCGTGTGATCGCCGATGATGTCGCCGCCGCGGATCGCGGCAAAGCCGATGCTGCCGGCCGGCCGCGGCCCGGTATGGCCATGGCGCGCGAACACCGCGCATTCCTCCAAGGACTGGCCGCGGGCGCGCGCCGCCACTTCGCCTAGCTGCAAGGCCGTGCCGGAGGGCGCATCGACCTTGTCCCGATGGTGCGCTTCGATGATTTCGAGGTCATAGCCCTGTGCCAGCAGCCGCGCGCCCATTTCGACCAGGCGCAGCATCGCCTGCACGCCCACGCTCATGTTCGGTGCTACCACGAGCGCCGTGCTTGCCGCGGCGGCGGCCAGGGCCGCCTTGCCCGCGGCGTCGAACCCGGTCGTGCCGATCACCGCGCCTACACCGGCGGCGCAACAGACCCGAAGGTGCGTCAGGGTAGCCGCCGGCCGAGTGAAGTCGATGAGTACATCCGCATCGCGGATCGCGGCAAGGTCGGCCACGATGGGCACGCCGAGCCTCGTACCCAGAAACTCCGCGCAGTCGCGCCCCAATTCGGGACTATCGGGCCGATCGAGCGCGGCGACGACTTGCAGGTCCGCGGCACCGAGGGCCGCCTCGATGATCGCGCGGCCCATGCGCCCGCTGCTGCCGGCGATGGCAAGCTTCATGATTCGGCAGGCGTTCGTGGGCGCAAGGCAGTTCGCCGTCTGGCGCGTCGTCGTCAGTTGGGCGCCGGAACCGGCATCGGTGGCGGCGGACTTGGCGCCGGTGGACTTGCCTTTGCCTTTTGCCCGAGGATCAGGCTGTCGGCAAGCGGTTCGGCCGGCATGGGGTCGCTGGCGAAGCTCGCCAGCTTGCCGTCCGCAAAGACCACGGACAGTTTGCGGATCTGGACCTCGCCGGTGCGCCGCCGCAGGTAATAGGGGTAGTCCCACCGGTCCTGGTGAAAGAGATCCGTCAACATGGGCGTCCCGAGCAGGAACCGGACCTGGTCGCGCGTCATCCCCGGGCGCAACTGGTCAACCATGTCCTTGGTGATGACATTGCCCTGCTGAACGTCCGGGCGGTAGGGGCGCAGGAAGTTGGGAAACCAGGTCGAGGAGCAGGCGGTGCCCGCCAGCGTTGCGGCGACCAAGCAGGCGGTGGCAATTCTTCTTCGGTTCATGACCCAGGACAAATCCAAACGAGAATCAAAACGGTCGGCGGCGGCCGTGCAACGCTATGATACCGGCTGAGCGTCATAGGAACCGGTCGGGGCTGCTTGCGCCAAGGCGCGGCGCGTTCGACCGCCGGGCAGGGTGGTCGGATCTTGTCGATTCTTGTGTCAATGAGCCGAAGAGCACACGATGCCGCGAAATCAAAGCGCAAGCGAACTCAAAGTCAGTGGCCTCAAGGCGACCGCCCCGCGCCTGAAGATCCTGGAGATCTTCCAGCGCCAGGCCACGCAGACCGGAGAGCACCATCTGAGCGCGGAGGACGTCTACCGCATGCTGAGCGCCGAGCGCCTCGATGTCGGTTTGGCGACGGTGTACCGGGTGCTGACCCAGTTCGAGCAGGCCGGCCTGCTGTCGCGGCGGCACTTCGAGGCGGGCAGGGCGGTGTTCGAGCTCAACGAGGGCCCGCACCACGATCACCTCGTCTGCGTCAACTGTGGCCACGTGGAAGAGTTCGTGGACCTTGAAATCGAAGAGCGCCAGCGCCGCGTCGCTTCCGAGCGCGGCTTCGAACTGCAGGAGCACGCGCTTGCGCTCTACGGGGTCTGCCGCAACAAGAACTGCCCCAACCGCCCCAAGGACGAATAGCGCGCGCGGTCCGCACGCCGCGGGCCGCTGCCTAGCGACTTGTTAGCATTTCGCGCGCGTGCTGCTCGGTGAGCTTGGTGATTTGCGCGCCGCCGAGCATGCGCGCGATTTCCTGGACGCGGGCGTTGCCCAGCAGCGGCTCGGCGCTCGATACCGGCCGGCTGCCGGCCTCGCTGGTTTTGCGCACGGCAAAGTGGTGATCGCCGCAGGATGCGACCTGTGGCAGGTGCGTGACGCAAAAGACTTGGCGCGATTTGCCAAGCTCGCGCAGCAGCCGGCCGACCGTCGCGGCGACCTGCCCCCCGATTCCGGCATCGACTTCGTCGAAGATCAGCGTCGGCACGAGGTTGGCGGAGGCGGCGATAACCGAAATCGCAAGGCCGATGCGCGATAACTCGCCGCCGGAGGCCACGCGCGCCAGCGGGCGCGCGCTGCCCGAATCGTGTCCGCTCACCAGGAACTCCACCCTCTCCCGGCCGCTGGCCGTGGCATCGGTCGGCAGCAAGCGCACGGCAAAGCGCGCGCCCGTCATGGCCAGCTCCTGCATTGCCCGGCTGACATCGCGCCCCATGTCCTCGGCGGCGCGCTGGCGGGCGTCCGAGAGTGCGCTCGCCAGGAGCTGGTAGCGCGCCGCGGCCTTGGCTTCGGCGCCTCGCAGCCGTTCGAGGTCCTGGGAGTCGGCGAGGCTCGCCAAGCGGATGTGCGAGGTTTCGAGAAGGGCCGGCAACTGCGCGGGGACCGTGCGCCACTTGCGTCCCGCGGCGTGCAGCGCCGCGATCCGCTCCTCGACGTAGGCCAGCCGGCCCTCGTCGGGTTCGCAGTTCCCGAGGTACTGGTGCAATTGCCGGCACGCTTCCTCCAGTTGAACGTCGGCGCTGGCAAGGGCCTCGAGAACCGGGACCAAGCGCTGGTCGAACGCGCAAAGCGCCTGCAGGCGCGTCGCGCTCCTTGCCAGGCGGGGTTGCGCGGCGTCGTCGGCCTCGGCGATGGTCTCCAGCGCCAGGCGCGCCCCCTCCACCAGCGCTGCCCCGTGCGCCAGACGCGTCTGCTCGGCCTCGATGCGTTCCCATTCGCCGGGCTCCGGGGCCAGGCGGTTCAACTCATCGACGAGCTGACGCAGCTGCTCGCTGTCGGCCGCGGCCTGATCGTGCGCCGCCTCCGCCTGCTCGCGGGCGCGCGCCGCGCTGCGCCACGCCGCGAACGCGTCGGCGACGGCGCGCACCGGCTCGTGCAGGTCGCCGTGGGCATCGAGCAATTGCTGCTGCGCCGCCGGCCGCAGCAGCGACTGGTGCTCGTGCTGTCCGTGGACGTCGAGCAGCAGTTCGCCCAGCTCGCGCAGCTGCCCCAGGGTCGCCGCGCTGCCATTGAGGAAGGCGCGGCTGCGTCCCGATGCGTCCAAGGTGCGCCGTACCAGCACCGTGCCCGGGCCCGCGGCGCCCGTGGCAGCGGCGTCGTGGGCCGCATCGGCAAACCCGAATTGCGTGAGCCAGCCTAGCAGCGCCGGGCCGCAGCGGAATTCGGCCGCGACCTCGGCCCGAGAGCACCCCTCTCGCACCATGTCGGATTCGCCGCGCTCGCCCAGCGCAAACGCCAAGGCGTCGATCAGAATGGACTTGCCGGCGCCGGTCTCGCCGGTCAGCACGGTAAAGCCGGCCTGGAATTCGAGGTCGAGTTCTTCGACGATCACGAAATCGCGAATCGACAGGGCATTTAGCATGGTACGGTGATGGTACGGCGGCGGCGCAACGCGCGGCTAGGCGTGCCGCCGCGCGGCCGTTTGCGCGCGGGATGCGAAGTCCTCGCCGGCTTCACGCTCGCCCATGCTGCTCGCTCGACATCACGTTCCAGTGCAGCTTCTGGCGCAGCGTGGCGAAGTAGTTGTAGCCGGCCGGGTGCAAGAGCGTGGCAACCCGCTTGCTGCGCCGCACCCGTACGAGGTCGCTCGGCGCGAGCGTCGAGTACGATTGCATGTCGAAGTAGGCGCTGGCGTCGCGCACCTCGGTGAGTTCGATCTCGATTTCGACGTTGTCGGGCAGCGCAATCGGGCGGTTGGAGAGCGTATGCGGGGCGACGGGCACCAGGACGAGCCCGGCCAGCGAAGGATGCAATATCGGCCCGTTGGCCGAGAGCGCGTACGCGGTCGATCCCGTCGGCGTCGCCAAGATGACGCCATCGGCGCGCTGGTTGTACATGTTGACGCCGTCGACCCGCACCGTGAATTCCACCATGCCGCCGGCGACGCCATGGGAGATCACGACATCGTTGAGGGCGTGGGTGCGCAGCATGACGACGCCCGCATGCAGCACTTCGCCCTCGAGCAGGGTGCGCCGGTCGGCTTCGAACTTGCCGCCGAGCATCTGTTCGAGCACCTCGGGCATCTGGTGCAGGGCAATGTCGGTGATGAAGCCGAGCCGGCCGAAATTGATTCCGATCAGCGGGACGTCGAAGGCGGCCAGCTCGCGGGCGATACTGAGCATGGTACCGTCGCCGCCCAGGACGATCGCGACATCGGCCTGGTCGCCGATCGCCGCCAGGGTGTGGCCGCCGTGTTGGCTTTGGTCCAGGAGCGCGCAGGTCTCGCTGTCGAGCAGGATGCGCAGGCCGGCGCGCTCGACGATGGCGACGATCCGGTTCAGGGCCTCCAGCAGGGCCGCACGGTTGCTCTCTGCCCTGGTCTTGGCAAAGACCGCCGCGGTTCGAAATGGCGTTCTCATCGGCCCGATTATGCAAGAAACGCTGCCGGCCGCCTGGCGCTTGCGCGGGCGCCGCGGCGCGGGCGGGGCCGACGGCCCGCGGACCGTGGTGCGCCGCCGCGGCGGATCGCTATGAAAGGGTGCTCGTTTTCGGTATTGTCAGCGAAATTGCGACGGAATCTCGGCAGCAAATCGAATCATCTATGTTGGACAAGCGCTCCCGGCTTTTGCTCAAGACCCTGGTCGAACGCTACATCGCCGAGGGGCAGCCGGTCGGATCGCGCGTGCTGGCCAAGATCTCCGGCTTGGAGCTGTCGCCCGCCACGATACGCAACGTGATGGCCGACCTGGAGGAGCTGGGCTTTGTGGTGAGCCCGCACACCTCCGCCGGCCGCGTCCCCACGCCACGGGGTTACCGCCTTTTTGTCGACTCCATGCTGACCGTGCAGCCGCTCGAGGCTGACGAGAGCAAGCTGCTCCACGGGCAGATGCAGATCGCCGAGCCGCAGCGCGCGATCCAGACGGCGGCGCAGCTGCTTTCGAACCTCTCGCATTTCGCCGGGGTGGTCCTGACGCCCAGGCGCACCTCGACGTTTCGCCAGGTCGAGTTCCTGCGGCTGTCCGAGCGCCGGGTGCTCATGATCGTGGTCGCGCCCGACGGGGACGTGCAAAATCGCATCCTGCTGACCGACCGCCCGTACACCAACGGGCAACTTACCGAGGCCGCCAATGCCCTGAACCAGCATTTCGCGGGAATGAGCTTCGAGGAGGCGCGAACGCGCCTCGAGCGCGACCTGCTGCAACTGCGCGGCGAGATCCTGAGCCTGATGAACGTGGCCGTGCGCGCCGGCGCCGAGGCGGTCGGGCACAATGACCCCGTCGTCATATCGGGAGAACGCAACCTGATCGGCGTGAGCGAACTAACGGCCGATATGGACAAGCTGCGCGCCCTCTTCGACTTGTTCGAGCACACGGCCCGCCTGGTCGGGTTGCTCGACGAGTCGAGCCGCTCCGAGGGCGTCCAGATCTATATAGGCGGCGAATCCGAGATGGTTCCCCTGGATGAATTGAGCATGGTGGTTGCCCCCTACGAGGTCGATGGCAAGGTGGTTGGCACGTTGGGGGTCATCGGCCCGACTCGGATGGCCTACGAGCGCGTCATCCCGATCGTCGACATCACCGCCAAGTTGCTCTCGAGCGCCCTGTCCCGCGAAGAATAGCCTCGCGCTTGGCAAACCCTCCCCTGTTGGCCGCACATGAAATTTCTTTCCACCGCGGTGCATGCCCATGGCGTCGTCGATCCCACGGCGGTTCTGCTGATCAACCTCGGAACGCCGCGCGCGCCGACGGCGGCCGCGGTGCGCCGCTACCTCAACGAGTTCTTGCTCGATCCGCGCGTGGTGGAAATCCCGCGGCTGCCGTGGTGGTTGCTGCTCAAGGGGGTGATTCTGCCGACGCGATCGGCCGCGTCCGCGGCGAGGTACGCGTCCGTCTGGACCGACGAGGGCTCGCCGCTGCTGGCGCACTCGGAGCGCCAGCAGCGCGCCCTGATCGCCGAGTTGCAGCAGCGCGGACTCGAGCTGGACGTCCATCTGGCGATGCGCTACGGCGACCCGTCGATCGCGGCGGCGCTGGAGTGCATGCGCCGCGAACAGGTCTCGCGCCTTCTCGTGGTGCCGATGTACCCGCAGTATTCCGCGGCGACCACGGCTTCGGCTCTGGACGGCGTTGCGCGCGTGCTGGAGCGAACCCGCAACGTGCCGGAACTGCGCTGGATCCGCGGTTTCCACGATGATCCGGGCTACATCGAGGCGCTCCGGCGCTCGGTACGGGCGCACTGGGATGCGCATGGCCGGCCCGGCAAGCTGGTGATCAGCTTCCATGGCCTGCCGCGCCGCAATCTCGATCGCGGCGATCCCTACCACTGCGAGTGTCTCAAGACCGGGCGCCTGCTGGCCGAGGCCCTGGAGCTCCAGCCAAGCGAGTACGTCGTCAGCTTCCAGTCGCGATTTGGCCGCGCCCGCTGGCTCGAGCCCTACACCGCCGATACGCTGCGTGCGCTGGCGCATCAGGGGGTCGGACGGGTCGACGTGATTTGCCCCGGGTTCGTTTCCGACTGCCT
>Ga0209415_10013849_pt1 | contig 13232 bp, 9 predicted proteins | sample PeaSoiSIISIP2007_FD_187696 | JGI IMG/M metagenome (GOLD analysis project Ga0209415, IMG submission 187696) | Peat soil microbial communities from Weissenstadt, Germany - SII-SIP-2007 (SPAdes) (version 2) | ecosystem: Environmental > Terrestrial > Soil > Wetlands > Peat | place: Germany... | reverse complement strand
CCGTGGCGGACTCGGCGTCGGTCGCGAGCACGTACAGCGGCGTGCCACCACCGACCCCCAGCCCGCGCCGCTGCCCGACGGTGAAGCCCTGCACGCCGCGATGGACTCCGACGCGCCGCCCGTTCGCGTCGATCAGCTCGCCCGGACGCTCCGCCAGCGCGCCGTGGCGGGCGAGGAAGGCCTCCCGGCGCGTACCGGCGAGGAAGCAGAGATCCTGCGAGTCGGGCTTCTCGGCCACGGCGAGTCCGGCGCGGCGCGCCAGCTCGCGGACCTGCGTCTTGCGCAGCTCGCCGAGCGGAAAGCGGATCCCCTCCAGCAGCGCCGGCGCGAGCGCGGCCAGCATGTAGCTCTGGTCCTTCTCGCCGTCGGCCGCCACGCGCAGCAGGCCGCCCTCGATGCGCGCGTAGTGGCCCGTGGCGAGCGCCTGCGCGCCGATTCGCGTCGCCAGGTCGGCCATCGCATCCAGTCGCACCTCGCCGTTGCAGCGCACGCACGGGTTCGGTGTCTCGCCGCCCGCGTGCTGGCGAAGCCACGGCTCCACGACGCCGGCGCGAAACTCGGCGCGCAGGTCCAGCGAGAGGTGCGGAATGCCCAGCCCGTGCGCCAGCGCGCGCGCGCTGCGCACGGCCTGCGGCGAGCAGCAGCTGCGCTCGCCGTCGTTGTCGGGGTCGCTCCACAGCTCGAGCGTCACGCCGACCGCCTGGGACCCGGCCAGCAGCGCCGCGACCGCGCTGTCCACGCCGCCGCTCATCGCGACCAGCAGCCGCCCGTGCGCCGGCGCGGGCGCGGCCTGCCCGCGCGCGGCGGCGCCCAGAGCGCGGTGCAGGGCGTCGGCGGCGAGCTCCGCGGCGTGACGCTTTGCGGGCGAGAGGCCGCCGAGCTCGGCCGAGATCTCGTCCGCTCCGATGCGCGCCGCCTCCAGGAGCGGTCTGCGCTCGACGAGCGCGACGGCGGCGCTGCCGGCCGCGATCGCGCTGCCGCATCCGTGCGCGTCGAAGCCCGCGGCGACCACGATTCCCCGGTCGAGCGCTAGCGAAAGGCGCACCAGATCGCCGCAGGCGGCGCCACCGGCGGCCCCGGTGTAGGCTCCGCGCGGGAGCGCGCCGCGCCCATGCGGGCGCTCCAGGTGCTCGCGGAGGGTCATTTAGCGAGTATGGCGAGTTTTCCCCCTTGCGTCCCGCCGCCGGAGCCGTATCTTGAACTGTTCATGCGCTCTCAGAGCAGCCGAGCGAATCGCATCCTGAGCCGCGCAGCGGTGGTGACACCGCTCGCGCTGCTGACGCTCGCGGTGAGCGCGAGCGCCGGCGGGGCGCCGTCGAGCGTGCAGGTCGGCGGGACCCCGGCCGCGACGGCGCATGCCGCCTCATTCGGGTTGGTGCCGCCATCGAGCCGCCTGACGCTGACGGTCGTGCTCGAGCCGCGGGACCCGGCGGCCCTCGCGGCCGCCGCCGCGGCCGTGACGACGCCGGGCTCCCCCTCCTACCACCACTTCCTCACCCCGTCGCAGTTCGCCGCCCGCTTCGGCGCGCGGCCGGCCGGCGTCGCGGCCGTCCGCGCGTCGCTGCGCAGCGACGGACTGGCGGTCGGCGCGCTCGCCCCCAACGCCCTCTCGATACACGTCTCGGGCACCGCGGCGGCGGTCTCGCACGCGTTCGACGTGACGCTCGATCGCTACCGCGAGCGCTCAGGGCGCGAACTCTACGCGAACGTCGCCGCCCCGCGCGTGCCGGCGGCGCTGAGCGGCGTGATCGCCGACGTGCTGGGCCTCAACGACCTACAGGCCGCCGTGCCGGAGGGGCTGGCGCAGATCGGCTCGAGCACTCGCGCGAGCATCGTCACAGGCGGCGCGAGAGCGCACGCCGCTTCCTCTTCCGGGCCCGAACCGTGCGCCGCCGCAAGCGCAGCCGCGGCCACCAGAAAGGGCGCCCTGACGATCGACCAGGTCGCAAAGGCGTACGGGATGGACGGCCTCTACGCCGCCGGCAACCTCGGCCAGGGTGTCACAGTGGCGCTGTACGAGCTCGACCCCTACGCCGCCGAATCCGGCGCGTCGACCGACCTCGCCGGATTCGAGAGCTGCTTCGGCATCAGCGGCGCGCCCGCGGTCGCCGTCCAATCCGTCGACGACGGCGCGATCCCGCCCGCCAATCCGACCGCGGAGTCGGCGGTGGACCTGCAGAACCTGATCGGCCTCGCTCCGGCCGTGACCGTCCAGGTCTACGACGGCCCCAATCAGGGCAACGGCGAGTACGACACCCTGTCGGCGATCGTCAACGACGAGCTGCACCACGCCGCGCAGGTGATCAGCGACTCCTGGGGGATCTGCGAGGCGGACTCCACCAAGACCGACGTCAACGCCGAGGGCAACCTGCTGAATCAGGCCGTGATGGAGGGCATCAGCGTCATCGCCTCCGCCGGCGACCGCGGCGCCGAGGGCTGCGCGACGGAGTGGAACAACAACATCGGCAACGCGGCGCAGCAGGTCGACCCGAACGCCCCGAAGCTCTCCGTCGACGACCCGGCGAGCCAGCCCTACGTCACCGGCGCGGGCGGCACGAACCTGGAAACGGTCGGGCCGCCACCGGTCGAGTCCGGCTGGGACCAGCTCGACTGGGGCTCGACCGGCGGGGGGATCTCGACCTTCCAGGTGATGCCTTACTGGCAGCAGAACGCGGGTGTTCCCGGCGTGATCAACAGCTACTCGAGCGGTGCGCCCTGCGGCGCGCCTTCGGGGTCCTATTGCCGCGAGGTGCCCGACGTCTCGGCGGACGGGTCGACGCAGACCGGCTATGTCACCTACTTCCAGGGCAGCTGGTCGGCCTACGGCGGAACCAGCGCGTCGGCGCCCGACTGGGCCGCGCTGATCGCGCTGGCCGACGCCAGCGGGTCACCCGGCTGTCCGTCCCCGACGACGTCGCTCGGCTTCCTCAACCCGCTGCTCTACGAGGTCGCGGCCGGCGACAACCATCTCGACGCCTTCAACGACATCACCACGGGCTCCAACAGCGGCTACTTCGACGGCATGGGCAACCCGTTCGGCGCCTACCCCGCCACCCCAGGCTACGACATGGTGACCGGCCTGGGGACGCCGATCGCGACCGACGGCGCCTCGCCGGGCCTCGTGGCGCAGCTCTGCCAGGCCAACATGACCCCCCCGGGAAGCACCGCGATCGTCAGCTCGCTGAGCGCCACCGAGGGTGCGACCGGCTCCACGATCACGATCACCGGCAGCGGCTTCACGCCGTTCGCCGCCGTGTGGTTCGGCAGCACGGCGGCGAGCGCCGTCAGCTACGACAGCCCGACGCAGCTGACCGCGACCGTGCCGCCCGGCAGCGGCAAGGTGGACATCACCGTCTGGAAGCTCAGCGGGGTCAGCCAGACCAATGCCGGCGACCGCTTCACCTACGCCCCGAGCGAGACGATCGTGACGCCCGCGAACGGCGCCGCCTACACCCAGGGGCAGTCGCTGACCGCCTCCTACTCCTGCGCGGACTCGCTCCCGGCGCCGCCGACCTGCACCGCGGCGGTGGCGAACGGCGGGACGATCGACACCTCCACGGTCGGATCCCACAGCTTCGCCGTCACGGGCAGCGACGGGGTGGTCAGCACGACCACGACGTCCACCTACACGGTCGTGCCGCCGCCGGTGATCTCGATCACGGGCCTCGTTCCAGGAGCCACCTACTCGGAGGGGGAGCCGCTCAGCGCGCGCGTCACCTGCACCACCAGCGCGCCGGTGACGATCGCGACCTGCACCGCGCCCGGCAACGTGAACACCTCCGCGCCGGGCACGCACACCTTCAGCATCGTCGCGACCGACAGCAACGGCGTCACCGTCACGCAGGTGATCAGCTACACCGTCGTCGTACCACCGGCGGCGACGATCAGCGCCCCGCGCAATGGCGCCGATTACGTTCGCGGCCAGAAGGTGAAGGCGGCGTTCAGCTGTGCGCCTGTCGCACCCGCCCGGATCGTGTCCTGCTCGGCCAGCTCCGCGCAGGGCGCGGCCCTCAACACGGCGACGCTCGGCAAGCACGTCTTCACGCTGACGGCCACCGACAGCGCGGGTGCGACCGCGACGACGAGCGTGACCTACACCGTCGTCGCCTCGAAGGCGACGATCACCGGACTTCGCCAGACCTGGTTCCGCTGGAGCGAGCGCCACACCCCCGGAGCGCACGGTCCGGTCGGAACGGCCTTCTCCTTCTCGCTGGACCAGGCCGCGCGCGTCACGCTGCGCTTCTTCCGCGCCGCCAGCGGCCGCGTCCAGGGCGGGCGCTGCATATCGCCGTCGCTGGCCGTGCACGGGGCGCAGCCATGCACGCGCAGCGTCGCCTCAGGCGTCGTGAGCCTCGCCCGTGCCGCCGGCGCCGACCACGTGAGCTTCGACGGCAACACCACCGCAGGTCGGCTGGTGCCCGGCAGCTACACCGTGTTCGTAAGCGCCACTGGGACCTCCGGAGGCCCGTCGGTCGCGGTGTCGCTGCACTTCGCGATCGTGCCCTAGCCCCAGCGGCTCACGAGCACGCGGCCGCCGACGGCTGCCGCGCCGTCAGGGACCGGCGACGTTCGAGGCCGCTTCGCTCTGCGCCTGGCGCTCGGTCTCGGCGACCGCGTTCTGAGCGGCGTGGATGTCGCGCTGCAGGCCCGGCAGTGGCGTGGAGGTCGGTTTCACGACGGCGGGCGTGCCGCAGCCGGCGATGACCACGGCGCCCGCGAGCACGGCCGCCGCCATCGCGGCGGTTCGCCTCCAGCCCGGCCGTCGGTTTCTCGCGCGCATCACTCTCCAGCGTCGGCAGCACGCGCGCCGGCATTAGTGCCACTCGACACGAGTTCGACCCCGCAACCCACGAGTTCGACCCCGCGACCCGCGAGTTCGACCGGCAACCCACTACTCTGTGCGGCACGGCGATGCCCGACGGCGTTCTCCACCTCTCCTCGCTCGCGGGGAGCCCGCTGCTCGACTCGGCCGGCGAACGGCTCGGCCGGGTGGACGATCTCGTCGCGCGCCTGGACCTCGCGGACCCGCTGCCGCCGGTGATCGGCCTGCGCGCGGCGATCGGCGGACGCCTGCTGTTCGTGCCGGCCAACCGGATCGCGCGGATGGACGCCGGCGGCGCGCACGCCTCGACGACAAAGCTGAACCTCGCCCAGTTCGAACGCCGCCCAGGCGAGATCCTGCTGCGCTCGGACGTGCTCGGACGCAGCCTGATCAACGTCAACACCGCCCGCCTCGTCCGCGCCGGCGAGGTCGAGCTCGTCCATCAGGAGGGCGCGTGGCGGGTCGCCGGCATCGACCCGAGCCTCGGCGCGCGCGTCCGCCGGGTCCTGCCGCACCGGCTTCGCGGTGAACAGGGCGCTCACGCCGGCTTCGTCCCGTGGCCCGAGCTCGAGCCGTTCGTCGGGCACGTGCCCAGCTCGCGCCTGCGTCTCGCCCACCGGCGGATCGCCTCGCTGCATCCGGCGCAGATCGCCGACCTCGTCGAGGCCGCAAGCCACGACGAGGGCGAGGAGATCCTGGAGGCCGTCGGACAGGACAAGGAGCTCGAGGCGGATGTGTTCGAGGAGCTCGACGACGAGCATCAGCTCGAGTTCCTCGACCAGCGTTCGGATCGCGAGGTCGCGGCGGTGCTCGCGCGCATGGCGAGCGACGACGCCGCCGACCTGCTGCTCGAGATCAAGCAGGAGCGGCGCCTGCCGGTGCTCGACCTGATGCCGCTCGCCAAGCAGCGCAAGATCAAGGGCCTGCTCGGCTACAACCCCTCGACCGCGGGCGGCGTGATGAGCCCGGACTTCGTCGCCGTGCCCCGCGACGCCACCGTCGCCACCGCAATCGCCGCCGCCGGAGCCCACGACATCGCGGCCGAAAGCCTGCACGCGATCCTGCTCACCGATGCCGACGGTGCGCTGAGCGGCATCGTCACCGCCGGCCAGCTGCTGCGTGCCGCGCCCGAGCAGGCGCTCGACTCGCTCGCCGACGCGGGCGCCCCGTCGGTCCCCGCCGAAGCCGAGATTCCCGAGGTCGCACGGCTGATGACCGACTACAACCTGGTCACCCTGCCGGTCGTCGACGCGGACTCCCGCCCGATCGGGGTGGTGTCGGTCGACGACATCCTGGAACTGACGCTGCCGGAGCAGTGGCGGCGGCGCTACGGCCTCGCGCGCGAGTAGACTCTGACAGCCCGATCGGGCGCGTGACAGGACCTTCACACCGTGGACGACCAGAGCAGATACGAAGACGGCGAACCCCCGCGAAGTAGCGGTCGCGTGGGCGTTGCGCCGCGGCGTCCTCGGCTGGAGAGTCAGCGCCTGACATCCTCCTGAGGAACCTCCCCGGCGCCCGCCCCGCGACCGCTGGCGCGGACCCGAAAGGAGGTGAACACGATTCCGGCAACGCCCCAGCCGCGCGAGCGCGCGGTGCTCGACAGCGCGCACGTTGGCGACATCCAGGGCGCCTTCGGGACGATCGGTCAGCACGACACGGCGGCTCGGCGCAGCTGGCGGTCGCGCGCGCTGGCGCTGGCGGCGATCGTCGGACCAGGGTTGATCGTGATGGTCGGCGACAACGACGCCGGCGGCGTCGCAACCTATTCGCAGGCCGGTCAGAACTACGGTACGAGCCTGCTCTGGGTGCTGCTGCTGCTGATCCCGGTGCTGATCGTCAACCAGGAGATGGTCGTCCGCCTCGGCGCGGTCACGGGCGTCGGCCACGCCCGTCTGATCAACGAGCGCTTCGGCCGCTTCTGGGGCTGGTTCTCGGTCGGCGACCTGTTTCTGCTCAACTTCCTGACGATCGTCACCGAATTCATCGGCGTCAGCCTCGCGCTCGGCTACTTCGGCGTGTCGCAGTACATCTCGGTGCCGGTCGCCGCGCTGCTGCTGGTCGCGGTCACCGCCAGCGGCAGCTTCCGTCGCTGGGAGCGCGTGATGTTCGTCTTCGTGTTCGCCAACCTGCTGGTCATCCCGCTGTTCTTCATGGCGCACCCGGACATCGGCTCGGTCGCCCAGCATCTCGTCGTCCCGTCGATCGCCGGCGGCGCCAACTCGACCTCCGTGCTGCTGATCATCGCGATCGTCGGCACCACGGTCGCGCCGTGGCAGCTGTTCTTCCAGCAGTCCAACGTGATCGACAAGCGAATCACGCCGCGCTGGATCAACTACGAGCGCCTCGACACGTGGATCGGCGCGTTCGTCGTGGTGATCGGCGCGGGGGTGCTGATCACCGTCTCGGCCTTCGCGTTTCGGGGGACTCACTTCTTCGGCAACTTCACCGACGCCCGGGGCACCGCGGAGGGGCTGCGGCACACCCTCGGATCGCTGGCCGGCGGCTTCTTCGCGCTCGTCCTGCTGAACGCGTCACTGATCGGCGCCGCGGCGCTGACGCTCGCGACGAGCTACGCCTTCGGCGACATGTTCGGCACCAAGAGCTCGCTGCACCGAAGCTTTGCCGACGCGCGCAGCTTCTACATGATCTTCGCCGGCCTGATCGCCGGCGCCGCCGCGATCGTGCTGATCCCGGGCGCACCGCTCGGCGTGATCACGACGTCGGTGCAGGCGCTCGCCGGTGTGCTGTTGCCCAGCGCGACCGTCTTCCTGCTGCTGCTGTGCAACGACCGCGCCGTGCTCGGCCCGTGGCGCAACCCGACCTGGCTGAACGTGCTCGCCACGCTGATCGTCGCGGTGCTCGTTCTGCTCTCGCTGATCCTGATGGCGACCACGGTGTTCCCCGGCATCGACGTGACGCGCTTCGCGCTGATCGGCGGCGCGGCCTTCGCTGCCGCGCTGCTCGCGTTCGGGGGCTGGATCCTCTACTCGAGCCGCGGGGCCGGTGAGGTGACGGTGATCGACGAAGGCCCCGCGGTGCCCAAGGCGCAGTGGACGATGCCGCAACTGACCTTCCTCGCGCCGGCAATCTGGTCGCGCGGCCGCAAGGCCGCGATGCTCGGCCTGCGTGGCTACCTCGTCGTCTCGGTCGTGCTCCTGGTCGTCAAGGCCGCGCAGCTCGGCGGCGCCTGAGAGTGCGGCACGCGGCTAGCCCGGGCCCGCGCTTCCTCCCGCAGAGCGTCCGCGGCCCAGGTTCGTCGCGCGCCTGCGCATCCATCGGCGCCGGGGCGCCGTTCAGAGCGTCCGCAGTCCCAGCTCGCGCAGCGTCTGCGCATCCACCGGCGCCGGGGCGCCGGACAGCGGATCGGACCCACTGGCCGTCTTGGGGAAGGCGATCACATCGCGGATCGACTCCCGCCCCGCGATCATCGCCACGATCCGGTCGACCCCGAGCGCGATCCCGCCGTGCGGCGGAGCGCCGTAGCGCAGCGCGTCGAGCAGGAAGCCGAAGCGCGCCTGAGCCTCCGCCGCCCCCAGGCCGATCGTCTCGAACACGCGCTGCTGGATCTCGGGCGTGTGCGTGCGGATCGAGCCGCCGCCGAGCTCGGCGCCGTCAACGACCAGATCGTAGGCGCGTGAGAGCAGCGTCCCCGGGTCGGAGAAGTCCAGCTCGCTCGAGCCATGCGCCGGCGCGGGCGCCGTGAACGGGTGGTGCATGGCGCTCCAGCGCTGCGCGTCCCGGTCGTATTCGAACATCGGGAACTCGACGACCCACAGCACGTCGTGGCGAGCGCCGTCGATCAGGCCGAACCGCTCCGCCAGCTCCAGCCGCAGGGCCCCGAGCGCCTGGGCGGCGACCTCCGCGCGGTCGGCGACGAACAGCAGCAGGTCGCCGTCAGCGGCCGCGAGCTCCGCGTTGACCGCGGCGATCTGCTGCTCGCTGAAGAACTTGGCCAGGTTGCCGCGCCAGCCACCGTCGCCGACCGGGATCGGCGCGACCGCCTTCGCCCCGTAGCGTTGGACGAACTCGCTGAGACCGTCCTGATCGGCGCGGGAGAGCTCGCGCGGCCCGGCGTTGATCGCCGCCACCACCCCGCCCTCGGCGAGCACGCCGGCAAAGACCTTGAACTCGCAGCCCCGCACCAGCTCGCCGACATCGTGCAGCTCGAGCCCGAAGCGCGTGTCGGGGCGGTCTGAGCCGAAGCGGCCGATCGCCTCGTCGTAACACATACGCGGCCACGGGGGCGCCGGCAGCGCGAAATCGCCGGCGGCGAACACTGCGCTCATCACCTCCTCAGTGACGCGCAGCACGTCCTCGGCGGTCACGAACGACATCTCGACGTCGAGCTGGGTGAACTCGAGCTGGCGGTCGGCGCGCTGGTCCTCGTCGCGGAAGCAGCGGGCGATCTGGTAATAGCGCTCGAGCCCGCCCATCATCAGCAGCTGCTTGAAGATCTGCGGCGATTGCGGCAGCGCGTAGAACGAGCCGCGCTGCAGGCGCGAGGGCACGAGGAAATCGCGCGCCCCCTCGGGGGTCGCCGCCGTCAGGATCGGCGTCTCGACCTCGACGAAGTCGTGGCGTTCCAGCACCTCGCGCATCGTGCGGACGACCTGGTGGCGCAGCAGCATGGCGTCGCGCATCGGCTCGCGGCGCAGGTCGAGCGAGCGATGGCGCAGGCGCAGCGTCTCGTCCACGCCGACGTCCTCATCGAGCGGGAAGGGCGGCGTCGGGGAGGTCGCGAGCACCGTCAGATCGCGCACCGCCAGCTCGATCTCTCCGGTCGCGAGCGACGGGTTGATCGTGGCACCATCGCGCAGCACGATCTCACCGCTGACGCTCAGAACCGCCTCACTGCGAAGCTCGTGCGCGGCGCCGTGGGCCGTGGGGGCGCTGTCGGGGTGGAACACCAGCTGCAGCAGCCCCGAGCGGTCGCGCAGGTCGATGAAGATCAACCCGCCATGGTCGCGGCGGCGGTGCACCCAGCCCGCGACGCGAACCTCGCTGCCGGCGTCGCCCGCGCGCAGATCCCCGCACCAGCGATCCCTGTATTCGTTGGATTCCGGGGCGCGCATCACGCGGCCACCAGGCGATCCACGAGGCCGGCGCGAGCCACGGTCTCCTCGGTGCCGGCTCGCAGGTCGCGGAGCCGCACCGACTCCCCCTCGACGAGCGCGAAGTAGCGTGCCCCGAGGCGCTCGGCCTGCTTCAACTGACCCTTCAGCGAACGACCGGCCAGCTCCATCTGCGCGGCGAGCCCGGCCTCCCGCGCTGCGGCGAGCGTCGCGAAGGCGTCGGCGCGCGCGGCCTCGAACGCCACGTAGAGGTCCACCGGGACACTGACCGCGACGCGCTCGCTCGAGGCGAGCATGATCCGCTCGATCCCGGCCGCCCAGCCGATGCCCGGCGTCGGCGGACCGCCCAGCTGCTCGACCAGCCCGTCGTAACGCCCTCCCCCTGCCACGCCCGACTGCGCTCCGAGCGCGTCGCTGGTGAATTCGAACAGTGTCCGCGTGTAGTAGTCCAACCCGCGCACGAGGGTGGGGTCGATCTCGTACCCCACACCGGCGCGCTCGAGCAGTTCGCGCACCGCGGCGAAGTGCTCGGCGTCGTCGCGCTCCAGGCGGTCGAGCAGGCGGGGCGCTTCGGCCATCACCTCGCGCGTGCCGGGATCGTCGGAGTCGAACGCGCGCAGCGGGTTCATTTCGATGCGCTCGCGCACCGCCGGCGCGAGGCGCTGCTGGTTGGCCCGCAGGTGGGCGGCGAGGTCCTCGCGGTAGGTTGCCCGCGTGGCGGGGCTGCCGAGCGTCGAGAGGCGCAGACGCACCCCGGCGACGCCGAGCCGCGCGAGGATCGTGGCGAGCAGCCAGATCGTCTCCGCGTCGACCGCCGGATCCTCGGACCCCAGCGCCTCGATGCCGAGCTGCCAGAACTGGCGGTGGCGGCCGGCCTGCGGCCGTTCGGCGCGAAAGAAGCTCGACAGGTAGTAGAGGCGCACCGGCGCCGCGAGTTTGTGCATGCCGTGCTCGACGTAGGCGCGGCAGACCGGCGCCGTGCCCTCCGGCCGCAGTGTCAGCGAGCGTCCGCCGCCGTCGTCGAAGCTGTACATCTCCTTGCGCACGATGTCGGTCGACTCGCCGACGCCGCGCGCAAACAGCTCGGTCGCCTCGAAGCTCGGCGTCTCGATCCGCCCGTAGCCGGCCGCTTCGAGCAGCTCGCAGGCGGTGCGCTCGATCTGCGCGCGCGCGCCCGCCTGCGCGGGAAGGATGTCGAACGTCCCGCGCGGGGCCGTGAGCCTGGTCACCGGGCGGCGAGCTCGGTCAGGAACGGATTGCTGCGGCGCTCGGCCTCGAGCGAGGTCTGCGTGCCGTGGCCCGGCAGGACGAGCGTCCGCGGCGGGTATGCCTCGAGCAGCGTCGCGATCGACGCCAGCAGCGTCGCGCCGTCGCCGCCGGGGATGTCGACCCTGCCGACCGTGCCGCGAAACAGCACGTCGCCGACCAGCAGCGTCTCCTGTTCGGGCAGTGCATAGGTCAGGTGCCCCGGGCTGTGGCCCGGCGTGAAGACGACGTCGATCGCGAGGCCGGCCAGTTCGAGATGCTCACCGCCGCCGAGCAGCACGTCCGCGTCGTAGCTCTCGAAGCCGCTCAGTCCCAGCCAAGCGACCGAGCCGTCGATGTCCGCGAGCGTCTCGCGCTCGAGCACCGGGCAGTGGACGGGCGCGCCGGTGGCCCTGGCGAGGGCCGCCACGGCGCCGACGTGGTCGACGTGGGTGTGTGTCAGCAGGATCGCCTCGACCGCCACGCCGCGCGCGTCGATCTCGGCGATCAGGCGCTCGGCCTCATCGCCGGGGTCGACCAGCACCGCATTCGTCGCGCCGGGACCTGCAAGCAGGTAGCAGTTCTCGCGGAATGGGCCGACGGTGAAGCTGGCGATCTCGAGCGGGTCCATCAGCGAGCGGACTTCCGCCGCTGCTGGCGGCGGTACAGAAACTGGTCGCTGTAGTAGATGACCGGCATGTACAGGGCGAGCACGATCGGCACCAGGATCAGGTTCTTGGCCGCGGTCGTGTGCTTGAGCAGCAGCGTCGAGACCACGTACACGACGGCCGCGGCGATCCCCGCCCGCCACAGCGAGCCCTTCCAGGTCGGCGGCGAGTCGTAGCGGTTCTTGCGCGGCGTGCCGGAGCGCCTGCCGCCGCCACCGGAGCTGCCCTTCTCGGACGAGCTCGGCTTGCGCCCGGTGCGCCCGCGCGATTCGATCATTCCTGCGGCGTTGCCGCGGTGCTTTGTCTTTCGGGTACGTGGCATCTGCGCCTATCAATCTAGATGGTTCTCGATGATCTGGCGGGTGGGGTCGAAGCCGCGGATCTCCAGCTCGGCCGCCATTCCCGACAGCGCCGCGCGTGGCACGAGCCCCACGATCTCCACGGCCGCGACGTCCGCATGGCGCGCGACCGCGTCGACGACCGCCGCGAGCGGCAGCGACGCCGGATCCTCCACGTTCATCGACACCTGCGCGATCCGACCGCGCGTCTCGAGCTCGATCGCGATCGCCCGAAGGCCCGGCAGGCCCTCCCGCCCGCCTTCGCGGATGCTCTCGGCGATCTCGCGGGCTGTCCCGAGGTGGGCGGGCGGCGCGAGTTCGACGTTGAATGCGACCAGCGGCGGGCGGGCGCAGACCAGCACCCCGCCGCCGCTCGGATGCAGCCGCCGCGGGCCGAAGTCCGGCGTCAACTCCTCATCGGCGATCCGCGCGGCGAGGTTCGCGACGCCCCCGCGTCGAACCTCGGCGCGTGTGCGACCACCCGCCAGCGCGCCGTAGAGGAACACCGGCAGGCCCAGCTCAGCGCCCAGCAGCTCCGCCGTCACGAGCGCCTCTGCGCAGGCCGCCCCGAGCTCCGCGTCGCTCACATGGACGAGCGGCACGACATCGATCGCCCCGATGTGCGGATGGCGGCCGCGCGGCTGCCGCAGATCGATCCGCTCGAGCGCCACCCGCGCGCCCGCCAGCAGCGCCTGCGACAGCGCGCCGGGCGCGCCGGCGAGCGAGTACACCGCGCGGTGGTGATCCGCGTCGGCGTGGCGGTCGAGCACCCGCGCGGCGCTCGCGAATCCCTCCCCGATCGCATCCAAGGTCGCGACATCCCGGCCCTCCGAGACATTCGGCACGGCGAGCAGCGTCACCATCCGCGAGACGATACGCGCGAGGCGCAAACGGCCGAGCGAGCCGAAGCGCAACGTCCGAAACGGCCCGCGCGTGCGGACGTCCCCGCCGCCAGCATCACGGCCTCGCCCCAGCCAGGCCCGCCTGGCGACAGCCGCCATCCCGCCGCGAGGTAAAGTGCCGATCCCCGCCGGAGTAGCTCAGTCGGTTAGAGCAGCGGAATCATAATCCGCGTGTCGGGGGT
>Ga0209415_10013848_pt1 | contig 13232 bp, 7 predicted proteins | sample PeaSoiSIISIP2007_FD_187696 | JGI IMG/M metagenome (GOLD analysis project Ga0209415, IMG submission 187696) | Peat soil microbial communities from Weissenstadt, Germany - SII-SIP-2007 (SPAdes) (version 2) | ecosystem: Environmental > Terrestrial > Soil > Wetlands > Peat | place: Germany... | reverse complement strand
CCGAGTGCACCAGATCCCGATGAACAGCCTTCGGCATGAGAAAATGAGGTCCGAGTTTGCGAAAGTCGGGCTAGGGCCAAGCTCCAGGAACACGGCTGAGCCTCTACGGCTCGGCGCACACCTGGTGGTGCCTTACAGTAAGACCATCGGGCGGGCTCCAGCCGGGAATCGGCTGGGAGCAGGCGGTGGCACAACTCAACCCGGTGTTCCAGCGCGCAGCGCCTTGCGCGCTCATTGTGCCACCGCAGCAATCCGCCATCGCGATTACGACATGAACCCTCGAAGGACTGACACGGTGTGCGTCAGCCCCTGAGATTCGAGCCCATCGAGATACTGCGCGATGGTTTTCGGGGGATTCTTCAGACTTTCGCGATGATCGCGTGCGGCACCTGCCACCAGGCCGGGCGCAAGATCGAGTAGGTAAAGGATGAACTTGTCCGGGTGCTGCGGCTCAATTCCGAATTGTCCCAGGATGGGCGCCGGAAAATCCCGAAGATTCGTAGTGACAATTACGTCGGCTCGTCCGCGGATCGCCGCCGCGAGAACGTGCCGATCATCGGGATCGGGAAGCTGCAGGCCCTCGATCAAGTCCTCATAGCCGGTGACCAGCGCGTCTGCGGCGTGCAGATCCATCAGCCTTCGAGTCCGCTCCAGTTTTTCGCGCGACAAGTCGGGACGACGGCGCAATAGCGCGCAAATCCACTCCTGATGTACCGCGGCTGACCACTTGGCCTGGAACAGGCCGGTCAGGGCGAGGTGCATCAGCAGATTTCGCAGATCGGAGGGATACAAGACGCTCGCGTCGTAGAAAGCCGTTAAGCCCGGCACGGCGTTCAGATTCCGAGCTCCTGATCATAGGCAGCCAGCTCGGCGAGCGCCGCACGGCGGGCGGCATCGGCTTGCCGCTTGTACTTCATCAAGGCGTCAAACCGGACACGCCGATGAGTGCCCACGCGGCGGTAATCGATCTTGCCCTCGTCCAGGAGTTGAATCAACGAGGGGCGCGAAATGTTCAGCATTTCCGCCGCCTCCTGGGTGGTGAGCTCGGCGTGCACCGGTATCACCGTTACCGCATTGCCGCGCGCCATTTCCTCGAGTATCTGCACCAGAAGCCGCACCGCGGCCGCAGGTAACCTGATAGTCCCCGGAGAGCGGCCATCCATGATCCGGAGACGCATGAGATCATCCTTGCGCACGCGCGCTGCGAGTACGCGACTGGTCTCCTTGGCCAGAACCGCCTCGGCTTCGGATGGAACGACGGAGACCGTTGGCTGGGACATTGGCCGTACCTCAATTCTCAGATCCAGCCTACCATATATTCGAAGCGAACGAAAGTGTTCGTCTTATTCGAAATGGCGCACGAACGTGTACTACTGCCGCATGGCGTAGACTTTTTGCGAGGTGCTGAGCAGGCTCTGCGCCTTGGGCAGGCTTTCGATGGCCTTGAGCACCTCCGGGTCGTTGGCCCAGCGGGCACGCTCGGCAACGTTCTTGCCAAATGCGCGGTAATAAAACTCCCAGCGAATGTGTTCCTTGATCCAATCGCGATTGGCGGTGAAATCGGCCTCCACAAAGGGCATTGATTGGGTCATCAGGAAAGTGTGGAAGCGCTCCACGATTGCGTCATCGGGCTGCCAGCCTTCGGCCACCTCCGGCTTCTTGACACCGAAGTAGTTGGAGGCGAAGCGGTAGAACATATCCGGGGACTGCCAGGGAAAGGGCGACAGGCGGCGCTGGAAAATGCTGGCGCGAACGGTCGCATATTTCTCGTCGGGGGTGATTCCCCCGCCGCCATAGACCTTGCGCCCGCTATCGGTGGCCTTTACATCCTGCGTGTTGGGCGTGTCGGTGTTGTGGCGGGAGTAGTAGTATTCGTAAAACGATTTATTGGAGTAGTCGCGCTGGATCAGGCGGCCGCTGGGAGTGTAGTAGTGGGCGATGGTCAGGAGCAGCGCCGCGCCCTCGCGCAGGGGAACCTGTTCCTGCACGAGGCCCTTTCCGAAAGTGGTTTCGCCCATGATCCAGGCGCGGTCGTGATCCTGCAGCGCCCCGGAAACGATCTCCGACGCGGATGCCGACGAGCCGTTCACCAGGACCACCATGGGGTACTTTTGGGCCAGCGGGTTGGCCTTGGCCCGGAACACCTGCTCCTGTTCGGCGCGGCCATGATGGGAGACCACGGTCTGCCCGTTGCGCAGGAATCGCCCGGCCAGTGCCACCGCTTCGTTGACCAGACCGCCCAGATTGCCGCGGAGGTCCAGAATCAAGCCGGTGACCTTGGTCTCATCCATCTTGCGCAGCAAAGCCTCCACGTCGCGGCTCACGTTTTGGGCCTCGAACGTGGTCACTCCCACGTAGGCGATGCCCGGCTTGGCCCAAAATGCGTCCACTACGCTGGTTTCGATTTCACCGCGGGTCACGGTTGCGGTAAAGGGTTCGGCGGCGCCGTCGCGCTTCACGCTGACGCTAACCTGGGTGCCCTTGGGACCACGAAGCATGTCGGCCACCGCGGCCGAATCCATACCGGTAGTCTCCTTCCCGTCCACGCTGGAAATGATGTCGCCGCGGCGGAGATCGGCGTTCCAGGCGGGCGAGTGCGGGAAGGGTTCCATAGCCACAACCTTGTACGGCCCATCCATGGTGATCACCATTCCGATGCCGTAATACTGCGCGTGCTGGTGGCGCTGCATTTCGCGGTATTCCGCCGGGTCGACAAAATTCGAGTGCGGATCCAGGGTGTGCAGCATGCCCGGTATGGCGCCCTGGTAGAAGGCCTTCTCGGAGTTCACGGGGTCGGCGAAGTTCTTTTCCACGAGTGCGAACGCCGAGGCGACGGACTTCATGTCCTTGTCGAGGTCGTCACCGGTGGTGGTGGAGGCGGCGTGCGCGCGGATTTGGGGACCGTAGACCGGCGCCAGCAGGACGGCTGCGGCGACGAGGAGAGTGGCAAATGCAGTATTTCTGATTTTCATTGGCGTTACCGGGCGGCGAGGATACACACCGCTACCGTCAGCTTCAGATCATGAAGACGGCCGGCGGCGGAAATGGTAAGGAACCGCGATGGCAGCGTTGGCATGCGGGATGGCAGGGCCAGTCTTCTGGAACCGTTAGCCCCCTTCCTTACCATCTATCATACCCCCGCGGGACCGGGTTGTCCAAGCGGGGGTTTGCATGTTTGCATCCTTGCATGGTTGACGGGTTTTGCCGGCTGCCCGGACCGCCCAAGCAGGTTCGGCAAAGGCTGTGGGATATAACCGGAGAACTTCTTATGCCTCTGTCTCCCGGCACTCGCATCGGCCCCTACGAGATTCTCTGCGGCCTGGGCACGGGCGGCATGGGCGAGGTCTACAAAGCCCGCGATACCCGCCTGGATCGCATGGTCGCGATCAAGGTCGCGAAACAACAGTTCACGGAGCGGTTTGAAGGCGAAGCGCGGGCCATCTCCGCGCTCAACCATCCCCATATCTGCACGCTGTACGACGTGGGTCCGGACTACCTGGTGATGGAGTTCATCGACGGCAGTCCGATCACAGGACCTCTTCCGCTGGACCAGGCACTGAAGATGGCCGCGCAGATCGCCGATGCCCTGGATGCCGCACATCGCAAGGGCATCGTGCATCGCGACCTGAAACCCGCCAATATTCTGGTGACGAAATCCGGGTTGAAGCTGCTGGACTTCGGCCTGGCGAAGCGGGAAGCGCGTTTCAAGCCGGCGGTGAGCGAAGCGACCGTCACCCAGATGCACCCCAAGGAAGGCTCCATCGCCGGCACCATGCAGTACATGGCCCCCGAGCAACTGCAAGGTCAGGAGGCCGACTTCCGTAGCGACATCTTTTCATTTGGGTTGGTGCTCTACGAGATCCTTACGGGCCGGCGCGCATTCGAAGCAGCCAACTCCGCCAGCCTGATCGCGGCCATCATGACGGCCCAGCCGCCGCCGATCTCCAGCCTCCTGCCGGTGACACCGCCCGCGCTCGACCGCGTGCTCATGCGTTGCCTGGCGAAAGATCCCGACGACCGCTGGCAGTCGGCGCGCGACTTGAAAACCGAACTGGAGTGGCTGGCGGGTAGCTCGGGCGCCCTTGCGACTCCGGCGGTGCCGGCCTTACCCGCGCCGCGTACGAAACGGATCCGGCTTCCGTGGCTGGCGGCCGCGCTGGCCTGCGTCACCGCCGCCATCGGATGGATTCACTGGAGCGAAAAGCCCGCGCCTGCGCCTCTGGTCCGCTTCACCGTGGGTCCGCCGCCGGGCGAAAGGTTTTATCGGTATTCCTGGCCGGCTGTTTCTCCGGATGGGGGACGAATTCTGTTTGGAGTGGCCGCTCCGCCCGCGGGTGGCCCGCCTCGGCTCTGGATGTACCGGGTCTCTTCTGGTGAATCGGCGCCCTTCCAGAACCTTCATTACAACGATGCATGGTGGGCCCCCGACAGCGGTTCCATCGCGTTCCGCGACGGCAACACGATCAGCCGGGTCGACATGACCGGCGCGCGGAGCGAAGTGCTGCGGGAGAATGCGAGCGATTTTGCCTGGGGGCCGGCGGGCTCCTATTTTTTCGGTATTGCCGAAAAGGGCCTGTTTTGGGTGGAAAAGGGTGCGGCCCGCAAACCAGTGACGGTACAGAAACCCGGCGAGGGCTTGCACGAGATGCCGCAGTTTCTGCCCGACGGAAAGAGCTTCCTGTTCCAGAAACGGCAGACCACGGCGATGGAAACCTGGCTTGCCCGGGTTGACGGGAAAGATCCGAAGTTGCTCCTGAGCAAAGCCACCCAGGCATCCTTCGCGCCGCCGGATTACCTGCTCTACGTGGAAGGCGGCTCGCTTCTTACACAACGGTTCGATGCCGGCCGTGGAACGCTCATTGGCGATGCGCGGACTGTGGTAAGCGGGGTAGCCACCCACCCCAGCTCTCCCTACGGATGGTTCTCGGTCTCCCGTAACGGCGTACTGGTGTTCCGGCAGGGCTCCGTGACGAATCCGAGCCGGCTGATGTGGTACAACCGGAGCGGCAGCGCGATCGGAAGTTTGGGAGAGGCCGCCGACTACTCGAGTCCAGCTCTCTCCCCCGACGGGCAGCGGCTCGCGGTTTGCATTCGGGACTCCAGTGGCAAGCGTGACATCTGGGTGTTCGATCTGGCGCGAGGAACCAAGACCGCCGTGACTTTTGACCCGGCGGATGAATCCAACCCCACCTGGTCGCCGGATGGCTCCGAGATCGCCTATAGCTCCGATCGCCGCGGGCACCGCGAAATGTACGCCAAATCCTCTTCCGGAACCGGCCAGGAGCGCATCCTGCTGGAGTCGAGCGACGATAAGACTGTGCTGGATTGGTCTTCCGATGGGAAACTCATCTACTCCGTGCTCAATCCCAAGTCCAGCCGCGAACTCAGGGTTTTGCCGCTGACCGGCAGCCAGCACACTCCATCGCCCCTTTTCGGTGTGCCTCATCGGCAGGATGAGGCCTTGGTCTCGCCCGATGGGCACTCGGTGATCTACCGGTCCCAGGAGAGTAGCCGCGTAAGCGACCTGTACCTCCAGCCATTGCCGAACGGGCAACAGTGGCAGCTCTCGACTGCGGGCGGCGGCGATCCCCAATGGCGCGGTGACGGGCGGGAGATCTTCTACCTTTCCAGTGCCGGCATCATGGCCGCCAACGTTTCCGCGCAGGGCGTACCAAGTCCACCCAAGATGTTGTTTCCCATCCACCTGCCGGTAGCGGCGGGGAGAAACCGGTTTGTCGTTTCCAAGGATGGCCAGCGCCTCCTGATGATCACTCCGGAGGAGGCTATTATAGGGACGATCCGGCCACGACCCCATTCGTAGTGATTCTGAACTGGCAGCGACTGCTGGAAGACCGATAACGCCTTCCGGCCACGTGTTTTCCAGCTACCGCGAAGCGTCGACACGAGTGTCGACGCGGCAGACACAAGTGTCTGCGCCACGTCCGCAACCGACCCCCTCAGGTCCCCAGCATGCTCGATATCTCCCCGTACATCCGCTGCGTCAGGTCCATCCGGTCCGAAAGTTTCAAGCCCGCGGTGGGGATCGGGTCCGCGATGCGCACGGTAACCCGGCCGCTTCGCAGATGGATGGAACCCATGGGCAGCAGTTCGCGCATTCCCACGATGGCCAGCGGGACCACCGGGACGCCCGCCTTGATCGCGATGTAGGCGGCGCCCTCCTTGAACTCGCGCAGGCCCTTCGGCGCGCGGCCGCCTTCGGGGAAGAGCAGCACGGAGATGCCGCGCTCCGCCACCATCCGCGCGCCCTCGCTCATGCTCTTGAGCGATGCCCGCGCGTTGGAGCGGTCGACGGGAATGTGGCCGGCACGCTTCAGGTGCCAGCCCAGGAACGGAATCCGGTACAGGCTCTTCTTGGCGAAGAAACGAAACTGGTGCGGAAGGGTCGAGAGCAGCGCGGGAATATCCATGTAGCTGGCGTGGTTGGACACGAAGACATAGTTGGCATGAGGGTCGAGCTTCTCCAGGCCTTCCACACGGACCCGGATGAAGCTGACCGCCAGCAGCATTCTGCCCCAGATGCGCGCCATGCGGTGCTGCCAGTTGCCATGCGGGTCGAACAGCGAGGCAATCAGCGAGCAGGTCCACATTACGATTGTCGAGAGCACGATCAGCGGCGTGGAGAAGAGCAGGGACCGGAGCAGGCTCATCGTTTAAGTCAAAAACGGCAGCGAAGCCACAATGATAGCAAGGGCCTCTGATCGGCTGCGCTGGTGTAGTACAATCATCGGAACTGCACCGAATGACAGGTAAACAGGTAGCGCACTTCGAGATCACCGGCAAGCTCGGCGAAGGCGGCATGGGCGTGGTCTACGAAGCCATCGACTGCCACCTCGATCGGCACATCGCGCTCAAGATTCTGCCGCCAGAGAAGGTCGCGAACCCCGCGCGCAAGCTACGTTTCATTCAGGAAGCCAAGGCCGCTTCGGCCCTGAACCATCCCAACATCATCACCATCTACGACATCAGCGCGGCGGACGGCGTGGATTACATCGCCATGGAGCTGGTGCCCGGCCGGACGCTTGAGGATCTGCTGGCCAAGCGCCGCCTCAAGATTCCGGAGACGCTGAAATACGCCGTCCAGATCGCCGATGCGCTGGCGGCCGCGCATGCCGCCGGCATCGTCCACCGCGATCTCAAGCCGGCCAACGTCATGGTTACGGAAAGCGGATTGGTGAAGGTCCTCGATTTCGGTCTGGCGAAACTCACCGATGAATCGGAAGTGTCCGAGTCTGACGCCACCCGCACCGAGCACGCCGTGACGGAAGATGGCACGGTCGTGGGCAGCGCGGCGTACATGTCACCCGAGCAGGCGGAAGGCCGGAAAGTCGATGCGCGGTCGGATATCTTTTCCTTCGGCTTGGTGCTCTACGAGATGCTGAGCGGCAAACGGGCCTTTCGCGCCGAGACGCGCATGGCCACCATGGCGGCGGTTCTGAACAAAGAGCCGTCGCCGCTCGGCGAGATCGCTCCCGGACTGCCCAGGGAACTGGAGCGGATCGTCGCCCGCTGCCTCCGCAAGGACCTCGCGAGGCGCAGCCAGAGCATGGCGGAGATCAAGATCGCGCTGGAAGAACTGAAGGAAGAGACGGAATCCGGCGCGTCGGCCAGTGTCGCCGCCGCGGCCAGGAAGCCCGCCAGGCGCTGGGCGTGGTGGGCGCTCGGAGGTGCGGCCGCCGCGCTGGGCGCCGCGCTGTTCTTTTTCCTGCCGCGCGAGGCGCGATTCCCGATGAGGGAGACTCCGCTCACCTCCTTCAACGGCTACCAGGGTCAGCCGACGCTCTCACCGGACGGAAGCCAGTTCGCCTTTGTGTGGGTTGGCCAGGAGAACGGCCCGCCGCAGCTCTACGTCAGCCTAGTCGGCCGGGGCACGCCGCTGAAGCTGACGAATACGCCCGGCGCCGCGGCCCTGACTCCGGCCTGGTCCCCCGACGGACAGACCATCGCATTTTTGAGGCACACCATAGGGAAGAATACGGTCGACCTGGTGGCGATCCCAGCGCTGGGCGGGCCCGAGCGGCGAATTGACGAAGCCGTGTTCAGCCCCGCCTGGTCCCCCGACGGAAAGTGGCTGTACGTCTCCGCTAGTTCGTCGCCCCAAACCCGCGCGGTCTTTGTCGAACCCTCGGGCGGTGGTGATAAGCGCCGGCTGACGGAGCCTCCGTCCGGAACGTTTGGCGACCTGAGCCCTTCCGCTTCTCCCGACGGCCGGCATTTGGTTTTCGTTCGCGCCTTCGCCGACTATAATTCAGACCTCTTTGTGGCCGACCTGCGGGACGGCAACACCGTTGGTGTGCCGCGGCGGCTCACCAACGATCACCTCACCAAGCTCTCGGCGGTATGGACCGCCGATGGCGAAGAGATCCTCTATATTGCGGGCGAACCGACCAGCTCCCTCGCCATGTACCGTGTGCGGGCCTCCGGCGGCCAGCCGGCGCGGGTGGAAGGAATCGGCGATTACGCGACGGCCCTGGCGATTGCACCCAAAGGGCACAGGCTGGTCTACAGCCGGGCTTTCCGGGACTACAACATATGGCGGATGCCGCTCCCGGGGGCGCGCTCCGGGCCCGGCAGCTCCGCCGGAGCCCCGGGCAAGTTCCTGTCTTCGACACGCTATGAGACCTCGCCAACCTACTCGCCGGATGGAAAGCGGATTGCCTTTTCGTCCAACCGCGGCGGCGTGCGCCAGATCTGGGTCGCCGATGCCGACGGCTCGAATCCGGTGGCGTTGACGAACTTCACCGAGGGCGTGGCCGGCAGTCCGAAATGGTCCCCCGATGGCCAGACTATCGTGTTCGATGCGCGCCCGGAGGGTCTTGCCGATATCTATTCCATCAGGGCCGATGGAGGCACGCCCAAGCGCCTGACCGATCATCCCGCGGAAGACCATGTCCCGTGCTACTCCGCCGATGGCCGCTGGATCTACTTTGCCTCCACGCGCTCGGGCGGCCGGCAACTCTATCGCATGCCGGCCAACGGCGGCGATGCCGTGCAGATTACGCACAAGGGCGCATTAGTGTCAATGGCATCGCCCGATGGCCAATGGATCTATTACAGCACTGCGGCCGGAGCCATCTGGAAAGTGCCGGCAGAGGGCGGTGAGGAGACAGCGGTAATGGAGGCCCGAAGTATCTCCAACGCTTTTGCGTTTTGGGTGACAGCCTCCGGCATTTATTTCGCCGGTGTGCCCGGCCATGCGTCCGGGACGGTGCCGTTGAAACTGTACCGCTTCGCGGACGGGAAGACGGTGGATTTGGGGCACTTTGATAAGCGTCCGGATCTGCACATCAACGTCTCGCCCGACGAAAAATGGCTGTTGTACACCCAGCTCGATTCCTCGGTGGACGATTTGGTGTTGGTGGAGAATTTCCGGTAAGCTCACGCGCCTCCCAGCAGCTCGAGAATCGCGTGGGCGGGAATGCGGATCCGCTCGGGGAACCGCGTCAGGGCATAGGCCAGCTTGCGCAGCGCGAAATCCAGCAGGAAGATGTCGAGCATGGTGCGGAGATGGTCTTCATTCTGCGGCAATAGTGGCGAGACGCCGGGGGTCGCGCGCCAGGCCGCCAGGAACTCGGCGCTCACCGAGCGGTACCAGAATTTCGCCCAGGCCTCCAGCGCGTTCAGCGACTCGGGCACGGGAACCACGCCGGGGGCCTCTCCGAAGAGCACTCCGTGGGAGGCGTGGTAGAACGAATCCAGCATGCCGGCGACGTCCTCCAGCGGCGAGCGCTTGATGCGCCGCTCGCTGAGCGGCCGCGAGAGGTCGCCTTCGAAATCGATCAGGACGAAGTCCTTGCCGGTGTAGAGCGCCTGCGCCAGATGATAGTCGCCGTGAACGCGGATGCGCGAGGCGTAGATGCGCTGGCCGTACAGGAAGCGGAACCGGTCGCGAATGGCAGGCTGGCGGTCGAGCACCGCCTGTGCATCGGCTCGCATGGCTTCGGGCAAATGTTCGAACTCCTGCGCCAGCAGTTCCGCGGTTCGACCGAGGCGGCCCAACATCCCGTGGTAGAGACCGTGGCGATAGAAGTCGGTGAAGGGCTCCGGCGCGAAGACCGGATCGTCGGGCCGGGCGGACAGCGCCGCGTGCAGCTCACCGGTACGGGTGGCGAGCAGCCGCACGGTTTCAAGGTACGACCCGATCAACTCCTGCGCCAGTTCCGGTTCCTGTTCCGCGGCGCCGGCGCCCGAGGGTCCGCGCGCCAGCGCGTGTTCGTAGAAGATTCCCAAGTGGTCGAGGGTGTACTGCCATGCAGGGGTTCCTTGCCTGACGAAGCCATCGAGCAGCGCCATCACCATCGGCTCGCCCTCCGCCCCCCGGTACTCGATGGATCCCGCCAGGGGTGCGATGTGGGCGAATCCGGCCTCGGTCAGTATGGAGCCGATCTCCTGCTCGGGATGTGGGCCCGGCTCGACCTTCCGGAACAGTTTGAGCGCGAACCGGTCGCCGTAGAAGAGCGTGGTGTTGTCCTGCTCGCCTTTCGACAGGGCGGGCTCCAGCACTGGCCGGTCGGCGCCCCAGAGTGCCCGGAAGGCCCGCGTGTGCGCGCCCACGATCTCGCCGCGCTCGCCGGAGAAGCGGCGGCGGCGCACAATGCCGGCCAGCAGCTCGTCGCAGAATTCGCGATTTTGCAAAGCGCTGTATAGCAGGCCGGTGGCGCCGTCGGCAGCCCGTAACTGGGCCAGTACCCATGGGGAATCGCCGCCCGCGGGAGTCGCCACCGAAAGCGGCAGCGTGTAGAACTCGGGCTCGCCGTCGCCGTATTCCACGCGCACGATCAGCACATACGATCGCGACTTGGGGAAGCGGACGATGTCGTGGATTTCCGCCACGCGGACCGGCCGATTGGCTCCCCGGAACCAGCGCCGCTCGCGCAGAAAATACGGCAGTATGCGGTTCAGGCTGGCGCGCGCGGAGCCGGAGAATACATCCTCCCAGGAGTGAATGGCGATGGTGGGCGGCTCTCCGGTGCGGCTGAGCACGGTCTCCCGGTCGGCGTCCTTGGGTTCGAGCGCGAACCAGTAGAAGGCGTGCGGGCCCAGGGAAAGAAAGTACGGCCGCTCGCCGATGGCGGGGAACGCCGTCTTGCCGAAGACCTCCCGCGGCGCCAGGCCTTGGTATTTCGCCAGGTCGAGCTCGGCGCACTGGGCGAAGCGCGAGAGGTTCGCCACTACCAGCACGCGCTCCTCTTCGTAGCTGCGCACGAAGGCCAGGATGCGCCGGTTTTCGGGATGCAGAAAGTCCAGCCGGCCGCGGCTCATGGCGCGCAACTGCTTGCGCTGCGCGAGCAAGCGCTTCATCCACCACAGAAGGGAGTGCGGATTGTTCTGCTGGGCCTCGACGTTGATCGCCTCGTAGTGGTATTCGGGGTCTATGTTCACCGGCAAGTAGAGCTTCTGCGGATTGCTTCGCGAGAATCCGGCATTGCGGTCGCCGCTCCATTGCATGGGGGTTCGCACGCCGTTGCGGTCGCCGAGATAGAAATTGTCGCCCATGCCGATTTCGTCGCCGTAATAAATCACCGGCGTGCCGGGAAGCGAAAACAGCAGCGCATTCATGAGCTCGATCGGGCGGCGATCGTTTTCGAGCAGCGGAGCCAGGCGGCGGCGGATCCCCAGGTTGATGCGCGTGTGGCGGTCCTGGGCATAGACACGATACATGTAGTCGCGCTCTTCGTCGGTCACCATTTCGAGTGTCAGCTCGTCGTGATTGCGCAGGAACAGGGCCCACTGGCAGGTGTCGGGAATCGGCGGCGTGAGTTGCAGAATGTCCGTCACCGGGTAACGGTCTTCCATCCGGATGGCCATGAACAATCGCGGCATTAGAGGGAAGTGGAACGCCATGTGGCACTCGTCGCCCGCTCCAAAATAAGCGATGGCGTCCTCCGGCCACTGGTTGGCCTCGGCCAGCAGCATGCGCCCGCGGTGCCGGGAATCGATGTGCGCCCGCAGGTCCTTGAGATAGGCGTGCGTCTCGGGGAGATTCTCGCAATTCGTGCCCTCGCGCTCGAAGAGATAGGGGACGGCGTCCAGGCGCAGCCCGTCGACCCCCATGTCCAGCCAGAAGTCCATGGCATTCTGCATGGCGGCGCGGACTTCGGGATTGTCGAAGTTCAAGTCTGGCTGGTGGGAGTAGAAGCGATGCCAGAAATAGGCTTTGGCCACGGGATCCCAGGTCCAGTTGGAAGTCTCGAAATCCTTGAAGATGATGCGTGCGTCTCTGTAGCGTTCGGGCGAGTCGCTCCACACATAGAAGTTGCGCCAGCGGGAGCCGGGCGGGGCGCGGCGCGACCGCTGAAACCAGGCATGCTGATCGGACGTGTGGTTCAGCACCAGCTCGGTGATCACGCGCAGTCCGCGGCTGTGAGCTTCGCGCAGAAATGTCTGAAAATCGCGCAGGGTGCCGTACGCCGGATGGATGTTGGCGTAATCGGCGATGTCGTAGCCGTCGTCCCGCCAGGGCGACGGACAGAAGGGAAGCACCCAGATCGTGGTTACGCCGAGATCCTGCAGGTAGTCCAGCTTTTGGGTGAGACCGGCGAAATCGCCCATGCCGTCGCCCGAGCTGTCGAAAAACGCGCGGACGTGCACTTCATAGATAATGGAGTCCTTGTACCACAGCGGATCGTCTTCCAGTGGGATGGTTTTCGGCATTGGGGGTGGCGCGGGCCGGAGGTGATTCCGTGCAACCGAAGTTCCCAACCGGAAGGCGTTATCGCGGCATGCGTGATTTTGGTAACAGTACGAACACACCATGCGATGTATGCGATGTGTTGTATAGTGTTTTCGGACCCTATGCCTCATTTCTGTGGACACTCACACGCGAAGCGCGACCGCCGCGACTCAGGCTTGGCAGACGGACACGGCCAACTGGATCGGGAACCCGCACTCCCGGCCGCGGTCCGAACTCCCACGCGAGAGGAAATTGCCGCGCTGGCCTATTCGTATTGGGAGGCGCGTGGACGTCAGGGCGGATCGCCCTGGGAGGACTGGTTCCGCGCCGAGCGCGAATTACGCGAGCGGCTGCCAACCTGAAGAAGTGTCCGGTGTTGGCAGGCGGAAGCGCCTGGCGGAAGCGCCTGCCCCACAACGCAAGGCAACCTAACGGGTATGCTCTGCCGGCTGAGTGTGCTAGCGCCAATACTGTTCACTTAACTTCGTGGCGCAGGCTGTCGAGCCTGCTGAGCCGAGATTCATCTCGGCTTTTCTTGCCG
>Ga0209415_10013846_pt1 | contig 13233 bp, 8 predicted proteins | sample PeaSoiSIISIP2007_FD_187696 | JGI IMG/M metagenome (GOLD analysis project Ga0209415, IMG submission 187696) | Peat soil microbial communities from Weissenstadt, Germany - SII-SIP-2007 (SPAdes) (version 2) | ecosystem: Environmental > Terrestrial > Soil > Wetlands > Peat | place: Germany... | reverse complement strand
GTGATGGAAGCTCTGGAGCGGGTCGGCATGGCGCATCGCGTCCGGCATTATCCGTCGCAACTGTCGGGCGGTCAGCAACAACGCGTTGCAGTGGCGAGAGCGCTGGGCGGCAAGCCATCCATCCTGCTCGCCGACGAGCCCACCGGGAATCTGGATTCGCGCAATGGCGAAGCGGTGATGGAGCTGCTGCAGGAACTTCACCGCGAAGGGGCGACGATCTGCATGGTGACGCACGATCCGCGCTTCGCCAAGCACGCGCAGCGTGAGGTGCACCTGTTCGACGGCAAAGTGGTGGCGGAAGAGGAACTGAAGAAACTTCTGCAGGAGACGAGCGTATGAGTGGGTTACTGCAGGATTTTCGCTACGCGCTGCGGCAATTGAGCACAAACCTGGGATTCACCGTCGTCGCCGTGTTGACCTTGGCGCTCGGGATTGGCGTGAATGTTGCCACTTTCAGTTTCGTGGATGAACTGTGGTTGCATCCGATGCCGGTGCGAGAGGCTAACCTCTTGGTGCGCATCTTTACCAGCAATCCCAGCAGCCAGGGGGAAATCGAACGCGGCTACAGTTCATACCCTGACTTTCTGGACCTGCGCGCCAATTCCAAGACACTTGTCGCAGTGGCAGCTCTCGACAATCGTGGAGCGCAGGTGGATGACGGCGTGCAGAACAGGTTGGTGTCAGCGGCGGTCGTCTCGGAGAACTTCTTCGACGTGCTCGAAGCCACGCCAGCCCTCGGGCGGACATTCACCGAAAAAGAATTTCAGAATTTACAAGTGCCATCGGTTGTGCTCAGTTACCCATTCTGGCGGCGGCAGTTCAACGGCGATTCAGCGCTCCCGGGCCGGACGATCGTCGTCGACAGCCAGCCTGTGACCGTACTGGGTGTTCTGCCGCGAGGTTTCCGCGGTTCAGAAGCGCTCGGGGTGCCGGACCTGTGGATTCCCATGCCGACATGGCAGCAACTCACGGGCGAGCGCGAAAGGCAGGCTATCCGGGGATCGCGCGACTACGAACTGTTCGGACGATTGCGGGAGGGCGTCAGCCTCCAACAAGCCAGAGCGGAACTGGCAACTCTTGCTGCCGCATTGGTGAGTTCCTACCCCGGCACCAACACCGGGCGCAGAATGACGATGGCCCGTGAAGACGAGACGCGTGGTGGACTCGCAAACGTCGGCCTGGCATTGCTAGGTATAGCGGCATTGGTGTTGTTGGTCGCGTGCGCCAACGTGGCTGGTCTCTTGATTGCGCGCGGGGAGTATCGGAGGAAGGAAATTGCAACGCGGCTGGCCTTGGGGGCATCGCGAGGGAAGGTTATTCGCCAACTGTTGACAGAGACGGTGCTGCTGGCAGCGGTTGCCACGGTGGCGGCATTGTTACTGGGAAACTTCGTCCTCAACGAACTCCCGAACCTTTTGCCGCAGACTAGCTTCCCCATTTCTGTAGACGCCCATTTGAATCTGCGGGCTCTGCTATTTGCGTTGGCAATAGGTATGGCCTCACTGTTTCTTTTTGCATTGGTTCCGGCGCTTCAGGCCACAAACGTTGCCCCGGCCGCCGTGCTCAAGCAATCCGGCGCACAAACCGGAGTCGGCCGCCGGACGTTGAGAAGCGCGCTCATCGTCACGCAGGTTGCGCTCTCGCTGGTGATGGTTGTGTGCAGCGGTCTGCTGGCACGGTCGGTAATAAAAGCGCTGGCTCTCGATCCCGGCTTCAATGCCCATCAGAACATGCTCGTCATGGAGTTGGTGCCGGCCTTCGGCACGAAGAGCGAAGAAGGCAGCACGGCATTCGTGCGCGAGGCGCGCCGACGTCTCCAGGCGCTACCGGGAGTAACGGCGACCACTACCGCGATGCGGTTTCCCTTCGGGATGAGTGGCAGCGGTGCGACGCGCAAAGTATTTCTTCCTGGGAACCTGGCAAGCGCGGGCGGTGAGGGTGCCACCATCAATTTTGACCCTGTCGGTGAAGGATATTTTTCAGTCCTGGGTACCCGAATCGTGCGCGGTCGCGCCATCGACCAGCACGACCTGGATGCGAATGCCCATGTCGTGGTGGTGAATCAAGCCATGGCAAAACGTTTCTGGCCAAATGGAGACCCCGTGGGGCAACGTGTTCACCTGGAGCGGACAGACGGAGATGAGTACGAGGTAATCGGAGTCGCGGAAGACGGGAAGTACAACGATGTGCGCGAAGATCGGATGCCTTACCTGTTTCTGCCCATGAAGAGCGGCGAATACGGCGAACTGGCGATGGCAGTGAAAACCAACGTCGATCCGGAGGCATTGGCCCCTGCGGTGCGAAGAGTTCTACGCGAACTCAACCACGAAGTGCCCGTTCTTTCTCTCGTGACGTTGCGAGAGCACATGCGGGAGGCGCTCTACGAAGAGCGAGTTATGGCGGGACTGATTGGCGTGATGGGCGGATTGGGCCTCCTGCTGGCGGCGGTGGGGATCTATGGACTGATGGCCTTCCTGGTGGGGCGGCGCACCCCGGAGATTGGAGTCCGGATGGCCTTGGGAGCGGAGCGCCGAGGAATTTTCCGGCTGGTCATTGGTCATGCTCTGCGGCTGACAGTGATCGGCACGGTGATTGGCGTAGCGGGCGCCATTGCAGTGGCGCAAGCGTTGCGAAGTTTATTGTTCGGCATCGCGCCCGCCGACGTGTTCACGATTGCGCTCGCGGTTTCTGTCCTGGCGGTGGTCGCGTCTACAGCGGCGGCGGTGCCTGCACTGCGTGCGGCCAAGGTCGATCCCATGGTGGCGTTACGGTATGAGTAGGAGCAGGAGAGAGTGATGCCCGGACTACTGCAAGATATCCGCTACGGTCTGCGTGCGATGCGCAAGGCCCCTGGTTTTTCCGCGACGACGGTTGCGACGCTGGCCCTGGCCATTGGTGTGACGACGGCGGTGTTCAGCGTGATCGATGCCGTGCTAATTCGTCCGCTGCCTTATGACGATCCAGAGAGCATCCTTTATTTGCGGACGAACTCTCCACAGGGGTACACGCAGCCCGCATCCTATCCGGAATACCTCGATTGGCGCCGGGAGAACCAAGTGTTTTCCGCGCTGGCGGGATATTCGGCTGGCAGCGCCAACTTTGAGGGCCCAGCCGGCCCAGTGGCTTTGCCGAGTGTCTTCACGACCGACAGCTTCTTTGATGTCTTTGGGGTGCGGCCTTTGCTGGGGCGCACATTTGCTTCAGGAGAAGACCAGCCCGGCAAGAACGATGTGGCTGTCTTGAGCTATGAGCTGTGGGAGCAGGCCTTCGGCAAACAGAATTCCGCGATCGGCCAGACCATCAAGCTCGACGGGAGACCTTACACCGTCATCGGGGTGATGCCGGCGGGGTTCAGATATCCGGTCAGCGTGCGCAGCGCCATCTATACGCCCTTGCACATCCCGAAAAACCTGGCAGAAGAGCGTCGGGCCCATTGGATGCCAGTTTTGGCGCGGCTGAAACCCGGTGTTTCCCGCGCGCAAGCACAAGCCGGAATGAATCGCATGATGGATGACCTCGGTCGCGCTTATCCAGATACACAAGGACGATGGATGGAGTTGTTCGAGATTGCCAACATAGTCGTAGGCAACACAGAGCAACCGCTCAAGGTGCTGGTGTTCGCCGTCCTCACTCTGCTGGCGATTGGCTGCGTTAACGTTGCGGGTCTTCTTCTGGCGCGGGGCGTGAAGCGCGAGAGGGAGGTGGCGCTGCGCTCGGCGGTCGGCGCCGGCCGCTGGCGCATTGTGCGCCAGATGCTTACGGAAACGCTCCTCTTGGCAATCGCGGGCGCGGCTGGCGGTACGCTGTTGGCGTATGGCCTGCTGACTCTGATCCGGAAACTGTTGATCTCCGCTTTGGCACGCGGCGCGGACGTGCAGATCAACGGAGCGGCCTTACTCGTGGCGCTATCGCTTGCCGTGGTCACAAGCGTGTTGGCGGGGCTGGCACCCGCGGCGCGGCTCTCCGGAACCGCGCCGACCCGCGCACTCAAGACCGGAGGCAGCTCCGGCGCAAGCCGCGGTCAACATCGCCTGCGCGGGGCATTTATCGTCACCCAGATTGCGTTGGCACTGGTGTTGGTAGTCGTCTCTGGACTTCTATTACGCGAACTTGCTGGGCTGCGTGGCACCGACTTGGGGTTCAATCCCAATGGCTTACTCGCGGTTGAGATTGACCTGTCCGCAGGGAGATACGAGAACCGCGATGTCGTAACCAATTTTTACCGGCCTTTGCTTGACCGCGTCCACGGGATCCCCGGTATCAAGGAAGCGGGATTGATCCAGATGCTGCCAATCCAAGACAGTTGGAACAACAGCGACATTCATATTGTGGGTCATCCGCCGAACCCGCCCAACGAGGAGCGGATCGCGGAACATCGCATTTTGACCCCTGGCTACTTTCAGGCACTCGGCATCTCGCTGGTGCGCGGACGCATGCTCGATGAAAAGATCGACACGCCAACCTCGCCGCCGGTCGTCGTGGTCAATGAGGCCTTCGTGAAGAAGTTCTTTTCGAAAGACGAAGACCCTATCGGCCAGCACATTGACGACAAACAGAAGACAACGATTGTCGGTGTGGTTCGTTCCGTGCGGCAAGTGATCTACCAGCCGCCGATGGCCGAGATGGACGTTGCAGTCTCGCAAGTCGCTGCCAAAGGCTCGTGGGAGCAACTCGGGACAATGCAACTCGTAGTGCGCGCGAGCGGCGAGCCGGAGACGGTTATCCCTGGTTTACGTCGGACTTTCCACGAACTCGATCCCGGACTCCCATTCCGGCAGCCGCTGACGATGCGGGACGTTGTGGCCGACGCGTTGGTCTTCGAGCGCCTGGAAAATTGGCTCTTTGGCACATTCGCTGCGTTTGCCGTATTGCTCGCGATTGTCGGGCTGTACGGGCTCATCAGTTACGAGGTAGAGCTTTCCACGCACGACATCGGCGTGCGCGTGGCGCTCGGGTCAACACGCCTTGGCGTGCTTGTCGCAATCTATCGTCGCGTGGGCCTGATGCTGCTGAGCGGTGTGACGGTGGGACTCGTCATGACCTGGGCCGCACGGAAACTCGTTGCATCCATGGTTGTCATTCAAGTCGGCAAAGACGCCGGAGTGATTGTTGGCCTAGCCGGGGGACTGCTCGCCGCCGGACTGCTGGCTGTCCTCATTCCCGCAAAGCGCGCTGCGTCTGTCGATCCCATGGTAGCGCTGCGGTACGAATGAGAAACCTCAAAGAAACCGAGGGTAAATGATCCAACTCAAGAATCTAGAACGCAGTTACAAGACCGGAGCCGGCCAGATGTGGGTGCTGCGGCGCATCAATCTGGAGATTCAGCAAGGCGAGTTCATCACGGTAATGGGGCCATCGGGCGCGGGGAAATCCTCCCTATTGAATGTTCTCGCTCTCCTGGACGACCAGTGGCAGGGCGAGTACTGGTTCCGCGAGCAGGCCGCGCACACGATGAAGAGGAAGGAACGCGCGGAGTTGGCGAAGAAAAATGTCGGCATGGTCTTTCAGAGTTATCACCTGCTCGACGATCTCACGGTGATGGAAAACATCGATCTGCCGCTCTCCTACAAAGACATTCCGCGCAGTCAGCGGCAGAGCCTGCTCGCCGACGCGCTCGATCGCTTCCAGATTGTTGCCAAGAAAGATCTCTATCCCAGCCAGCTTTCTGGTGGACAACAGCAGTTGGTCGGGATTGCGCGGGCGGTCATTCATAAGCCTGCGTTGCTGCTCGCCGATGAGCCAACCGGCAATCTGCATTCCTCACAGGCCAAGGAGATCATGGAACTCTTCCGGGAATTGAATCGACAGGGAACGACGATCGTGCAGGTTACTCACTCCGAAATGAACGCTGCTTATGGAACTCGCACCATCCAGTTGCGCGACGGTTGGCTGGTTGGCGATACGGCAAATCCAAGTCTAAATTTAGCGACGGAGCGAAGTGACGCGGCGGTGAATCGATGAGGATCTGTTTCCGTCAACGGCGCTTTGACATTCTACTAATGGCCGCGCTGATCGTGCTCACGACAACCATGATCCAAGCCCAGGTGCGCACTCCGGCTGCATTGGAAATGCCCCAATCGCACAATCCGCTTAGCCCGTACACTGCCGATTATGTGCCCGAGCCCGTACTGACAAATTCGCCGCGTCTCGACCGCCTGATTCGTGATGGAAAGTTGTATCTGTCCTTGAAAGATGCCATTGACCTTGCGCTCGAGAACAATCTGGATCTGGCGATCGCTCGCTATAACTTGCCGATTGCCGATGCGGATGTGCTCCGCACCAAGGCTGGCGGCACTTTTCTCGGCGTGAACACCGGCGTCGTGCAAGGAACACCCGGGGGAGGAGTCGGGGGGTACGGTGCGGGAGCGCCGGGAGCGGGCGCAGGTGGCACGACGGGTGGGGCTGGCGGTGCGGGCGCCGGCGCCTCAGGACTGGTGCAATCCACCTTGGGCGGAGGAACGCCCGTGGCATCGTACGATCCGGCTCTCATTGTGAACGCGGGGATCGAGCACCAAACGTCCCCGCTGACGAATACGAAAATCTACGGTGTCCCGTCCTTGCAACTGAACACGACCCAAGTGAACGCCAGCTACACGCAAGCCTTTTCCACCGGCACTTCGATTTCCTTTGCGTTCGATAACAGTCGCCAGACTACAAACAGCCCCAACACCTTCCTGTCGCCGGCTTTGAATACCTACTACCGCTTCACCTTCCAGCAACAGCTTCTCGCGGGATTTGGTTTCGGCCCGAACCTGCGCTATTTGCGTATCGCAAAGAACAACAAGAAAATCTCCGATATTGCTTTCAAAAACCAGGTCATTGCCACCGTTACACAGATCGAAAACATTTATTGGGACCTAGTGAGCGCCTACGAACAGGCACGTGTGAATCAGCAATCTCTGGACTTCGCCAATCAGACTCTGGAGAACGCTAAGAAGCAATTGCAGTTGGAAAGTATTCCAGAGATGGACGTGATGAGGGCCGAAGCCGAGGTTTCCAGACGCGACCAGGATTTAACCGTAGCGCGTACCAGCCTTCAACTGCAGGAATCGTTGATGAAAAATGCGCTGACCAAGAGCCTTGACGATCCTACACTGGGAGAAATGCCTGTCGTCCCCACCGATCGCATGCAACCCGCCGATACCGGAGCTGACACGAGCGAGCCGATTCTCGATCTGATTGCGGAAGGGCTTCAGAATCGTCCAGAACTGCTGGAGACCGACATCGACCTGGCCAACCGCCAGATCAGTCGAAAGGCAGAGCGGAATGCACTCCTGCCCACCCTTTCCCTGGTAGGCTTCTACGGCGGCAGTGGTCTCGCAGGATTGGTGCCCGCCGGAAACTCCACAACCTCTAGCGTCCCGACCGACCTGCCGGGTGCCTGGCAAGGAGCGTTCAACAATTCGTCGCCAGACTACTATGTCGGACTCAATCTGAATATTCCGTTCCGCAACCGCGTCGCCAAGGCTGACCAGTATCGATCCGAGTTGGAGTACCGGCAAGCCAGCCTGCGCAAGGAGCAATTGCGAAAGCAGATTCGGATCGAGGTGCGGAACGCACAGTATGCGCTGGAACAATCTCGTGCCAGAGTGGAATCAGCCCGCAAAGCCAGGGATTTGGCAGAACGTACCTTCGAGATCACAACGAAGGAACAAGAGCTAGGAGCAGGATCGAGCTACCAGACCATGACGGCGCAGCGCGATCTTTCGGTGGCCGAACTGGACTTGGTTACCGCCATGACGACCTACCAGAAGGCCAGAGTCGAACTTGATCGCACTACCGGGGCCACTTTGGAACATAATGGAGTGCTGATTCAGGAGGCGGTCACCGGTATGGTTACCGCCTCATCTCCATAACCCATGCCGACGTCGGCCAAGCCGCAAGATCTCCGCTCCCCGGTGCCTTCCCATCCCTATGAGAACCACGCGCCACGCATTCTGGCGGCCGACGATCAGCCGCACATTCTCGAAGCTCTCCAACTGCTGCTTCATCCCCAAGGCTATCGAGTGGAGAGCGCCAAGTCTCCCGCCGAGGTTCGGGAGGCCTTAGCGACGGATTCCTATGACGCGCTGCTGATCGATCTCAACTACACGCGGGACACCACTTCTGGTCAGGAAGGCTTGGATCTTCTTTCGGAAATTGTAGCGCTCGATAGCAATCTCCCGGTCATCGTCATGACCGCATGGGGCAATGTCGAACTGGCGGTGGAAGCCATGCGGCGTGGGGCGCGAGACTTCGTCCAAAAGCCTTGGGAGAATGAACGCCTGCTCGCCATTTTACGGACACAAGTCGAATTGCATCGTGCCCTCCAGCGCGCCGAGCGGCTTGCGGCGGAGAACCGGCTGCTCCAGGTTCAAGGCCGCCCGGAGTTCATCGCCGCGGCGGCGTCCATGCAGCCCGTCCTGGAGGCCATTGCACGGGTCGGCCCATCCGACGCAAATGTCCTTATTACAGGCGAACACGGCAGCGGCAAAGAGGTCGTCGCGCAAACGCTGCATGCTCTTTCTTCACGAGCCTCGCGCCCACTGGTTGTGGTCAATACGGGCGCGTTGGCGGAGGGGCTATTCGAAAGCGAACTTTTCGGCCACGTGAAGGGTGCCTTCACCGATGCGCGGACCGATCGCATAGGGCGCTTCGAACTGGCCGACGGAGGCACGATCTTCCTGGATGAAATCGGAAATGTGCCCATCCGGCAACAAGCGAAATTACTGCGTGTGCTCGAATCCGGCGAGATCGAACGGCTGGGATCCTCGCGGTCGCGCAAGGTCGATGTGCGCGTAATTTCGGCCACGAATAGCGACCTTCAGGCTGCATGCTCCTCGGGGCAATTCCGGGAAGACCTCCTTTTTCGGCTGAACACGGTCGAGATCCATGTACCGCCACTCCGCGAGCGCCGCGAAGATATTCCGACGCTCGCAATCCATTTTCTCCGGCGCTATGCGTCCCGCTATCGCCGCGAAATCGATGGATTCGATACTTCTGCATTGCAAGTCCTGGCGCAATATTCCTGGCCTGGCAACGTTCGCGAACTCGAACACACGCTGGAGCGTGCCGTCCTGATGTGCCGCGGACGTGAGATTCAACCCGCGGATCTCGGACTGAATCTGCAGCGACCGCAAGCCCAGAATCTAGAAGAACTCAGCCTGGAGGCGGTGGAGACGCTCCTGATCCGAAAGGCACTGCAGCGTTTTCAGGGGAACATAAGCCAGGCCGCCGAAGCCTTAGGGCTAAGCCGGGGTGCGCTCTATCGGCGCATGGAGAAGTATGGCCTCTAGTCCGCAGACCAGCGGCAAGGCAGAAATGCGGAAGGCTCCTCGCAAGCGGGTTCGCCTCCTCTACGAGCATCGCATCAGCCTCTACTCACTACTCGTCGCCTTACCCGGAATTGCAGTCAGCGGCATTCTTATTTGGCTGCAGCCCTGGTCCACCGGATCGAAGCTGGCACTCTCCTTCGTAGAGCTATTTGTCTGGTGGGTGCTGGCCCTGGCGCTACACGCGCAAACGGTTCGACCGTTGCAGACCCTGGCAAACGTGGTGGCGGCGCTTCGCGAAGAGGACTATTCCTTTCGCGCGCGAGGAGCCATTGCGGACGACGCGTTGGGGGAGCTTTCGCTTGAAGTCAACGCTTTGGCCGACCTGCTCGCGGATCAGCGAATCCGAGCCATCGAAGCGACTGCGCTGCTGCGGCGGGTCGTGGAAGAAATCGATGCTCCATTATTCGCATTTGACCCGGACCGTGTGCTTAGAGTAGTGAATCCCGCGGGCGAAAAACTCCTTCAACAAGCTGCGGTTCGCCTTCTGGGACGCACTGCCGACGAAATCGGGCTGGCCGATTGCCTCAGCGCGGCGAGTGAGGCACTGGTGGCTTTGCCAGCCAACAGTTCGAGCGCCCGCTGGTTGGTACGGCAAAGCAAGTTCCGAGAAAAAGGTGTGCCGCACACTCTGGTGGTCTTGTCGGACGTCAGCCGGGCACTTCGGGAAGAGGAGCGCCGGGCGTGGCAACGTTTAATCCGAGTACTTGGGCACGAACTCAATAACTCGCTGGCTCCGATCAAGTCGATTGCAGGGAGCCTGAGCAGCCGACTCGCGGAGACCGAACTCAATCCCGAACAGCGTCGAGACTTTGAACGGGGTCTCGCCATCATCGAGGATCGTACAGCGTCGCTCAATCGGTTTCTGCAGGCGTATCGCCAATTGGCCCAGATGCCACCTCCAGTAATAAGGAGAGTCGCGCTGCTCCCGATTATGGAGCGAGTCGTCTTCCTCGAGACTCGGATGGTGGTGGCGATCTCTCGCGGCCCGGATGTAATGTTGATGGTGGATCCCGACCAGATCGAGCAGATGCTCATTAATCTCGTGCACAATGCGGTCGAGGCAGCGCTTGAGCCAGGCTTGGGTGATGACCGTTCCAATAACTCCACAAACGGCGTGGATGTTCGGAAGCCGCAGGTAACGTTGAATTGGGTGGTTGAAGATCAAAACGCTGTCCTAACGATCGAGGATAACGGACTGGGACTCCTGAATCCGAGCAACGCATTTGTACCGTTCTATACGACCAAGCCCTCGGGAAGTGGTATCGGGTTGGCACTCTCGCGACAGATCGTCGAAGCGCACGGAGGTTCAATTGAGCTGTCCAATCTGGAGGGAAAGAGAGGCTGCCATGTGCGGGTGAGACTGCCGTGCAGCTAAAGAATAGCGTCCGCAATCGGCAAAAACTTCGGAAATCGACTTTGGACCTTCAGTGATCATTTGAAAACCGGCAAGAGCTTGCGTAACGGAGGAGGTGTGTCCACTCCCGGACAGTTGGTTTCGAATTCCGGACGCTCCACCTGCCCCTCCTGAACTAAACGGCTTTTTACGAGATGAGTTGGGCGAGTAGATAGCGTCTGCTTGCCCAAATGCCGGAAAAGGCTGGCGGCGTAGACAGTCGGAGTAGCGCTACTTCGGTTCGTAAAAAGCAAAAAACCATAGGGAGCCGCATATTCTCGACTGGACTCCAGGCGAGGGTAGTATCTCAGTTTGAAACTGAGACACTACCCCGAGAGTTGCTTTCCGTGCCAAACCTCGGTAGTGTGGTGGGCAAGCGTCCCACGGAAAGGTGAAACCCTCTGAAACCCGATCTTTGGTTTTTCATGCACTTACAGTGTCTTAGGGTCGCTACCTGTACGCTGTAAGTCCTTCGTTTCACGTTTGCAGGCGGGTTCGAATCCCACTCTCTCCGCCAGATTTTACTCTGGCCGACTTAGTTGTGACTCGAATGGCGGTTGGCTTTGACTACTGCGGCAGTCCCACCTTCCGCACCAACTCGTCAAACCGTGGGTCGGAACGTATGGGGTCGAGTGTGAAGTCAGTCCTCAAGCGCATTAGACCAATATCGTGTTCCTGAAACGCGGTGTTGAGCCACTGGAAAGCCTGCTCTTTGTCACCCAACTCAGCATAGGCCTCAGCGATATCGTAGGTAACCGAGTAGCCTGTCTTGCGTTGATCTTTCAAGATTTCGATGCTTTCGCTGAGAGCTCCCTTCCAGCGCCCCGAACGAAATCCTCGCTCCAGAGCCGCAGCGTAATCCGAATCGCTTCGCTCGCCTGTAAGCTTGCCATAGGCTTTCGATTCTTCAATGGACTGCGGATACATCTTCTTTCCCCAATACGCAAGGGCTAAACAATTGTGCGCATCAGCGAATTCCGGGTTCTCATTTGCCACTTTCTTGCACACGACAATGGCTTCGTCGAACCGCCGTGCAAAGGTGTAAACACTACCTACATCAACGCTGATGGCGAGTGACAGCGGATCGAGCTGGTGGGCGCGATTGATTTCAGCAAGGGCTTCCTGCTCCCTGCCACCAAGCAGACACAGATTGTCTGCATATCGCTGGTGCGCATGGGAATCGTTGGGGTCGAGTTCCAAAGCCTTCTTGAACTCCGCCTCTCCTCCCGCGAAATCCCATTCGTGCGCCATCTTCATGCCGCCCAAATTGACGTGGGGACGCGACAACGTGGGGTCCAACTCGATTGCCTTGAGCGCGGCAGCTTTCGCCTTCGGGATGTCTTCGACACTGGCACCGTAGGTAGGCAACATGGCATAGCAATCGGCCAGACCTGCATACGCCATTGCGTAGCCGGGATCTTTGGCGACGGCTTGATTGAAATAGGAGACTGCGGTCTCAAGGTCCGCGCGAGTCCGTTTGGCCCAGTAGGAACGGCCCTTCAAGTACAACGCATAGGCCTTCGGATTTTGCGTGCCTTGTTTGCCCGCCTCCTGCTTTTCCGAAGTGCTGATTTGTCCGTCAGTGGTGTCTGTGCAAGTTTTGGTCTTCACGAGAGCTAGAAAGACGGATGGAGTCGGATCTGTTCCGGTCGAGGTGGGGAGAAAGTCCCAGGCCGTAAGAGTCGCAATCAGGTCCTCTTGTGGAAACACTTCAAGATGCTGCCCGCCGAACCCACGGGCCATCCAGACGTACTCTGTGGAATCCACTTCTGCCTCCAGATCCCGGGCAAATCGGTTGAAGAAATAAGGTGTAGCTGCCCCCGTCCGGTCCTGGTCTTCCGTGATCTCGGAAGGCTCCTCCGCAATTGCTAAGCTCGCAATGAGTTCCAGGAGGGCCCTTGTCCGCGACTGCTCAGCAATCCAGCATCAAGATTCTTTACGCCGAGTCCGACGAAGCCACGCTCGCCGCCCAAGCTGTCGCCATGCGCAATGCTGGACATTGCGTGACCACGGCACTCCACCGCCAGGGCGCTCAAGAAGCTCTTCACCGTGACGCCTTTGATCTCGTCATCCTCGGCTCAACCTTATCCAAGGACGATCGCCATCACTTGCCATACATGGTCAAGAAGGCGCATGAAGGAACGAAGGTTCTGGTCATGCATGCCGGTGCCCACCATCACGAAGTGGACGCCGCCATCGACCCCAACCTGAGCATGTTGCTGGTGCTCGAACGAATTGCCGCCCTGCTTCAGCCTGCGGACGTGCGCTAAACCCCAGCCGAGATTCCTATCACAAAAAAGGTCTGGCGGGGGTGAGGGAAGGCAACCGCCAGACCATTTCCAGGCTAGCAGCCAGCATTCTCGCCGCCCTCAGCAAGCCAGTTGTCACACCTGCGTCAACTTAGCGTCATTTCTTTGAGTGCTGATTCTTCGCAGGGAGGAAGTCCCAAAAATTTAAAATGGGCCGCCAGCCAAGAAGCGGTGACGTTTCCTTGGCTATCGGCCCATTCGATCCGGACTGGGATCG
>Ga0209415_10013845_pt1 | contig 13233 bp, 10 predicted proteins | sample PeaSoiSIISIP2007_FD_187696 | JGI IMG/M metagenome (GOLD analysis project Ga0209415, IMG submission 187696) | Peat soil microbial communities from Weissenstadt, Germany - SII-SIP-2007 (SPAdes) (version 2) | ecosystem: Environmental > Terrestrial > Soil > Wetlands > Peat | place: Germany... | reverse complement strand
CCAGTCGGCGACCACCGAGAAGGCCTCACCCTCGCCGCGCAGCTCCATCGCGCGGTCCCCGGTCGTGTGCAGCCGCCTCCACAGGCGCGGCACGTGGCGCGCGTAGAGCTCGGGGGTCGCGGCGGCGCGGAAGGCCATGCGGTAGATGCCGTGGATCATCTTGGGCACGACGTCGCGGTTGGCCTCACGCGCCAGCTCGCGTCCCTCGTGGCCGTGGCGTGCGGCGATCTGGTCGAGCATGGGGTGCGTGAGGGCGGTCGGGTACCAGCTGGCCCCGAGGATGCCGAGCCCCGGTCGCGAGGCGTTGACCATGGCGAGGAGGGGCGGCGGCAGCCCCTCGGTGAGGCGCATGGTCTCCTCGCGGCCGTACTTGCCGTCGTGCCAGAGCAGGAGCTCGCGGACGGCGGCGCCTTTGATCTGCGGCTCGGTCACCCCGACGACGAGCGTATCAGCGCCCTTCGAACTTGGCGCCGCGCTTCTCGACGAAGGCGAGCATGCCCTCGCGCTGGTCGACCGTGCCGAAGAGCGCCGCGAAGGCCGTCGCCTCGAGCTCGTTGGCCGTGGGAAGCGGCACGTCCGCCCCGCGCAGGATGACGCGCTTGGCCGCGGCGACGGCGAGCGGCCCCTTGCTCGCGATCTTGTTCGCGACCTCGCGCACGCGCGGCAAGAGCTCCGCATGCGGGACGACCGCGTTCACCAGGCCGATGCGGAGCGCCTCCTCGGCGTTCACCATGTCGCCCGTCATGCACAGCTCGCGGGCGCGCGCGTCGCCGACCCGGCGCGCGAGGCGCTGCGTCCCGCCGAAGCCGGGGATGACGCCGAGGTTCACCTCGGGCTGGCCGAGCCTGGCCTTGTCGCTGGCGTAGATGAAGTCGCACGCCAGCGCGAGCTCGCACCCGCCGCCCAGCGCGAAGCCGTTGACCGCCGCGATGACCGGGAAGTGCGCCGTCTCCATCGTGTGCCCGATGGCATGACCCATCTCGGCGAACTGCTTGGCTCGCGTCGTGGTCATCTCGCTCATGGCGGCGATGTCGGCGCCGGCGGCGAACGCCTTCTCTCCGGCGCCGGTGAGGATGGCGCAGCGCACGGAGGGATCGCGCGCGAGGTCGAGGACGGCGCGCCCGAGCTCGTGGAGCAGCTCCTCGTTCAGCGCGTTGAGCTTGTCGGGCCGGTTCAGCGTGATGGTGGCGACGTGGCCGTCGCGTGCGGTGAGTACGGTGGTCATACGGCGTTCCCCATGCGGTTGCCCTTGTCGTCGTAGACGTAAAACCCCTTGCCGGACTTCTTGCCGAGCCAGCCGGCGGCGACGAGGTTCCGGAGCAGGGTGGGCGCGCGGTACTTGTCGTCGCCGATCTCGCGGTGGAGCACGTCGGCGATGGCGAGCACCGTGTCGAGGCCGATGAGATCACTCAGCTCGAACGGGCCCATCGGGTGGTTCAGGCCGAGCTTGGCGCCGGTGTCGATGTCCTCCGGGGCGCCGACTCCTTCTTGCAGGGCGAAGCACGCCTCGCACAGCATCGGGATGAGGATGCGGTTGACCAGAAAACCGGGGGCATCACGGCTGGTGATGGTGGTCTTGCCCATCTTCTCGGCGAGGATCACCGTCAGGTTGTAGGTCTCGTTGCTGGTCTGCACCGCGCGCACCACCTCGACGAGCTTCATCACCGGGGGTGGGTTCATGAAGTGCATACCGATGACCCGGTCGGGGCGTGACGTCGCCGCCGCGAGCTTGGTGAGCGAGATGGACGACGTGTTGCTGGCCAGCCACTTGCCCGGGGCGAGCGCCGAGTCGATCTTCTTCAAGAGGCCGACCTTGAGCTCGTAGCTCTCGGTCGCGGCCTCGATGACGAAGTCGCACGTACGGAAGTCCTCTACCCCGGCCGACGGCTCGATGCGCGCGAGGAGCGTGGTGGAGGCCTGCTGCGTCATCTTCCCCTTCTCGACCTGGCGGGCCAGAGCGGCGGCGATCTTCTTCTTGCCGCGGTCGGCCAGATCCAGTGACGCATCGACCAGCACGACGTCGAAGCCCGCGGAGGCGGCGACCTGCGCGATGCCGCCGCCCATCTGGCCCGCGCCGAGGACGCCGATGGTCTTGATCTCATCGAGATGTGCCATGCTCCAAACGCTCCAGCATGAGGGTTCACGCGCGGCATACCACGCTTTGGCTCGCGTTCATCCTCGCCCTTTGCCTGGGGGGCGTCCCCGGCTGCGCGCGTCCCTCGTCGCCCGATCGGGCGCAGTCGCTCGTCCGCCAGCACCGGGAAGAGGAGGCCGTCGCGCTGCTCCGCAGGGACCTCGCCGCGCACCCGGACGACGTGCCCGCGCGCAGGCTCCTCGTTCGCCTCCTCGGCTTCACCGGGGACATGCCGGGCGCGCGCGCCGAGACCGAGGAGCTGGCACGCCGCCTCGGGCCGAGCGATCCGACGCCGTACCTCGAGCTGGGTCACGCGCTGGAGCTGAGCCATCGCTACGACGAGGCGCTCGAGGCCTACGACCAGGCCGCGACCGTGGCGCCGTCGTCGCCGGCAGGGCCGCGCGAGGGAGGGATGCGCGCCGCGCGCTGGGGAGAGGTCGAGGAGGCGCGAGCGAGGCTGGAGGAGGCCGTGAAGCGCGGCGCGAACGACGCGGAGACGTGGCACGCGCTGGGCCTGGTGAGGCTGCACCTCGGGGACGCCGAGGGCGCGGAGCAGGCGTACCGCGCGGGGATTGCCGCGGCGCCGTCGGCGCCCGAGAGCTGGCTCGGGCTGGCGACGGTGGCGGTGTCCCGTGGTGACGCGGCGGGTGCGCTCGCCGCGTACGACGGACTCCTCGTGCTTCGCCCGCGCTTCGCCGCCGCGGAGCTGGGTCGCGCGTGGGCGCTGGCGAAGCTCGGCCGCAAGGAAGAGGCGAAACGCGCGCTCGACCGCGCCGAGGAGCTGGGAGCGCCCGCGCAGAACGTCGCGAAGCAGCGGGCGGCGCTGGCGGCGCCGACGGCGCCGGGTCCATAGGTCGGTGTACCATCGGCGTCGGTGACCGAGCGCGAGCGATCGATCGACGCGACGACCGATCCGCTCGCCGCGACCGAGGCGGCGCACGCGGGGCCTGCCGGTCCGCGCGCCCAGGAGCTCCTCTCCGGGACGCGCGTCGGCCGCTACGTCGTGCTCAAGAAGCTGGGGGCCGGCGGCATGGGAGTGGTCTACGCGGCCTTCGACGAGGAGCTCGACAGGCGCGTCGCGCTGAAGTTCCTCCAGGAGGAGATGCGCGGGTCGCTCCGGAGCGGCGCCGCGGTGCAGCGACTGCAGCGGGAGGCGCAGGTGATGGCCAAGCTGTCGCACCCGAACGTCGTCGCGGTGTTCGACGTGGGGACGTTCGACGGGCAGGTCTTCCTGGCGATGGAGCTCGTCGACGGGCTCAACCTCCGCAGCTGGCTCGAGGCGAAGCCGCGGACGTCTCGCGAGATCGTGTCGGCCTACGTGCAGGCAGGACGCGGTCTGGAGGCAGCGCACGCGGCGGGCATCCTGCATCGCGACTTCAAGCCGGAGAACGTGATCGTCGACGCGACCGGACGCGTGCGGGTGCTCGACTTCGGGGTGGCGCGCATCGAAGACTCGCCGGCCACGGGCCGCGACCTGGCGCTCACCGCGACGAAGGTCGCACCCTCGTCGCCGGCGCTCGTGCCGCTGACCACCGAGGGAGAAATCGTCGGGACGCCCGCCTACATGGCTCCGGAGCAGCTGCAGGGGAAACGCGCCGACTCGCGGAGCGATCAGTTCGCGTTCTCGGTGTCGCTCTACGAGGCGCTCTACGGAGAGCGTCCTCACGCCGGCACCTTGTTGCCGGAGCTCGTCGCCAACGTCGTCGGGGGCCGCGTGAAGCCGGCTCCCGCCGGCGCCAGCGTCCCGCGTGGCCTCCGGGGTGTCCTCCTGCGGGGGCTGCGTCCGAACCCGGACGATCGCTTCGCGTCGATGGGGGACCTCCTCGCTGCCCTCGAGAAGCAGGTCCGGGTTCGCCGGAGCCTCATCTTCGGCGCCGCCGCGGTGGCCGCCGGAGCTATGGCGTTGCTGGTCGCGCTCCGTCCGACGCACCCCGCACTCTGCGCCGGGGCGGAGCAGGAGATCGCGCAGTCGTGGGGGGACAGGCAGCGCGCGGACGTCGAGCGGGCGCTCCTCGCCTCGGGGAGCTCGCGCGCCAGGGACGTCTGGGGGCGCGTCCGGCCGAAGCTCGACGAGTACGCCTCGAGCTGGGCGGCCATGCGCACCGAGTCGTGCCAGGCGACGCGCGTCCGCGGTGTGCAATCCGACGAAGCGCTGGACCTGCGGTCGGCCTGTCTCGACCAAAGGCAGCGCGAGCTGTCGGCCACGGCGACGCTGCTGTCGACGGTGGACGCGAAGATGGTGGACCGGGCGGTCGACATGGCGGGCGGGCTGCCGGAGATCGCGCAGTGCGCCGACGTGACGTCCCTCCGTGCGCCGTACGCGGAGCCCCGGGACCCCACGAAGAAGAAGGCCGTGGACACGGTCCGCGTCGAGCTGGCGCAAGTGGCGGCGCTGCTGGGTGCACGAAAGACACCCGAGGCCGAGGCCCTGGCGCGCAAGGCGGCCGGCGAGGCGCGCGCGCTCGAGAACCGGCCCCTCGAAGCGCTCGCGTCGTTCGACATCGGCATGTCGCTCGTGGCGCGCGGGCAGGACGAGGAGGCTCGCGTCCGCCTCATCGACTCGGCGGTCGAGGCCAGCACCGCGCGGGACGACGTGGTCGAAGCGCAGGCCTGGACGAGCCTCATCAAGACCGGTGGCTACGATCTCGGCCGCTTCGACGACAGCGACCTCTACGCGAGGCTCGCGGGGGCGGCGATCGATCGCCTGGGCTCGAGAGATGCCCTCCGCGCCCAGCTCCAGCGACGCCGCGCCGACGTCCTCTACGTGAAGGGCGAATTCGACAAGGCCCGGACCCTGTACCGCGAGGTGCTCGATCTCGACCTGCGTGCCCTCGGCGAGAGCTCCACGGAGACGGCGCGCGCCCAGAGCGATCTGGCCGACCTCGAGGTGACGCGAGGGCACCTCCGCGACGCGCTCCCTCTCTACGAGAGCGCCGTGGCGAAGGTCGCGGCCATCGAGGGAGAGGGGAGCCCCGCGCTCGGCATCGCGCTCACCGACTACACCGAGACGCTCATGTTCCTCGGCGAGGACGACAGGGCGGAAGCCAATGCGCGACGCGCGCTCGCCGCCCTGCCCGAGGGCGATGTCTCCCATGCCCAGATGCGCCTCATCCTGGCGTGCGCGCTCGTGGGGAAAGGCGACGTCGCCGACGCGAAGGCCGAAGCGGCCGGCGCCCTCGCGGAGACGGACGCGACCTCCGGTGCGAGCGCGCTGCGAAGGGCGAACGCCCACGCGATGTGGGCGGGGGAGCTCGTCCGGCGCCATCTCTGCGACGGAGTCATTCCCGAGGCGGACAAGACCATCGCGCTCCTCTCGACGGCGAGCGCCGGGAAGGCCTCGCTTCGCACAGCGCAGGAGGCACGCGCGATCTGTCTGATCCGGACGGGGCACGCGAAGGAGGGGCTCGCGCTCGGTGCGACGGTGCTCGCGGCCGAGGACAAGGAGGGCACGCCGTCGGACAGCGGCCTGGTCGCGTCGCTTCTCGCGGTGGGCGAGGGGGCGCTCGAGACGAGGGACGCCCCGCGCGCCGTGGTCGCGCTCGAGCGCGGCGCCGTCATCGCCGAGACGATGGAGAGCTACGCCGAGCAGCGCGCCGATATCCATGTCGCCCTCGCGCGCGCCCTCCTCGCGTCGCACGGTGACGTCTCCCGCGCGCATGCGCTCGCCGAGAGGGCGGCTCGCGAGTACGACGCGACGCATCTGGCCGAGGCCGCGCGCGAGGCTCGCGTCGTCGCGGCCACCGTGCCTCCCTGACCGGTCCGTCACGCCGACCGGCCGGAGGGTGGACAGAAAGGTCGGGAAGATCAGGAAGATGACCCGGTCGACGACGCCGACGCCCGCGGTCGTCACGCGAAGTCCCGGGTCCGCGAGCCTCGCAGGCGCAGCTGTGAGCCTGACAACCGCGTCCGTCATGTGGACAGGCGCACCGACGAGCCTCGCAACCGCGGCTGTCACGCTGACAACCGTACGTGTGAGCCCCGTCACCGCGAGTGTGAGGCTCGTGATCGCGGTTGTCCGCCTCGTCATCGTGGCTGTCCGCTTCACAGACTCACCCGTCAGCTTCGTCACCGCGTCCGTCGGCTCGACGGCTGCAGCTGTGAGCCTCGTCACCGCGGCTGTCAGCTTCGTCGCCGCAGGTGTCAGCCTCGTCCCCTCACGTGTGAGCCTCGTCACCGCAGCTGTCACGCTCGTCATCGCGCCTGCGAGCCTCGCAATCGCGGCTGTCCGCTTCGCCATCGCGCCCGTCCACGTCGTCGCCGCGACTGTTCGCTTCGTGACCCCGGCCTTCCGCTTCACGCCCCGGGTCGTCCGTCTCCCCTGCGCGCCGGTCGGCCTCGCTTCACCGGCCGCGACGCTCACGGTCACGCCCTACCCCCACGAGCGCCCGCCTGTCACCGTCGTCGACCCGGCTGTCCTCGGAACAGCAGGGCCGTCGAGCGCCGCTCACGACGACGTGAACGACAGCGAGTACGTCACGGCCATCGACACCCCGCCCGCGGGCACCGGGAACGCGAGCCCACCGAACGCACGCTGGACGCACGCGGTCACACCCGGGTCGCTCATGACCGAGCCCGCGTCGCTCACCGTGCCGACGGCGCCGTCGGACTCGATGACGAAGCGCGTCCGCACCGAGCCCTCGAGCGTCGGGTCCGTCCGGAGGCCGTTCTCGTAGCAGAGGCGGAAGCGAGCGAAGTTCTGCCTCACGATGCGGCGGACCACCTCGGGTGGAAGCGCCGAGCTGGAGAGGGTGGCGCCGTCGTCGCGGACGTGCGGCGGGACGTGGCCGCCGCCGGAAGAACCGCTCCCGGCGCCGAGAGCCGCGAGCGTGCTCGCCGGCGGCACGGCCTCGGGCGTCGCGACGCGCGCCGAGGTCGCGGCGGACGGGATGCCGGCCGCGGTGGCCGGAGCGAGAGGGCCGTCGTCGGCGGGACGGCTGCCGCGCGAGCAAGCGGCGACGGCGACGAGGAGGAGGGAGGCAGCGGGTGCGCGTGTCATCGGGAAGCCCTCGCAGTGTATGCTCCGCCCCCTCATGACGGACACCGCGTCGTCGGATGACGTTCCCGAGGTCGTCGCGAAGGCCCGCGCGGCCCAGCCCGCGTGGGGGGCCCTGTCGGCCGACGAGCGCGCGCGCCGGATCGCCCCGCTGAAGAACCGCGTGCTCGACCGGGCCGAGGAGATCGCCCGCGTCGTGCGCGAGGAGGTGGGCAAGCCCGAGGTCGAGGCGCTCCTCGGCGAGGTGCTGCCGTCGGCGGACGTCGTGCAGTACTGGACGTCGCACATCGCCGAGCTGCTCGATCCCGAGGACGTGGACATCGACGCCATCGCCTACCCCGGAAAGGAGGGGACGATCGAGCGCGAGGCGCGCGGCGTCGTGGCGGTCATCATGCCGTGGAACTTCCCCTTCGCGCTCCCGCTGCGGACCATCGTGCCCGCGCTGCTCGCCGGCAACGCCGTCGTCTTCAAGCCGAGCGAGGTGTCGCCGAAGTCGGGGGCGCTCGTCGCCGAGGTCCTCGCGGGGCTGGTGCCGGAGGGGGTGTTCGGCCTCGTGCAGGGGGCAGGCGAGGTGGGCACGGCGCTGTGCGCGGCGGACGTCGATCTCGTCGTGTTCACGGGGAGCGTGGCGACGGGGCGCAAGGTGGCGCACGCCTGCGCGGAGAAGCTGATCCCGTGCTCGCTGGAGCTGGGCGGGAAGGACGCGGCCATCGTCCTCGCGGACGCGGACCTGGAGAGGGCCGCGAACGGCGTCGTGTGGGGGGCGATGATGAACGCCGGGCAGAACTGCGCGTCGGTCGAGCGGGTGTACGTCGTGCGCTCGGTGGGCGAGGCGTTCACGAAGAAGGTGTGCGAGGCGGTCGCGGCGCTGCGCCCCGGGATCGACGTCGGGCCCCTGGCGACGCCCGCGCAGCGCGCGATCGTGGCGCGCCACGTGGACGCGGCGAAGGGCATGGGCGCCAAGGTGCTCACCGGTGGCGCGAAGGCCGGCGACGCGGAGACGCGCGAGTACCCGCCGACGGTGGTGAGCGTGGAGAGCGACGACACGCCGCTGATGAGCGACGAGACGTTCGGGCCGGTGCTGCCGATCGCGCTGGTCGACGACGCGGACGAGGCCGTCCGGCGGGCGAACGCGTCGCGCTACGGCCTGACGGCGAGCCTGTGGACGAAGGACAGGAAGAAGGCGCGCGTCCTCGCGAAGAAGCTCCGCGCCGGGGTGGTGACCATCAACAACCACGGCTTCACGGGCGCGCTGCCGAACGCGCCGTGGAGCGGCCATGGCGAGACGGGCTGGGGGATCACCGGCTCGACCCTCGCCCTCGACACGCTCACGCGCCCGCGCCTGGTCCTGCTCGACCGCAGCCGCGGCAAGAAGGAGCTGTGGTGGTACCCGTACACCCCCGCGCTCAGGAACGTCGCCGTCGCGATGGCCACGCTCCGCAGCGGGACGCGCGGCATCTTCGCCCGCGTCGGCGCGCTGTTTCGCCTCGTCGGGGCGATGCTCGCCCGCGGTCGCGGCGGGTGATCAGTAGAGCAGGCAGCTCTCGACGCGGACCGGCAAGAGGCGCTCGCGACCGCCGAGGAACGACAGCTCGACGACGAACGCGTAGCTGACGACGTAGCCGCCCTGCTTGTTGACGAGCGCGGCCGCGGCCATCGCCGTGCCTCCCGTGGCCAGCACGTCGTCCACCACGACCACGTGCGCCCCCTCCCGGATGCTCCCCTTGTGCATCTCCAGCGCGTCGCGGCTGTACTCGGTCACCAGCTCGACGCGGTCGACCGAGGCCGGCAGCTTGCCGGGCTTTCGCACGGGGACGAAGCTCGCGTTCAGGCGCGCCGCCAGCGCGCCGCCGAAGATGAAGCCGCGCGCCTCGATGCCGACGATGACGTCGACGTGCTCGCCGATGAAGCGCTCCGCGATCCCGTCGAGCACGATGTGCAGCGCGCGCGGGCTGGCGAGCAGCGGCGTGATGTCCTTGAACATGATCCCCGGCTTGGGGAAGTCGGGCACGTCGCGGATGAGGGAGCGGCAGAGCGCGAAGCTCTCCACGGGCCGCGACACGTGGATCGGCCCCGGGGAGGGCGGCGTGCGGCGGGCGACCGTCCGGGTCGCGAGGACCTTCTTCTTGCTCTTCGGCTTCTTGCTGGGCATGTCTCCGTCCGGCGGCCAGCCTACCACGCGGACGCCCTGCTACTTCGGATGCGAGACCCGCGCGACGAGCGCCTCGGTCATCTCGTGCTGCACGGTCGCCGTGAGGTCGAGGCGCAGCGGCGTGACCGAGGCCGCGCCGTCGTCGTAGGCGTCCGTGTCCGTCCCGGCGTCGCGCTCGTGGCGCACGCCCGGGCCGCCCAGCCACAGGTACTCGCGGCCACGCGGGTCGCTGCGGAAGTCGACGAGCTCCTCGTAGATGCGCGCCCCGAGGCGCGTCGCCCGGATCTCGCCGGTCCACGCCCGGGGCACGTTGACGTTGAGCAGCACGCCGCTGCCCGGGTGTGCGGCGAGCAGCTCGAAGGCGAGGCGCGCGCTGAGGTCCGCGACGGCGCCCGGGGCAGCGGCGGCGTGCGCGCTCGTGGCGAGGGCGGGGATGCCGCGGAGGGCCCCCTCGCGCGCGGCGGCGATGGTGCCCGAGTAGAACGCGTCCTGTCCCAGGTTCATCCCGTGGTTGATGCCGGAGACGATGAGGTCGGGGCGCCTCGGCAGGACGCGCTCGCCGGCGTGCAGCGCGACGTAGACGCAGTCGGCAGGGGTCCCGTCGAGCGCGAAGATGCCCGGCTCCACGGCGCGCAGGCGAAGCGCGCGGTGGAGGCTCAGCGAATGGCTCGACGCGCTCTGCTCGCTCTCCGGCGCGAGGATCACCACGTCCGCCGTCACCGTCAGCGCGTCCCGCATCGCCCGGATGCCGGGACTGGCGTAGCCGTCGTCGTTCGACAGGAGCACCAGCGGTCGCATGGCGACGACTTATCACAAAAGGGTAGTCTGTCAGTCGGTGGCCACGCGCAAGGACGACCTCGTGGAGCTCTTGCACGGCGTCGCCGTGGAGGATCCCTATCGCTGGCTGGAGGACGGCGAGGCGCCCGAGGTGCGCACCTGGGACGAAGCGCAGAACGCCGCGACGCGAGCCTGGCTGTCGCGCATCCCTGGACGCGCGGCGCTGCGGGCGCGCGTGCGTGAGCTCCTCTCGACCGGATACGTCGGGGCGCCTGCGGCGAGGACGACCGCCGTCGGGGGCCGGCGCTACTTTCACATGCGGCGCGAGGGCGCGCAGGAGCAGGCTGTGCTCCACGTCCGCGACGGCGTGGACGGCCTCGATCGCGTGCTCATCGATCCGGCCCCGCTCTCGGCCGACGGGACCACCGCGGTCGACTGGTGGGCGGTGTCGCAAGACGGCGCGCGCGTCGCCTGGGGCGTCAGCGAGGCGGGGAGCGAAGAGAGCACGCTGCGGGTGCGCGAGGTCGCCACGGGCGCCGACCTGCCCGACCGTATCCCCCACACGCGTCACGCCACGGTCGCCTGGCTTCCCGACGGCGAGTCCTTCTTCTACACGCGCTATCCCGCCCAGGGGGACGTCCCGCCCGGCGACGAGAAGTACTTCTGCCGCGTCTACCGCCACACCGTGGGCGACGACTGGACGCGCGACCCTCTCGTGTTCGGTGAGGGCCGCGACAAGCTCGACGTGCCGTCGGTGCTCGTCTCGCCGGATGGCCGCTGGCTGGTGGTCCGCGTCCACATGGGCTGGCAGAAGAGCGAGGTCTGGCTGCGCGATCTGGCGGCGCCGGGCTCGCCGTGGGTCGCGGTGGCGACGGGCGTCGAGGCGCTCTACGAGCCGACCCCGCTCGACGACGTGCTCTACGTGATGTCGAACGACGGCGCGTCGCGCTACCGGCTCTACGAGGTGGACTACGCCGCCCCCGGCCGGGCGCTGTGGAAGGAGCTCCTGCCCGAGGGGCAAGACGTGCTCACGGACGTGGCCGTCCTCGGCGGGGCGCGTCGCGTGCTCGTCGCGTCGTACCTGCACGAGGCGAGCGCGCGGATCGAGCGGTTCACGCGCGACGGGACGCTCCTCGGTCCGGTCGCGCTGCCGGTCCTGGGGTCGGCCGTGGTATCGGCCACCTGGGACGGAGACGAGGCGTTCGTGGAGCTGACGTCCTTCGCGACGCCGTGGCAGGTGCTCCGCGTCGATCCGGCGACCGGCGCCACGACGATGTGGGACCGGGTCGGGGCGGGCCTCGCGCTGCCCGAGCTGCGCATCTCGATGCTCTACGCCACGAGCAAGGACGGGACGCGCGTCCCCATGTTCGTCGTGGAGAAGACCGGGACACCGCGCGACGGCGACCGTCCGGCGGTGCTCTACGGCTACGGCGGGTTCAACATCGCGCAGACGCCCGCCTTCAGCTCCCGGACGCTGCTCACGGTCGAGCACGGCGGGGTGTGGGTGGTCGCGCTGCTCCGCGGAGGCGGGGAGTTCGGCGAGGACTGGCACCGCGCCGGGATGCTCGAGCGAAAGCAGAACGTCTTCGACGACCTCTACGCGTGCGCGGCGGAGCTGGTCCGCGCGAAGGTCACGCGGCCCGAGCGGCTCGGCGTGGTCGGCGGCTCCAACGGCGGTCTCCTCGTGGCGACGGCGGTGACCCAGCGCCCCGACCTGTTCCGCGCGGGCCTGAGCCTGGTGCCGCTCGCCGACATGCTGCGCTACCACCGGTTCCGCATCGGCGGGCTATGGACTGCCGAGTACGGCGATCCCGACGACCCGGCCGCGTTTGCGTGGCTCTACGCGTACTCGCCCTACCACCGCATCGAGGACGGCGCGCGCTACCCCGCCGTCCTCTTCACGACAGCCGAGAGCGACTCGCGGGTGGACCCGATGCACGCCCGCAAGATGGCGGCGCGCATGCAGGCTGCCCAGGGCGATCCGGCCCACCCGATCCTGCTCCGGGTCGAGAGCCGCGCGGGTCACGGGGCGGGAAAACCCGTCGCCAAGCTGGTCGACGAGGTGAGCGACGAGCTGGCGTTCCTGTTCCAGGAGCTCGGGATGATGTGACCCGGGGTCCTCCAAATCGGAGGTACTTTCTGGACGGACGTTCAGTGCTGTCGTAGGGTCCGCCCATGAGCATCGAGGCGACGGTTCTCAGGGCGATGTTGCGGGTGGCAAGGCGGCGTGAAGCGGCGGACGAGGAGGCGCTGGCGGTTCGCGTGGGCGATTCGCCCGCCGAGGTCCGGGACGCGATCCGGCGGCTCGATGCGGCCGGGCTCGTCGAGAGGCGCGGGCAGGGCGCTCCGCGGCTGACGATGGCGGGGCTGGCCGTGGCGGTGGGATTGCTGCCCGCGGCCGCGTCCCGCGCGGGACGATCGGCGCGACGATCTTCACGCGCCGCCTGAGCGGCGCAACCGTCGTGGTAACAAGGCCCGGTGGAGGCGAGGGCGACCTACGAGCGGGGGCGGGACCAGCGGTCGCGTGAAGCCGCCTCGCTCGAAGCCCGGGCGCGGGCCATCGGCACCACGCGACTGGCGCTCGCCGTGATCGCGCTGGTCTCGATCGGGGCCATCGTGTGGGGGCGTCTCGGGGCCTGGGCATGGTGGGTGCTGGCCGCCGACGTGGTCGCGTTCCTCGCGATGGTCGTCGTCCACGCCCGGGTGCACGACGCGAAAGAGCGCGCCTCGGCGGCGCTGCGGTTCCACCTGCGCGGGCTGGCGCGGCTGGATCACGCGTGGGATGCGCTGCCGTCGACGAGCGCTCGCTTCCAGTCCACCGACCACCCGTTCGCCGCCGACCTCGATGTCTTCGGGCACGGCTCGGTGATGCAGCTGGTCGACGCGACCGAGACGCGCTTCGGCGAGGAGCGGCTGGCGAAGCTGCTCTCTCTCGAGGATCCCGGAGCGTGGCCGGGGGACGTGGTGGCGCGCCAGCAGGCCGTGCGTGACCTTTCGACGCGCCCGGGCTTCCGCGAGGCGCTCGCGACGGCGGGCGGGGTCCTCGCCGACGAGAAGCCCGATCCGGCGCCGCTCCTGGCCTGGGCGGAAGCCACGGGCGGCTTCGCGCCCGCGATGAGGCTCCTGGCGTGGGGGCTGCCGCTCGTGACCCTCGCCGTCGTCGTGCTCGGCTCGGTC
>Ga0209415_10013844_pt1 | contig 13233 bp, 9 predicted proteins | sample PeaSoiSIISIP2007_FD_187696 | JGI IMG/M metagenome (GOLD analysis project Ga0209415, IMG submission 187696) | Peat soil microbial communities from Weissenstadt, Germany - SII-SIP-2007 (SPAdes) (version 2) | ecosystem: Environmental > Terrestrial > Soil > Wetlands > Peat | place: Germany... | reverse complement strand
CTGGCGCACCAGCACGGCATCGAACCAGCCGCAGCGGCGGCGGCGGCCGGTGACGACGCCGAACTCGGCGCCGCGATCGCCGAGCAGGGTGCCGGTCGCGTCGTGCAGCTCGGTCGGGAACGGGCCGGAGCCGACGCGGGTCGCGTACGCCTTCGCGATGCCGAGCACGAAGCCCACCGCGCCGGGGCCGACGCCGGCGCCGGAGGCCGCGGTCGCGGCGACGGTGTTGGACGAGGTCACGAACGGATAGGTGCCGTGGTCGACATCCAGCATCACCGCCTGCGCGCCCTCGAACAGGATGCGCCGCCCGGCCCGCCGCGCCTCGTCGAGCCGCTCCCACACCGGCTCGGCGAACGGCAGGATTTTTGGCGCCCACCCCAAAAGCTTCGCCAGCAATTCAGCCTTGTCGAAGATCGGCGCGCCGAGGCCCGCGAGCAGCGTGTTGTGGTGCAGCAGCAGCTCGTCGAGCTTGGCCGAGAGCGTGTCCGGCTCGGCGAGGTCGGCGACGCGGATCGCCCGCCGCGCCACCTTGTCCTCGTACGCGGGGCCGATCCCCCTGCCCGTCGTGCCGATCTTGTGTTCGCCGCGCGCCGCCTCGCGGGCGCGGTCCAGCGCCGCGTGCAGCGGCAGGATCAGCGGCGCGTTGTCGGCGATGCGCAGGCTGTCGGGCGTGACAAGCAGCCCCTGCGCGCCGACGCGATCGATCTCGGCCAGCAGCGCATCGGGGTCGATTACGACGCCGTTGCCGATGATGCCGAGCTTGCCCCGCACCACGCCCGAAGGCAGCAGCGACAGCTTGTAGGTTTCGTTGCCGACGACCAGCGTGTGGCCGGCGTTATGGCCGCCCTGGAAGCGGACGACGATGTCGGCGCGGCTCGCGAGCCAGTCGACGACCTTGCCCTTGCCCTCGTCGCCCCACTGGGCGCCGACGACGGCGACATTGGCCACTGTGCGCTCTCCTGTTCAGTCGCCGGCGATCGGCACGGCGGCGCCGTCGGCGAGAAAATGGCTGCAACCGAGGCGGCGCGCCTCCGATACCGGGTCGGATGCCGCCCCGAGCGTGCCGTCGATGGCGGCGATGGTGGCGAATCCCTGGCCGCGCAGCGATCGCGCCACCGCGCGGTCGGCGCCGGCGGGCACGTAGACCCTGGGCCGCAGCTTCTGCGCCGGCGCCGCGCGCAGCATCGCGTCGGGATAGAGTGTGAGCCCGGTCGCCGGCTCGGCGTCGCCGCACACGTAGCGGCCGCCGCGTCCCAGCTCCTCGTGCCGGCCGGGCGCGTAGACCGTGACCGCGACGCCGGTGTGGTAGCGGAAGCCGCGAAACTCGACCGGATCGACAGTCAGCCGCAGGCCGGGGACGCGGGCGCTGATTTCCATGGCGGTGGCCGCGAGCCGCTCGGCCAGCGCCGCAGCCGGCGGCGGCAAGGCGATGGCCGCGATCCGGGGCAGCGCCTGGGTCATCGGCCCCGCCGCGAACAGCAGATCGGTCAGCGTGGCCGCGAGCGCCTGATCGCCGCCGCTGCGCGCCCGCACCTCGGCGGCATCCTTGCGATCGAGCGCGCGCGCCAGCCGCGCTCGCATCGCCCCCTCCAGGCCGAGCGCCTCGAACAGCGCCGGGATCAGCGTCGGCATCGTCAGATCGACGCTGATGCGGGTGAGCCCGATCGCCGCCAGCGCCTCGACGCCGACCTCGACGATCTCGGCGTCCGCGGTCGGGCTGTCGGCGCCGATCAGCTCGATCCCCGCCTGCGCGATCTGGCGGTCGGGGTCGAGCTGCGAGCCGCGCACCCGGAGGCACAGGCCGGCATACGACAGCCGCAGCGGCCGCGGCACGGCGGCGAGGCGCGTTGTCGCGATCCGGGCGACCTGAGGCGTGGTGTCGGCGCGCACGCCCATCATGCGGTGGCTGTCGGGGTCGAGCACGCGGAACGTCTGGTCGGAGACGGCGGCACCAGAGCCCGCGAGCAGGCTCTCCTCGAACTCGATCAGCGGCGGCTGCACGCGCTGGTAACCGTGGCCGGCGAACGCGGCCATGAGCAGCTCCATCGCCGCCGCCTCGGTATCGGCGTCGGGCGGCAACAGGTCGCGCAGGCCGGCGGGCAGCAGCGCCGGGTTCGGGGGCGGATCGTCGGTCATCGGGGCGGCGGCTATAGCACGCGCGACGGCGCGTGAAAGGGGGCCGGCGTGCGGGCGATCAGAAGCGGCGGGCGGCGAGCGGGCCGGGCAGCGCCGCTTCGGCCTTCTCCTCCAGCCGGTCCTGGTGGCGGCGCAGCAGGCGCCAGAGGAAAACGAGGCCGATCACGCCGAGTATCGCGCCGACGATCGCCACCTCATGGGTGACGCGATGGATCTGCGCCCCGAGCACGAACGCCCCGCCGCCGTAGACCAGCGCCCACACGACGCCGCCGGTCGCGTTGCACGCCAGGAACCAGCGCCACGGCATGCGGTTGGCGCCGGCCAGGAACGCGGCGAGGATTCGCAGCAGCGAGACGAAGCGGCCGAAGAACACCACCTTGCCGCCATGGCGGAGGAACAGATACTCGCCGAGCTTCAGCTTGCGCTCGGTGATGCCCACGCGCGGGCCGTAGCGCAGCAACAGCGGAAAGCCGACATCGCGACCGAGCAGATAGCCGACATTATCCCCCAGCACGGCGCCGGTGATCGCCGCGGCGATCACCCCCTCGATCAGCAGGTTGCCGGTCGTGCCGGCATACATCGCCGCGGCGATCAGGGTCGCCTCGCCGGGCAGCGGCAGACCCATGCTTTCCAGCCCGATCATCAGTGCCACGACCCAGTAGCCGTGCGCGGCGATCAGATGGTGAATGTCGAGATGCAACAGGCTTGCCATCGGGGCGATGGTAGCGGCGCCCGCGCCAAGCAACAAACGAGGCATGGCGCTCGCCGATGAGCGTCGTGTAAATCCTCCCCATGATGTCTGCCACGCGATCCGGCGAGCGTGCCGCGCCGCCACCCAATACCCTGTCCGGGCGCAGCGCCCGGCAGGCCGCCGGCCTCGGCCAGCAATCCGCGTCGGGACCGGCTGGCGGCCAGTCCGGCCGCCAGCGCCAGGCCGCCGCGCACCCCGGCGCGACGCCGCCCCAACCAACCCGACGGCGCCGGTTCCTCGCCGCCGCGGCCATCGTCGCGCTGACTGCCGGGGCGGCGGCGGGCTACTACTTCGTTCACGGGCGTGGAGCGGCCTCGGCAGGCATCATCCGCGCCGTGGGACGCCTGGAGGTGCATGAATTCGCGCTGACCTCGGCCGCCGCCGCGCCGCTGGCGGAGATCGCCGTCAACGAGGGCGACGTCGTCACCGAGGGACAGGTGATCGCGAAGCTCGATCTCGCCCAGGCCAAGGACGAGCTGGCGCACGCCGAGGCCCTGATCGCGCAGACCAAGCTGGCGCTCGACGCCGCGCAGGCCGAAGCCAATCAAAGGCGGAACCAGTTCCAGGCCGCGGACGGCGATCTGAAGCGCTGGCAGGCGCGCGCGGTGGTCACGCGGGCACAGATCGATCTGAAACAGTCCGTGCGCGATACGGCGCAGGCGGCGCTGACCTCCGCCACGGCCGATGAGACCGCCGCCGAGCAGGCCTACGACGCGGCGCGCAAGGATGCCGAGGTGCTGCGCGCGGCACTTAACAACGACCGTATCGTTGCGCCAAAGGATGCCCGGATCCAGTACCGGCTGGCCGATATCGGCCAGCCGGTCGAGCGCGGCAGCACCATCGTGACGATGATCGATCCCACCGACGTGACGCTCGCGGTCGACGTGCCGGGCCGGCAGGCGGATGAGGTGAAGCCGGGGGCGGAAGCGCGGGTGGTGTTCGAAGGCGCACCTAACGTGGCCTTCGCCGCCACCGTGGCGTTCGTGGGCGCTCGCGCCGGCACGGGGGGCGCCACGCCCGACGCCGATACGGTGCGCGTGCGGCTGCATGTTGCGCCCGACCTCGCCCGCGATCGCCAAGGCGAGCTGCGCACGGGCATGCCGGCCATCGGCTACATCGCGACGCGGCCGAACACGGAATGGCCGGCGCAATTGCGTCCGCGCGGGTCCTAGCCCGTCGAGGCTCCTGCCCGCACGCTCAGATCACGTCGATGCCGCGGCGTCGCGCCGCGTCGGCGCTGGCCAGGTTGAACACCACGGACGTCCGGGTCAGCTCGCCGCACCGTAGCGCGTCGAGGTAATAGGCCAGTCCCTCGTCGTCGATCTCCGTCCGCAACACCAGCCGGTAGGCACGGCGGAGGAACGCCAGGTCGCTGCCGCCCTCGGCGAGTTCGGCGGCCGAATACGTCGCGCGGATGCGGGCCCCGCGCCGCTCGATGATCTCCGCCAGGATCTCAAGAAGCAGCGCGATCTCGTCCCCCGCCGGAGGTCGCCGATGGCCGAAATAGACCAGCAGCTCGAACGGGTGGATACCTTCCGCCGCCAGCGCCCTGGCCTCCAGCGCGTCGTCGAGGGACGGCTCGCCGATGCCCAGTTCGGTGAACACGGCGAAGATATCCAACGGCTCCTCGCTCACAGCGGAGAGCAGCGGGCCCAGCGACTGCAGCACGAGCTTCAGGTTGGCGATGGTTTCGGGGCCGAGCGTCCGCTCCGCCTCCGCGCCGAGCGCGATCTGGCGCAACTCCGCCAGCGCCCGGCTGAGCGGCACGTAGGTCGACGCGCGCGCCACCGAACGCGCGTCGACGCTGCGGTCGAGAAAGGTCACATGCGCGCGCCGCAGACATTCTATGTGATTATCGGCCAGCGGCCCGCGCAGGAATGCGGCGAACAACTCGCGGACGGCCTCGATCTCGGTCCAGAACAGCCGCCCTCGCGCGGCAACGAGCAGGTCGGTGATCTCATCGACGAGTCCGGTCGCGGGTGCTCCGGTCAACGCGACGATTTCCTGGGCGACACCAGCCCGGATCTCGCGCGGGGAGCGGGTCTCGCGCCCGACCATGGCCGCGATACGTGGTACGATATAAAAGCCATGGTTGGCAGATTTCGGCGCGGCCGTTCCGTTGGCGTCGACAACCCGGAGCACGTCGGCGGCGCACTCCGCCCATGTCTTGGCATAGCGCGGCCCTTGACGAACGCCCTTGCGCATGGCGGTCCGGATCGCGGCGGCGAGGGTCAGTTCGGACACCTCGCCCGGATCGACCCGGAGATTCTCCGGGATCACCATCGCCGCGGGCACCGCGCCGTTGACGACGACGGGGATCCCGCGCGCCGCGAATTCGACGACGGGCAGGCCGAACCCTTCCGCCTCGGAGACATAGACCGCGACCGAGGTGCCGGCCATCACGCTGGCGAGGTCGTCGTCGGCCAACCGGTCGCTGTGACGGACCAGGCCGCGGGCGAATATCGTGCGCAGCGCCTCGGCCTCCGCCGGCTGGAGCCAGCCCCAGCGCCCGATCATCAGGCACTCGACCGCCCCCTCCGCCTCGCGCGCGATCGTTTCCATCGCGCTTGCCGTCACACGGCAATATTTGCGCGGCTCAAGCGTTCCGAGCGCGACGATCCGCGTGGTTTTAGGGGGGCTTTCCGGGGGAGCGACGCCGCCGCCGAGATCGCAGCCCGCCCCGATCACATGCACCGCCTCAGGCCGCCGGCCGAAATAGCGCGCGATCTTCGTCACCAGCACCGGGTGCGCGCAGAGGAACCCACCAGCGACGGCATAGGCGCGAAACATGTTGATATGATCGGCGCCCCGGCGCCAATCCAGCTCGAAAACGTCGGGCCGCTCGAACGGCAGGAAGTCGTGGATCCAGTGAAACACCTTGTGCCGATCCGATGGACTGCAGCCCAGATACAGCGCCGATCTCTCACGATCCGCAATGATCTCCAGATTGACCACCGCCCGGGCGCGGGCGAACATTTCGCTGGCCGGCACGATGGCGACGGGGTGGAGACCGGCTCGCCTGACGCGCAGGCCCTCCACGCTTTCGTTAGTATCGCGACCATTCTGTATCCGCGCGAGTCGGCTGCGGGCGGTCGGCATCACGCTATCGAAGTACCGGGCCATGAATTGCACGATGGCCGGATCGACGATCGCGACCTCCGAGCGGCTGTCCACCCGGAACAGCACCAACCGGTCCACCGGCAGGTTGCGGATTATGCCGACGAGCACCCTCTGCACCCCGGTGCGCACCGGGTGGTTCACAAATTCCGTTATGTCGACAAAGATCCGGTCGTCAGCGAAACTCATTCCGCTATGCTCGGCGATGGGATGCGGATTTCATGCGATGGTCTCCGCCAGGCACCGGACATAATTCTCGAACTCCCGGGCGAGCCCCGTCGTATCGGCCCGCGACGAGCGCTCGGCGCCGAGAGCTTCGCGAATGGCCTCCGATATATGGAGCGGGGAAAAATCGTCGGGCACCGCCGAGAAGATAGCGACCTCCATTGCGTGCGCCAGCGAGACGGTCGTCACCAGCGGTATGCCGCAGGCGAGGGCATCGGCGATCGGCGGCGAAACCTGTCCAAACATCGGATAGGAAAGTTGTACGACGACATCGCAGGCGGCGAGCCACGTCACGTAACCGGCGCGATTGACCTGGTCATGGAACGAGACCCGGCTGGCGATCTGCACGTCGGCGGCGGCGGTCAGCAACTCCTGGCGATAGGCACCCTCGCCGCTGCCTACGACATGCAGCCGCGCGTCGAACCCAGCGGCGCATAGCAATGCGATGGCAAAGATCAATTCGACCGTCGCGGTGGTCGGCTCCGGATCGCCGAACGCGGCGATCACGGGCGGTGCATCGGGATAGCCGATCCGCTTGGCCCGACGCGCGAGCACCGACGCACGCTCCGCGGCGCTGAGTTGCATCGGAAACGGCAGATATCGTGCTTTGTCCGTTCCGTATGCCTGCCGCAGGTGCTCGGCCTGGACGCGGCTGTGAACCACGATCCGCGTGGCACGCGCCACCAGCGGATCGAGGAAGGAATCGGCCAGCCGCTTGCCATCGGATTGCCACGCGAACGCCCGTCCGTTCGCCAACGACGCACCGCGCCGCCGCTCCCAGAGCCGGGCGACATGCTCGATGCCGTAACGGTCGCGCAGGAACTCGAACAGCCGGCTGTCGTGCATGATCACCGGCGCGGGAATATTCAGCAGCGTATCGAAGGCGCGCGGATTGAGCCGCTCGTTGTTGCTGAGCACGATCAGCAATCGGGATCGCTGGTGATCGAACAGCCAATCGTAAAATGCCGCTTCGGGCAAAGCGTCGACGTCGACATACTCGTACGCGATGCCGAGATCGGCGAAGGCCGCCACCATGCGCTGGTCGAAGGCGGCGATGCCGCCCGGCTTATCGAAAGCCGGGCCGACGATGACGATCGGTTCGCCGGCTTGCCGCGGCCGCCCGGGTGAGGGCGCGGCGAGGATGAGATCGCGCAGCCGGTCGGTTTCCGCGCCGTCCGGCCGGTCCCGGTATGCCGCCGCCATCCCGTCCTGGTCGAGACTCAAAGCCCGCCGCGCCGCGTCAAGCAGGGCGTCTGCCGAGGTCGGGTCGAACAATAGCCCGGTATCCAGCACCTGTTCGCGATGGGCCGGGATATCGGATGCGATGACCCGAGCACCGAGGGCGATCGCCTCCGCCACCGGCAGCGAGAATCCCTCGTCCCGCGATGGAACGACCACGATCGCCGCTTCCCGGTTGCAGGCGCGCAATTCCTCATCGCTGAGGCGGGGCAGGAACTCGGGATTGGCGGCCAGGAACGCGGCGCGGAACCTGCGGTTCAGGCGCATCTGCGTCACCTCGGCGAAACCGCCGCCGATGAACGTCGCGAGACCCATGCTGCGCAGTCCGGCCGCCGCCTGCAGCACGACCTCCACGTTCTTGCGCGGATCATCCGCCGTCGCGACGAAGGCGAAGCGCGGAGCGCGGGCCAGCAGGCGGGCTATCGCCTCGGGAACCGGGGCGTCGCGGCTCGCCCCGTCAGCAAAACGGGATCGGCCGGCAAAGACCAGGACGTCACCGGCGAAACGAGGCACGGCCGTCGCGATCTCATCGCGCGTCGCCTCCGAATTCGGCAGCAGCGCGTCGTACCGCGCGAGCGAGCGCAGGCGGTAGCGATAGATCGACGCTTCCTCGCGGCCGACCTCCGCTTCCGCCGCGGATTGCGCGACACGCATCGGGATGAAGTCGTGCACGATCGCCAGGCGACGCATCCCGGCATGCATCGCCGTAACCAGCGTCGCGGTGTCATGCGTCATCGGCGAGGGATTGATGAACACGTCGCCCGCGAAGCTGGCCGGGTCGCGGCCGATCTCGGAAAACTGTGCCGCGACATCGGGCGCCGGCGCGTCGAACAGCGGGTCGGCGACGCCGGCGAGGTCGATGCCGGGAATACGGCACAAGGCCGCGATCAGCGAGCGGCCGTGCTGGCCGATGCCGCGTTCCGCGTATTCGCGATCCTGGAAGCAGCGCAAATCGACAACGACGCGTACAGGACGCACCGGTCGCGCCCCCTTGGCGGCGCCCCCGGGGGTCCGTCGCGGACCCGCCCGCGGTATGGTGACCGGAGTCTTAGCCCGCGTCTTGCCGCCCTTTCCGCTCACCGTCACAATCCCGCTGCCGCTGGTCTCCTTACGGTTCTACCAGGGCTGCGAAAAGGGGGGGGTCCGGCGGTGACGGTCAAGGTTTCTTGCCGTTGACGCCGGCGCGCTCGGCAGCGGTCAGATTGGCCATCAGCCGGTCCTCGTAGTCGGGCGCCGGCGGGTCCAGTGGACGGCGATGCAGAAATGCGACCGTATTCCGCAACTGCTCGAGATAGTTGCGGCACGCCGCGCAGACTCGAAGGTGGGCGTTGATGCGCCACCGCTGCCAGAGGCTAAGATCGTGTTCCAGATAGTCTCCGGCGACCCGATAAACGTCACGGCACCGTATCACGAGCAATGAACCTCCGCTGGGCGCATGGGAGTCGACCACCGCCAGAACTATCCATCCAAACGCAGCCGCGTTACAGCGGGGTGAAACCTATGCCGGACACCGGCGAACCTGACGACCGCCTATGGCGCTCGACACCGCGTTTTGACAACGCCCCGACGGTCCGCCGGCTCCGCGCGCTGACCGGGTCCAGCCGCTGATGACCTCGACGAATGTTGACGATCCGGCGTTTCTCGACCGGCTGCGCCGGCACGACGAGACGGCGTATCGCGAGCTGATCCGCCGCTTCCACCGATCGCTTGTCGGCGTCGCGGCCTCGGTGACGGGCAGCCGCGCGCTGGCGGAGGAGGTCGTTCAGGAATCCTGGATCGCGGTGCTGGGGGGCATCGAGCGATTCGAGGCGCGGTCCAGCCTCGGCAGCTGGCTGTTCCGTATCGTTATCAACCGCGCGCGGAGCACGGTCGGCCGCGAGTCGCGCATGGTCTCGTTCGATCTGGCCGGCGGGGACGGCGGCGCCGAGGCCGAGGGCGAGCGCGTCCGTTTCCAGCCGGACGGACATTATGAGCACCCGCCCGGCCTGTGGGACACGCTCGACCCCGAGCGACAGATCGCCGGACGTCAGCTCTGGACCCATGTCCAGGAGGCGATCGAGAAACTGCCGCCGGGCCCCAAGGCGGTGATCATCCTGCGCGACATCCAGGGGCACGAAGCGGAGGAGACCTGCCGCCTGCTCGGCATCAGCTCCGAGAACCAGCGCGTGCTGCTGCATCGTGGCCGCGAGCGGGTACGGCGCGCCATCGATGCGCTGATGCGTCCGTCGCTATCCCCCGGCTAGGCGTCGCCCCCCGGCAACCACAGTACCTGATCGATCCTGTCCGCCCCGGCGGCGATCATCGCCAGCCGGTCGAAGCCGAGCGCGATCCCCGCGCAGGGCGGCATCCCGTGGTCGAGCGCGGCAAGAAAATCCTCGTCGAGCGGCCAGTCAGCGCCGTAGAGCGCATGGCGCCGCGCCCGGTCGGCCTGGAACCGCTCCCGCTGCTCGGCGGGGTCGGTCAGTTCGACGAACGCATTGGCGAGTTCCATCCCGCACACGAACAGCTCGAAGCGGAGCGCGACGCGCGGATCGGCCGGGTCCCGCCGCGCCAGCGCCGCCTGCGATGCGGGCCAATGGGTCAGAAAGGTCGGATGCTCGCGTCCGAGACACGGCTCGACACGTTCGAGCAGCAGCCGGAAGAACAAATCCTCCCAGCTTTCTCCATCCCGCAACCGCGTGCTCGCCGCCCGCGCGAGCGCGGCCGCGTCGCCTTCGGTGTCCAGCACATCGACCCCGGCGTGGCGCGCGAATGCCTCCGCCACGGTGAGCCGCTCGCACGTCGCGAGGTCGGTGGCGACCCCGCGGCAGGCGACGCGCGGCGGCAGCACGGCGCCCAGCAGGGCGGCGGTCTCGGCGATCAGCGCATCCATGTCCGCGCCGGGCGAGGACACGCTCGGGCGGTACCATTCGAGCATGGTGAATTCGTGGGCGTGCAGATCGCTGCCCTCGCCGTTGCGCCAGACGCGGGCGAGCTGAAAGATCGGACCCGCGCCGGCGACCAGCAGGCGCTTCATCGCGAACTCCGGGCTGGTGTGCAGCCAGAGCGGCTCGTGGGCGCCGTCGGCGCGCACGCGCCTTGTGGCGAAGGGGCGTAGATGCACCTCCTCGCCCGGTGCGCGGACCGCGTACGGCGTCTCCACTTCCATGAAGCCGCGCGCGTCGAAATTCAGGGCCACGTGCTTGCCGGCGCGGAACTCGACCCCGAGGCCACCCTGGCCCCCGAAGTAGTCATAGTCCTGTCCGGTGTCGGGGAGGTGCGCCCACGACCAGCCGAAGCCAGCGAGGAGGTACACCTGGGCGCGCGAATGCGGGTTCAGGAAGAAGAGGCCGTTGATGCTGGTGGCCGTCTCGCTACGACGGAGGCCGTTGTAGTCGACGCCTCCCACGAAATCGAGGTCGGTCTCGAGGGCGAAGACGGGCACCGGTCGGTAGCGGAGGCCCAAGCCGCCGCCCCAGATGCCATCCGAGGTGACGCCGGGCTTGTTGCCGAACGCGGCGCCCTCGAAATGCAGATTGAGGCCCCACTCGCTCCGCTGCCGGCGCGGGCGGTAGTAGTAGACCTGCGTTGGCGGCGGCGGCGGCACCGCGTAGTAGCGCTGCGGCGCCTGCTGGTAGACCACCACGGGAGGCGGTGGCTGATAGACCACCACCGGCGGCGGGGGCGCAGGGGCATACCCGGGCTGCACCTGGACCTGAACCGGCGCCGGGGCCGCGGGCACGGGAGTCGCCTCGGCGCAGAACCAGCTACCAGGCGGGCAGTTGGCACCTTGCGCCCAGGCGGCCTCGGGAATGGCCAGCGAGAGGGCTACGACACAGCAGGATAGGAGCGGACGCTTGGACATTTACTTCGTGCCTCCGAGCACGTCAGCTTGCTTTCTAAGCAACCGGGGTGCCACGTAGTTTTGCACTTTACCCCGCGAAAACCTCGCCCGCCTAGCCCCCCTGTCACCGCCCGTTCACGGGCCCATGGGAACCCCGTGCCCGTCGTCTGTTTGGGCACGCTTTGAGCGGACGGGAGCCGCCAAGACGCCAAACCGACTAGTGTGCCCTCATGCGCAGCGTGAGACTGAAAGCGGGGCACGTCCAGCCCGTGTGGGCGGGGCACCCTTGGATCTATGCGCAGGCGCTCGAGTGGGTGGAAGGCGGGGCTGCGCCGGGTGACGAAGTGAGTGTGCTCGACCCGCATGGGACGCTTTTGGGGCGCGGTTTTTACTCACCGGGATCCGCGATCCCAGTGAGACTGCTAGTCCGAGACGCGGTGACTCAGCTCGACCTCGCCTTCTTCCGGGCGAAGCTCGAGCGGGCGGTTGAGCTGCGGCGATCGCTGATGCTCCCGAGCGAGGAGACGTCCGGCTATCGGCTCGTGCACGCGGAGGGCGATGGGCTCCCGGGGCTCATCGTCGACCGACTGGGCGACGTGCTGTGCGTTCAGTTCCTGACGTTCGGGATGAAAGCGCGGGAGGGGTTGATCCTCGAAGCGCTGCGCGAGGTCCTCGCTCCGCGGGCCATCCTCGATCGCACGCCCGCGTCGACGGCGCGGCTCGAGGGTTTCGCGCCGGCCACCGGTGTCGTCCGCGGGGAGCAGGTGGAGGCGCTCTCGTTCCGGGAGCGCGGGCTCGCGTACCGCATCGGCCTCGACGTCGGGCAGAAGACCGGCTTCTACTTCGATTTGCGGCCTCTCCGAGAGAAGGTCGAGGCGCTCGCGCGGGGGAAGAAGGTGCTCGACGCCTACTCCTTCGTCGGGTCGTTCGCGATGGCCGCGGCGCGAGGCGGCGCGACCGAGGTCGTCGCGGTGGACGAGAGCGCCGTGGCGCTCGAGACCGGGGCCGAGTGCGCGCGGATCAACGGCCTCGAGGGGCGCATCACCTTCCAGAAGCAGGACGTGAAGAAGTTCCTGGGACCGGCGAAGGCCACGTTCGAGGTCGTGGTGGTCGACCCTCCGCGGTTCGCTCCGAGGCGCGGGGCGCGCGACTCGGCGCTCGTGGCGTACTCGCGCCTCGCCGAGGGCGCGTGCCACGCGGTCGCCCCTGGCGGACGTCTCGTCCTGTCGTCGTGCTCCGGAGCGGTCGATCTCGCGGCGCTCACGCGCGCCCTCGCGACGGGCGCGAGGCGCGCGAACGTGGAGGCCACCGTGCTCGAACGAGGGTTCCAGGGTGCCGATCATCCGACGACCGCGTCGTTCTCGGAGGGGCTCTATCTGAAGTGGGTCATCGCGCGCATCGACGCGCGGTGAGTCCGTCGTGGGCAATGGGGCGGACGACCGTCCTGCCTCATCGGCGCACATGTGCGTCATGTGCGCAGGGAGAATCGCAAATCCGAGGCCTTTTCCCGCGTGGGATCCAGCCGCTCATGCAAGGATGAAACTATGAGGCGCTTTGTTGTCTGCTGGCTCGCTTGCGGAGCGCTCTGGGCCAGCGCGGTCGTATCCTGCTCCTTGCCGCTAGGCGATCTTTCCAGTGGCTACGAAGGAGGTGGCCACGGCGGCGGTGGCGGCTCCGACGGTACTGGTGGCGTCGGCGGCATCGGGGGTCACGGCGGCGCCGGTGGTTCAGTGGGTAGCGCTGGCTCCAACGGCGCGGGCGGTTCGGTGGGGAGCGGGGTCTCGGAGGGCGGCGCGGGCGAAGGGGGTGAGGGCGGCCTCGACGAAGGCGGCGGTGGCGGCGGCACGGGCGGTATGGGTGGCATGAGTGGCACGGGTGGCATGGGTGGTAAGGGCGGCATGGGCGGCATGGGCGGCATGGGCGGCATGGGCGGCATGGGCGG
>Ga0209415_10013843_pt1 | contig 13235 bp, 10 predicted proteins | sample PeaSoiSIISIP2007_FD_187696 | JGI IMG/M metagenome (GOLD analysis project Ga0209415, IMG submission 187696) | Peat soil microbial communities from Weissenstadt, Germany - SII-SIP-2007 (SPAdes) (version 2) | ecosystem: Environmental > Terrestrial > Soil > Wetlands > Peat | place: Germany... | reverse complement strand
GTCCTGAGCATCGAGGAGCAGTCGCGCATGCTCGCGCTGGAGCTCGGGGTCGTGGGCTTGATGAACGTGCAGTTCGCCGTCAAGGGCGGCGAGGTCTACATCCTCGAGGTGAACCCCCGGGCGAGCCGCACCGTGCCCTTCGTCTCGAAGGCGACGGGGCGGCCGCTCGCCAAGATCGCCGCGAGGCTGATGGTCGGCAAGACGCTCGACGATCTCGGGGTCTCGGACGCACCCGTGCCGCGCCACACGAGCGTGAAGGAGAGCGTCTTCCCGTTCGCCAAGTTCCCGGGCGTGGACACGATCCTCGGGCCCGAGATGCGGTCCACCGGCGAGGTGATGGGCATCGCCGACACGTTCGCGCGGGCATTCGGCAAGGCGATGCTCACGAGCGGGATCGAGCTGAAGCTCCCCGAGGGTGCGCCGCTCAGGCGGCGCACGTTCATCAGCGTGAAGGACGAGGACAAACCGGCCGCCATCCATATCGCGAGGCGGCTGCGCGGCCTGGGGTTCGACATCCTGGCGACGCGAGGGACCGCCGCGGCTCTGGGGCGCGCGCGCGTCCCCGTGGAGGTGGTGAAGAAAGTCAACGAGGGGTCGCCCGACGTCGTCGACGCCATCCGGAGCGGCACGATATCCGTCGTGGTCAACACGACGATCGGCGCCAAGGAGGTGCACGACAGCTATTCCCTGCGCCGCCAGACGCTGCTCGCCAACATCCCTTATTTCACGACGATCGCCGCCGCGCTCGCCGCCTGCGATGCGCTCGAAGCCGCGCAGGGCGATCCCACCCCGCGCGTGCGGTCGCTCCAGGAGTGGGCGGGAGGACGGTAACCTCCCTCTCCATCCGTCATGCGCCCGCCGAGGTACCCCCTGGAACCGCTCTCCGAGGTTCGGAAGCGAGCGCTGGACGCGGCCACCAGCCGCCTTCGCGGCGCAGTGAAGAAGCGCGACGCGGCGGCGCGCGCCAGGCAAGCGGCCGAGCAGGTGCGCCAGGAGCACGAGCGCGCGACGGATCGCGTGCGCGACGCGGAGCGTGAAGCGCTGGGGCGCGGCGATCTCCGCGCGGCGGACCTGGCGACGGCGGAGACATGGGGGCTTCGCGTCGAGTTGGAGCGCGCGAAGCTCGGCGCCGCCGTCGAACGGGCCAAGGCAGCCGAAGCCGAGGCGTCGGACGTGCAGCTCCAGGCGCAGGCCGGGGCGGCGCTGCGACGCTCGGAGGCGGAGGTCATAAAGAAGGACCGGGCCCGCTGGGACGACGCGCGCAAGAAATCGGCTGAGGCGCGCGAAGAGGACGCGATGTCGGAGGGGTGGCGTCCGAGACGGTGACTTCCCGCCTTCCCGCCTTCCTGTTCAGAGTCTCCGCGCTCGTCGCGGCGTCGCTGTCGTGCGCGTGCCACGGCGGGAACGCGCCGGAGGCGGGACCGCCCGCGAAGTCGTCCGGATCGATCGCGGCGCGGTCCCCATCTCTCACCGAAGGGGGGAGCGCTCCGGTGGAGCCCGAGGCGGCGACGGACGAAGGCCTCCCGAGGATCGCGGTCGTGCTGGATGATCCTCGCCTTCTTCTGGCGCGCGAGCGGGTTCAAGCGCGCGACGATTCGGCGGCAGCCCGCGAGGTGGAGCGCGTGCAGGCGGAGGTGTCGCTCGACGCGACGGCTTCGTGCCAGTGGTCTTTCGTGGCTGGGCGGCTGCACCTCGCCGCAGGGGAGGCGAGCGACGCGGCGGTCGCGTTCGAGCGGGCCTCGAAGGGTGAAGACGCCGGGGGGGCGTGTCCGCTCGCGTCCTACGCGCTGCTCCGGGAAGCGCAGGCGCTCGCGCGCCTCGGCCGGTACGACGAAGCACTCGCCGCCGCGCGCGCCGTCGGCGGCGACCTGGCTGCGCGCGACGAGGCGAAGAGCGTGCTGGCGGACGCCCTGGCTTCCCGGGGAGACCGCGCCTCGGCGGTACCCCTCTGGCGCGCCTTGCTGACCGTCCCGGGCGCGCGTCCGGCGAGCAGCCGCTGGGCCGAGGTGGCCGTCCGCCTCGCGGCGGCCCTGCTCGAGGGGGCCGACGGTTCGCTCCGGGCGCATGCGGCGGAGGAGGCGTTCGACCTGGCGACGCGCGTCCTCGTCGAGGCACCGACGACGATCGAAAGGCTCGACGTGATCGGGCTCCGCGCCCGGGCTGCCGCGCTCGCGAGCGGGCGGCTCGCGCTGCCGCTCACTTTCGACCAGCGAGCGCGGCAGGCGCAAGCCTGGCTCGACGCTCTGCAGCCGAAGCGCGCTCGTGAGGTCGCGGAGGCTGTCCTGAAAGCGGTTTCGCGCGGGGACAAGCTGTACCGCGAGGCGGCGTGCAAGGCCGCCGTCGTCGCCGCCCAGGCGATGCCTCGCGGGCAGGCCGAGGCTTCGGCCGCCGCCTGGGGCGTCGCGATGGCCCGCTGCGACGGCGACGACGCCCTGGCGACCGCCCTCTACTCCGGCGGGAAGGCCAGCGCGTCGGCGCAGCGGTACGACGAGGCGATCGCGCGTTTCGCCAAGGTCGAAGCCCTCTTCCCGAGGCACCGACTGGCCGACGACGCGCGCCTTCGCGCTGCGCTCGTCTTGCACGAGGAAGGCGACGACGCCCGGTCACAGGCGATGCTCGAGTCGCTTCCGGACGCCTACCCCGACGGGGACATGCGAGGCGAGGCCCTCTTCCGCGTGGCGCTCGCGAGGCTGGTGGCGGGCGACCTGGACGCCGCCCGCGCACCTCTGGATCGTTGCGTCATCGTGTCCCGCGACGATCGCGGCGCGGGCCTTGGGGGGCGGGCGGCCTACTTCCGGGCGCGCCTCGCCGAGCTTGCGGGCGAGGCGAACGACGCGAAGAGTCGCTACGCCGCGCTCATCACAGACGAGCCGCTGACTTACTACATGCTCCTGGCGTACGCGCGGCTGCACGCCATCGACGCCGCCCTCGCCCGCTCGGCGCGCGACGCGGCGGTGGCCCGCGAGCAGGCCGGACCCTTCGTCATGCACGACCACCCGGAGTTTGCCTCGCCCGGCTTCAACCGGTTCCTGCGTCTACTCGAAGTGGGCGAGACCGACGCGGCTCGCCGCGAGGCGGCGGACGCGGGGCTGCTCGCGGAGGCGGTCGATCCGGAGGTGCTCTGGACGGTCGCTTGGCTGTACGATCGAGCAGGTGCGCCCGATGTCGGCCACGCGTTCGTGCGCGGGCGCCTGGACTATCGGACGCACTGGCCGAGCGGCCGCTGGAGGCTGGCCTGGGAAGCTGCCTTTCCTCGCGCATGGGAGCCCATCGTGGCGAGCGAAAGCGACTCGTCGCGCATCCCCGCGCCGCTCACGTGGGCCGTCATGCGCGAGGAGTCGGCGTTCAACCCCGACGCGCACAGCGTCGCGAACGCCATCGGTCTGATGCAGCTGCTCGTCGGGACCGCGCAGCAGCTGGCGCGCGGTACGCCCCTTGCGGCGGACGAGGACTCCCTTCGCCGGCCCCCCGTCGCGATCGCGCTCGGCACGCGGCTGCTCGCCTCGCTTCGTGCGTCGTTCCCTGGCCGCCCGGGTCTCGCGATCGCCGCCTACAACGGGGGCTCCGGGTCCGTACGCCGCTGGCTCGCCGACCGGGGGCGCGACGACTTCGACGTGTTCGTCGAGCGCATCCCGTTCGACGAGACGCGCGCCTACGTGAAGCGCGTGCTCGCGAGCGAGGCGGCGTATGCCTACCTCTACGCGCCGGACGTGCTCGAGGAGGTCTTCGCGCTGCCGGCGGGCCCGGTGGGCCGCGATCCGGCCGCGGCCCCTTGAGCCGGGCGGCCTTCAGGCGCCCGCGAAGAGCCCTCGCTCGAGCATGGACACCGTCCTCCTTCGGGCGATGATGACGTGATCGAGGAGGGGCACGCCGACCACGCTCGCTCCTTCGACCACCATGCGGGTGAAGGCCGTGTCCTCGTCGCTCGGCTCGGGGTCGCCGCTCGGGTGGTTGTGGACGAGAACGAAGGCGCTTGCTGCCTCGCGAAGGGCAACGCGAAGAGGATCGCGCACGCCGACGTGCAGGCCGTGAATGCCGCCCGACGCCACGCGGCGGGCCGCCCGCAGGCCGTGGTGTCCGTCGAGCGCCAGCAGCCATAGCTCCTCGTGATCGAGCGTGGCGAGCCGCGGTCGCGCCCAGGCTTCGACTGCCCGCCGGTCCGGCAGCCTCGCCGCCGCGTCGAGCGATGCCGCGAAGACGGCGCGGCGCCCGAGCTCGACGGCGGCGGCCAGGCGCGCGCCCTTGGCGGCCCCCATCCCTGCGCGCTGCGTCAGCTCGCCCAGTCCGGCTCGGGCGAGCCCGGAGACGCCCCCGTGCTCTTCGAGCAGCATCGCGGCCAGTACGCCGACCGGCAGCCCCGTGCAGCCCGTGCCGAGCACGATCGCCACGAGCTCCGTGTCTCCCAGGTGCTCGACTCCCACGGTTGCCGCTCGCTCGCGCGGGCCGGTCCACGTCTCGGACATGCTCATGTTCCTGGCAGCCGCCCTCTCCACGGGTCATGCCACCTGCCCAGTGCCCGCATTGCGCGAGCTTGGCCCGCAGCGTCCCTGTCCGGGACGGCGAGCGAGGTGTCCTCGCCTACTGGCAGATGCCGACGGTCGGATCGGTGAACAGCGGCAGTCCACCCCGGCACTTCTCGCCGGACGAGCACTCTTTTGCCGTCGCCGTGTGGCAGAGGACGTCGCAGCTGCGAGCCCCCGGCGCTCCGAGGCAGACCAGGCCGCGGGCGCAATGACCCGTATCGCAGCTCTGGCCGGCGCCTGCGTTTCCCACCGCCACGCAGCTCGTCTGGCCGTCGTCGCGCACGACCGCGCAGGTCTCGCCCGCGCCGCACGACAGATCGTCGAGGAGCCCGCACGGCTGCGTGGGCATGCACACGGGGACCTTCGTCGGCGGCGAAGGGAACGTCGGTTGAATGTCGCAGAACTGAAGGGAGGGGCACGACTCGTTGCCGTCGCAGCAATAGTGCTGGCAGGTCGCGGTCGACGTGCCCACGCATTCGTAGGACGGCGAGCAGTCGTCCGGCCCCGTGCACGGAAAGCCGCTGAGCCCTCCCCCGCCCGGGAGGCAAGCAGGGGTTATCGTCGGCGAGCCGGGCGACGCGTCCGGCGAGGGCGCCGCGGGCACCAGGTGGCATCCCAGCGCGACACCGATGTAGGCCCCGGCCCCTTCTTGCTGGGCGGTCCCGCTGTCCGGCGCGGCCTGGCAGGCCGCCTGCGCGCACGCCTGCGCGTTGGCGGGGTCATCCGGGTAGCAGCAGCCGGTGGAGCGCGACGCGTTGCAGAGAGGGCTCCCTTGATACGCAGGGGCCGCGATCAGGGCGTCGCCAGCGGCGTCCGTCGCCGCCTCGAGCACGCCCGCGTCGGACGCGTCCGGTCCGTAGGCCGTCACGGCCGTCGGCCCCGCTTCGGGAACATGGTCGTCGTTCCCGCCGGTGACGCTGACCGCGTCGCAGCCCGCCGCGAGGATCGCGCAGAGGGCCAGCGAGGACGACGAGGCGAGCGCCTTAATAAACGGAACCATCGAAGGCAAGAGCTGAGGTGGCCGACCCGACCTGCTCACGGTCAGATTCACGGGGCGTGCCGGCACCCGCATTGTTGCTGGAGATCGGCCGCGGCGCCACAATCAGCCGCCAGGTCGGGTGGCCGCGACGCCCGGGGTATGACGCCGATGTCGCGGATCCGGACGTAAGACACGCCCGGCCCCTTTCAAGGGGCCTGCAGCTCATGCACGACCGCGTTCCCCGCGGCGTCGAACGCGCGCACGGTCACGATGTGGGGGCCGGTCCCGGCGGCGAGCAGCGGCGCGACGTCCGCGTCCACGGTCTCGTCGGCGGTGTCGAACAGCCCGTCGACGGACGTGAGGGGTCGCCACTCGAGCCGGCCGTCGATCGCGACCTCTACCCGAACGATGGGCCCGAGTCCGTCGACCACCTCCGCGTGGAGCCGCCGCCCCTGCATCGCGACGGTCTTGAAGACCGGCGGCGTGTTGTCGATGAGCACCGGCGCGCTCTCGAGGGCGTGATGCATGACGTCGCCGAGCGGGTTCGCGATCTCGTCGCTGGCGTCGACCCTCAGACGGTACTTTCCCTCCGCCAGCGCCGCCGTGTCCCAGTCGACCTCGGTCTTGGTCAGGACGTCGTCGGGCCGCGTCGCGTCCCGCCAGCGCGCCTCCCCCTCCCCGCGGAACTGCACGCGGTAGCGGAGCTCGTCGTCGTCCGGGTTGTCCACCTTCCACGCGACGTGCAAGACGCTGTCGTGCTTGACCGGCTGGCCCCCGCTCGCCACGATCCCCTCCTTGGGCTCGGGCAGGGCGCCCTTCGCGCGGGCGGTGATCTCGGTCACCACGGGTCGCAGGTTCTCCGTTCGAAAGGGGACGGTCACGTCGGCGATGGTCGCCGTCGTGTCCTTCAGGCGCGCGCGCACCTGCACGTAGCGCCCGGGGGGGCTCTGGGCGGCCTCGCCCTCGGCGAGAGGACGGCTCCACGCGCTCCACGTGGTGTCCGGGGTCTGGGTGTCGCCGGAGCGTGTCGACACCTCGAGCGCCCCGGTGCCGCGCCAGGTCAGGTGGCCGAAACGGGCGCTGAGTCCCGCGTCGAGGGGCTTGCTGGTCCACACCGCGTCGGGTCCCCCCACCGAGACAATCCGGTGGAACGCGGCCGGGTCGCTGCCGACGACGAAGCGAGTGCGACCGGTCAGCCCCATCGCCCCGACCTGACGCTCGTCGGTGTGGGCCACGAGCGAGACCACGTGCGCGTCGTTCACGCTGTACACGCGGCCCTCGGCGCCGGTGCCGACGTACGGCGTGCCGCGGTCGTCGAGCGCGAGCGAGAGGTAGTAAAACTCGTCGTTGTGCATCATCCGCTCGGGGCGTCCCCTGGCGTCGAAACGCCACAGCGAGCCCTTGCCTGCCTTCGGCTTCGCCGCCGCCGAGGGGCCCGCCGGGCTTCGCCCGCCGCTGCCTCGCTTCGAGGGCGTCGCCTCCGAGCTCTCGTTCGCCGCGGCGGCCGTGCCCTCGTTCGCGATCGCGTACAGGCTGCGGTCCGGGCCGACCGCGATCGCGTGGACGTCCTCGCCGTGAAAGTCGTAGATGACGGAAGCACGGCCCGCCGCCGTGATCCGGTAGAGCAGTCCCTTGCCGCTCGTACCGGCGAAGACGGCGCCGTCGTCGCCCACCGCGAGGGAGACGACGAAGGGCTCGTCGGTCTTGAAGTAGACGCTGGGGGTGCCCGCGGCGTCGACGCGCACGACCTGGCCGTCCGAGCCCGTCCCCGCATAGAGCGCCGTACCGGCCTTGTCGACCGCGAGCGCGAAGACGCTGTCGACGTCGGGAATGGTCGCGAAGAGGTCTGCCTTGCCCTGCGAGACGCGGTAAAGCTTGTTGCTCGTCGTCGCCGCGTAGACCAGCCCCCGGCGATCGACGGCGAGCGCGCTGACGGCGTTCTCGCCCGTGTCGGCGAAGACGCTTGCCTGGTCGTTCGCGATCCGGACGACCTTCCCGCCCGCGGTCGGCCCTGTCCCGACCAGCACGCTGCCGTCCGCCAGCGCGACGGAGCACGTGACGGTCGTCCCCGTACCCGGGGGCAGCGCCAGGTTGCCCAGCGTCCACCCGGCGCGGACGACGCCGTCGGACTCGACGCTCACTCCCTTCAGGTCTCCTCCCGAGAGCTTCTCGAGGGAGTCGAGCTCGAAAGTACGCGTGCCGACCGCGTGCGCATCGCCCGCGACGAGGCTCGAGACGGCCAGCAAGGCAGCAAGGACGACGGGTGCCCCGGGGCGCATGGATCTGCTTATTACACCGCTTCGCGGGACGGCGTCATGGCAAGCAGCAAAACGTGGACCCTACGAGGGCGCGAAGCCCGCGATGATGACGCGGAGGCTCTTCGGATCGAACGGCTTCTCGACGACCTGGTTCGGCACCGACGCGAGGAAATCGTTCGCCGCCGCGGTGAACGCGCCGCCGGTGAGAAAGACCACCCGCTCCGCCTGGTCCGGCGCGAGCTGCCTTAGGCGCTCGTACATGTCGACGCCCGTCATCTCGGGCATCATGACGTCCGCCAGGATGACGTCGAAGCGCTCGCCCGCCTCGATCTGCTCGAGGAGCTCCCGCGCGCGGCCGAGCACGACGACGTCGTGGTCCCGCGCCAGGCTCCGCTGCAGCGCGCGTGCAAGAGTCGCATCGTCGTCCACGATGAGAACCCTACGCCGCCCGCCGCTCACGCTGCGCCTCCCTCAGTTTTCTTTCTGCCACTTCTCGCCGCGCTTCTTCTGCTTCGGCGCCCGCGGGTCGGTCGCCCCGCCGTCGGGCTCCGCGCAGCAGCGCGTCGAGAGATAGTAGTAAAAAAAACCCTCGTCGTGCGTGTATATCTTCGGCCGGCACTGGTTTCTGACGCCGTAGAGCCAGGGCCCGCCGGTCGTCACGTTGTCGAACTTGCTGGCCGGCTCCGGGGTCTCGCTCGCCGCGAGCTCGTCGGCGTTGCCGGGCATGTCCCACACGCCGTAATCGCTGACGCACCGCGGCTGCGAGCCGCTCTCCACGCCTTGCCAGAGCCGCTCGAGCTCCGGCTTCGCGACGGCCTCGTCCTTCGACGCGAAGGCGTAGATCGGCGAGCCCTTCCTGTCGTGATCGACGATCCTGGGCTCGACGTACTCGCGGTCGCCGTTGCACGCCTTGGGGTCGCGCGCGTAGCCGTAAGGGTAGGGCTTGTACTCGGGCCCCTCGCAGGCCGTCGTCCACTCGGTCTCCGTGCAGACGCGCTTGCCCTGCGCCGCGCAGAGGCGCTGCGCGTGCGGGAAGTTGAACATGACGCGCGGACGCTCGCCCTTCTTGTTCGGATACTCGTACTGGTCGATGCAGAACCGCTTGTGGACGAGCCGCCCGACGCACTTCGACGGCTGCTCGAACTCGTCGCAGATCGTCTTGTCGTTCCACTTCGCATACCAGCTCTTCTTGCACGACAGCTCGAGCTCGGTGCAGTAGTCGCCGTCGACGAGGAGCATGTCGGAGGGACAGGCGGAGGTGGGCGTCGTGGTCGTGGTCGCGGTCGGGGTCGCGGTCGCGGTCGGGGTCGCGGTCGCGGTCGAGGTCGAGGTCGAGGTCGAGGTCGAGGTCGGGGTCGAGATCGGGGTCGCGGCGCCCCCTGCAGCGTCTTCCCGCGCCGGCGCTGGCCTCGAGCACGCGAGCGGACAAGCGAGCGTCGCGAGCAGGACGGAGGCGACCCTCACCCCGGCGCGCCCGCGCAGGCAAAGTCGGCCAGCTTGAACTGCGTGATCGATCCGTCCGCCGGCGCGCGCCGGAAGACGCAATAGTTCCCGCCCTTCGTGAGGTCGACCATCACCGGCGCGGTCACGGTCGCGGAGAAGACGCCGCACGAGTCGTCCGGCGTCAATATCTTGCAGCTGTACGTGGTGCCGGTCAGGGTCAGCATCGCGCCGGTGGCATTGGCGGTCGCGGGAATCATGATGGTGCCGGCGTCGAGGACGAACGTGCACCCGGAGCTGATCGGCGCCGGGGGGGGCTTGCTCACGCCGCCGATCGTCTGCGAGATGTTGGTCGGCTTGAGCTGGAGGGAGGTCATCGTCGCCGACACCGTGTCCGGCGCGCCTCCGCTGCCGGGCGTGACGGCCAGGTCCACCACGGTGTAGATGGCCTGCGTCGCGTCGCCCGCGCTCACCGTCGTCAGGCACGCGCCGTAGAACGTCCCCGACAGGTTGTCCGCGTCCGCGAGGAGCTGCGTGCAGGGGATCGCCGGGATCTCGCCGTCGGCGGCGGCGCTCGCGTCGAGGGACGGCGCCGGCGCCCTCGCGAGGAAGGCGTCGTACTCGCTCGCGGGGTCGATGCACCCGGCGCCGCCCGGCAGACCGAGCATCGCGACGAGCGCGAACGTCGGCGCCAACGACCGAATCACATGTGGTAGCAATGCACCTCGCACGGGGGGCCGATAGTCCCATGTGGACGCTCAGGCAAACAAGGCTCGAGAGCAAGCAATGAGGGGGGGGACGCCTGCCCGGGGCCCTCTCGGCTTGCTTCTCGTGGCCGCGCTCGCCAGCTCGTCGCGCGGCGCGGACGCCAGCGGTATCTCGAATCCGTTCGTCGGGGACGCGCACGGGCAGCCCGAGCTCGCCAACCCCTATGCCGCGTATTACAACCCCGCCGCGCTGGGGGGCATCACCGGGACCCAGCTTCTCGCCGACGGCGCGTTCAGCCTCGGCTACACGCGCTTCGATCGAACCGCGCCGCTCTCGCCCGGCTCCTCCAACACCCCGTCGAGCCCGAATTATCCGCTCTACGTGGCGACCAACACCGGGACGAGCATCGCGACGAACGCCGGGGTGATTCCGTTCCTGGGCGCGGCCACCGACCTCGGGTCCAGGGTGCTGTTCGGCGGGCTGGCCGTCTACGCGCCGTTCGGCGGGGGCATCCAGTGGAACAAGGCCTCGCGGTGGGCCGGCGACGCGACGGTCCCCGGCGCCGTCGACGGCCCCCAGCGCTGGCAGTCCATCAGCGTCGTCGACTCGTCGGTCGCCGCGACCGCAGTCCTGGGCGCCAGGCTCGCCGACCAGAGGCTCTCGTTCGGCGTGGGCGTCACCCCGTATCTGCACAGCGTCAGCTTCACCAAGGCGTTCGACAGCGACGGGTCGGACGACGTCACCGCCCCGAACGGAGGCCTCAAGGAAGGGCGCGTGCTCCTGAAGGTGTCGGGGGTCGACGTGGGAGCTTCGGCGGGCGTCTACTGGGAGCCGGACCCGGACCGGAAGCTCCGCATCGGCGCGTCGTACACGAGCCAGCCCGGCTTCGGGGCGATGCGTCTGAACGGGACGCTCGAGCAGCGGGTGGGCGTCACGCCTTCGGGCTCCACCGCCGTCGATCTGCTGCAGTCGTACCCCGACGTCGTGCGTCTCGGGGTCGCGTACATGGTCACGAGCGCCGTCGATCTGCGCCTGCACGGCCAGTTCGTCCGGTGGTCGGTGTTCCAGAACGCGTGCATCGTCCACTCCGGGCAGGCCTGCGACCTGAACGCCGACGGGTCCGCGCCCAAGGGACAGACCGCGATCATCGCGAACGTCCACGCGGCCTTCAACGACGCCTACGCCGTTCACGCGGGCGTGGGCTACTGGCCGGCAAAGCGCGTGGAGCTCTTCGCCGATCTTGGGTTCGACTCGTCGGCCGTGCCCGCGCAGTCGCTTGGCGTGTCGCTCTTCGACTCCTTCAAGATCATCGGCGGCGTCGGGCTCCGCTACCAGGCGAGCGACCACCTGGTGCTGGCGGGGAGCTACACGGAGTTCTTCTATCTGCCGGTCACCGTCACCGGGCAGGTCGAGGCTCCCGCGCCATCCGACGTCCCCGTGGCCAACGGCTCGTACGCGTCGCACCTCATGTTCGCGAACGCGAACGCGACGGTGGCGTTCTAGTGCACCGCCGTCGAGATGGGGTCGAGGTTTGCTGTCATCCTGAGCGAAGCGAAGGACCCCACTTGGCCCAAGGATCCTCGGTGAGCGTGGGGTCCTTCGGCCTTCGGCCTCAAGGATGAAGGATGACAGCAATGGAGGGCACCTCGACGACGGTGCACCAGGCCGCGCGCTCGTACGGGCGCGCCAGCCGGGCATTTGCACTAATTTCCTGACACTCCTGACGGCGCCACCGGCCGGCTTCGCCCTCAATCGCGAAGCTCCCCTCGGGAGGAGCGAATCCTTCGCGCTCAGTCGCGAGCGTCCCCTCGGGAGGGGCACATCCTTGACGCTCAAGCGCGAAAGTCCTCTCGTGAAGGGCGTATCCTTCACGCTCAATCGCGAGCGTCCCCTCGCGAGAGGCGCATCCTTCGCGCTCAATCGCGAACCCCCCCTCGGGAGGGGCGCATCCTTCACGCTCAATCGTGAGCTTCCCCTCTGGAGGGACTCATCCTTCGCGCTCAATCGCCGGTCTCCCCGTGGAAAGGGCGCACGCCTCACGCTCATTCACGTGCCTCTTCGCGCGAGGGATGCGTGCTTCGCGCTCATTCATGGGCCGCTCCGCTGAAAGGGCGCCCGCCTCCCGCTCACTCACGTGCCCCCCCGTGCGAGGGATGCGTCCTTCGCGCTCATTCATGGGCCGCACAGCGGAAAGGACGCTCGCCTCGCGCTCAGTCATGGGTCGCTACGCTGAAAGGACGCTCGTCTCCCGCTCATTCGCCGGCCTCTCCTCGACGTGAACGGGCCAGCATAGCGAGAAGGTCGCGCCGCTCGCGTCGATTCGTCCCCGGCAAGGCCAGACGGGGGCGCCCGAGCACGGGACGTACGCGCCACTCCCGCCCAATGCCGGGCCTACCGAACCACGCTCCTGACCTTGACCTTCACCTTGTCGCGCCCGTCGACGAAGAGGTCCAGCGGTACCACCGTGCGCGACCAGCTCTGGAACGCGTCCGGGCCGGCGTCGCTGCTCTGCGGGCGGAGAGCGTCGAGTGTGAACGCTGGCAGCCGGGGCGTGACGTGACCGCGGTACGCGATGCCCTGCGACGGGACGCGGAACTGCACGACGATGGATCGGGGCGCGACCGTCTGGCGGGGCTCGTTGGCGAGCAGCTGGTCCAGGCTCTCCGGCGCGGGCAGCTCCGGGCCCACGTCGTAGCCGGGGACGACCTCGACGTCGACGTCCTTCCCGGCGAGCTCCGGCGGCATCACCGCCTCGACCACGCGCGCGACCTCCGGACCGTGCTCGGGGACGAGGTGCAGCCGGAACCGCGCCTTTTGCCCCGCGTCGACCACCGGGTCGAGGATCTCGACGCCGCGCAGGCGCCACAGGTCGCGGCTGTACTTCACGTCGAAGCGCGCCTCGACCCCCTCGATGTGCACGTGCTCCCAGGGGTTGTTGAGGACGTCGCCGATCGTGTTGACGACCCTGGACCGCGACCACTCGCCCGAGTCGGGCGTGCCCCCCGTGGAGACCCCGACGTCCTCGAGGCTCACGGTGCCGTGACCGGAGACGGTGACCTTCGACGTCAGCTTCCACGTGACGTCGCGCCGCTCGCTCGTGGTCGCCTCGATGACCGACTCGAGGACCGTCGATGCGAGCCCGGGCCCCATGAACTGATCCTCGGTGAGCTCGGCGTGCCAGTGGGCGCGAACCGTCCCCGCGACGCCCGCGATCTCCACGTCGAACGGGATCACCGGCGCGGTCACGCGCTCGTCGACGACGATCGCGGACTGCCTGTCCTGCACGAGGGTCCCGAGCGGGCGGGCGCACTCGCCGACCTTGCGGGA
>Ga0209415_10013842_pt1 | contig 13235 bp, 8 predicted proteins | sample PeaSoiSIISIP2007_FD_187696 | JGI IMG/M metagenome (GOLD analysis project Ga0209415, IMG submission 187696) | Peat soil microbial communities from Weissenstadt, Germany - SII-SIP-2007 (SPAdes) (version 2) | ecosystem: Environmental > Terrestrial > Soil > Wetlands > Peat | place: Germany... | reverse complement strand
TTCCATTGCGAAACCAGCGAGGGCGGCGTCAGCACCAGGGCTTTGCGCACCATGCCGCGAGCCCAGTACTCCTTCAGGACCAGGCATGCCTCGATGGTTTTGCCGAGTCCCGTTTCATCGGCCAGCAGGGCGCGCCCTTTGTAGTGCCGCAGCACCCTGCGAACGGTCTCCTGCTGGTACACGTAGGTATCCACGCCGTGGAGCGAAGGCAGGCAGATCAGGTCCTCGAAGTTCTGCGCGAGCCTCAGCTCCAGGAGGCGCCGGCGGAGAAGGTAGTCGGCCACGGTGGCGCCCGCCTGGCGGTCGAAGGCCGGGGGCGGCGCGGGCAGGAAGTCCACCAGGACGCGCGGCGGCTCGGGTTTGGGCGGCGGGGCTGGAGGCGGTGGCGGTGGGGGCGGCGCTTTGGGGGCCGGCGCTTCCTTCACCACGGGCGGCGGGCTCGACTGCGCGGTCTCCTTCGCCAGGTCCACGCAGTAAGTCTTGGCGCTCTCCCGCATCCGTTTATAGTGGGCGCCTCGCAGGGATGCGGTCGTGTCCAGGAAGTCCTGAAATGATTTCAGCGCTTCTCGCTTCCGGCCGAGTTTAAGGTGTGCCAGTGCCAGGTTGAAGTTCGTGGAGGGGAAGTCCGGACGCTCACGGAGCCGGCTGAGGTACGCGACTGCCTCCTCGTATTGTCCGTTCCGAAAGCAAATCTCCGCAAGCAAATCGAGTGCAGCATACAGATCGGGATCGAGATGCAGCGCCTTCTTTGCGGATTTTAGGGCGGAATCCACATCGCCGGCCCTGTAAGACCGGCCCGCCAGTAGGAGGAGGTACTTGGCCTCTTCCTGGTCGTTTTCGCGAAGCTCCGCGGCCCGTCGCTCCTTGAGAAGCCTGCGGCGCCGCTCCTGTTTCCTAGGGTCGTGCACGAGAAGAAGTAGTGATTATATCTTCATCCCGAGCGCTTTTTTCGCCGCCAGCTTGAGCATCCCGATGGCACCGTATCGATCCTGAAGAAGCTTCATATAGAGCGCCTGCGTGCCATCCGGCGGAACCCGCGGCGTAGCCTTCTCTTCGAGCTTCAGCGCGCCCGACGGACACGTGGTGACGCAGATCGCGCACCCGATGCAGCGCCCGAGATCCACTTCCGCGGGTCCATCGTCCATGCGAATTGCGTCCATCTGGCAGCGCGTTTCGCAGGTCCCGCAGGAATGGCAGGCGTCCCGATCCACGCTGGCGTAGAAATTCGAGCTGAAGTACTCGGCGGGGCGCGGGAAGCGCTTGGCCGAGGTCAGTACGCCGCAGCAGCAGTGGCAGCAGCAGCAGACGAACAGAGGGTTCTGGGTGTTCTCGGGCTGCAGTACGAGGCCCTCGGCGTCGGCCTGGTCCAGCAATTCCAGCATTTCCTCGCGGCTGATGGAGCGGCCAGTGCCGGAATCCGCCGCCCACCGGGCAGCCATCCCCATGGTGAGGCAGTTTTCCCGCACGGCGGTCTGTTGGCACGGCTCGCCCAGCAGATCTTTTCCGCGCCGGCAGATGCAAGTCATCTTGGCGAAAGGCCCGTCCGACGCTGCGACGTACTGCCGGAGGTCGTCGTAGGTGGCGACGCTGCGATCGACCGGGATGCTTTTGTTGACCGGCACGACCCGCATCTGCGTCGTCTTTTTACTGTGGAAAGCCTCGCGGAATTCTTCCTGCATATACTGAATGGCGTCGCGCTCGAACTGCGGGGTCAGGTGTTTCACCTGACGCTCGTAGATTCCCACCGCGAACATCAGTTTGGCGTAACGCGGCTCTTTTCCCCGCGAAATGCACAGGATCAGGCCCTTGCGATCCATCCGTTCCAGCGCCTCGGTCAGTTTGTCGAGCGCCATCCTCGATTTCAGCCGTTTGTGAATAGCGCCGGCAGGCTCTGGAATGGCGCTCAATTCGAGCGCGATTTCAGCCTCCTCGGGAGTGAAGAGTTGTTGCAGAATGCGGATTTCCACGCCGGAATCGGTGGCCGGAAAGCCAACCGGCCCCCGGTCGAGGTGTTGTTGGAGACGGCGATACAGATATTCAGATCCTGGTATCTGCATCCATCTATTTTACACCGGCGCCCGTGAGGCGCGAGGCCAGTTCCCAGCGGCGAACCGGACCGGTGCGATGGAAGCGCAGGGGCGGCAAGGGCGGCCGGAGTTTCTCTTCACGCCAGTCGGTCCAGTAGAAGGGCAGGTCGGGATGAAACCAGTTGCGGTGATCCGCCGCCATCCAGCCTTCGCTCAAGACGAGTTCGATGGAGGCCTTCTTGTCCAGCCGCTTCCCGTAATAGGCTGCCAGCGCGGCGGCGGCTTCGGCTCGGGTTACGGGCGCGTCGGGTGATGCGTGCAGGCCCGCGTCATCGAGCGGATAGAGCCCGCGAATGGCCGCCAGTTGAATCGCCGCGAAGGCCGGGTGGTCGGGTGCGAGATCGTCAAACCAGAACAACGGCACGCCCAACCGGGCGAGCTGCCCCTGCACTTCGCCCGCGGACGGTAGCGCTCCCCGCTCGAGCCAGAGGCTGGCTATGGCGCCGGCCGCCTCTCCGATGTTCCATTCCACCGGGTGCAGGCGAAACGCGCCGTTGGTCAGGTGGGTGACACCGAGGTTCTTTCCCGCGGGAAGGAAGTTGAGCGGTTCGCGCGGCAGGAGCGCGGCCATGGGAATCTGGAACGGACGCGGCATCCGCATCCTGCCGGTTTCGTTCGCGCCGCACGGGTGGATGTCCACCATGTAATACCCCGTCCCCACCGAGTCTTCGAACAAGCGGGCGCGCGGACCGGGCTGGGTGTCTTCGACGATATCCTGCTCGGCGACGCTTCCGCGGGCAATCATGCGCCGCGATTCGCGGATATACGGGTACTTCGACATGCCGTCGGCGGTATCCATGACGTCGGCGCGCAGGCGCAGCTCCGGATAGCCGCGGCCGCCGCCGTCGCGCGGCAGGTCGTTCTGCAGCCAGTAGAGGAACGCCTGGGAGGTTTGTTTGGCGCGCTGCAGGATGCGGGCCAGGTCCTCGGGCGCGCGATCGAGCGGCGATTCCGCGGCGTAATCCTGGTGGGGCCAGTTGATCAGCGCGACATCCTGCGGCGCGCCGCTGGTGAAGTTCGCGGCTGCCAGAAGCCTGCGCCAGGAAAAGAACGGCCCGGGCGACATGTTGTTGGGGATGGGCGGATCGTCGCCAAACATGCCGTACTGAAACCATCCGCGCCAGCCGAACTCGGGCGGATAATACGTGCGCAGAGAGAAGCCCTGGCGCGCCACGATGCGGTCGTAGTCCGGCGGTTTAAGTGTGGGAGCGGCGGCCGCGGCGCCGTGTTCGACGGCAAAGGGATAGGTGAAACTCTGGACACAGGCCGGGTTCGGCTCCGCCGCCGCATCCGGCTCGCCGGTTTGCGATTTGGCTTCCGACCCCAGCACGTACGGCACTTTCGCCAGCGGCAGCAGGTCGCCCATTTCGGTCGAGTCCAGCACGAAACGCGGGCGGAAGCGAAGCACTTCTCGCCGGTCGAACTGCCATGCCAGGGCCGAGTCGATGACCGCGCCGCGGCGATCGATGGCGAAGATCTGGGTCCGCAGAAACAGTTGCAGGCGCGGCCTGGCGAGCATCTGCTGCAACACATCCACGCCGGCCTTCGGCTCGAAGCACAGCGGCGAAACATAACATGAACCGGGATTCAGGTTCTCCCAAGATGCCGCTTCCGGCGTGAGCTTGCGATTTTGGCGATACCAGTCGCGGATTCGTCCGCGGAACTCCCGATAGGTGCGGGTTCCGCCGGCGAACTCGATGAAGCGGTTCTCATCGAGCGCCGAAACTCCCGCTGCGGTTGCCTGGCCTCCCACCCAATCCGTCTCTTCCGTGAGACAAACGGAATGGCCGCGGGCGGAGGCGGCGAGCGCGGCGCCGATCCCGCCCATTCCCGCGCCGGCGATCAGGACATCGCAGGAGATTTCGCGAACGCGCGGAGGGAAGCTGATGCGCACGAGAGCTTCCTCCGCATTGCCCGCGATGGGAACCTTCTGGATGTCGACGATGGTGTACTGCTGCGCTGCCAGAACGGACGTCAGTGAGATGCAGAGTAGCGGAGACCCAATTCGGGAGTATCGACCCATTGGCCACCCAATCGGCGGGATTCCAATCCAGCCAGCATAATACCATTGGCCACGAGGGTGCGCTCTATGGGGATGGGATTGCGCCGCGTGAGCACGAGATCCTCGAAGTTGCGAACCATGAATCCCCAGTGATTGTGCAGGTAGAGTTCGATATAGAAGCAGGTCGCGACAGGGTCCGCGCGGCCTTCGATGCGTGCGGCGAACAGGAAGTCGCGGGTCTGCGGGTCGAGGTGCAACACCGCGCCTTTCAAGCCGTCGCGGTAGCGGATGAAGAACGCCTGCGGAGGGACCTGGCTGGCATCGGGGGGCCGATTGACGCGCCGCGCGAGTGCGGCATCGAGCAGATCCTGCGACCATTCGCCGCCGGCGAGCTTCCCCAGTTCGGCGGCCCCGCACCAGCGCACGCGCGCGACGCCGGTTTCCGCTCCCGCGCGCCGCTCGGCCATCGACTGCAACAGCTCGATGCCATGGTACGCGTGTTCCTCGAGATCGCTGTAGCTGGTGGTGAGCAGTTCGGAGAATCGCGTTCCGTGGGGAATGTCGAGCGGCGGCCGCTGCCAGGCGAGCGGTACGGTGGATCCGCATTGAAACGGAATGTGCATTTCACGGACGCGGTCGTAGGTGCTGCGGGCATCCCGCCAGTCGTAGGCGAGATACTTGTCCTGGTACATGGGGATGACGCGTCCGTCGTCGCGCATCACCTGAGTCGCTTCGCTGAAATAGCGCCATCGCGGATACATGAAATTGCCGCGCGGGGTGCGCGGATAGTTGCCGTGCTCCCCGATGATGGCTACGGCGTCGACGGCGAGCTTGGGCCCTCCGAGGCGCAGGGCTTGGGCGACGGTGGGATAGATCGCGACGCCGTGCTCTTCGGCTTCTTCGCGCGCCATGTCGTTCGAGGGGAACTGGTCGACGTAAAAGGAAGCGACGTGCAGCCGGGGCGGATGCCAGGCGCGGTCCAGGCGGTAGCCATCCAGCAGCCGGCTGACGAAGACGTCGGCATGCGAGTCGGGGAACCAGGTGTTCATGATGCAGGCGACGCGCGGCTGGAGCGGCGCGGCGAGCGCGAGCGCTGGCGAGGCTAGAAAGACCCGGCGGCTGAGGGTCACGCTCCCCAGCTTATCGCGGTGGCAGTGCCTGGTGGCATACTGGCGCCGAGCGCCCCAACCCGAAGTTACAATAATGGATGCATGGGCGCTGGTCAGCGTATAAGAGAACATCGCGACGAGATCTTGCGGGTGGCTGCCCTCCACGGCGCGGGCAATGTCCTGATTTTCGGCTCGGTGGCTCGCGGGGAGGACACCCCGGAGAGCGATGTGGACCTCCTTGTCGACGTGACCGGAGATACCACGCCGTGGTTTCCGGGGAGCCTGATGGCTGATCTCGAGCAGCTCCTCGGGCAACGTGTACAGGTGGTGATTCGCCGCTCGTTGAGTCCTCTGATCCGTGACGCCGTTCTGCGGGAAGCCGTGCCGTTGTGAAATCGCAGCGCGCATATGTCGAACATGGCATAGAGTGCATTCGCAGAATAGCCGAGGATTCCGCACCGGGGCGCGATGCTGTCTTTGCGTCGCGAACACTGCAAGACGCGATCGTTCGCAACCTTCAGGTACTCTGCGAGTCGACGCAGCGGATCGGCGAGCCGCACAAGCAGCGCCATCCCGAGATCAACTGGCCGTCGATAGCCGGCATGCGAAACGTCCTGGTGCACGACTACTTTGAAGTGGACTTTGAGACGGTCTGGCAGGTCGTTACCCGAGATCTCCCGCCCCTGGAGAATGCGATGAGCGGCATCCTGGCTGTGTTGGACCAGCCGCAATAGGGCGCCCCGTTCCATGGAGGCCCGAGAGTTCAGGCACCGTCGACTCGCTGCGAAAATCGTCCCTGGGTGGCTCAAGCGCGCCGTGAATCTTGCGTTTTTCGAGGACGAGGAATGAAATCTCCCTTCGCCTCACAACTAGAAATCAGGAGCCGAGCAGGTGCAGGATCTCGCCAGCGATCTTCATTGTCTTGTCCATCATGGGAGCCAGGCCGGGAACCTCGTCGTCATAGTCGGCTTTCTGGCGCCAGTCGAGAATTACCTTTCCCTGATTTCCCGCTCTGCGCCAGTCTGGGTTGCCGCTGTCCCTCCAGGCGATCCAGACAGCCGCGTGTGAGCCGCTCTTCGTCGCCACGGCGCTCCTGGATCCCCTATGCCGCCTCGCAGTATGATAGGCCGCGTAATATGCGCGACTGATGGCCGATCTGGTTGCCGCCTCGCCGCCTTTTTGGGAGAGATCCTGAGCAAGGAGGAGATACTCTTCCCACCGGAAGCTCACTCGACAGGCTCCTCGGCGTATTCGACTCCAATGTATAGAGGGAAGGATTCGCGGCGCCCGGATGCCTTACCAAACCACTCATCCCAGAACCGGTCAAATCTGTCGAGTTGAGCGTCGGCATCGAGGGGGGATTGTACCATCGCCAGTAGCGTGCCCTCGCAATCGCCGTCGTAATCGCGCGGGAACCGCAACTGCACTACGGCGTCGCGCCCGAACTGCAGCTCGATGTGAGGCCGCGCTTCCAGAAGGATATCCACCAGTCCCGGGCGGGCGGCCAAATATGCCTTGACCTTCTCGGCATCGGGCATCCGGTAAGATCTCTCCAGCTCGTCGATCTTATTGGCAATCGCCTGCTCCATGTGCTCAGTTTAACTCGGTATCCCCGATCTGGCTCCAGGACCGCGAGATTTGGTGCTGGCCGCCAAACCGCTCCCTTGCTCGCCAAGGGCGAGGGACTGTCGCGGCTCTGATCGGGTGCGGGTCGCGCCCGCCGGTGGGAGTTGAGCCCACTGGTATTCGGCGACGCCGCGGTGTATTTTAGAGATGCTTATCCTTTTGTCAGCTTGGCAGAACGGATTTGAAAGGATACGAGATGGAATTTACACGACGAGATTTGGGAAAGATCGCGCTGGCGTCCGTGCCGCTCGCGAAGGCGCTTAACGCGAAGATGATCGACTCGAAGTTCGGCGGCGTGCAGGTTGGCGCCATCACCTACAGCTTCAATCGGATCGCCAGCCCCGATCCGGAAGCCATCATCAAGGCGTATGTCGAGATCGGGCTGGGCGAGGCCGAGCTGATGTCGAACCATTGCGAAGCATTGGCGGGCGCGCCTGCGATGCCGGCGTTCGGCCGCGGCGGCGGCGGGGGCGGACGTGGGCCCGGCGTCCCCGGCCCGACTGTCCAGACGACGCTGCCGGCTGGCGCGGCGCCCGGCGGCCCACCGGAAAAAGGCGCAGGGCGGAAAGGTGGCGGCGGCGGCCGTGCGCCATTGACCCCCGAGCAACAGGCCGAGCAGCAGGCCGCCATGGAGAAACTCGCAGCATGGCGCGCCTCGGCCAACGCCCAGACGTGGAAGGCCGTCACCAAGAAATTCAACGACGCCGGAGTGGCTGTCGCCCTGCTCTGCTACAACATGCAGGACCGCATGAAGGACGAGGACATCGAGTACGGCTTCAGCATGGCCAAGGGTCTCGGCGCGAAGGCCATCACCACCAGCACCACCCTCACCATGGCCAAGCGCATCGCGCCCATCGCCGACAAACACAAGATGCTGGTCGGATACCACGGTCACGATGCCACCAGCGATCCCAACCAGACCGCCACGCTCGAGAGCTATGACACCCTGATGGCCTACGGCAAATACAACGGCATCAACCTCGATATCGGCCACTTCACGGCCGCCAATTACGACGCCGTCGCGTTCATCAAGCAGCACCACGACAAGATCACCAACCTGCACGTCAAGGATCGCAAGAAGGACCATGGCCCCAACGTGGCCGTGTGGGGCACGGGCGACACGCCCATCAAGGATGTCATGCAGCTCCTCAAGAAGGAGAAGTACGGCTTCCCGGCGAACCTGGAGCTGGAGTATCCGATCCCCGAAGGGTCGGACATTATTGCCGAGGCCAAGAAGTGCCTGGCGTACGTCAAGAGTTGTCTGGTGTAGTCTTTGGGGACGACAGATAGGAAGATTCGAATGGCAATCACGAGGCGTTATTTCTTCTATGGCAGCCTGCTGGCCGGCGCTGTTCCGGCCGTGGGGTTCGGCAGCACGCCGTCGCTAAAATCCGCGGGATACAAATCCCCTAACGAAAAGCTGAACTTTGCGTCCATCGGGGCCGGCGGCCAGGCGGCGTCGAACATCTCGGCCGCGGCGCCCACGGAGAACATCGTGGCGCTATGCGACGTGGACGACCGCCGCGCATCGGCCATGTTCACCCGGTTCCCGAACGCGCCGAAGTTCCGGGACTTCCGGCAGATGCTCGATAAGGAAGGCAAGAACATCGACGCGGTGATCGTCGCGATCCCGGACCACATGCATGCCACCGCGGCCATGTGGGCGATGGAGCGCGGCAAGCATGTTTACGTGCAAAAGCCGCTGGTGCGCACGGTGTGGGAAGCGCGCCAGTTGCGGGAGGGGGCGGCGAAATACAAGGTGGCCACCCAGATGGGCAATCAGGGCTACTCCAACGAAGGCACGCGGCAGGCCGCCGAGATGGTGTGGAACGGCGATATCGGCAACGTCACCGAAGTTCACGCCTGGAGCGACCGGCCGATGTGGCCGCAGGGCCTCACCGAAATTCCGAAAGAGGATCCGGTTCCCAACACCCTGGATTGGGACCTCTGGCTGGGCATCGCCGACAAGCGGCCCTTCACGGCGGACGGTAAGACCGAGCCCGACCGCAACGGCGGTTTCTTCTACCAGCCGTTCAACTGGCGCGGCTTTTACGACTTCGGCTGCGGCGCGCTGGGCGATATGGCCTGCCACATTCTGGGCGCGCCCAACATGGCGCTGCATCTTTCGAATCGCAAACTGCTCAGCGTCGAGGCCGTCAAGAAGGAAGGTACCAGCCCCTTCATGTACCCCAAGGGCTCGGTGATCCGGTACGATTTCGCGGCCTACGGCGACATGCCGGCGCTCAAGGTGTTCTGGTACGACGGCCTGAAGGAGGCTCCCAAGATCGCGGGCGTTCCGGAGGGCGAGTGGATCGGCGATCCGCCCAGCCTGCAGGGAGCGGGAGGCAGAGGCGGCCGCGGCCAAGGCGCGGGCACTCCGGCCGGCGCTCCGGGAGCAACTCCAGGCGCCGCGCAGGCAGGACCGGGCGGCGGGCGCGGATTCGGCGCCATGCGTCCCGCAGGCAACGAATTCCGCTCTCCCGGACGCGTTTTCAACTGGGACGAATTCGCCGCGCTGAAAGCGGCCACCACGCCGCTGCGCTTCCCGCAGCCGGATGGCAGCCTCTTCGTCGGCGATAAGGGCATGCTGACCACCGGCACCTACGGCGATGTGACGCGCCTGATCCCGGTCGAGAAAATGAAGGACTACCGGATGCCGGCGCCGCTGCTGACGCGTTCCCCCGGCCACATGCGCGATTTCATCCGCGCGTGCAAGGGCGGCGATCCCGCCTGCTCCAACTTCGAGGTCGCGGCGCCGTTCGTGGAATGGATGCTGCTGGGCGTGATTGCGCTGCGGCATGAAGGCAAGCTGGAGTACGACCCGGAGAAGATGCGCATCACCAATGTCAGTGAGGCCAACAAGCTTTTGAAGCCCACCTTCCGGAAGGGGTGGGAGTTCCACACGGTAAAGACGTAGACGGTCGGCGGGGCGGCCCCCCCCTGGTGCGACCCCTGGTCCGCGGGGTCCCCTCGTGGGAGCACCGTCGTCGGCCTTGGCCCGCTGGCACGACCCTGATCCTCCTAGTTATGGCGAGCGGCGGGTTCAGGGGACCCGCGCAGAGCAGTGCGCTTGGTCTTCGCCTCAGTGACGCGGACGCCCGATCTACGCCAGGCGTGAATAACGCGAAAGGCTCCGAACACGGCGGCTTTCATCCGATCTTGAGTTTTATCGACCCGCTTCCTGCGCACCGCGGTTGACCCGCGCCTTCAACGGCGGAGAATCAGTTTCCCGGAAGGCCAGTGATCGCCGGTCCGCACCGATATCAACATGGCAGCCGGTCCTGCCCAAGCGGTCGGAGCCTGTTTCATGGGTCGGAGGACACAGCCCATGCTCGCGAGATGCAAGAAAAATTCTAAGTCGCGATCTGAATCGTCGTCACCCGATCGCCGGTCTGCGGCCATGGATCACTCGCCCCTTCGCGACAAGGCGGGAACGATCCAAAACCGGTAATTACAAGCTTGTCGCCACATCGAGGGAGAATTCAGTTCCCACCGGCCATCAGTATCGCTTTCAGAAACACAGGCCAAGCGGCCTCGAAGTACCGGCCACGGTACTCAAATTCAGGCCGCGCGAGATCGATCCATTCGTTGGAATTGAAGCGATGGATTACATTGATGTCCCGCCAAAACGCCGGTTCCCGAAACACCAGTGGCGACACACGGACGGAGGTTTGAAATTCTCCAATGAACAGCGCCGCGTTCTCGCCGTCGAGTATCACCGATCCGATGGGAACATCAATGCTGGATTTGGAGACATTATCAAGATAGAAAAACTTTCCCGGGTCCTGCTTGTCGATGTACTGGCGGGCAGCACCAGGAAGACCCCCTTTGCGCAAATGCCCGCTCCCGGCGATGACGATGGCACGCCGCTTTGCCTCCAGTACAGAATGGACGCTAGCCGCAATTGCAGTCTCGCGGCTCGGACTAATCGGCGCCGCCCGTGATGTGACGAGTCTCTGCAGTTCTGCTGAGGGGTTCTCCCGGAGTCGTGCGAAATCAAGAGGAGCGTCGCCCAGAATGATGCGCATGCGTTTCTCTTTGGGCAGTCTCAGATTCACGTCCCGGACCAAATCGAAGAACGCTTCGTAGAGCGGCGAAGCCGAGATGGCCCATCCCATCACGGCGTTCTCCCACGCCCCTTTGCGCTCGTCCCGCGAAACATCCAAGCCTTCCAGCACATAGCGATCAATCGGCGCTTGAAACAGAGGATTGCCGAACTCGACGATAATATCGTTTACCTTCCCCGGCAGCCGCGGGTCGCGCAAGAGTCGGTGGAGGGTTTGATGGAATTCCAGACAGGTGTGCACGTCCCCTAGTCCGATGACTGGATACTCATCGATTTTCCGAAGTACGAGATCCGCCAGTGAGACGACGGATTCACTCTTGGCGGGAGCCGAAGGTGGGACACTCGGCGCGACTCGAGCAGCACGAGGAGCCCTTCCTCCCGGCATGAACGGCAGTGGGTCCGAGAACCGGGAACGCAAATCGTAGCCGGCGTCGCCGAGAGTAAACGGCTGGCCTTTGACGATTCTCCAACGGCGGTTCAGCTCTGCCCAGAATTCTTCGTCCTGAAACACGTACGCGGATGGGCGAAGAATCGTTAGAGAGTCGCTCGGCCCGACAAATAGCACGCCCTCGACAGCCGCATCAAGAGTAGGCCCACTGGGTTCGGTCGACGCGGGCATGGCCGCGAGCCATGTACCCGCGATCGATGCGGCCGTATCCAAGTCCCAGGAACTCTGCTGAGTTTCAATCGCCCGATATGTATCACCGGGGCCAAAGCGTCCCTGTACGATGATCGAGAAGAACTTGCCGGGATGCTCTTTCTCGATCATCGTTCGTGCGTTGTCTGGTAACCCTGCTCGAAACTGATGAGCCGGGAAGCTGATCACCAACTCGTGCCGGCCTCTAGCGATTGCTGCGTTGACTGCGTTGGCAAGCGTCTTGCTCCGCAGTTCCTCAAATGGTCTCAGGTCGTCCCTGCTCTTCACGGCGGTCCAGTCGATTGGAGCGTCGGCGAGCACCACCCGAATCCGCTTTGCGCGCGCGAGACCAGTGTTGACGGAGCGTACAGCGTCAAAGAACCGTTCGTACACGGGTGAGTCCCACGTCAGGTCCACCGAACGGGTCGTGTCGTCCCAGACTCTCCGGAGCAGACCCCGAGGCACCAATTCGCCCTCAAGGAGGTATCGATCCAAGACCATTTGCATCAGCGGATTTCCGAAATCTACAATGATGTCGTCCACCTTCGACGGAAATACCGGGTTGCGAAGCAGAGACAGGATAAGGTCATGGGCTTCCTCGCAGCCGGGAAGGTCTCCCATTCCGACCGCCTGATGTTGATCGAGTGCCTGCAAGATGAAGTCGACAGCAGGAGATCGCTGTGGGTCGTTCTGCGCGGGAAGTTGCGCGAAGACCAAACGCGGAAGAAGGAGCGCGGCTGCTACGCAGTTGCCGATCCGATACCTAGCCATTTGTCAACATCCCATTGATTTTGTTCTGAATTTGCAATGCGAGCACCACATCTCTCCATTCGCGAATCAACGACTTGCAGCGGCCGTCGCCGTGAAGGCAGATACACGCCTGTAGCGCCAGCAGCACAGGCTACTTGTGCCTGACGCCGTAGCGTTTGCCGATTTCCCGTGCCACGGCAGCGGGTAGTTTTTGCCGTCGGGTTACCCGCTACTTGGCGACTAGGGAGGATACCCCGCGACCGTATTTTGGGGCCGCCCAGCCGGCCAAAGTACGAGCCGCTGACAACCCCGTCCAAGCGGATCGCGCACGGGTTCGTTTACCAGTCCTCCCTGACGCCGTAGGGTCTAGTAGAGGACTGGCTATAGGCCATCTGTGGGGCCCTGGACGATGGGGAAGAGCGCGTGCGGCGCGGGGCTTTCCGCCATCCGCCGGCGGAAGTGCGCATCCGCCTGCCGCGCCCACCGTAGCCTGCGGTGCATGCTTTCGCGCGCGAATTCGTGGCTCACGGGATACTCGGTCGATTCATCGAGAACCATCAGGATGTCGCTGCCGAAGGCTAGTTGCGCGTCCACGGTGGATTCCGGCGTGAAGGTGTGCAGATCGCCATCGAGGTGCGACTGGAAGAGCACCCCGTGCTCGGTGATCTTGCGAAGGCCGCTCAGGCTGAAGGCCTGAAAGCCCCCCGAATCGGTGAGGATGGCGTTGGGCCAGGACATGAAACGGTGCAGTCCTCCCATCTTGCGGATGAGCTCGTGGCCGGGGCGGAGGTAGAGGTGGTAGGTGTTGGCCAGGAGGATTTTGACGCCGAGATCTTCGGCGAGATCGCGGTGGGTGAGGCCTTTGACAGCGGCCTGCGTGCCGACGAGCATGAAGACCGGGGTTTCGATGGTGCCGTGCGCGGTGTGCAGGAGGCCGGCGCGGGCGCGCGTGTGCGGG
>Ga0209415_10013841_pt1 | contig 13235 bp, 11 predicted proteins | sample PeaSoiSIISIP2007_FD_187696 | JGI IMG/M metagenome (GOLD analysis project Ga0209415, IMG submission 187696) | Peat soil microbial communities from Weissenstadt, Germany - SII-SIP-2007 (SPAdes) (version 2) | ecosystem: Environmental > Terrestrial > Soil > Wetlands > Peat | place: Germany... | reverse complement strand
CTCAGGTAGCGCACCCCCGGCCAGAATGGATAGATCGATGTGAGCGCCACGCACTGCTCCAGATAATTTTCGTGCGTCATCATGCAGCCCTTCGGCCGCCCACCAGTTCCGGAGGAGTAGACAATGCAAGCCGTGTCCGAGCGTTTACGCACCACGAAAATTGGCTCGCCCGCGCCGCGAAATTCTTCCCAGCGCTGCGCTCCAGCGAGATCGGCGTTCGGAGGAGCTTCGGTGACCAGCACGGTTCGAACGTTTGTCGCCGCCACCCTTCCAGCCGAAGCACTGAGTTGCCGCCAAATTGGGTACTCGGTGATGAGCACAGAAGCGCCTGAATGCTTGAGTAGTTGCCATTGCTCATCGGGCGTCAGTTTGTAATCCAGCGGAACGAGTACACCGCCCGCAAAAAAAATCGCATACGCCGAAATCAGCCACTTCGACTGATTCGTCATGATGATGCTCGCGCGATCGCAGGCGGAGAAACCGCCATCTTGCAAAGCTTTGGCTAGCGGATGCGCGCGTTCCTTAAAATCGCGATAGGTCAGGCGCTCTTTCTCGCGCTCACGGTCAGCTTCAATTAAACACACCTCGTTCGCAAACTGATCCAACGCGTCCCGAAGTGCAGCGCCGATGGATTGGTATTTGGAAAGGTCCAGCATTACAGGCGGGACTGAATCCGTTCGGCCAGGGTCTTGAAGTCACTGACGCCCTGCACTTCGTAGTCGGGCAGCTCGATGCCAAAATGGTTTTCGAGGCGCGAGAGCATTTCTAACGTTTGGAGACTATCGATTCCGAGCTTCTTGAAAAAATCGTCTCCCGGAGCAAGCGTCCCCGCGGGAAGTTGAAAATGTTTTGCCGCCAGGTCCAGCACTTCCTGGGTTGTTTGCTCTAGCGTTCGCATAGGAAGGTCAATTTATCATCCCTGTGCCAAGAAGGAAAATTCGCGAAATCACCTTTTCCACGACTACGGCAAGTACGGCATGGGGCCGGAATCTTCGACGAATTTCTTCAAGGCCGCCATGACCGCCGGACGAGTGAAGAGTTCGCAAAAGAGATCGATTTCGCGCCGCAGCTCTTCGTGGGGTATAGGCTTGATGAATTTCTTGGCCGCCGCGCGCGTCACCGCATCATATTTAGTGATTTGAGCGGCGGTCGAGCGCGCGATTCGTAGCGCCTCGCCTTCCCCGGCAAGCTGCGCAACCAAGCCGACCGCCTGCGCGCGAGTCGCGTTGACGGTTCGCCCGGTGAAAAGCAAATCCCTGACGAAAGCATTACCTAGATCGCGTTTCAAACGCGGGATACCACCGAACCCCGGAATGAATCCCAGGCGCAATTCGGGAAACGCAAAGCGCGCCATTTTGTCGGCCACGATCATGTCGCAAGCCAGTGCCAGCTCAAGTCCGCCACCAAGACAAGCGCCATGCACAGCCGCAATGGTGAAAACGGGCGCAGCATCAATCGCATTCAGAACCGCATGGATGCGCTCGAGAAAAGCGCGCACGCCTGCTGCGCGCTCCTTCTCAGGAACCGCTGCGGCGGTTGCATACAGCTCGCGCAAATCTCCGCCAGCGGAGAAAACGGATTTCCGCGCACTCGCAATAATGCAGACGGCAGTCTCCGGCGCTAGCACGTCGAGTGCAGCAACAAACTTTTCGAGTTCCGCGAGCATGGCCGTGCCGATTTCATTGGCGGGCGCATGATCGAGCATCAGCTCGACCATGCCTTCACGCCATTCCCAGCACAATGTTTTACCGGTGAACGTTTTCATGCGTGCTGCCCGCTGGCCGCCTCGCGGCCGCCTTTCAAATCGTACATGGCATTGATTTCCGAAGCATATCGCGCATTGATGGCGTCGCGACGAATTTTGCCCATGGCAGTGAGCAAGCCGCTCTCCGGCGTAAAGACATCACGAAGAATCCTGAAGTTTCGAATTTGCCGGTAATGCGGAAGTTCGGGACTCACGGCATCGAGCGCCGCCTGCACGGCTGCCGATTCAACTGCTCCGCTTACCAACGCGCAGAGATAACCGCGCCCATTTCCCACCACCACAACCTGCTGCGCTGCGGGAATCAGCCTCGCGATTTTTTCCTCAATCGGTTCCGGCGCAATGTTATGCCCGGAATTCAAGATGATCAGGTTCTTGATGCGCCCGCTGATCCGCCAATTTCCCCGAACGTTGACTTCGCCTTGATCCCCGGTGTGAAACCACCCCTCGCGCAGTACGCGCGCGGTTTCTTCCGGCCGGTTCCAATAACCTGGAAAAATGTGCGGTCCGCCCACGACGATTTCTTCATTTTCACCCAGCTTCATTTCGATTCCGCTAATCGCCGTCCCCACATAGCCCGGCTCGACCGGCACGCGCGGATCATCCAGCGTGCAAATGCCGGTCGTTTCCGTGAGCCCGTACGCCTGGAGCACGGGAATGCCGAGCATCAGAAAAAACTGCTGCGTCTCCGGAGCCAGCGGCGCCGAACCGCAGATCAGCGCGCGAAGGTGCGGGCCGAAGCGCTCGCGAATCTTCCGGAAAATCAGCCTTCGGCCAAGGGCCAGCCAAAAAGCATCAAGTGCGCGGCCGCGCCCTACATGTTGCCGCTGCCAGGCGCCGCGCGCCTTCGCAAACAGCGAACGAATGGCCGCGGGGCGTTTTGCAATGGCGTCTTCGACGCCCCGCCGCACGCGCTCCAGCAGCGTGGGGACATTCAGAAAATAGTGCGGTGACGCCAGCAGAATTTCGTCCGCCAGCTTGCTGAGATCCGTCGAAAGTGTAAGCACGCTTTCCCGGATGAGGCACGACAACAGCAAAATCGTCGACGCCGCAAAATTAAACGGCAGGTAATGAAAGACGCGGTCCGGTTCGTGGGTCGCACCCATCAGTTGATCAAGCCGTTCCGTCGTGCAAGAAAGCATGTGAGTGAGGTTTCCGACGTTCAGGCAAACGCCCTTCGGCTCGCCGGAAGTTCCCGAAGTATAAATGATGGTGACGATATCCCCGTCCTGGCGAGGATTGGGCCGATCGGAAAACTTCCTTTGTGGCGCGGACGGCTGCAATACTTCCTCGAGCAGCACGCGGCGCGGCCCCTCCGGCCAAGCCTGCGCGACGCCATCGCCGAGCGCCGCCTCACCTACAAAAATCAAACGCGGCTGGCAATCCTTCATCATGCCGGCCAGTTCCGCGGGCGCCTGCCGCGAATACAGCGGCACAACGATCACACCCTCGGCCATCAGCGCCAAGTGCACCGCTGCCCAGCGAATGGAATTGGCCCCCAGAAGAGCGCACCGCTCCCCAGACTGGACGCCAGAAGTTCGAATATACGTGCGCGCCAATTGGATTTGATCCAGCAATTCTCTGCCGGTCACGCTCGAAAACTGGTCTCCGTGGATTTCGCGAAGCACCACGCGGCCATCGGCGCGCTTCAGTTGAGCAAGAATCGTTTCAAGAAAATTGGGCATGAAGAATCAGCGAACCGCGGCGAGCGCCGCGGGCGAAGAATCGTAACGCTCGGCAAGCTGAATCAAATTCTTGCTCAAGAGTGGCAAATATTCTTCCCACGAAAAAACCCCGGAGCGCAGCGGAAATTCAGGGTAAGTCCGCCGCACCACGTCTTCAAGAAACGTGCCCATGCGGGCCATCACTTTCAAATTGCGAACCACCGTCTGCCCGATACCCTCGCGAACGGATTCGGCTTCCGCGACAAGTGTTTCCATAACCTGCAGAAGTTTGGTCTCCAAGTCAGGGTCATCCACCGTCAAAAAAAGATGCTGATGTCCGCGCTCACGCATCAGATTGCGGATGCGCTCATCCATGGTCACACCCGCCGAAGCCACCAGGCTGGGCATGCAAGTTACGATGCCATGGTAACGAGAGGAAACCATGTACGAGCATGCGCGCAAAATCGAAACGAGCTGGAACATGTCGTAATCATCGGAAGTAAAAACCGGCGTGCCTGGAATCCGTGTAGCGATTTCTCGGCACGCGACAGCATCGAGCCGCTCCATGGCCACCAGCACGGGAAACACGCGATGCCGTTGCACGAATGCCTGCGTCGCCTTGGTAATACCGGAAATGTAGTGCTCGTATTTTCGATCGACTTCCGCGCCGGATTCGAAGAAATAAACCGTGCGATACTGGCTGTCCTTATAAGCGCCCGTTGTCGCGCGCGCAATATATTTCCCGATGGAAGCTTTCACCGGCCAGACAAAAGGGTGAATCGGGCAAAGGACAAGTACGGGAGTCTTTTCGTCCCAGCCGGCATCGCGCAGCGCTTTTCGACCGTATTCCGGCGGATGCGGTTCGAATGTCCACGCCGTATCGGTGCCAAGCTCCGTCGGAATTCCCAGCGAACTCAGCAGTGTTCGCGATTCCACGTTGCGCGTGATAACCATTGAATCTTGCACATACCGCGCGCACATGGATTGGATGATCCCGTCCATATGCCCCGCCTCGCCGCCGTAAGCAAGCGAAACCTTGTTTTCCACTGAGGCCAGCCCGAGCGAACCGATCATCATGGTCGTCAAGGCATTGGCAAACTTGCTCTTGAACATCGAGCCTTCGCAAGCGATGACCCCGTGATTCTGCCGCACCTCGCGAAAGAGAAATGGCGGGTAAACATCGGGAAGGTAAGTCTGGCGCGTGCCTTCGAAATAGCCCTTGGTGCGCTCGAAGCTCTGCGTCATCACGCTGAAATCCACATGCTCCGCACCGAGAACATGCCGGACCTGCCGCAGCATCTCTTGCACACGTACATCGCTTCCCGTGTTACGCGTACCGTTGTAGCCGGCAAAAAGCAGCTTCAGTTTTTCGCCCGGAGTCCAGCGCTCCCCGAGGCCCAGCATCCAACCGAAGCGCGTAATCTCAATCAACGCGCTGACCCAGGCGACCAGAAGAAAGTCCGTCATGCCCGGGCTCTCCCTGCCACAGCATTTTTTCCCGCGCTGGGACTAGCAGGCCACGGTTTGGCGGGAAAGTGAAATTTATTTTCGCGGCTGTACTTCAGAAGCGGCGCCGCATACGTCGAGAATTTTGCCGGTGCTTCACCCATCTCTGCAACCACCCGCGAATTGTCGAAAACGGTGTTCCAGTCGAGATACGGCCAGAAAACTTTAAGCAGCGAAGCGCCATAGCCCGCCGCCCCGCTGCGATTCGCCACCCAATTCACCGTGCTGGAAAAAGGCCCGCCAAGTTTCGGCAGAAACATCGGCCGCATCATGCCACCGTCATGCGAAATCGCATCCGTCAATTCATGGTACGTCTGCGAGCCCGTGCCGGAGGACAAATGATAGATGCCGTGCGCGGGCGCTTCTTTTTGATGAATCGTCACGATCGCTTTGCCAACGTAATCCGCAGGTACGATGTCGATTTTATCGTCAGGACGCAGAGGAAGAACAGGCATCTGCGCTAGGACGTGGAACGCCTGCACCATATCGAATTGTGAAGTCTCCGGGCGCCGGCTGTCTCCCATAACGATCGCGGGGCGGAAGATCGACTTGGGCACGTCCGGCAAGAGTTGATTCGCCATGTGCTCGCAGAATTTCTTGGTGCGCGCGTAAGGGTCGTAATCCGAGCGCGACCAGTCGATGGAGGCATCCTCCGTTACGACTTCGTTTTTTCTCCTGCCTGCAACCGCGACCGTCGAAACGTGGGAATAGCGCCTCAAGCCGTTGCGATTCTGAGCCCGCCGCGCCAGTTGAATCACTTCCAGCGTGCCCCGCAGGTTAACGTTCAAGCACTGCTTCTCGGATTTGCGGTTCAGCGAAGCAGCGCAATGGATCAGGGAGTCCGTGGTGTCCACCAGCGCATGATACTCGTCATCGGAAAGAGCAAAATGATCGCTGGTCAAATCGCCGAGAAAGAGGCGGACGCGCGTGTTCAAGTATTCCGCGAATTCGGGAAATTCGAAATGCAACTGCAGCGAAGTCCACAGCCGCTCGCGCGCTTCCTGTTCGGATTTCGCGCGCACCAGCAGGTTCAGCTTGTCGCGGTACCCGGTGAGGAGCCCCGCGACAAGGTAACTACCCAGGTAGCCGGTCGAGCCGGTTACGAAGATCGCCATAAAGGATCGGACGGTGCAGCTGCTTTAGACATCGCCGCTTCGCGGGCAGGTTCGCCGGACCAATCCAGCGCGCGCGGCTCACGCGATTCCAGCGGACGGCCTTCCATCAACGGATAGCACCAGCGGCGCAGCGCCGGAATGTGCACGTTGATCCAATAATCCCACCAATCGATCGATTCCGGAGCGAACTCGAAAAGGGGACGCTCTTCCGGCGGCAGCATCGCGGAAAGCAGGCGCGCATTCTCGCATTCAAAGACGTGTTCGTTGTGCAGAATGAAAGGCTCGTAAAGTTCGATCAGCTTTTCAGCGCGAATCAGGTCGCGCTCCGCACGCGCCAGCGGCGGCTTTTTCATATGCAGAGAAGTTGCGGCGCGGTTGATACGGGAAACCACCGCCTTCTGCATCGGAATCGAGAGCCGCTCGTAACGCTGCTTGGAGACTGGGATCGATTCAAATTTCACTTTGAGCCAGCTATCGATGCCGTTGGTCGTGCGGTAGTGCTTGCGGTGCGCCAGTCCCGTAAGTTCGATGCTGCGTCCCATGTTGACGGGATTGATCGCCGAAGTCGCCAGCTGGTACATGCGCGCGTGCCGTCGCGCGACCACCGCGGAGGCAATCAGCGTCATTCCCCGGCAAACCATGTCCACGGGAATAACGTCGAGACACTTTCGCTCATTCGAGGGGAGTTGTCGGAAATTCGTGCCCAGAAGATAAGAAAGTGGCCCGGAAGTATTGATTCCTTCGTTCCACCCCGTGAAAGGCGAGCGCTCGGAGCTTTCCACAATCGAAGGCCGCACGATGGCAATCGGCAGATCGCGCCCGCGCCGTGCCAGGATCGATTCGCCAAGACTTTTGGTGAACGTATACGTATTCGGCCAGCCAAGATGCTGCGCTCTACGCAGGCCAATGCGCGTAAGCCTGTTCCTGGCCCAGCGCGCTCGATTGCGTTTCAGCACCCCATCGAGCTCTTTCGCAGGCGCGAAAGCTTCATTCCCGCCGCGTCCCAGCGCCTGGCGAAGCAGCGCTTTATCCAGTTCCGGACTTTCCGACCGTTCTTCGACGTGGCGAACCGTTTCACGCAGCGAATCCACTTCACGCTCCGCGTCGAATTGCGCATCGTTGGCGGGATTGTAATTGTCCGGCAACTCCTCGGTAACTCGGCCGTCGCGCATCCCGACGACATAGCAGGTCGATAGATGCATCAGCCCGGTGTGGCTGCACTTTCGCAGGAAGTCGAGCAGGTTGATCGCGGAATCCACATTGGAAGAAAGCGCGTCGCGCAAATCGGGATTGAAGTCCGTCAAGCCCGCGCTGTTCACGATGAGGTCGAGCGATTTTGTCAGCCGCGATTGGGTCGCTTCGTCGAGCCCCAGGCCCGGCAAGCTCACGTCCCCTTCCACCACTTCCACTTTTTCTTTCAGAAATGCTCCGAGCTTGCGGCCGTAGCGCTCCTGAAGCGTGTCGAAGGTGGGAGATTCCTCAACGATTTTCTCGAAACGCCGCTGCGCCGAGGTGGTGCGGTTCCGGCGAATCAGCAACGTGATCTTGCCAATGTTGGGAATATTTTCGAGCAGATCAACAAGCCAGACCTTACCGATAAATCCCGTCACGCCGATCAGCATCAGGTGCCGGTGCGCCAGTGTTTCCCGAACCGAGAGGCGCTCCGCTCGCGGCGTTTCTCCGAATAGCGCGACGGCTTTGCCCGCAGGAATGGCGGGACGCGCCGTCGTCTGCATGGCGCTTTCCAGTTGCTCGGGCTTCCCCGTCCAGCCAAGCCGGCTGAGAAGTTTTTCGCGTGCGATCCGCCCGTTCGCGTCGCCGCTCGCAATCCAAGCCAACGGCCCGCGCGGGCGTACGATGGGATCAATCAGCCGCCCGGTCGCCTTGCCATCGCGAAACTCCAGCCGGTTCGCAATGAACGACTCCACTCCGAAATGGTGCGCCAGCGGCCGCAGTATGTTTTCGAGGAGCTGTCCGACCAGCACGACGCGCTCGCCATTGCGCATCGCTTCGATCAGCTTCTCCGAAGCTTCCCGGCGAAGTTGCGGCTTCAAAACGTAGTGAAAGTACTCTTCACCCAGCAGATCCAGCCGATCGCGGCTGACCCCGCGCAGCAATGTGTGCAGAAAGCGCGTCGCAAACCTTCGGCTCGCGGCATAAGCGAACGGCCTCGCCAGCGCCATCCCCGCCATGCCCGCTCGCCGCGCCCAGCGTTCCGCAAAGCTCTGCGAGTTCCAGGTGAAAAACCCGACCGGCCGCATCGCCCCAAGTTCGAGGAGGGAACCTTCCACGCGCCAGTAAGTAACCGGGCCCGTCCCAGCCACAGTCAAGACACCCTTCGAATTGGATCCCGAATGCGCCATAACGAATCTACGCCAAACAGCGGCCCATCCGCCGCGAAGAGTGCTCAAGAATACGCCGATGCAAAATGATGTCTCTCACCTTTTGTTCAATCTGCTCTGGAACGGATTCGCCGCCCGCGCCTCATTCACACGACCGTGTGGGACACTACCTTAGTGCCGGTCGCAGGCCGCCTCGGAAAGTGTAAAAGTAGCATTCTCACCGGCTTATCGCAAGGCAACCGAGAGAGTGAAGAGGACCCCGTTTGATCTACTCCCTGCTGCGTCCACGTTTATTCCGCTTCGCCGCGGGCTGCAACTTATGGAACCATGAGCGCAGATAAATAACTAAGGCGGCAGTATAAGAACAAACCGAGAAATGAGCAGCCTTTTGGGGGACTTGGAAACCCATACGTCTGTTCTCTCGCCCGAGATATCACGTGTCCTGGCGGCAGGCTTTGTGGAAGAACAGGGCTCTGTGCTGCTCGCATCACAGGCCCACAACTCTGGGTACACTCGCGCCGCCGACACTGATGATGAAACCGGATACGAGTGCTTCATCAACCACCTTCATATCAAGGGCTTGCAAGAGGCGCTAGAGTTCGCCCAGCGATTGCATAGTAATCTAAACGAACGCTGCAAGAGCGGTTTTGCCGTCATCGTAGCTTTTGACGGAAGCGAAGCAACCGTCCGATTCCATAAAATTCGACCGGGCCAGGTTTGGTTAAGCGAGGACCTCCAAGGATGCGAGGAAGGAATCGCGGTTCTAACTTCAAACTAGCCCACATCCAGGCTGGCGCATGAGAGATGAGTTAGACGCCCCAGCCGTAGCGCTCGGCGTGTTCAAACGTGCGCTGCATTTCTTCGCGCAGAATCTCAGTAAAGACTGAGCCGCCAACGGCGCGCGCACCTGGCCCGGTAATGTCCGGCGTCCGGTAGCCACCCGAAAGTACTCGCTGCAGCGACTGCTCCACCCAGTCCGCTTCCAACGAAAGCCCGAACGCATCTCGCAGCATCATGGTCGCGCTGAGAATCGAGCCGATCGGATTGGCCGAGTCCGTCCCCGCCAGCGAAGGCGCCGAACCATGTATGGGCTCAAACAGCGGCGCCGACGACCCAAAGCTGGCCGAAGGTATCAGCCCAATCGATCCCACCAGCGCCGCCGCTGCATCGCTCAAAATGTCACCAAACATGTTGCTGCTCAGCAGCACGTCAAACTGCGCCGGCCGCAGAGTCAATTGCATCGCCGCGTTGTCCACGTACATATGCTCAAGCTTTACGGAAGAATAGACCGAACTCATCGCCGTCACCGTCCGCCGCCACAGCTGCGAACTCGTCAGCACATTCGCCTTGTCCACCGAGCAAAGCCGCCGCGAACGGTTCTCCGCCCGCGCATAAGCAAACGTCGCGATGCGCTCGATCTCCGGCGTCGAATACGACTCCGTATCCCACGCCCGCTCCACTCCCTTTTCCGTAGTGTTCCCGCGCTCGCCAAAATACATTCCGCCCGCGAGTTCGCGCACAATCTCCAGGTCCAGGTCGCCCAGCCGGTCTGCCTTCAACGGCGAGATTCCTCGCAGCGGTTCGATCAGCTTCACGGGACGAACATTCACGTACAGCCCCAATCCCTTGCGCAAATCGAGCAGCCCCGTCTCCGGCCTCTTCCCCACCGGTAGCGCATCCCACTTCGGCCCGCCCACCGCCCCCAGAAAAACCGCATCCGCCTTCCGGCAAGCGTCCAGCGTCTCGTTCGGAAGCGGTGTCCCAGCGGCATCAATCGCGGCGCCGCCCAGCGGAAATTCCGCAAACTCAAATTGGTGATTGAACTCCTGCGCGGACTCGCGCAGGATGGCCGCCGCCGCCCGCGTTACTTCCGGGCCGATGCCGTCTCCCGGCAGCAGGACAATGGTCTTTTTCATAATGGTCCCCGTACAAAAACAGAATTCTAGCAAGCCAGCCGCATGGTGAGCGAAGCTACAGGTCAGCGCGTTTCCAGCGTGGCGATCTTTTGAGTAGCAGCGCGGTCAGGCCGCCGGCGTCGATTCCGTTGCCATTGCCGCAGATTTCCGCCGAATTACCGCATGAGCGATGGCCACAATGTCTCTCGGGCGCACGTCTTTGGCTTGATCCGCCAGCGCCGTCACCCGCTTATAAACTTCCGCCAGCTCTTCATCGCTCGCTTCGTAACCCAGATCCCGCAGCGACAAGCGCAAAGCGTTCCGCCCGGAATGCTTTCCGAGCACCAGCGAGCGCGCCGGCACGCCCACCGACTGCGGCGTCATAATCTCGTACGTCAGCGGATTCTTGATGATGCCATCCTGATGAATGCCCGCTTCGTGGGCGAACGCATTCGCGCCCACTATCGCTTTGTTCGGCGCCACCTGCGCTCCGGTGATTTCCGTCAGCATCCGGCTCGTGGGGAAAAGTTCCTCCAGCCGAATGTTCGTGGTCACCCCAAAGCTGTCCTTGCGCACCGCCAGCGCCACCACCACTTCCTCCAGCGAAGCATTCCCCGCCCGTTCGCCTATCCCATTAATCGTGCACTCGATCTGCCGCACGCCGGCGCGAATCGCCGCCATCGAGTTCGCTACCGCCATCCCCAAGTCGTCGTGGCAATGCGCGCTCAGCGTAACCCCCTGAGCATCCCCCAGATATTCCCGCACCCTGGTGAACATCGCTCCGTACTCTTCCGGCACCGAATACCCCACCGTATCCGGCAGGTTCAGCACCGTCGCGCCCGCATCCACCGCTACTCGGCAAACCTGGCAAAGATAATCGATATCCGTCCGCGCCGCATCCTCCGCCGAAAACTCCACTTCCGCTACATGCTGCCGCCCATAGCGAATCATCGAACCAATAGCCTCGAGCGCCTGCTCGCGCGTCATCTTCAGCTTCACATTGAGGTGCAAATCGGAAGTCGCCAAGAAAATATGCAGCCGCGGCGAAGCCGCCGGCTTCAACGCCTCAATCGCCGCGCTGACATCTTCCTGCCTCGCCCGCGCCAGCGCCGCAATCGGCACATTCCGCACTTCCTGCGCCACCTTCTTGACCGCTTCCAAGTCGCCATGCGAAGCAATGGGGAATCCCGCCTCTATCACGTCCACATTCAGCGCCGCCAACTGCCGCGCCATACGAATCTTCTCTTCGGTGTTCATCGAGAAGCCCGGCGACTGTTCGCCGTCACGGAGCGTAGTGTCAAAAATGCGTACGACGTCCATAGGGTCCCCCATGCTCTAGTAACGCACACCAGCCACCCTGCGGTCCAATTTATCTTTGTTCTACATTTGATAATTCCAGCTTATACTGACAGCCAGGAGCTTCCCGTGGACCTCGGTGAATTGCAGGTATTTCTGATGGTGGCCAAAGAAGGCAGCTTTTCCCGCGCCGCCGAGCGCCTTTACCGCACCCAGCCCGCCATCAGCCTCGCCATCCGCAAGCTCGAAGACTCTCTTGGCCAGCCGCTCTTCGTTCGTGGCGCCCGCCCCGTGCGCCTCACCGATGCTGGAACGCTCCTGAAAGACTACGCCGAGCGTCTCATTAACCTCCGCGACGAAGTCAAAAAAGGCCTCTCCGAACTCGAAGGCCTGAAGCGCGGCGAACTCTCTCTCGGCGTGAACGAAAGCTCCATCCACGCGCTGCTCCCCGCCCTGGCCAAATTCCGCGAATTGCACCCCGGCGTCCAGGTCCGCGTCCACCGCATGCTTTCGCGGGACATTCCCCACGAAGTCCTCAACTACCGCCTCGATCTCGGCGCTATCTCTTATGTGCCGCGCGATGCCCAGCTCCTGGCCACCGAAATCCGCAAAGACGAGTTGACCCTGGTCGTGCACCCCAAAAATGTCCTGGCGAAGAAGCGCGAAGTCGATGTAGCCGAACTCGGCGAAGAAAACTTCATCGCCCACAGCGTCGAGTCGCCCTTCCGCCGCCGCGTCATTGAACTCTTCGCCAGAAACCGCACCGCCCTGAACATGCCCATTGAAATGCCCACCCTCGAGAGCATCAAGCGTTTCGTGCAAATGGGCATGGGTGTGGCCATCGTGCCGCGCATGTGCGCGAACTGGGAAATCGAACACGGTTGGCTGAAGGAAGTAAAAGTGCGGCAAATGAACATGCCGCGTCACGTCTATCTCGTATCACGCCGCGGCGCGCGCCTGCCTCATGCCGCCAGCGAGCTCATGCGCATTCTTCGCGAAGAGTGAACCGATCCGCTATCGACCGCATAATATTTCTCACTTCGCCCGGTCCGACTTCCCCGCCAGGCACATCACCGTCGCCAGCATCGTCGCGCAGTGAATCTCACCGCCGCCTTTTAGGACATACACGTCCGCCGCGCAAATCTTCAGCGTCTTTCCGGAGCGCAGCACGCGCGCACGCGCCATGAGCTTCTCTCCATCCGCAGGCGCCAGCAGATTCATCTTGTATTCCACCGTCAGCACCGACGAATCCGCCGGCATCAGCGTGTACGCCGCATAACCGCAAGCGCTATCGGCAATCGCCCCCGAAACGCCGGCATGAAAATAGTTATGCTGTTGCGTTACCTCTATTCGAAATGGCACATGGATCTCTGCGTGCCCTGCTCCGAGCACGGCGAGCTCTGCTCCGAGATGCTTCATCAAGCCCTGGCGTGAAAAGCTTTCGCGCACACGGCTCTCGTATTCCGCGTCAACGGCGGTAAATCTGTGATTTCCTTTCATGATGCCGGAGTATACCAGCGCCGCGCTATGCTTTGGCGTGATGGCGTGTAAGTCCCTACGCCGGATGTGCCGCGAGTGCCTCCGCAACGGTGCCATGGATGGGCAGCAGCTTCGTCAGCCCCGCCACCTGAATCACCGGGTTTCCCTGTTTCGTC
>Ga0209415_10013840_pt1 | contig 13236 bp, 17 predicted proteins | sample PeaSoiSIISIP2007_FD_187696 | JGI IMG/M metagenome (GOLD analysis project Ga0209415, IMG submission 187696) | Peat soil microbial communities from Weissenstadt, Germany - SII-SIP-2007 (SPAdes) (version 2) | ecosystem: Environmental > Terrestrial > Soil > Wetlands > Peat | place: Germany... | reverse complement strand
GTCGAATCGGGCGACCTCGACCCGCGTCCGCTCTCCGGACGCCAGGAGCTCTACGAGAACGTCGTGAACGCGGCGCTCTGGGACACACGGTAGAGCCCGGCGCGCGTCGGCGGACACCCCTGGAAACGCGGTGGAAATCTCGCGGGGGCCGATGCGTGTATCAAGAGATACAAACGCATTTGCGGAGCGCGGGGAAGCTACTCGCAAACTACGCGGGTTCTACGCGCCGAACCGGCACGTCGTTTCCTAAACCGTGTGCGCTGGTTCGATTCCGGCCGGGGGCACTCGTTGATTCATGCGGTAACGGACCGCCCACGTCGGCTTTAGGCTCTCTCGATGATCGTCTGTCCCGCGTGCGGCCAGGAAAACCCTCCGGTCGCTCATTTCTGTCTTGCCTGCGGCTCCGCGATTGCCGAGGAGGGGCTCCGCGACGAGCGCCGGGTCGTCACCGTGATCTTCGTCGACCTTGTCGGGTTTACTGCCAGGGCCGAGCGGCTCGATCCCGAAGAGGTGCGCGCGGTGCTGGCGCCGTACCACGAGCGGGTCCGCCGCGAGATCCAGTCGTTCGGCGGCGTCGTCGAGAAATTCATCGGCGACGCGGTGATGGGAATCTTCGGCGCTCCCGTCGCCCACGGCGACGACGCGGAGCGCGCGGTTCGCGCGGCGCTCGTCGTCCGTGACATCGCCGGCGAGCTGGCGGGTGGCGACCTGCAGATTCGGATCGCCGTCAACACGGGCGAGGCCATGGTGTCCCTCGGTGCGCGGCCTGCGCTCGGCGAGTCGATGGTCGCCGGCGACGTCGTGAACACGGCGGCGCGCCTGCAGGCGGCGGCGCCGCTGAACGGGGTGGTCGTGGGCGAGGAGACCTACCTCGCGACGAAGGGCGCGATCGAGTACGAGCCGACTGCTCCGGTGGTCGCGAAGGGGAAAGAGCATCCGGTCGGCGCATGGGTGGCGGTCCGCGCGTCGACGGCGGCGGGCGTCCGACCGATCACGACTGCGGGGATCGTCGGCCGCAGCTTCGAGCTCGCGATCCTCAACACGATCTGGCGGCGCACGGCCGCCGAGCGGTTGCCGCATCTCGTGTCGATCTTCGGTCCAGCGGGCATCGGCAAGTCGACCCTCGCAGCGGAGTTCGGTCGTCTCGCGGCCGAGAGCGGCGCGCGCATCGTGCACGGGCGCTCGCTGCCGTATCGCGAGAGCGGCGCGTACGGGGCCCTCGCCAGTCAGGTGATGAAGCTGGCCGGGCTGTACGAGAGCGACGCCGCCGGGGTCGTGGCCGAGAAGCTGCACGCGAAGACGACCGCTCTGCTCGGCGGAACGGAGACCGATCCGGACGTCGTGGCCGGACATCTGGGCGTGATCGTCGGCGTCGACGCGGGCACCGAGGCGTCCGACCGTGAGGCGCTCTTCTACTCGGTCCGCGAGTTCCTGGAGGCCGCCGCCCGCGAGCAGCCGACGATCCTCGTCTTCGAGGACACCCATTACGCCGACGCCAGCCTGCTCGACCTCGTCCACGAGCTCGCGGCACGGGTGCGCGGGCTGCCGATCCTGTTCGTGACGCTCGCCCGCCCCGAGCTGCTCGACGTGCGCAACGATTGGGGCTCGGGGCTGCGCGGGTACACGACGCTGACGCTCCCCCCGCTCGACGAGCGAGACGCGCGGGAGCTGGCCGTCCGGCGGCTCGCGGACGCCGCCCAGGCCACCGGAGTGCTGCGCATCGCGGAGGGAAACCCGCTGTTCATCGAGCAACTTGCGGCGAGCATCGGCGAGGTCGCGCCGGGAAAGCTCCCCACGAACATCCGCGAGCTCGTCGCCGCCCGCCTGGATGCGCTGCCGCTCGCAGAGCGCTCCCTGCTCCTCGACGCGGCGGTCGTCGGCAAGGTGTTCTGGCTCGACGCTCTGCACGCTCTGAACAGCGACGGCGGCGACCTGCTGCGCCTGCTCGGCGAGCTCGAGCGCCGTGACTTCGTCCGCCGGGAGACCGGGTCGATCATCGAAGGGAAGCAGCAGTTCGCGTTTACCCACGCCGTGATCCGCGACGTCGCCTACGACCTTCTTTCGCGGGCAGAGCGCGCGCGCCGCCATGCGCTCGTCGCCGAGTTCTTCGGAACCGCGACGGGCGGGTCAGGCGAGGTGATCGGCGCCCTGGCCCTTCACTGGCGCGCCGCGGGCGACCACCAGCGCGCCGTGGAACAACTACTCCGGGCCGCAGAGCTGGCCGAGCGCGGCTGGGCGAAGAACCACGCTGCATTCCTGTACCACGAAGCGTTCGAGCTCGTTCCGGCAGAGGACACAGAGCGCAGGAACGCGATCCGGCGCCGGCTCGCACTGGCGAGCACGGCGTCCTTCCACGTGCCGGATGTCAGACGGGGGGAAAGTCGGCGGGCGTGACATCGCCCGCGATCTCGTCGATCGAGTCGATCTCGTGCTGACCAAGCCGCCCCGAGTGCGCGCGCACGACCTCGACGCTCGGCGCACCGTAGACGCAAAACGTCCGCACGTTCCCCGTGTCATCGACGACGACATGACTGTGCTCCCAGACGATCTCGGGGAACTCGCCCTCGAGGAGCTCTCGTGAGCGCCGGCCGACACCGGGCATCTCGGACTCTCCGACATCGAAGCTGCGCACGACCATGTAGCGGGGCACGTCGGGATCATAACGCGGCTTGCACGGGGATCGAAACGTCCCCAGGGAAGATTCCGCGCGTGCCCACCGTCTGGTCGAGTACGAGGTACGACCCGAGAGGAGCCGCAAGATGCACGCTTACAACTTCGAGTCGATCCAGTACGAGACGCGAGAACGGATCGACCGCCGCACACACGAGGCCGCCACGGAGCGGCTTGCCCGCCAGCTTCGGGGCACGACCGCAACCACGCGGGTGAAGGAACGTCTCCAGACGAACTGGGCCTCGCTGCTCCGCCGTCCCGCCTTCTCGCGCCCGTCCATGACGGTGCGGCCTTCGTAAGATCGCCGACGTCTCGAGTGGCACTCCTGGAGAGGCTGGCGCGGAAGCAGGCGCCAGCCTCTTGTCACGTCGAGAGCCGTACGCAAGAGAGCCCGGCACGGGGCCGGGCTCTCTCGCCTTCACGTGCAGCTGAGCTCAGTCGAGCTTCGGAGTGTCGAGCTTCGGCGCGTCGAAACGCCCGTGCGCCTCGACCTCGTCGGCGTCGCTCTCGTCCGAGGGCTCGGCGTTCCGGTCGAGCTTGCCGTGTGCCTCGACCTCGTCTCCGGGCTCCTCGGTCCGGCTGATCCGCGGGGAATCGGAGTCGGACTTGGACATGCGGTCCCTCCTTGTGGAGTGCCTGCGCCCTGTTGGGCGCTGTCATTCTCAAGACGGCGGTTAGGAGCCGGATCTTCCCACCGACTCTTCACATTTGCAATTGATGCTGCAATCCTCGGCCCGTGAAGCTGCCGAGAGCCCCAGGCGACTCGCTGCGCGCGTTCGCAGAGGTCATCGCGAACCCACGCGTGCGCAAGATCCAGATCGCAGGCGCTGCAGCGACGCTGGGGACGTGGGCGTACGCCGTCGCCCTGCCCGTCTACGCGTACCACGCCGGGGGCGCGAGAGCCGTCGGTCTGCTGTTCTTCGCGCGCTTCGCGTTCGCGGCGGCGGCCGCCCCCTGGCTCGGCGTGCTCGCGGACCGCTGGTCGCGGCGGCAGGTCATGGTCTCCGCCGACGCGCTCCGGCTCGGCATCTTCGCGGCGATGACGGCGATCGCAGCCGCCGGAGGACCGGCGTGGCCCGTCTTCGTGCTCGCGATCTCCTCGACCGTCGTCTCCGGATCCTACGGGCCGGCGCAGGCGGCACTCATGCCGTCGCTCGTCGAATCGCCGGAGGAGTTGACCGCGGCCAACCTCGTCGGGAACACCATCTCCAGCGCCGGCATGTTCGCCGGGCCGGCCCTTGGCGGCGTGCTCCTCGCCGCGAGCGGCCCCGCGGCGGTCTTCGCGGTGAACGGCGCGACGTTCCTCTGGTCGCTGCTCTGGGTGCTGCAGGTCCCGCGGGACGAGCGGCAGCCGAGAGAGCGGAACGGACACATCCTGCGCGACCTCTCCGAGGGGCTCGTCACCGTCGCGCGCAGCCGAGCGCTGCGCGTGGTCGTCGGCCTCACCGCCGCGCAGGCCGCAGTCGCGGGTGCGTTCGAGGTGCTGCTCGTCGTGCTCGCTCTCCGGCTCCTCCATGCCGGCAACGCCGGCGTCGGCTGGCTGAACGCGGCGGCGGGCGCCGGCTCGATCGCGGGCGCGTTGATCGTCGCGGTGGTCGCTTCGCGCAGGCGGCTCGCCGGAGGGTTCGGCCTCGGCGTGCTGCTGTGGGGGCTTCCGATCGTCGCCACGGTGCTCTGGCTGCACCTCACAGCTGCGCTTCTTCTCGTCGGTGTCGTCGGCGCGGGCGGCGTGCTCGTCGACGTCACGAGCATGACGCTCATCCAGCGCTCGGCCGACCACGACGTGCTCGGCCGCGTGTTCGGCACCCTTCAGAGCCTCGTGCTGGCCGGGCTCGCGATCGGATCGGTCGCGGCACCCGGTCTCGTGTCCGCGCTCGGCGCGCGCGGCGCGCTCGTGGCAACGGGCGCGTTCCTGCCCGCCCTCCTGGTACCGCTCTGGCCGCAGCTGCGGAAGATCGATGCCTCCGGACGCATCGACGAGAGACCGCTGTCGCTGTTGCGCGCGATCCCGATGTTCGCGTTGCTCCCGCAGCCGGCGATCGAGCTGCTCGCGGCGGCCGCCGCTCCCGTCGTCGTGGCCGCGGGAGCGACGGTCTTCAATCGCGGTGACCCCGGCGACCGCTTCTACGTCATCGAGTCCGGCCGCGCGCGCGTGAGTCTGGACGGCGGGCACTCGGAGCTCGCCCCGGGCGACTTCTTCGGCGAGATCGCACTGCTCCGCGACACACCGCGCACGGCCACGGTGAGCGCAGTCGGCGAGTTGCATCTGTACGCGCTCGAGCGGGACGAGTTCATCGCCGCCGTCACCGGCCACTCCGCGAGCCGGGAAGCGGCCGAGTGCGTCGTCGACGTCCGGCTCGCCGCGAGCCTCGCGCTCTAGCGAAGGACGCGCTCGAGCGCCTCCAGCAATGCGAGCCCCGCGGCACGCGCCTCGTCGTCCGCGGCTTCGAGCCGCGACGCGATCCTCGCCAGGCCGGCGAGCTCGCCCTCTCCGGCGAGGGCATCGCGTGCGCGCCGCGCGCGCAGCATGAGATCGAGCGCGATCGCAGCCTGCCCCGCGAAGAGACCGAGCAGATCCATCTCGGCGAGCGTGAACGGGCGGTCTCTCGGACGGTCGAGCACCTCGAGCACGCCGAGCGCCCGCTCCTCGACGAGCAGCGGCACGGCCATGAGCGACCTCGGCACGTACCCCGTCGACTCGGCCGCCTCGCGGGAGAACCGCGTGTCGGCTGCGAGATCGTCGACGACGAGCGGCTGCCGCGTCACGAGCACCCAACCGGCGACGCCGGTGCTCGACGGGAAGCGCTGCCCGACAAGGGTCGCGGCGCCCTCACCGGCGACGGCCTCGAAGACGAGCTCGTCCCGCTGAGCGTCGAGGAGGAAGATCGAGGACGCCTTCGCGTGGAAGATCGCGCGCGCCACCTCGACCGTGCTCTGGAGCAGTGACCGATGTCCCTGCTCCGCGCCGAGCACGCCGGCGGCGACTGCGGCCTCGAGCTCGCTCACGCTTCCCCTCCGACGTTCGAGGCGGTGAGGTGCAGGACGCTCTTGAGCTGGTACGGCGTGAGGCCTGGATGCTTGCTCAGCACGAGGGCGCAGAGACCGCTGATGTGCGGTGTTGCGAAGCTGTTGCCCGTGCACCGCAGCGTGCCCCCGCCGAGCCATGCGACGTCGAGCTCGAGCCCGCGCGCGAAGAGCTCCACCGGCGGCGAAGGATTCGAATAGAAGGTGAACGGATCGGCCTGCTCGTGGCTGCCGACCGAGATCACGCTCGCAAAGCGCCAGGGGAAGCTCTCGACGGGCATGTTGTGCGCGGAGGCGACGAGCATCGTCCGCTTGAAGTAGGCCGCATCGGCGAGCTCGTACAGGCGGTCGAGGTGGTTGCGCTTCGTCGTCGAGAGGCTCATGTTCACGACGTCGAAGCCCTCACCGACCGCCCACTCCAACCCCGCCAGGAGCACGCTCCCGCTGCCCGTGTAGCCGGCGCCGAGCACGCGCACGCTGACGAGCTCGCACTCGGGTGCGAGCGCCCGGATGATCCCTGCGCACGCGGTGCCGTGGCCGCAGAGGTCGCCTTCGTCGTCGTCGCGAACGACGATCTCGTCGCCCTCACGGATCACCGCGACCGACCGGTTCACGACTCCGACGAGCGGATGATGCAGCTCGACGCCGCTGTCGAGCACGCACACGCGAACTCCTCTCCCCGTCGAGCCTGCCCACGCCCATTCGCGCGTGATCGGCTCCGTCCACGCCGCCGGCAGGCGAATCGACTCGCCGGCCTCTGCCGGCAGGCTCCAGGCGGGCAGCTCCTCGTCCGACTCGTGCGCGAGCACAGACATCCCGGCCGATCCTAGTAGGCTCGGCCCGTGCCGACTACGTCGTCGGATGCCGACCTCGTCGCCCGCTGCCGACACGGGGATGCCGAAGCGTGGAACGTGCTGGTCGAGCGGTTCTCGCGATACGTGTACGCGATCTGCGTTCGCGCCTTCGGCCTGAGCCGCGACGACGCCGAGGATGTCTTCCAGGAGGTGTTCGCACGGGTGTACGAGCGGCTGGACGAGCTGCGGAGCGACGCGGCGATCAGGCCGTGGATCGCACAGCTCACGCGGCGCCTCTGCATCGACCAACTTCGCGCCGGCCGCCGCGAGATCGCGACCGAGGAGGACGCGCTCGACGAGCACGAGGCGGACGAGACATTGACCCAGCTCGACGAGGCGATGGCCGTGCGGGCGTGCCTCGATGCGGTCGGCGACCCGTGCCGCGAGATCCTCGACCGCTTCTTCTGCCGCGACGAGAGCTACCGGTCGATCGGCGAGGCGCTCGATCTTCCCGCCGGCACGATCGCGAGCCGGATCTCGCGCTGCCTCGGCAAGCTGCGAGCGGAGATGGAGGGAAGATCATGACCCTCTCGCGCGTCTGGAGGTCGAGATGACTGGATACGACGAGGAACGGCTCGCCGCCCTGCTGCGTCTGTTGCCGCCGGCGCCTTCGGGGTGGGTGGAGGCTGCGCAGGAGCTGCCGCACGCCCGGGCCGTGCTCGACTCGATCGTCGCGCGGGCCACAGCCGACGCGGCCTATCGGGCTCGTGTCCTGTCCAATCTCGAGGCCGCGCTGGAGGCGGAGGGCCACGAGGCGTCTCCCTCCGTTATCGCCGCGTTGCGGCTCCGTCTCGGTTCCGGCTGATCGCAGCGAGAGGCGCCGTCGGGGAGAATCGCCCGATGGCGCCTCCGCGGCCGTATCTCCACCTGACCCTCGAGCAGTGGCTCGAGGAGCTCTCCCGACCGCGGCCCGCGCCGGCGGGGGGGTCGGCGCTCGCGTACGCGGCGGCGACCGCGGCCGCGCTGCTCCTGAAGGTGACGCGCCTCTCCGGCGACTCATGGGCCGACGCTGCGGGAGTCGCGGCGCAGGCGAGTGCGCTGCTCGCGCGCGCCGCGTCCCTGGTGCAGGCCGATGCCGACGCCTACGAGCGCGCGCTCGCCGCGCGCGACGCGTCCGCGGGGCTACCGCCCGAGCGGCGTGATTGGGAGATCGGACGCGCATATGCCGCAGCCGCCGAGCCGCCCCTGGAGATCGCGCGGCTCGCAGCCGACATCGCCACGCTCGCCGCGGAGGTCGCACGGCACGCCGACGACCGCCTGCGTGCGGACACCGCCGCCGCCGCCGCCCTTGCCGCTGCAGCCGCGCGAGGCGCCGGCACGATTGTCGCGGCGAACCTGACTGCGGCGGCGGGCGACCCGCGCATCGCCGAGAGCGAACGACTCGCCGAGGCTGCCGCCGAGGCGGCCGAACGCGCGCGCGGCTGACGGATCAGGACGTCCTACAGCCCCGCAAGGAGCGATCCGACCGGGGGAAGAAACGCCACGCCTCCCGCGTCTGGTCGGCATGACCATCTCGTACGCACAGCTCCATGTGGACGCCTTCCGCGAAGCCTGGCGGAACCCGCCGCCGGGTGGACGGGAGGTGCCGACTCCTCACTTCGAGCGGCGCGCGGCTTCAGCCCTGCCGGCAGAACGTCAACCAGGCATACGCAGCTCAGCTGATTGCCGCAAGACGCGCGTGACCTTGCGGGCGATGCCGAAGCTGTTGATCAGCCGGTCGATGGCGAGACCGCCAGGAGACACCCTGAGTCTCGTGCGATCGGCCTGGCGCACGACGCTGACATAGGCCCGCCAGACGCGATTTGAACCCGCCCGCACGAGCACGGTTTCCGCATCTGCCGGCACGACCCTGGCCGCCCAGTTCGTCCTCGAAGACGCAACCACGTGGTAGTCGGGCCCCAGCGCCCTCGACAGCACGTCGACGACCTCATCGCTCGTGATGTCGGGCCGAAGAATCGTGACGGTTCGCATTCCACGCCTCCTTCGCGGGCAATATGGAACGCGAAACCCTACGCGAGCAACTAACGGACGCGGAAGTACGCCGACACGCCGAGGTTGCCGCCTCCGCAGCGTGCGCCGACGTGGTAGCGGCCCGGCTTCAGCCCCGTCCGCACATGCACGCGCACCGAGAACGCACCGTGGGGGCCGACACGGCCGTTCACCGCTCCGATCCCGAACGCATGACCGGGAAACGCCGCCGACAGGAGCGTCACCACGCCACCGACATGGCACGGCGTCGAGCTCGCGGTCACGGTCACGACACCACCCGGCGAGACCGTCCCCGGGCTCGCCGCCAGATGGACGTGCGTTGCGAACGCCGCGCCCGCGCCCGCACCTGCAAGCGTCAGGAGCGCGGCGGTGGTGGCCGCGGTGCGTCTCATCGCTCTCATCTCGGACCTCCTTCAACCCGAACGTCGCACGACCCTCTCAAGGGACAGATCATCATCCGCTCGTGTTGGCCGGGTGTGAGTCGGCCGTAAAGGCTTTCGGGCGCGGCACCCGGAGGGACAGGCTCCGGATGCGCCGCGTGCGGAGATCGTGTTAACGCCGCGTTGAGCCGACGTTCACAACGAAGCATCGTGGCCTCGGTGGCGCCATGATGTGACGCGGCGCAGGCGAAGGGCTGTCGGTTCGGGTCGAGGGAGCACGCAGGTGTCTTCTGTATCGAAGCGTTCAGATCGCCAATCGCCGAACGCGGCCGCGGTCGGCGGCGGCCGAGCTCAGCGGTCGTTGGCCGTCGCCGTGATCACCGGCCTGCTCACTGCGACCGCCGCGGCGTTCGTGATCACGGAACGACTGAAGCTGACGCCTGCGCCGATTGCGGGTACGCGCGTATCGAAGACGTTCTCGCCCGTCTGCGGGTGCGTCACGTCCAGCGCAAGCATCCTCTTCCGGCTCCGTCGCGGCGGCGCGGCGGAGGTCGATGTCATCGATGCGAACGGGGCGCTGGTGCGAAGGCTCGCTCGCCGTCGGTTCCGGGCCGGGTGGCTGGCGTTTCGCTGGTTCGGGCGGAACATGTCTGGCCACCTGAGCGCGGACGGCAGCTACAGGATCAGGGTCCATCTGCCGTCGGAACATCGGACGGTCGTCTTCCCGAACACGATCAGGCTCGACACGGTTGCGCCGCGGATCGAGCGGTTCCGCATCTCACGTCGCACCATCCGTATCGGCGAGCGCACCCGCATCTCCTACCGCTTCCGAGACCGCGCGCACCCGATCGTGCTCGTCGACGGTCGGGAGGCTGTCTACGGGCGCTTCGCGCACTCTTCGGGAACGCTGGATTGGTTCGGAAAGGTCGGCGGGCTCCCTGTCCGACCCGGCGTCCATCGGCTCGCGCTCGAGGCGCGCGACGACGCCGGAAACACATCTCCGGCAACCGCCGGCACCAGCGTCCGCGTGAGAGCGCGCGCCGCGAAGGGACGAGCCCACCACCGAAAGCCGAACCGCTAGTTCCCACCTGACCACGGTGCCGGCCCCCCGCAAATACAAACGGGCACTCGCCCTCCTCGCCGGAGTTGCCGCGCTGGCGACCGCAGCGTGGGTCGCCGACCTTCGCAGCCCGCCGCGGCAGGCCGCCGGCCATTCCGTTCGTGCCAGTCGTCCCGCGAGACAAGCGCCGCCGGCGCCCGCGCGCCGGGCGCCACATCGCGCGCGTACCGGCGCCGTCCCGATCCTCATGTACCACGTGATCGCTCCGGCGTTTCCGACCTCACCCTTTCCAGGCCTGTACGTGCCACCGGCGCAATTCGCCGCCCAGATGCGCGCGCTCGCAGCCGCGGGCTTCCACGCCGTGACGCTCGACCAGGTCAGGAGCGCATGGCACGGAACCGGATCGCTCCCGGCTCGGCCGATCGTGGTCAGCTTCGACAACGGCTACCGAAGCCAATACACGCAGGCGCTCCCGATCCTGCGCCGCCTTCACTGGGTCGGAGACGAGAATCTCCAGCTGAGCGGACTGCCACCACGACAGGGCGGGCTCAGCCCGTCGCAGATACGCGGCCTGATCGCCGCCGGCTGGGAGCTCGACACGCAGGGCTGGAGCCATGCCGACCTGCCCAGCCTCGACGCCGCCGCACTTCGGCGCCAGGTGGCCGTCGCGCGCACGGTCATTCGGCGCCGCTTCGGCGTCCCCGCGAACTGGTTCTGCTACCCGTCCGGCGACTACGACGCGGCCGTCATCACCGCCGTCAAGGCTGCCGGCTACGTCGGATCGACCACGGTGTCGCCTGGTTGGGCGCAGCGTCGCGACGATCAGTACCGGCTCCCGCGGCTCCGCGTTCTCGCCGGTACGAGCCCGCGCGCACTGCTCGGCTTGATAGCCGGGACCCGGGACGACCCGCCGCCACCGGCTTCCTACCCGCCCCATGGCTGAGCTCCGTAGTGGAAGAGGCCGAATGCGGCTCTGGCTCGCCGCCGGCACGGCGCTGCTCGCCGTCGGCCTCGTCTTCTCGACCGTCGTGGGCAGCGCCTGGGACGCCGGGCCTCCGCTTCTGCGGGTCGCGGCACGAGTCCCCGCCGCCGCTCGAACCACCGCCCACCCACTCGTAATCACACTCGGCGGTCCGGTGTATTGCGCGCAGGTCGCACCGCTCGCCCGCTACCTCAGCGCCACGCTGGTGTGCCCCGACTACGGGCTGAACGGCGAGCACTCGGCCGCCTCGCGGGCGAAACGGATCGAGGATTGGGGCGATCCGAAATACCTCGATGCCGTGGCTCGACTACCTCGCGAGCTCCGAAAGCAGGGTGTCAAGATCTCCGAGCTCATACTCGTCGGCGCCTCGTATTCGGGCTACGCGGCGGCAGAGTTGGCAGCAACGCACCCGGGGCTTCGACCGCGGGCGCTCATCATCGTCGACAGCTTCCTCGACCTTCCCGCGCGCTTTCGCGCCCTTCTCCCCGGCCAGCCCACCCGAGCCGAGATGATCCGGGTTCTGGGAGGCACGCAGGCCGAGCGACCGCTCACGTATGAGCAGCGATCACCGAGCGACCACCTGGCGGGACTCGCGGAGGCGATGCGGCACGGCATGCGCCTCCTCGACGTCTGGAGCGTCGCGGCCGTCGAGGCTCGCGAATTCAATGGCGGAATGTGCTCGATGCGCTCGAACGCCTATTGGTTGCGACGGCTCTCGCGCATCGTGCATCACCCCGTGCTCGGTTACGTCACCGAGTTGAGACACGCCGTCGCGCTCTGGGACTGGTGGCGACAGCTACTCGCTCTGGCGAAGCTCGCGCCGGCGACGGGAGCGCTGCCTGCCACGGCGGTCACCTTCCGGGCGGGTCGCCCGATCTCGTCGGCGAGCTACTGCAGCGATGCTTCTGTAGCCCTGGGGTTGTCCTTGCGTTAAGCCTCGATGAACAGAGCCGGGGCGGCACGCTCTCCGCCCTACGATCGCCCCACCAGTGCCTACCGTCCTGTTCCTCGGCGCGAGCGTCTCGCAGCTCGCTGCGATCAAGCAGGCCAGGGCGGCGGGTTGGCGGGTCGTGGCGGTCGACGCCGATCCGCGCGCAGTCGGCTTTGCCGAGGCCGACGTCGCCGAGGCGATCGACTTCACCGACGTGGATCGCGTGGCGGAGGCTGCGCGTCGTCACCGTGTCGATGCGGTCGTCGCCATCTCGACTGACCGCGCGGTTCCAGTTGCGGCGGCGGTCGCGGACCTGCTCGGCCTCCCAGGTATCGGAACCGATACGGCCCGCGTCATGACCGACAAGGCCGCCATGCGAGCGTGCCTACAGGAGCACGCGATCCCACAGCCTGCGTTCGCCGTGCTGAGCGACGAGGTCGAGCCGACCTGGGAGCTCGATGCGATCGGGTGCCCTGCCGTCCTCAAGCCCGCCGACTCGGGAGGCCAGCGCGGCGTGTACCGAATCGACGACCACGCGTCGCTGGCCAAGCACCTCCCGCTCACGCTCGCCTTCTCGCGGAGCCGGCGGGCGATACTGGAGCGCTACATCGAAGGCCGGGAGCTGAACGCGATCGTCGTCGCTCGCGACGGGAATCCTACGCTGCTGACGCTCTCCGACCGCCTGCGCCCACCCGGCGAGGGCTTCGGCGTCGGTTGGATCCATCTCTATCCCTCCGAGCTCGAGCACGCGTACCTCGAGACCGCAGGCCAGCTTGCGATCGCCGCCGTGCGAGCGCTGGGCCTTCGCAACGGAATCGCGTTCCCGCAGCTGCTCGTCACCGACACGGGCGACGTCTTCGTCGTCGAGGTGGCGGCGCGCATTCCCGCCGGACAGATGGCCGACCTCGTTCGGCTCGGAACGGGCGTCGACCTGGTCGAGATCGCCCTTGCCCAGGCGCTCGGCGAGCCCGTCACGGACACAATGGTCGCTGCACGCTTCCACCGCCCACTCGCCGTCAGCTTCCTGACCGCCAGCCCCGGGATCCTGCCGACCGGCACCGTCATGTCCGTCGACGGTCTCGACCGCGTACGCGCGGCCGCCGGCGTCCTCCAGGCGGATGCGTACATCCAGATCGGGGAAACCATCCGGCCCGTCCAGGTCGACGCGGACCGACGCGGCTACGTCATCGCGACCGCCGACGATCAACGCCAAGCTCTCGAGCTCGCGCGACTCGCGACCCACCACATCCGCGTAAACGTCGCGCGCTGACCCTCTCGTTTCCCGTACGAGCTGCTGCACCTACTCGATCGGCTCGAAGCGTGCGGTGAAGTGGCGCAGCGTCTCC
>Ga0209415_10013839_pt1 | contig 13236 bp, 9 predicted proteins | sample PeaSoiSIISIP2007_FD_187696 | JGI IMG/M metagenome (GOLD analysis project Ga0209415, IMG submission 187696) | Peat soil microbial communities from Weissenstadt, Germany - SII-SIP-2007 (SPAdes) (version 2) | ecosystem: Environmental > Terrestrial > Soil > Wetlands > Peat | place: Germany... | reverse complement strand
GCGCGCACGCTGAGGAATACGTTGGCGCCGGTTACCAGAGTGGCGGGAACGTACCAGATGCGGCTGTGCTTCTTCTTCATGTGGTAGCTCAGATAGGCAAGGCCCACGTCCGCGGGGATTCCGATGCCATACAGGGCGACCCGGCTGCGTAAGGAAGATGGGACATCGTTGCATGAGGGGTGTTGCTGCAGGCAGCGAAGAGTCAGTTCCGCATTGGCGACACTCGAGCCGAACATTCCGCCGGTGATCAACAGGTAATTCCGGTCCGCCACACTGCGATCGACGCTCAACGGTCCGCCGACGGCAGCGGGCGGCGCGCCGCGCGACTCTCGCTTCACCACCGGAGCCGCCGCTGGGTCTGGGGCTGATGTCTCCGGCTTGGAGGCACTGGGGGCGTCCGGCAACCCGGACGAATCGCTTGCGCTCCCGACCGCCGGAGACGCATCGACGCGCGCGGTAAGGAGCGGCTGCGCAGTGTCTCCCCGCGGTTGGCGATCGGACTGCGCCAGCAGGGAAAGCGCTGACGCCAGTATAAAAGTGATACAGATATTGAAACTTCGATTTCGATAAGGATTACGCACCCTTGCCTCCCGGTGCTCAAGCTTCAGCTTCGTGAACGACCATTCACATTGGTTACAGGAGCGTGCCAAATCACGCGCAGCACCCCGCAGCATTAGAGCACTTTAATCGCCGAGACTAACTTGAATCCGGCACACGACACTAGTAGCTGAGGAACTAGACCTTTGGATTGGAGTTCATGCGACAGGCTCTGAGAGATAAGCTGTGCATTGTTGCACATTTAGACGTGACGGTTCTGCCCGCTCTTACTTCCGAAAAATAATCGCGAGGCGCCACCAACCAATAATTTCTAAGATGAGGGCTGACGTTTTTGTTGGTCGTGAATGAGACAGTTGAGAGAATGTGGCTGAAATTTTCTCTCGCTTTGAGACACTTGATCCGAAGAGCATGTTTCTTTGGAAGCAGAATCGAATCACCGCAACTTATGATGGACGTGCGGCGCGGCGGATGATCTGTGCGCAGGAAAGCGATTCAGACCCTGACCAGATTCCGGCACGAAATTGTTCGGAGCCGGTGGCTGGGGCAGTGAGACGCAGGCGAGTTTCTTGGTGGTTTGCTCTCGTTTTGAGACTCCGGGCGCCCCCCGTTTCCCGAATTGGCACGGCTAACCTAAGAACAACACACAAGTTAGTGAATTTACCGAATTGGCACCCGCCATGCATCAGCAGGCAAAGAGTGTAGGTACCTACTTACACCTAAGCGGTCGGCAACAACGGCCGCGAGCGCCAACAAGATTTCAGACTGATGCAACGCTATCTAAGCGACGGGGGCGAAGCCTTGTCTCAAGTAATCAACGGCGGCAATTCAGCGACGCCCGAGAGTTCGATGCTGCCTCCGTCACTGCAAACCTCAGAGCGCCCTCCCCACTGGTACGCCGTCTATACGAGTCCGAGACATGAGAAGCGAGTGCGCGAGCATCTGGGGCACCGCCGCGTGGAATGTTTCCTACCTCTGTTCCGGACCATTCACCGCTGGAACAATGGCTGCAAGGTCCAGGTCGAACTTCCGCTATTTCCCGGTTACCTGTTCGTGAATATTCCGCGAAGCGAACGGGCGCGAGTCCTGGACGTACCCGGGGTGGTTACCTTCGTCGGCCCCAGAGGCGAGCCTGCCCGCTTATCTGATTTTGAGATCGAGACTTTGCGATCGGGCTTGCACCTGCAGAAGTTCGAGCCGTATCACGGTCTCGTGATCGGACAGAAAGTTCGGATCCACACCGGAGCGTTACAGGGACTGGAAGGTGTGCTGGTTCGAAACGGCAACGGTCTGCGGGTCGTAATTACGGTGGATCTGATTCAGCAAAGTGTGGCTGTGGAATTGGATGCTGACGCTGTGGAGCCCGTCTGAGCGGCGTCAAGAATTGAGTAATCGTGTAACTAGGTAATTAAGTAACTGCGACCACTTCACTTATCTTCGAATTTCAGAGTAGTCACTTTTCAAATAACTAAATTAGCAATTCGAGTCTTCATTCACCGTCTAGCGGGACGCTGAAAAACTCTTTCCGACCACAACATTAACTTGGCGGCTAAACAGATTGCGAAAATCCCCCACTCTTGACCTCAGCGCCTGAAGGCGCTGCCGAAAGGACTTCGCTTGCGGCGCGCCTAAAGGCGAGCCCTAATACGAATCCCAGAATTTTTCGGCAGACTGCTAGAGCAAAACTGCACAAATGTCGATTGCACAAAATCAAAGTAGAACCGGCACTGCGAACCGCATTGTGGAAGCGGCGGTGCAGCTATTCTCACGCCAGGGCTTTGCCGCTAGCAGTACGCATGAGATTGCGCGGCTGGCGGGGGTCAGCGAGGTTACAGTCTTCCGTCATTTTCCCAGAAAACGGGACCTGTTCTGGGCCGCGACCGAATCTCGTCTGCGCCGTTTGCGAATCAGCAAGGAGCTGCGAGGACGGCTCGAAAATGATGAGAATCCTCGAACCGCCATTCCAGGCATCGTTGCGCTGCTGGTTGAAACGGTTCAGCATCAACCCGAGATGCTCCGACTGCTCTACCTCAGCCTGTTTGAACTGGAGAACGGCGCTGAACGGATACTACGCAAACATCTCGTGCCGCTCTTTGATCCGGTCCGCGAATATCTGGCCAGATGCGCATCGAAGGGACTTATCCGAGATCTCGAGCCCGGGGTTGCAACTCTGGGCCTGGCCGCTTCAGTCGCTGCGCATCAGGGACTTCAGTCGGTGCTCACGGACGGAACTAGCTCGTGTCCAAGCACCGATGACGCAATCATGACCTACGCGGAGTTCTGGACGAAGGCCCTACTGCCTGATAACGCCCTGCCTAGTGTGGGAGTCAGCGAAGTGTTGCCTTGAGCAATCACTACGCCAGCGGAGGAGGGACTCTGTTCGGTCCGGTTCCTCAAAGACCCTATGATCGATAACCAGCTTGTAACTACAAGTAATCGAGACTTGGACAGATTCACTTCCTCTGAGATTCATGCGGCTGCGTTTGAGGCACGCGACCAGATTTCGATCGTCCAGCTTTGGCGTGTTCTCCGCAAGCGGCGATGGCTTATGCTTGGTAGCCTGGCGGCCGTGGTGCTGCTAGTTACCGCCGTCTCTCTAATTCTTCCCAAACGATACGAAGCATCCGCGGAGCTCCTACTCGACCTTGATGGCACCGACGACCTTGGGCTTGGCCAGGTTGTAATGCCGATCGGCCTCGACATAAATACGAAACTTGAGACTCAGCTGCGTATTGTACAGAGCGACACAATTGCATTCAGCGTGATCAAGCAGCTTGGACTTCATCGCAATAAAGACTTTTTCCGCCCGCAGGGTCAACCCTCCCCAGCTGACTTCGACAGCTTGGATGTTCAACAGCGTGCGAAGGTCACAAGCCTATTTCATAAATCGATGAATGCCCAATTGATCCCGAAGACGGAGATCGTTGAGATACGTTTCCGCAGCAAGGATCCCAAGCTCGCCGCGGACGTTGTGAATGCGGTAGCCAGTACCTACATCGAGCACAATTTCCAAACCAAATATAGGGCTACGCAGCAGACTTCCGAATGGTTGACAAAACAGCTGGATGATTTGAAGCAGCGTTCTGAATCCGCGCAAGAAAAGCTGATTGCGTATCAAAAGAAAACCGGAATCCTGGGAACCGACGAAACTCATAACATCGTGATTGACAAACTGGAAGAGCTTACCAAAGCGCTTGCGGCTGCCGAGGGTGATCGCATCATAAAGGAGGCGAAATATAGGATCGCGATGAGCGAGAACCCGGAACTGATTGCGAACATCGCCCCGGAGAGCGTGCTCGGAGCTTTGTACAAGGAGCGGGCTGAGGCGAGGGCGCAATACGCGCAGTGGGCAGCCAAGTATGGGGCTTCTTATCCTCGCGTCGTCCAGCTTCAATCACAATTAACCGAACTGGACTCCAGCATCAACCAGGAAGTGGAGAAGGTTGGAGAAGCAGTGCACGCGGAGTTCCAAGCGTCACTAAAATCCGAACAGATGCTGCAACGCACCTTCGAGGATGAAAAGCAGCGAGCATTCAGTATGAACGAAGCTGCGGTGCAGTATGGCATCCTGCAGAAAGAGGTGGAATCCAGCCGCGACCTTTACGAGGATCTGCTCAAGAAACTTCAGGAGGCGGGCATCCTTGCTGGCCTGAAATCGAGCAACATCAACATTGTGGATGCGGCAAGCGTGCCTAGCGAACCGGTCGCGCCCAAGATCCCGTTGAACATTGGCCTTGGTTGTATTGGCGGCTTATTGCTGGGCATGGTGCTGGCATTCGTGGTTGAGAATTTCGATAACTCCATTCGCACGCCGGAAGATATTGAGACTTACGGTTCGCTTCCTTCGCTTGGCATCATCCCGAGCATCGCTTTGAAAGGCAAGAATGGTCACAGGCAACTGGCGCGAGGGGAAGCGCCGCAGTTGATCCTGCCGGTAACGATGGAGCAGCGCAACTCTGGCGGGGCTGAAGCCTTTCGGGCGTTGCGCACTTCTCTGCTCCTATCGTCGCCGGAAAAACCACCGCAAGTGATACTGGTGACTAGCGCCATGACGCAGGAAGGGAAAAGTTTCACGGCACTTAATCTGGCGGTGGTCCTGGCCCAGACAGGAGAAAACACGCTTCTGGTCGATTCGGATATGCGGCGGCCAGCGATTCATAAGTACCTAGGTATAGCGATGAACCGAGGTTTGAGCGCCTGCCTGGCAGGAACACAGGATTCAGCGGCAGCAGTAGTCAATATTGCGGAGATACCTGGTCTGCATGTTATTCCGGCAGGGCACATGCCGCCTTACCCTTCGGAAATGCTCGCTTCGAACGTAATGCATCAACTGGTGCAAGGCTGGCGAAAGAACTTTCGCTATATCGTAATTGACACCCCACCTGTGTTGGCTGTGACTGATGCCGTGGTGTGCGCGCGAGTTGCCGATGCAGTAGTTCTCATTGTCCGTTCGGAGCAAACCGGCCGACAGTCATTGATACGCGCACGTGATGTCCTCAGGAAAGCGAAAGCCAATATTGCCGGGGTGGTAGTGAATGACCTCTCCTTTAACTCGGTCGACTATCGGCAATACTATGGATACTACGGCGACGAACATCACAGCTATTACCACTTTGACCAGTTAAATGGCAACGGCAACGGTCATCATTAATTCTGAGATTCGGTAGAAGCACTTTTAGTGTTCATAGTCCAGTAAAGGAAGTGCATGAATAAAATCAAGAATTACTCCGGCTTTTGCACTGCTCTGCTTCTCATGACGGTCTCTGCACTCACGTCGGGGTTCGGGCAAGAGCAGCGCATGCCGGTCTTGCCCAATCCTCCCCTCGCCGGAAACTCCGCGTTCAGCAGTGGAGCTGCGGGTCCGGTTGGCGCCGGCGATCTGGTGGAAATGAGTGTGTTTGATACTCCGGAACTAAGTGGAAAGCTTCGGGTCAACAACAACGGCGATATCTTGCTACCGTTGGTCGGCTCAGTTCATGTGGCTGGTCTGAAGCCTGAGCAAGTTCAGGACATCATTCGCCAGAAATTCATAGAAGGCGGCTTTCTCAAGGATCCACAAGTCACGATATTCGTCACCGAGTCGGCAACCCAAGGGGTCTCGATTGTGGGTGAAGTCCATAAACCTGGAGTCTATCCCGCTTTCGGCTCGCATCACTTGCTTGATTACCTTTCCATGGCCGAAGGCCTTACCCCTTTGGCTGGGACCACTATCACGATCACCCATGCCAATCATCCGGATCAAGCGGAGAATGTGAAAGTAACATCGGGCGCAGCTCCGCAGCCGATAAACAACCCGGAAATTATGCCAGGTGACACCATCTTTGTGGAGAGAACCGGCATTGTATATGTAGTCGGAGATGTAATGCGCCCAGGTGGCTTTCCCATGAATCACGACCAGCATCTGACCGTTCTTCAGGCGGTCGCGTTGTCGCTCGGCACGAATTATACGGCCGCAAAGAGTGATGTTCGGATCATTCGCAGTACTCCACAAGGCCGCGAAGAGATTCCTGTGAATTTGAAGAAGATCCTCGCATCAAAGGCGCCCGACATGCCGATGGAGGACAATGACATCCTCTTCGTGCCCAGTAGCACGGGTAAGAACGTTCTGAAGGGTATTGGTGCTGTGATGCCCGGCGCGGCTTCTGCAACGATTTACCGAGTGCCCTAACTAATGATTCGGCTCTAGCTCGTTCGAGTTACTTATGAGTGTGCCGTCCACGTTTGGACTACAAGAATTGAGTTCTCCTCCTAACAACATTCTGTTGGTTGTGACGTCCCCACTTAGCTGCAGCTTCTATAGTGGTTTATTAGGCTACCTGCAGGACTCGGGAATAAGTGCGACCTTAGTGTCATCTCCCGGAGAACCACTTTACCAAGTAAGCAATCAACATGGTACGTCGAGAATAGCTATATCTATGCAGCGCGAGATCAGTCCTATGCGGGATTTGATTTCACTGTATAAGATGTTCCGCGCCGTGAAGCATGTGAATCCTAGCCTGGTGGATGCGAGCACGCCTAAAGCTGGGCTGCTCGGCGGCGTAGCTGCCTGGTGGGCGGGAGTGCCGTGCCGGGTATACACGTTGCGTGGGCTACGATTGGAGACGACAACCGGGCTCAAGCGTGTTCTTCTATGGGTGACCGAATGGGTTTCGTGCCACTGCGCCCATCGTGTGGTATGCATCAGCCCAAGCCTACGGTCACGGGCGGTTGATCTGAAGCTAGTGCGAGCAACGAAAACGGCCGTACTAGTGAATGGTAGCCGCGGAGTCGATCTGCTTCGCTTTACTCCGCGTAATCATAGGCAGCTTGAGGTCGCGGCAATTCGAAAGAGCATGGGTGTCGCCGAGAACGAGTTCGTAATCGGGTTTGTTGGACGCTTGGTGAAGGATAAAGGGATTGGAGAACTGGTCGCGGCGTTCCGACAAATTAAAGCAAATCATGCAAACACTCGCCTGTTGTTGATCGGAGATTTTGAGCCCGGTGATCCCGTGGCCGCCGAGGTTCGACAGTATATTGAGTCAACCTCGGAGGTTATCCGGCTGGGATTCGTGCCCAATACTGCACCCTATTACAGGGTCATGGATATATTCGCGCTGCCAACCTACCGGGAAGGATTTCCAGGAGTTGCGCTCGAAGCGCAGGCCAGCGGCGTACCGGTTATCACCACCAATGCCACGGGAGCAATCGATTCCATTATCGATGGCGTTACTGGACTTTTGGTTCCATTTGGCGACTCGACTTCTCTCGCGCGGGCAATCGATAAACTGCTGAGCGATGCAGAAACGAGAGCGCGGATGGGAAGAGCCGGACGCGAGCGAATGGAGCGGGATTTTCGTCGAGAGTCGATTTGGCAGGCGCAGGTCCAAATGTATCGCGACCTTATTCAAGAAAAGCCGGGTAAAACACGGAATCAATCAAAGGGTAACACCTCGCTGGCTAGCCGATGTGGGAAGCGAGTGTTCGATCTTGTGACAGCAATCGTTGTGCTGGTTGTGATGTCGCCCGTGATGGCCGCAATTGCAGTTGCCGTGCGTTTGCTCATGGGTTCGCCAGTGCTGTTTCGGCAACGCAGGCCTGGGCTGCATGGTCAAGTCTTCACCTGTGTCAAGTTCCGTACCATGACCGATGCTCGTGACGTCTCTGGTCAATCGCTCCCGGACGGGCAACGGCTGACACCGCTCGGGCGATTTCTCCGCAGCACCAGTCTCGACGAACTCCCCGAACTGTTCAACGTCATCCGCGGCGAGATGAGTATGGTGGGCCCGCGACCATTGTTGCGGGAATACCTCAGCCGCTACTCGCCGAAACAGATGCGTCGGCACGAAGTGAAGCCGGGAATTACAGGCTGGGCTCAGATTAATGGTAGAAACTCGCTCGACTGGAATCGGAAGTTCGAGCTTGACCTGTGGTATGTGGATCACTGGAACTTGTGGCTGGACCTCAGGATTCTGGCGACAACTGTCTGGAAGGTGTTGAGGAGCGTTGGTATCTGCAGGCCGGGTCACGCAACTATGCCAGAGTTCCTGGGCGTAAACACAGAGCGTGAACAGGGAAACGCGTGATGAAGCGTAAGCGAATCGTCATTGTTGGCGCGGGTGGTATGGCCCGGGAGCTCGCGTCGGCGCTGCGTTCGATCAATCGGTCCGAACCACAGTTCGATTTCCTTGGCTACGTCGTCAGCGACCTTTCTCAACTGAAGGAGCACGACAGTCGCGACCAGGTGCTCGGAGATTTCAGTTGGCTTGAACAGAATCGTTCCTCGGTGGATGCACTCACGCTGGGAGTAGGGAGTCCGGAAGCTCGGTTGAAGCTTGCGGCCGAGATCAAAACGTTGCTGAATAGAATCGAATGGCCGGCGATCATCCATCCAACGGCGGTAATCGATTTTGACTCGGCAGACCTGGGAGAAGGTTGCTTCATGGGAGCCGGGACTATCGCAACCGTGAACATTGCGCTCGAGCCGTTTGCGCTGGTGAATTTCGGCGTCACCTTGGGGCACGAAGCGCACATCGGCCGAGGCTCGGTCGTCAATCCCGGGGCCAACATTTCTGGTGGGGTTGTTATCGGCGAAGGTGCACTGGTCGGCACCGGGGCGCAGATTCTGCAATATCTTCAGGTTGGCTCACGCGCCATTGTGGGCGCAGGCGCCGTAGTCACGAAGAATGTCACCTGCGGCACGACCGTCGTCGGTGTGCCTGCTCATCCTCTCGGCGCCACGAGAGTGGCCGCCGCCGGCAGGTAATCTCGACCAGCGCAGCACTAAATCTGCCCCTCCCCTGGCAAACCTATGAACACAGCCGCGCGGCAACAAAAAGCGCCAACGTCCGCACAAGAGCGATTAGCTTTCTCGGCGTGGCCTTGTTTCGAAGAAGACGAAATCGAAGCAGCGACGGCAGTTCTGCGTTCCGGAAAAGTTAACTACTGGACGGGTGAGGAAGGCCGCCTCTTCGAACGCGAGTTCGCCAGATCGGTAGGGACCGAGTATGCCATTTCCGTGGCTAACGGTACGGTCGCGCTGGAGCTGGCTTTGTATGCACTCGGGATCGGGCGCGGGGACGAGGTCATCACCAGTTCTCGCACCTTTATTGCATCGGCAAGTTGTGCGGTGATGCGCGGCGCACGTCCAGTTTGTGCAGATGTGGATGCTGAAAGCCAGAATATTACAGCGCAAACCATTCGGCGAGCGATTACCCCGCGAACCAAGGCAATCATCGCGGTGCACCTGGCAGGATGGCCTTGCGATATGGATTCGATTCTCGAACTAGCGGCTGAGTACGATCTGCGAGTCATCGAGGATTGTGCGCAAGCGCAAGGTGCGACGTACAAAGGCCGTCCCGTTGGCTCTATCGGCAATGCGGCCGCTTTCTCCTTCTGTCAGGACAAGATCATGACCACTGCAGGCGAAGGCGGCATGCTGGTCACGAACAGCCGCGAAATCTGGGAGCGCGCCTGGAGTTTCAAAGATCACGGTAAGAGCCACGACGCGACGTACCACCGTGAACATGCGCCTGGATTCCGCTGGCTACACGAATCCTTCGGTACCAATTGGCGCATGACGGAGATACAGGCGGCGGTTGGACGTGTTGCCCTCAAGAAAGTACCCCGGTGGATCGAAACCCGACGCCAGCGCGCGGCCACACTGACTTCACGCTTTTCTCAGTTGCCGGGACTGCGGGTCACGGTTCCGCCCGATGATTGCCGCCATGTCTATTACAAGTATTATGCCTTCGTACGGCCCGAGATGCTGCAGGCGGGCTGGGACCGCGATTCCGTCATGCAGGCAATCGTCGCCGAAGGGGTGCCTTGTTTTGTTGGCAGCTGTAGCGAGATTTATCTCGAAAAAGCATTCGTAACCCGACGCCGACCCGAGCGTATGCCTTCCGCTAAACGATTGGGCGAAACCAGCCTTATGTTCCTTATTCATCCGACCCTCGCGGAGGAGCACATCGCGATGACATGCCGGGCAGTCGAAAAGGTTATGGCAAAGGCTACGCACCGGCAACGCGGCGAATGAAGCCAGATTTAAAACAATGCGGTGTGCAAAACTGCGACGGTTCCCATGCACGGCGTGATTTTGTCCAGGGGCCTTAATGCAGCGCTGAAAACGTTGCTCCACCCAAAGATTTTTCCAACGGCCTGTTAGCGGTTTCGATTGACTTAGTTTCAGTAGACTCTATGCGCCAACTTGCATTCTGGTCGCTTGCGCTCTTCATCTTCGTGGTGCCGTGGCAGGACGCCGTCAATTTCGGCGACCAACTGGGCGGGATCGCCCGAGTGGCGGGTGCGATTGCGTTCATAGTCGGAGTCCTCGCCGTGCTCTTCAACGGCTCGATTCGGCAGTTCAGACTTGAGCATGTGCTCTGCTTACTGGTGCTGCTGTACTCGTTCTTGACTATCCTATGGGGGGTAGATATCGAACAGAGCGCTTCCATGGCGCGTACCAACCTCCAGGTCATGTGGTCGGTTTGGTTGATTTGGGAGTTTGCGGATGGTATCAAACGCATCTACCAGTTGCTCTGGACCTACATCATCAGTGGATTTATCGTTTCTTGCCAGACCATTCTGGATTTCATCCATACTGGTGTTCCCTTCGGGGTCAAGCAGTTCCGCTACAGCATCGATGAGGGAGTCAATCCCAACGGACTAGCCCTGGGATTGGCCATGGGCGTGCCGTTTGCCATCTATATGGGTGTCCGGCAGCGCAAGTTGCATATTCGACTTTTTGGGTTGGCCTATGTTTTTGTCGCGTTGTTTGCTATCGCGCTCACCGCATCCCGCTCCGCCTTCGTGGTTGCAATCGTCGGAATTTGCTTTCTGCCGTTATTCTCCGCCCGAGAAAACGTTTCCAAAAAGGCGGTAGCCGTTTGTGGAATTACTGGGGCGCTGGTCGCAGCGTACGCGTGGATCCCGGAAGTAGCATCATCCCGCCTCTCCACGATTTTGTCGCAGTTGCAATCCGGCGATCTCAATGGCCGAATACCCATCTGGGTCGCATCCTGGAATGTCATCCAGGATCATCCTTTTCTGGGTATTGGCATCGGTAACTTTGATCAAGTGGTGGGGGTGGGGTTGAGCGCGCACAATACCTATGTTTCTATTCTCACTGAGCAGGGCATAGTCGGGTTGGCAACATTTCTCGTTCTTCTGATTGCGCTCTTTGTAAGTACGTGGAAGATGCCTCACCGGCCAAAACTGCTTTGGTTCGGAGTTCTGATTTGCTGGTGTATCGGAGTAATTACCATCGACTGGAATTCAAATCGCATCACCTGGATTGTATTTGGACTATTGCTGGCACACAGCGCGGCGCTCGAACGTACCCAGCAATCGATGTTAGAACTTATCGAGCACAATCGCTCTGGCGCCTGACGGACAGGCACTTGAATACCACGCGGGCGATTAATCTCATTCCACGGCGAAAACTCATGCCCTTGTCGTTTTGGTTGATCGGTTCCGAAAGGTCGGAATCGGAGGACTGTGTGAATTCGAACGACCAGGCTGGGACCGAGCTTCGCGCCAAAAAGCATTACCCCGTTCTTGATGGTGTCCGTGGGTTGGCAGTGCTGCTTGTATTGCTTTATCACTTCATCGAATCGCCGGTCAGTACATTGAGTGGGAAAATTGCATTTCGTTCGGCGACGTTGTTCTGGACTGGGGTCGATCTCTTCTTCGTTTTGTCGGGCTTTCTAATAACCGGCATATTGCTAGATGCCAGGGGACGCCCACATTATTTCAGGAAGTTTTATGTTCGTCGGTCCTTCAGAATATTTCCGCTGTACTATGCCTTCCTTCTCTTCGTTTTCCTGTTCTCGTATATTCCTGTGCACGCTCCCGAAGCTTTAGCAAATTATGTCCATGACCTTGCCGATCTACGATCACACCTAGCGTGGCTTTTTCTGTATGCAACCAACATCTTTACGGCACTGCGTGGCTTTTCGCCGATTGCGGCGATAGGGCATTTCTGGTCCCTTGCCGTGGAAGAGCAATTCTACCTGGCGTGGCCGGCCGTAGTCCTGTTTCTTCCCCGCGCAGCACTGATGCGTCTGTGTATGGCGATTATGTTTCTGGCTCCCCTCACAAGATGGGGTTTGTGGCACTTTCACGCGGAACCAGTCGCGGCGTACACATTTACTTTATGCCGAATGGATAGCCTGGCTCTCGGTGCCCTGATTGCCCTCAGCGTACGTGATAGTGTCTCGTTCCGGCGAATCCAACACCTATTGCGCTCGGCGTGCTTCCCGGCATTAGTGACCATCGTTGGCCTGACCGCGTACTACCGTTCTTTCGCGTTCAATTGCAAGTGGGTCGCAATTGTCGGTTTTACAGCTTCTACCTTGTTTTGTGGATACCTTATTGTTACTGCCATCACCGCGGAGCAAAGCTGGCTGGCACGTTGGTTGGAACTTCCGTTAATGCGGTCACTCGGCAAATACAGCCATGCCATATATGTTCTGCATCCTTTTGTGTCATATCTTCTAAAACGCTGGGCGTTTGCCCATCTGAGTGGTCTACCCTGTGTCGCATTCATGCTCGCGCTCGGGCTCCCGATATCGTATTTGCTCGGTTATTTGAGCTGGCATCTGTTCGAGAAACACATCCTGCGCCTTAGGGATCGTTTCCAGTATGAATCGCCAGCTGAAAGATTTTGTATTCCACACCGAGTTGAGGTAAGAACAGCTTCGGCTGGCTTGTAACAACGTATCATCCGTCGAAAGGAACTCATGTCGCGTAGATTACTTCTGGTTAGTGTAGTTGGAATGTTGCTTACCCAATTGGGCGCCGCACAGGTGCTCTACCCTGACAAAACTCCCGGAAACGACTTTAGCAGCCACCTTTTGGCTACTCTCAAGATGGTTCCAGATGACGGTGCCATCATTGATGCCAGGAATCTTGGGGGAGAGCAACGTTTGTCCAACGACATCAATATCAATAAATCGAACCTCACCATACTGTTGGGAGTGGTGCGGCTGAATATGGGCAAGTTTCATATCTACGTGGCGCCAGGCACTCAGAATGTCGCGTTTGTGGGAGCTACTCCATTTGGGGGCCTGACGGGAGGTCGGGCATACGGTGGCACCTATCTGACATTCACCGGCAGCGGAGCAGCAGTTTCCGTCGGGGGACCCAGTGACAATACCCGCGGTTTTGCCTGGTCTGACATCACGCTTGATATCTCCGGAGCCG
>Ga0209415_10013838_pt1 | contig 13237 bp, 11 predicted proteins | sample PeaSoiSIISIP2007_FD_187696 | JGI IMG/M metagenome (GOLD analysis project Ga0209415, IMG submission 187696) | Peat soil microbial communities from Weissenstadt, Germany - SII-SIP-2007 (SPAdes) (version 2) | ecosystem: Environmental > Terrestrial > Soil > Wetlands > Peat | place: Germany... | reverse complement strand
TCGACAAAATACTGGCCGCCAGCTGATCTAGAGCTTCCATGGATTTCGGCGTCAGGTTGTCTTTGTTGAAGCCGAATTTCACCGAGGTCTCGGCCACGGCATGGTAGTTGTCGAGGTTGGCGACTTCGTTGGTCAGCACGCCCACGCGGCTGTTGGCGGCGTCGGCCATCTGCTGCGCCGAGGATGCTGTCTGCCCGGCGCTCTGCGCCTTCTGCTCGACGTCCGCAGTCTTGGCGTTCACGGCCGCGATGCCGGCCTGGGCGCGCGCGTCGACGTCCTTGATGTCCTTGGTATTCTTCGCGGTCAGGTCGTCGAGTTCGTTGGTCTTGTTGATCAGTGGCGTCGTCTGTTGCTTCACATAGTTCTTGCTGGCGCAACCGACGGTGGCCACCATGCTGGCTGCCAGGCAAATCACTAACGAAGTGCGATTCATAGGGTGAGGCTCCTTGGTATATCTTTTGATGTCTCTGAATCTTGTCCGGGCACGCCTCTTGCGCGCCAAAACCCATGCTCTTCCGAATCCCTGGGAAATGATTCCACGTTCAAGCTTCATGCCTTACTTCTGCACGGCACATGCCAGTTTCCCGGACCCGGAAGATTGACAATAAGTATATACGTTTTCAACGCTTTGCGGCCATTTTCGTGCACTTACAAGAAACTGCTCAATGGCACAAACCTGCACAATCCCACACACCGGATGGAATTTTTATACGGTGGGACTCAGAATGGCGGAGGCGGTTCAGTTGTGCCGCGGCGGGCAAAGCAGCGGGATGGCTTCTCTCTTATTGCGCCGATAGACCCGGAAATCACTCTCATCTACAGTAATCACAGTGTGGCGAGGATAGAGTTCGCTCATCCGTATCAGGCACAAATCGGCCAAGTCCGGCTTACGATCGGCATAGCGCCGCGCAAGTTCCTGTAACTGGCTCACGTGGCGGGTGCAATCGAACGCCACCCGCAACATTTCATCTTCCACCAGGGACAACACATAGGCACTCGATTCCAGATGAAAAGCCGCCTCCGCGAGCACGGCTTCGCAAGTCAGCAAGGGTTCAGTGATTTCCTTTGCCACGTCGAGTGCCCACGAGTGATACCGGTCGTTACGCCTGGCAAAGGCCACGATGAAGCCGGTGTCCACAAGGGCCTTCATGAGCGCGAGAATCCCTTGCGAGACGAAAGATCTGGCGGGCCGCCGCTGATCGCGCCTGCATGCCGCAGGAAGCGCTGCTTTCCGCCGTTGGATTTCGCAGCCTCAAGCTGCTGGCGGATGAGCCGGCCCACGGGCACTCCAGTATCGCGTGACCTTTCCTTAAGCCAAGCCAGAAGTTCCTCTGTAAGACGAATGGTGAACGTGTGACTCATATACATATAGTGTAACACACCTGCAACGACCGATCAGGCACGGGAATCGAATAAGATTGATCTGTTCCCCTTCATGGATCTTCTCGCCAAAATCCGCACCATCCCCACCGAACCCGGCGTCTACCTCTACAAGAATGCCGAGGGAGAAGTCATCTACGTGGGCAAGGCGAAGAACCTGCGCAGCCGCGTGGCCAGCTATTTCCACGAGGGCCGCTGGGAAGACGCTAAGACCGGCACGCTGGTGCGTGAGGCGGTGGACGTCGACTATATCGTCGTCGCCAACAACAAAGAGGCGCTCGCTCTCGAAAATAATCTCATCAAGCAGCGTAAGCCTCGCTTCAACATCCTGCTGCGCGACGACAAGACTTACCCTTACGTCAAGCTCACTCTCGGTGAGCGCTGGCCGCGCGTCTACGTCACCCGCCGCTTGCGTAAGGACGGCAGCAGCTACTACGGTCCGTACTTCCCCGGCAACCTCGCCTATCGCATTGTCGATCTAATTCACCGCAATTTTCTGATTCCTTCCTGCAAGGTCGACCTCACGCGCTTTCATCCCCGCCCCTGCCTGCAGTACTACATCAAGCGCTGCCTCGGCCCGTGCGTCCTGGACTTGACCACGCACGACGTTTACCAGGAAGCCGTCCGCGACGTGAAACTGTTTCTCGAAGGTCGCCCCACCGACTTAAGCCGCTCACTGCACGAGCGCATGGAACAAGCCGCAGCCGCCGAGGAGTACGAACGCGCCGCCCGCTATCGCGACCTGCTTTCAACCGTCGAGCAGCTGCAGGAGCGCCAGCGGATGGCCGCCGCCGAAGGCGACGACGCCGACGTCTTCGGCTATCACTACGAAAGCGGCATGGTCGCCGTGAACCTGTTCCACATGCGCGCCGGAAAAATGGTCGACCGCCGCGAGTTCTTCTGGGAAGACCTGCCGGAATTTGTAGCCGCTACGGAACTTGTGGGGACCGCCGCCCTCGGCCGTCCGGGCGAGCAAGGCTCGCCAGCGCACTTGGCTGACAGCACAGAAGCTCTTACCGACAGCAGCCAAGCTTCGCTCAGCGCGGACGGGTCAGAGACCCGTCCCCACACAAATCAGGAATCTCTGCAGACTTTTCATCCCGGCGAATTCTTCTCCGCCCTGCTGAAGCAGCTCTACATCGGTCAGCCCTACGTCCCCCGCAACCTCTACGTCCCCGTGGATTTCGAAGATCGCGAAGCCCTGGAAGATCTGCTCTCCGAGCAAGTGGCCGACAAGAGTGTCCGCCCCTCCCGCGTCCACATCTTCGCCCCCCAGCGCGGCGACAAACGCTCGCTCATCGACCTCGCGGGAAACAATGCCAAGCAGTCCTACGACCAGCGTTTTCGCGTGCTGAAGCCGAACGCGCAGAAGATTCGGGAAGAACTGCAGGACGTACTCACTCTGCCGGAATTGCCCAAGCGCATCGAATGCTTCGACATCTCGCACATCCAGGGAGCGGAAACCGTTGCCTCGATGGTCGTCTGGGAAGACGGCAAGATGAAGAAGTCGGACTACCGCAAGTTCATCATCCGCACCGTGGAAGGCGTTGACGACTTCGCCTCGATGCGCGAAGTAGTCGCGCGCCGCTACAAGCGCCTGCTCGAAGAAAAGAGAACGGAAGAGAAGAGGACGATGCCCAGCCTCGTGCTGATCGACGGCGGCCTCGGACAACTGCACGCCGCCGCCGAAGCCCTCGACTCCCTCGAGATCATCAATCAGCCCCTGGCCGCCATCGCCAAGCGCGAAGAACTTTTATACGTCCACGGGCAGGAGAAAGATCCAATCGCCCTCGACCACCACTCGCCCGTCCTGCACCTGATTCAGCTCATCCGCGATGAGGCCCACCGCTTCGCCGTCACCTTCCACCGCAAACGCCGCCAGATGCGCGACCGCTCCACCGAACTGCTGGAAATCCCGGGCGTGGGCGCGAGCACCACGCGCCGCCTGCTGGAGCACTTTGGCAGCGTGCAGGCCGTCAAACAGGCCGACCCCGCCGCGTTGTCAGCGGTCGTCACCCGCGCTCAAGCCGACGCCATCAAGAATCACTTTCAGAAATCCTGAACCTGCATCGTTATAACGCAGGCTCTCCGTTCACCAGCATTTTCTTAAGGCTGAACTCCTGGAGTATTCGCTGCTGGCTGATGACGTTAATCCTCGGATGCACGAATTCCACTCCGACTTTCTCATTCGGATGAAGCTGCTTCGGGCGCGGAAACGTGAACTGAAACGTGTCATCCTTGCAGCTGTAGCCCAGCAAACTCAGCCTCTCTGCCTCAGTGTTCAGATATACCGACATGCTCAGCTTCGCCAGGCTTTGGCTCGCCCAATAGTTGCGCAACGCACCCTCATTCTCCTGGACGTTGGCTTGAAAAGTCACCGCAACCACCACGCGGTCGGGGAACGTGGCCGCCAGAAATTTGTCCGCGCTGGCGTCAAACGCTGCCTTTTGCTCCGCGCTCATCTTGTCGTATTTCGAATTGAGTTGGGAAGTGCGCACCTGGGCCTGCCGGATAGGCAGGGCGGAGCGAAATTGCAGAACGTACGTAATGCTGGGGTCGGCTTCCATCTCGCCACGGTTTCCCCTGTTGTTCGGCGAGTCGCCACTGGTAATGCTGGTCTGAACACCGCCCAGCTTGAGTATCGTAGCCCAAGGCGACTCCTCCAGCATGCTGCGCGCCTCCTCGGCAGACCAATTCTGGTAAGGCTTCTTGGCCCAGAAGTCGGCCGCCACCGCCAGCGTCGCGGCCAGGCCCACCACGAAGATCGGAATTAGAAGCGAAGATACTCGGCGTCTCAACCTCGCCATGGGACACTCTCCTTAGCGGCAAAAAGTCGCAGTCAGTGTAGATCAACCCATACGACGCCCGACTTAGGCGGACAGCGCACGCTTACTTTTGCACGGGGCTCGCGTTCCCCATGTCGAGCACAACTTTCCAGCTTCCATCTTTCTGCAGTTTCCAGATGCTCGTGTACTTGCCGTATTCGACGACCGGCTTGCCCTCTTTGTCTTTCGCCCGGAACTCGTAATTCCCATACGTGTAGCCGAGATCGCCGGCAGCCGAAATGTCGGCACCGACCGGCGTCCACGTGAGGCTATTGCTCTTATCGTCAAGAAAACCCATCCCCTTGGCAATCTCCGCCTTGCCTTGAATCAAGGGCCCGCCGTTCGGGACTTCAACCGAGTCCTCCGCGTAGTACGACATGTATCCCTGCGAGCCTTTCTCGGCGGCGGCCTTCATGAATTCGCCCTCGAGTTGCTTCAACATCTCAGCAGTCGCTTTCGGCGAGGCCGAAACCGTCGGACGCCCAATCGGCAGTGCAATCGTCGCAACCAACAAAGTAATCACCAAAATCGGCAGAAATGATTTCATAAGGCCTCCGTGGATAAGCGGCCTTATTCTACTCCGCCTACCCGATATCCACAGAGGGCGCTGAAAACAGGGAAGCTATTACCCAATCTCGTTTTTCTTGTTTCCCTGTGTTCCTCTGTGTCCTCTGTGGTGAAGACTTTGCTACACTGGCCCCCACCCTCATGAAGCGCCTTTCGATATCGTCTCTCGTTCTAGTGCTTGCAATCTCGGCCTCGCATGCCGTTTCCGCCCAGACCTCAAGCCCGCCCGATCTGGCCACGCCGCAGGAAAAGCATCTGCGCAACGTTCACCAGTTGACCTTCGGTGGACAAAATGCCGAGGCCTATTTTTCTGCCGACAGCAAAAAGCTGATCTTCCAATCGTCCCACGGCGACGTGAAGTGCGATCAGATCTTCATCATGAATATCGACGGCAGCGACCCTCACATGGTCTCAACCGGCAAAGGACGCACCACCTGCAGTTTTTTCTATCCCGACGGCAAGAAGATTCTCTACGCCTCGACGCACCTGGCCAGCGCGGAGTGCCCGCCGCGACCCGATTTTTCGAAGGGCTACGTGTGGGCGGTGTATTCCGGATATGACATTTTCACCGCGAATCCGGACGGCTCAAGTCTGAAGCAACTCACTAACACTCCCGGCTATGACGCCGAGGCAACCATCTCGCTCGACGGCAAGAAAATTACTTTCACTTCGATGCGCAGTGGCGATCTCGACATCTACACCATGGACGCCGACGGCACGCACGTGAAACAACTCACGCACGAACTGGGATACGACGGCGGCCCAACCTTCTCGCCCGACCGCAAGTGGATTGTCTACCGCGCTTACCATCCGCAAACGGAAAAGGAAATCTCGGACTACAAAGAATTGCTGACGCAGAATCTGATCCGTCCGACCTCGCTCGAAATCTGGACCATGAAGGCCGACGGCAGCAACAAGAGGCAGATCACGAATCTGGGCGCAGCCAGCTTTGGGCCGGCATACACGGCCGACGGCAAGAAAATTATTTTCTCGTCGAATTACGATCCCGACACGCACGCCACCGGCGGCATGGGTAATTTTGAATTGTGGATGATCAATCCCGACGGTACCGGCCTGGAGCGCATCACCTACAGCGACGGTTTCGACGGCTTCCCCATGTTCTCGCCAGACGGAAAGAAATTGGTGTGGGCCTCGAACCGTAACGCTAAAGCCCCGCACGAAACCAACATTTTTATTGCGGACTGGGTACCGTAGGCGTTGGGTTCCACAGGCACGGCACGATTCATTTTCCCGGATCCGGTTTGCGGTCGGGTGCAGCGTTCGAATCGGACATCGGACCCGGTGTGACTGTGCGCGCCTTCCCCGGGTAGCGCTCGACCAGGGAAATCGCTGGCTTGGGAAAAGGCATCGCGACGGTTTGCTCCGTGTCTTTCGCTCTCATCCGTAAGGCCAGCCAAACCACGCAGGCGATCATTCCACACCATCCCAGCGCGCGTACCACGGCTGCAATCTGTGTGTCATGGTCGAGCACGCCGAGATTGGAGAAGATCCTGAAGAAGTCATGTTCTGCGAATTCCGGATCTCCGGTCGTGACCAGCGGCAACTCCTGCACCCGCGCGTCGGCCATGTAGGTCGCGGTGTAGAGCCAGTTCTCGAAGAAGAAAAACAGGCAGAACACGAAGCCCGTGGTCTGCCGTTGCGTGAAGAAATATGCCGCCAGCAGAAACGGCACCAGCCATTGCAGCAGCGTGCCGCCCCATAAACACAGCGTGGGACCAAACCAATAAAACAGGTTGTGTCCGCCTTCGTGCACCACCAGGTTGGCGCTATCGATGAAGAGAAATCCGCCGTGAGCGCGGAAAGCGTAAGTCATGAACCAGACATAGAAGATCAGCCACGCCACCAGCGCCGGCCGAGAGACCGGCTTCCATGGTGCATCGGGAAGTATTCCGTCGGGAAATATCCCGTCGACAATCGATCGCAGTGATTCCAATATGTGTGCCTCAAACAATTCTAAGGGCAAGGATTTGCGCGGTGCAGATTACCGACGTGCGCAGCATCGTCACCTTGCGATGGTCCTCCAAGCCAGCTCGCAAGAAGCACTTGGCCCTGCAGCCATCGCTTGAAGGCAACGCTTCTTGCTAAAGTGATCTCGATATGAAACGCTGAGGTGATACCAGAAACTCTATGAAGGTTCGGCAGTGGATTACCGCAATTGTGCTGATCGTGCTGGTGGCCGCAACCATCGCTGGAATCATGTGGACGCGCCCGTTGCCGCCCGTAGCTGAGGAATCGTCCGCCATGCCCGGCAAGAAGCCGCTCGCACACACGCCGCCGGTGGCGCAGCATGCGCTGGTCGACCAGCGGCCACTGCAAACCGCCAGGCGCATGGCCGCGATCGCGGCCACGCCGGAAGAACAGGCGCTCGCGCATCAAGCCGAAAAAGTTGGAGACCATGAAGTCGATCTCACTTTTTTCGATGCTCTGCGCACGGCGGAAGAAAATCCTCCCCCGCTTTCACCAGAAGCCAAACAGGTTTCGGATCGCAAGAACAAAGCGGAACTGGCCGTCAAGGAAGATCAGGAGAATGTCGCGCTGCTGACGAAAAAACTGGCAGCCGCGCCCGAATCACAGAAAGACAACTTGCAGGACCAGATCGACGTCGCCAAAGCGCAAATGGATCTGGACCAGAACGAACTCGACGATGCGGCCGAAGTCCTGGAGCAGGCGGGCGGCGATCCCCAGTCGAAGATCAAGCGCCTGCAGGCTGAGCATGAATCGGGCGAGCACAGTGGCGACGCCGTGATGGGTTCGGCGGTAAATCCGCACGAACAGGACTATCAGACTCGCACTCTGCTGACCGTATTCCGGGCATGGCAGGCGCTCCGCGAAAAAACTGCCCTACTGGAAGCCGCGCGAGACGAGAGCAAGGCTAAGCAACTGCGCCTGAGCCAGCGCCACGAAACCTTGAGTTCACAGGTCGAAAAGGACAAAGAGAATCGCGAAACCGCTAAGCAGCAAGCCAAGCAATTCGCCAAGAGCAACACGCCCGCTAGCCGCGACGAATCGAAGACTGCGGCGAAGACCGCTCTCGATTCCCTGAAGCAGTACACCCGCGATCAAAAGAATCTTGCCGACCTGGGCAAGCGCCTGCAGGACGAGCAGGAACTCACCGAAACCTATAACAGTTGGATCGATCTGGTTGCGGCCCGCCAGCGCGCCGCACTCCACCATCTCATCGAGTGCCTGCTGTGGATTCTTCTGGTCGTGTTTGCCGTGTATCTGGCGGACCGTCTGATCGAGCATCTGTTCACCGGCGTCGCTGCGGAGAACAAACGCATCGACACCTTGCGGACAGTAGTTAAATTCGCGGCGCAGGCCGTGGGCGCCGTCGCCATCCTCTTCATCATTTTGGGCATGCCCACGCAAACCACCACGGTTCTCGGCCTGGCCGGCGCCGGCCTCACCGTCGCCATGAAAGATTTCATCGTTGCGTTCTTTGGATGGTTCGTGTTGATGGGGCGCAACGGCATCCGCGTCGGCGACTGGGTCGAAATCAACGGCGTTGGCGGGGAAGTCGTCGAAGTGGGATTGCTAAAGACCGTCGTCCTCGAAACCGGCAGTTGGGCCGACGCCGGGCATCCCACCGGCCGCCGCGTTTCCTTTGTCAACAGCTTTGCCATCGAAGGTCATTTCTTCAACTTCACCACCTCAGGCCAATGGATGTGGGATGAACTGCAAGTGCTCATTCCGCCCACACAGGATCCCTATCCGATCATTGACGGCATCCAGAAGCTCGTGGAAAAAGAAACCGCGGCCAACGCGAGTAGCGCCGAAGCCGAGTGGCAACAGGCCTCTGCGCGTTACCGGGTGAAGACTCTATCGGCGGCGCCCGGCATCAACGTGCGCCCCACCGCGGCAGGAATCGAAGTGCACGTCCGTTATATCACGCGCGCCTACGAACGCCACGAGTCGCGCAAGCGCTTGTACACGGCCGTAGTGGAAATGATGCACGGCAAGTGGGACGCGGTGAAGCCGTAGAGCTATGACCTTTTAGCTTTTAGCTCCTGACTCGTAGCTAGCACCTTCCGACTGGGGCCTGACCCGGGTACGCGCAACCGTGAAAGAGCGGCCTTTTAGGGCAGCGAAAGCGTCGAAAAAAGGATCAGGGCTTCAGACCCGTGGATTTGTGAATAACAAAGAAAATCTCGGCGCCCTGATCGTCACCGGAGCCAGTCGCGGAATCGGCGCGGCCATCGCCACGCTCGCCGCCGAACGCGGATACGCGGTTGCCGTCAGCTTCGCCACCGGCGAGGCCGAAGCAAAGAAAATAGCAGAAGAAATTCTCGCCGACGGCGGTCGCGCTGCTGCGATTCGAGCCGACGTCTCCCGCGAAGAAGATATCCTGCGACTGTTCGAAACCGCGGAGCGCGAGTTGGGTCCGATCAAAGCCCTGGTTAACAATGCCGCGATCACCGGCGGTTTCGCGCGCGTCGAAGACGTATCGGCAAAAGCCATCGACAGCGTTTTCGCCGTCAACGTTCGCGGGACAATCCTCTGTTCGCGCGAGGCGGTGCGGCGCATGTCCACGCGGCGCGGTCGAGCCGGCGGCGCCATCGTAAACATTTCATCGATCGCGGCACGCACCGGGTCGGCCGGCGAGTGGGTGCACTACGCGGCATCGAAAGGCGCGATCGACAGCTTCACCATTGGACTGGCGCGCGAAGTCGCGACTGAAGGCATCCGCGTCAACGCTGTATCCCCGGGACTCGTGGACACCGGACTGCACGCCGCCAACGGCGAGCCAGGCCGCCTGCAGCGCCTGATGCCGTCGATCCCCATGCAGCGCGCGGGCCTGCCGCGCGAGGTCGCGGAGGCAGTCCTGTGGCTGTTGTCGCCCGCGGCTTCGTATACAACGGGCGCCGTTCTGGAGATCGGCGGAGGGCGCTAGTCTCTGCCTACTTCTTCGCCTTCAATTCTTCTCGCAGATAATTCTTGATTTTCTCCGGCAAGCGCGACGCGTGCAGAATGTCTCGCAGTTGCGCGGGCGGGATGCGGCGGGCGAATTCGAGGGCGCGAGCCATCGGCGTGTATTCGTTGCGCAACAGCGCCACGCGAATCTCCGGGCGCAGAGACCATTTCGCGTGCTGGCACACCGCTTTGATGAATGCCGGTGTCGCGGCGGGGCGCAACACGGCCCGGGCAATGGCGGCTTCGGAAAGGCGTGGATTCTCGAGCGCCGTCTGCCACACCCGTGCTTCCTTATCCAGCAACAACGCAGCGGCAACCATCGCCGAAGACCGGCGCGCCAGCGCAATCCGCTCCCCCAGGGTAATCGAGGCAAGCCGAGCCACAATCAGCTCATCGGCAACCCGCTTCAAATCCGCCGCGACCGCGGGCAGCAGCGAGAACTGCATGAGATCGAATGTGTAGAGTTCCCGAATCAGCCGCAGCGCAATGCGGCGCGGCGCCCGCGGATGCCCGGCCAGGGCCACACGAACCTTGCGCGATTTCATCACCCCGGCGTTTCGGCTGATCTGTTCAATCACCTCGGACGGCAGGTCGCGGTCCTTCACCATCGCGAGGGCGAGATCAGCGGTGAGAGCGGGATCGCTGGCAGCTTCGAGGTGCGGATACGACAATCCGGCAGCTGATTTCGGCGGACTCGACGGCTCGATCGAATTCTCTGTTTCCGGGTTCATGCCAGTCTGTAGTCCGTGCGAAGTGAAGCTCAACTGCAAGAACGAAAGTCAACAGCGGCGGACAGGAGTCTCCGCCCCATATTTCGCAGCTCGCCGTGCCATACGCAGAGCTCCCTCAACCGGTTCGACAACTTTCGGAATCACTTCTGCGCGCGGCTCTAGTGTGCGAAGTTCATCGTAAAACACCTGCCGCACCAGTGCCGCGTGACGAAAGACGCCTCCGGTCATGGCCACCGGGACGGATGCTATGTGGTCCTTCGCGAAGAGCCGGCGAATCACAACCGCTGCCACCAACGCTAGTTCCCTGCCAGCGCTCGTGAGAACCTGCGTGGCCAGATCATCTGAGCTTGCAGCCACCGCCGGAAACAGCGCCGCAAAGTCGGGAGGCGGAATAGAATTCGCAGCTCGCGCAAGGTCGACGAGCGACCTCACTCCCCACATTTTGAACAGAGCTTCCGCGAAGGCCGCGTGCGTACCGGTTCCGGAATTTGCTTCGCCAGTATCCGCCGCGGAATGATCGTCCGAGGAAAGATCCGCGGCCCGCAGCACCGCGCTCACCGCGGCGCGTCCAATCCAGTGCGCCGAACCTTCGTCGCCGATCGCGAATCCCCATCCTCCGGCGCGTACGGTCGCTCCGTTTCGGTCGCGGCCATAGGCAATCGAACCCGTGCCCGCAATTACAATCACGCCCGGTCCAGTGTCGAACGCAGCTTCGAGCGCAATCTGCATGTCGCCGACAACGTCGATCGGTGTCGTGAAAATCTCAGCCAGACATCTCCGCACCACCTCCGCCAGTTCCGGACGGGCCGCGCCCGATCCTCCTACGCAAGTGCGCGCAACTTGCTCAGTCGTGATGCCCGCGGCGGCGCACGCTTGCCGCACTGACTGTTGCAGCGACTCGCGAGCCTGCACCTCTCCCACGCGGACAATATTGCTTGGCCCCGCGGTCGCCGTCGCAAGCAACTGTGTTTCATCGCCCACTGCGCACGTGGTTTTCGTGCCGCCCCCGTCGATGCCGAGATAGTAGACCACGGGTTATTTTTATCACAGAGCCATTGCCGGTTCCGTGGCCAGTTTCGCGGACCAGGTCGCCGGGGACTACAGAGTCACACTCGCGCAAAGACCAGATTGCCTTCATAATCTGGAACTGCCGATCCCCCATGGGCCTGAACAAACTTGATTTCGCGATCATCGCATTCTACCTGGCGGGCATCACTCTGTTCGGCCTGCGCTTCCGCAAGAAGCAGCGGTCTCTGCGCGACTATTTTCTTGCAGGGCGCGATATTCCCTGGTGGGCCATCGCTCTCTCGATCGTCGCGGCAGAAACCAGCACGCTCACCATCATCAGCATTCCCGGCCTGGCCTACGACACCAACCTCACGTTCCTGCAAGTCATCATGGGTTACGTCGTAGGCCGCGTGGTCATTAGCTTCGTGCTGCTGCCGCACTACTTCCGCGGCGATCTCTATACCGCTTACGAACTCATCGAGCGCCGGTTCGGCCGCGGGCTGCGTTCTCTGACTGCCGGTCTATTTCTCCTGACTCGGGCGGCGGCCGAAGGGGTTCGCGTCTATGCCGTGTCGATCGTCGTATCGATCGCGCTCGGCACGGGTGAAGTTGCGTCGATCGCCATCATCACCGCATTGACGGTCATCTATACATTCGAGGGCGGCTTGGCCGCCGTCATCTGGACCGACGTCGTGCAAACCGCAATCTACGTCGGCGGAACCCTCGTCGGGCTGGTGACGATTTTGCATCTCGTCCCCGGCGGATGGCCGGCCATTCATTCGGCCGCGGCCAGCGCAGGTAAACTGCAGGTATTCGATTTCCGCACCAGCTATTTGATTCCCTACACCTTCTGGGCAGGTCTGATCGGAGGAACGTTTCTCACCACGGCGAGCCACGGAACTGATCAGCTCATTGTGCAGCGCCTGCTGGCAGCCCGCGGGCCGAAACAATCCGCGACCGCGCTGATTTCGAGTGGGGTCGCAGTCCTGTTTCAGTTCGCGCTGTTTCTCATGGTGGGCATCATGCTGTGGGCCTACTATCGCGTGCCATCGGCGGCATTTGGCAAATCCGACCGGATCTATCCGACGTTCATCGTCACGCGCATGCCCCATGGCGTCTCCGGTCTGCTCATCGCTGCGATTCTCGCGGCGGCAATGTCGAACCTGAGTGCCGCGCTAAATTCCCTGTCGTCGACATCGATCATGGATTTCTACGCACGCCTGCGCCCCCAAGCCGACGAAAAAACCAAGATGCGGCTCTCGCGCTTGGCCACGCTCGCCTGGGCCTTGGTTCTATTCGGTTTGGCGTTGATCGCGCTCCACTACGCGGGCCGAGTGGTCGAAGTGGGGCTGAAGATAGCATCCGTTCCGTACGGGGCGATGCTCGGCGTCTTCCTCCTGGGCGTGCTCACCCGGCGCGCCAATCAGCATGGAGCAATGATCGGAATGGCGTGCGGCCTTGGCGTTGAGCTTTACCTGTCGCGCCAAACCCCCGTCCCGTTGACCTGGTGGGTGATGATCGGCACGACGGTAACTTTCGTGGTGGGGTGGACCGCCAGCATCATCATCGGCGAGTCCATCGGCGCGGCGGGGCAAGAGCCAAAGCTCCCAGGCTGATCGCGGGCCCCGGGTTCGGAATAATTGCACCCGGACCGCGACAAGATAGTTTCCACCGGGTTTGATAATAGGTTTGTTAGGTAAAATCAAGAGTGCAAAATGACTTTATTCCCTGCACGATTCTCCGCACCTCCGCGATGCCTTACTGTAGTTCTCGCTTTTTCATGTTTCTTCGCGG